>Ga0247770_1000955_pt1 | contig 25725 bp, 22 predicted proteins | sample UWRJL136409B6_FD_179943 | JGI IMG/M metagenome (GOLD analysis project Ga0247770, IMG submission 179943) | Plant litter microbial communities from Arlington Agricultural Research Station in Wisconsin, United States - UWRJ-L136-409B-6 | ecosystem: Environmental > Terrestrial > Plant litter >... | reverse complement strand
TGCAATGTCGCTTTATAAATCGGATTTGCATCGTCGCCATTGCCACTGCCATTGCCACTGCCGCAGCTGGTACCGACATCCAAACTTCTTCTTGTCGTTTTAGTGCCGGTACCCGATAGCGTAGGTCAGGGCACGCCGTCTGTGGTTTCTGTTCCCGCGGCCCTAGTCCGAGCGGGCCGCCACGGCGTTAGGACGAGCGCTGAGGTGCCCCCCGTGCCCATTGCCTGCCCACCCTTCTCGAAGCCGCCTCATTTCACCACAATGCCCAGGACTGTGGTTCAGCCGCCAAGCCACACCGCACTGCAGCCGGCCATGTCGGTGCACCGCACTGGCCTCGAAACATCAGCAGCGTCAGTTGGTTGTCTACTGCTGGTCGGTTGCATTGTGCAGTGTGCGGTGTGCAGTGTGCGCATTGTGCAGAGATATCGATCATCTTCTGGGTAGGTGCTGCTTGCCGTACTTCCCGCCTCTGTGTTACGCAATTCTGCTAGCGTCGCATTGAACGACACCGTCGCGGTTGCGTCACCCCTGTTTTGCTGGTGCTGCGGAGATTTGTGAAAAGTCATCCATTCTAGGGGAACTCTTGCGATGCTTCCGTGCGAGAAAAACAGGGCCAAAAGGTAAAGCAGCTAGCCCGTACGGATGATTTAGGGGCTCCCAAGTTTCCTCCTTCCCCGCGTTCGGGTTAGCCGTGCTTGGGTGCGGAACTTGATTTCAGAGGCTGCGATTGTTCCTTCCAGGTCCATGACAGGGAGCAGATAGCCCAGACGGAGGGGGTGATTGGTCCCATTGATCAGATCTCCCGGCCCTCGCACGGTTCGCGCCTACTGAGAATTGGAATGCCTCCTCCCCTATTTGTTGACAGTGTTGCCTGTTCGTGCATATCCAACGAAAACAAATGATTACCACCAAAAGGAGCATTGATCAGGGTACTTTCCCCAGATTCCCCAGTCTCCCAGCCTCTAGCAGCACGAGATTGTGGTTGGACGCCAAGATACGCTCGGTTCGCCTTCAAAATGGACATTGACTCGGTCCGTGGACCCCCAGGTCTCCAGTGGCTCCCGCTGTTTTAACAAAACACTAGCAAACACGCCAGCTCCGGCCCGCGCTGTGTGGTATTCCCCGGCCGTTAGCAACCACGCAAAGATGGATGAGCCGGCGCGAGGCCGTGCGAATTTTAGATCCCGCCGTATCCATTCGGATTTTTGGGGCGGAAACAAGGGGCCCAACGTTTCCTGGTTTGACGTAGGGTTTCTTGTTGATTACGCGGCTCTTTCTCCCCAATTTTTCAGCCTCAACTCCACGTCAAAAATAGACGCGACAGTGTTCCCCAGACTGCTACAAGCATCACCCCCGCACCTCTCTCCCCAGAGAAAAGAGAAAAAAATCGGATGAACAGCTCAGGGCGCGCTGGGGTCCAGCGTGTCTGACCGCGCTTGGCACTGCTAGCACCAACGAGCCAACGGAGTGCAGGCAATTCTGCAGTGGCCAAGGAAGGCCAAGCAGCACTACAGCGCGCGACAGACCCAAATAAATGCTTGGTGATGGAGGTTGCGACCGTGAACACTTGGCTCTCTCATTTCTCTCCCTGCCCGATCCAATGCCCAGCACTTGGCAAGCTCGTGTGGAGGCGCGCCAATCACATTACATGAAACACTGGGGAGATCTTCACCGGCCTCCAAGGTTGATAATGACGATTCAGTGTGGTTTTTTCTCTGGTCCACCCCCCATGTGATTCCGGCGATGTGGTGACTCCCTTATCGATTTCCCTGAAGGAATGGAAGCATCTGCTTTCACATCTCGGGTTCGGGGTTAGACCCTCTTGGCGTACCCTACAGCGCAACCCAGGCATGCGCACTTGTGCCGACGGAAGGGGTGATGATCGGCGAGCGGTCCTTCAAATAGAACACATTGACCTCCTCCTCGTCGGGTCTTGCGCTCCTACGGACTCGAACACTGCATGATTTTGGAGCCGGTGACTGAGGCGGACGGGAAGGGACTCATCACGTTGTGTGGCCTTTGGGTCAATGCGATGATTTCCAATGTCATCTGTCTCGCGCACTCGCAATGCATGGACTCCATGTTATCAATACTGGACGCCCTCTCTTCTGGTCCAAAATCTGAACAGTAACCATCCGCGGTGTTTGATGGCGGGATAGAAACATTGAACCGAAAGTAGCATTAGATACCGCGTTCAAACCCCACATCCCTATTCTGTGGCTTGACCACTCACCTCAAGTAGGCGGTGGGTTGAAGTACGAAATAGAGAGAATGATGTCCCTTGGGCGTCCTCCTCTCGATGCGTTGTCGGCAACGTGAGACTCTGAAAGTGTTGAGAGAATTTCCCATCTGTAAATCAGACATCTCCATGTTTTGACCGGTAGTTCTGGGAATAGTCGTCCGGTTTGGCCTTGCAACATGATGGAAGTGTCTGTGGTGACGGCGTGCACCGAGACCGGAAAGAGCAGAGGTCTGGCGAGAGGCAAAGCTCAGTTGCGTTACATGGTTTCGAATTCGAGCTGAGGGTACTGAAAGTGTGTGGTGGGGTCAGAGGAAGACCACTGAGGGAACAAGGCCAATGAATGTAAGTAGAAGATAGAGGAGAAGAAAGCAATGACTGGATTTCAGGTGGGTCGGATTCGCTCTTGTATTTGCGCCACCTGAGCAAATGCACTGAAGCTGTTGCACAGGCCAACCCTAGTTGTATTAGTGTGTCTAGTCAGAAGGACGAATAGCCTCCTGATCCGTGCCGTCCGGTTAAAGGGGCTGCAGTGCAGTGCAGTAAGACTCTAGCAGCACGACATGATCGTACCCTCAAGGCACACTACCCGACCATTCAGATGATGCCGTGCCTTGCAATTTGCCATCAAATAGACTAGCGTTTGTTGATATCTCGTGAAAAGGCCCGTCTCCCATCACCAAACAAGCTACAAAAGTACTGGAGTCTACGCCTCGCCAGGGGTTGAACCGTGACATGGTGTGCGAACGCATTAAGGGGGCTTACTGTGGATTCGGGCTGAGGGCCGTCGATCCGGGCGATCGCCGCAGGTCCAGTGGTTCAGAGGTCCACAAATGGATCCAAATCTGATCTCGAAAACTCTTAACTTCCACGAGTCGGCAAGATAATGCAGCAGACCGAGCAGCGCTTCAGACTCATACTATTTGGTGGTATCCCCAAATAACTCCATGACTGCATCTTGAGCCCAGGTTGTCGTGCATCGTCCTTTTGCATCGTCTCGCTTTCGCCGGCCCGGTTCCCGGGACTTTTGCTTCCTTTAGGTGCCTGGCGTGCTGCTGTGCCGCAGGCGGGTGTGGCACTGCAAATTATGCGATTTGGGGTGAATCCTTTGACACGATTCTGTGCCGTAAACTAAAGACTTTAGCTCACTTGCAAGGCTGACACGACCGTCCCATGCACGCGGTGAGCTCTCGGATTGGATGGAATTGGTAAACGACATCGGCCCGGGGCGACGATCCCCAGACATTGGTACGCTGACGCCTAGACACGACGGGACCAAATACGCGAGCCACCTGAACCAGGTCACTGGATTCCCTACTCGCTACTGATCGTCACTGATTGGAAGAAACTTGCGGGATTCCTAGTCTGTACGCAGCTACAGATTAGGAAAGGTCTTGTGGATGTAGACATCCGGAGTCAACCTTGCGGGCTTGGAATACGCAGTACATATAGAAAGACTTCTCCCGTCTCAAGGCAATAGTTCCATCTTCACCAACCGCAATTCTACACCGCCAGACCTCAGTCTCTCAACATGAAGTTCCTTCAACTCACCACCCTGGCCAGTGTCGCTCTGGCACTCCCTTCGGACCTCTCATCCCGCCAAACATGCACCTCTCCCAAGCTCCGCAAGTCGTGGAGCAAAGCAACGACGGCGGAGAAGACGGCCTACCTCAACGCCGCCGTGTGCGTCACCAAGAAGGCCTCCAAGCTCGGGATCAACGCCAATGCAAAGTTGCACGATGACTTTGCCTATGTGCACGCCGTCCTGTCCCGAAGCCCCCAGAAGAGTGAGCGGTCCTTTCCAATCTTGCCTTTGGGAAACCCCCTGAAAACTCCGAACTTATACTTACACGCCAATCTAGTCCACCAATTCGCAGGCTTCCTGCCCTGGCACCGCTTCTTCGTGCACGTGTACGAAAACGCGCTGAAGGACTGCGGATACACTGGCACGGCCATGTACTGGGACTGGGTAGCCGACTCGGCGGCACCGCAGAACTCGGTAGTGTGGGATGCTGTCACTGGCTTTGGCGGCAACGGTGTCAGCGACGGCACCAATGGACCCCGGAAGCGCGTGACCAATGGCCCCTTCAAGGACTACAAGCCGCAGTACTGGAACGACGAGGTGAGCTCGCATTGGTTGAGCCGCGACTGGATGCCGGCCGATGCGGAAAACAGTGGTATTGCTATCAATGGCGATGACTACACTGCTGCGAAGGTGGCCGAGGCGACGGCGCTGACGAGCTACGACGCCTTCCGGGCCAAGCTCGAGGACGGTCCGCATGCTGCTGTACACTTGGGTGTTGGCGGTGGCGGCCGTGGGCTAGGCGACATGGGCACTCAGAACGCATCCCCGAATGGTACGTCAAAACCGCCTTTTCCATCCCCTGAATATGGAAGAGAGAGATGATGCTAACACTCGCGCCCAACAGACCCGTTATTCTTCCTCCATCACACCCAAGTTGACAGGCTGTGGTGGATCTGGCAGCAGCAGAACCCGTCGGCCCGCACTTTCGCTTACGAAGGCACCCACAACACGGACAGTGGTAGCGGTGGCGCGGCCGTCACGCTAAATGACGTCTTGCCTATGGGCGGGCTGGCTGCAGATGGCATTGTCAGGGACTACATGGACGTTAAGGGCGGCAAGCTGTGCTATACTTATTAGAACCCATGGAGAACTTCAGCGACAACCTCGGCATCATTGGGCGCCAGCTACTGGGTCTGGAAGCCGCTGTAAAAGGCGACACAAATCGCTTCCCCAACCTCAAGACCGTCACTGTGCTCGCTTCATCCCGCATCCCGGACGACCACCACGAGCGAAATATTGCACCGAGCCATACCTACAATCCAGTTGGCGACCTCACAGATGATAGTGGATTGGACCAAGACGGAGAACTCAAGGATGAGGAGTTTGTCAGGCTCGAGACAGTCGCCAGTTTATGGGCCAGACGTCATCCTGGCTTCGAGGTTGTCTTTGATACTAGCCGTGCGTGACTGGTTTACCTTGTGCCATAGGAGTATGAGGTTCTTCATTCGCCCTCGGACTTTAAGTGATTTCATCTATGTGGCAACCGGCGTGGCACCACCGGTATGGTGTTGGAACGCGGAAGATCCGAGCAGGTACCTGTAGTCGCATCCAACACTTGTACCTACGATCTCTCTTTGGTCGAGGAAGGGTTAATTAGGAGCATTACATTCCTTTTTTTTCACTCTGCTTTAGATTCCGGGTATTGCCCTGGGCTCGGTCAGTTTCCATATTTTCGTTTCAACCTCGTCATCTGCTTCCATTCTATTCTTTTGCTTTATCAACATCGGTAGGGTTTCTCCACACATTTGCTGATTACAATATCGGCTCTTCAGCTCAATCCACACTAGCAAGTTTCAATGGACGCCACACATGTCGCCCGTGAAAGGCTGGATTCGAGTACCTGCCCCTGTGCCCAGACTGATACGTCTTCAGAAATCCCCGAGAGATCTGCAAGCATATAGCTCAAGCCGGAATATCCATCAGCGAGCTGCTTGAGAACGTCGTCAACACGGTACCGGCTGATGAGGTCTGAATATGGACCTCACAGAATCTTGATGGAGCAGGCCCGGAGGGAGCGTGATTGGCCTGTTGTGCGTGCAAATGCAGCACAGATGCACTAAAGATTGGCCAAACCAGCAGGGGGACGCTAAATCTGTTCTCCCCTACCCTCCTTTTAACCGCGATTACCTATGACGGAACACTCCGCATGGCCCACACCCGATTCCCCGCACCCGACAAGCGCCTAGCACACACATCTCCGTGGAGGCCTGTGAGCGAAGCTTCTTTCTCCGAGCATTCTTTGGCCGTGCGTTTCCGCCAGCATGAAAGTTATTACTCAGCGCCTTCCTCAACGAGCCCCTGTCCGTCTTTGATGCGTGCCCTTTCTCAACACTTTACCATGCCAATTCGCGTGACTAATTCCGAATTTGATCCGTCGCGGATTGGAGACACTGCAATGCCGCGGAGCACTTGGTTTCACAGCAACCGGGTAATACCTTTTTCCTCAATGCGCTCCATCGGATTTCACGATGCACTTCGATGACAATCTCAACGTCGATGCAGAGGGCTTTGTAATGCTGTCGCTGTGTGACGATTGACCATTCGGGGATATCACAACATTTTTGAGCGATGGTTTCCTTTGATCGAGCAAGTATATAGGGTGGCTTTCGGACGAGCATCACCAGAAACAAAAATTTCGAAACCATCATCAACTTCTTCATCGAGTTCCAGCATCTCCAGCTTCAACCATCGCTCCAAACCATTCACCTTCAAAATCATCCCTCCTAGCCTGTCTGAACATTTATCATCGCTGCATCAGCACACACTCTAAGTATTTCACTTTGATCTCTCCGACTCCAAAACACCAACATCAGCAATGGCCCCAAAGATCGTCACCGTCATCGGCGCCACCGGCGCCCAGGGCAAGGGCGTCGTCGCGGCCTTCATCTCAAACCCCGCCTACAAAGTCCGCGCCATTACCCGCAACACCACTGGCGCCGCTGCCCTCGCGCTCGTCGCCTCCGGCGCCGAAGTCGTCCAAGCCGACATTGAATCCCCCGCTTCCCTCTCCGCCGCCTTCGCCGGCTCCTCCATCATCTTCGGCGTGACCAACTTCTTCGAGCCCTTCGCCGCCCACCAATCCCCCACCAAGGCCATGGACATTGAGCTGCAGCAGGGCATCAACATCGCCAACGCCGCGGCCGCCGTGCCTGAGCTCGAACACTATATTTGGAGCACGCTGCCTAACGGTATGGCGATTTCCAACGGGAAATACCTCGTCCCGCATTTCGAAGCCAAGAATAAGATTGATGCGTACATTCGCACACAGCTCCCTGCGTTGATAGAGAAGACGACGTTTCTGTGGATTACGTGGTACCATTCCAACTATGGGTTTCCCATGTTTAAGCCGTATTTCATCGAGACGGCGGGGAAGTACATCCAGTTTGCGAATTACGCGCCGGAGACACCGATTGTGACGATTGGAGATGTCAGTGTGAATATTGCGCCGTTTGTCAAGGCGATTGTCGCGCAGCCGGAGAAGACGACAAAGGGCAAAATTGTGCTAGGGGCGACGGAGACGAGGGGCGCCAACGAGATGTTGCAGACTTGGGCGGGCATCAAGGGCGTGCAGGCGCAGATGGTGGGAGTGGATTCCAAGACGTTTTATGAGGTTTGGCCGCTGTGGGCGGAGGAGATGGGCATCATGATGGAGCTTTGGGAGGAGTATGGGGAGAAAAGCTGGACGGATAAGGAAGCGGAGATTGTCACGGCCAAGGAGCTGGGGATTGAGGGGCAGTTTCAGAGTTTGGAAGAGGGGTTTAAGACTTTAGTCTTTCCTGGCATGCCCGTTCTAGAAGAAAATCAATTTGGTGGCGTGGCGTAACCTCCCGGTTGGTTGTTCATCAAGTGGTCTGTGCTCGTGCTAACGATTACAACGCCATGTGCTCAAAGTGCGACAAAACACTTTCATCACGCCGAGTTACAACAACTTATCAACATCGTAGTGCGAATAGAGTGTGCTGAGATCCGCCACAATATTTTGTCGCAAGGAGATAGTTCTGCTGGTCGTTTTTGGCGCCTGAAGGCAGCCTGAGTAATAAGCCCAAATTCTTGATAGGGACGTCGGTGCGGTATGCTCTTCGGATCGGAATAACCTATACCCAAGAGTTGAAACGCTTCCCCGCTTTGAATATCTCACGATGTCAGGTATCCTTCGTTTTACGTCACGAAATTGTTGTATGTCTTAGGGCGCAAAGAACGTGTTGAACTAGCCATTTCTTCTTGAAAACGTCATGCACAGGGCCGTGGCCAGGTCTATCTTCTTCATCTTTTTCTGGACTGCTGTTGCACTTATTCTGTTCGCCAGCATACGATACCGGCACATTGGGTGAGTGCCTCCCATTTTCGCCATTGGCTCGGGTTGGATCCCTTTTGACGGCAAGACACAGTCATGCCCACGGTTATCCCCACAAAGCGCGATGTTTGAACCAGCACCTGACAGACGGACTGGGCTCTTGTCAATTTCGATGCCCAGGCGGTTCTTGCGAGGCTAAGGAAATATGCGACAGGCACGGCTGTGTTTCAAAGTTTGAGTGCGATTGCAACAAGAAACCGGCGGTCCCTATCTATTCGAAGTGGTGCTCCCACAACAAGGTCTTTTCTGTCGGGGGCATCTGCTCGGACGAATGCGCTTACGGCACCTGCGTCACCAATAGATACTTCTTCTGTTCTGCGCCTTCTTGTTGGAACAAATACCGATGCGATTGCGATAAGAAACCGCGGATCATAGGGTGCTTTCACGGGCAAGAGTATTCAAGGTTTGACAAATGCGACATACACTGTGATGGAGGATCTTGTGAAGCCAACTACGATGAGTGTTCGGAGCTCGGCTGTATGCTCCAGTTCAAGTGTAATTGCAATCCGAAGTCGAAATATGAGGGAATTTGATCAGCTCTGGCAGGGGCGTAGGATACAATTCTAGCTATGATATTCTATTCAAGTTAACTTGGAATATCTGGTGCTTTGTTGCTAAGGTACCTCGCAGTAATTACTCAACGGTGAAGAGAAAGGCCTTGAAATCAATGGCACCACTCCATCGAATCTTGCTCTGCCAGAAGCCGCCCTTCCCAGTCATATTTGCTGATGACTCAGACTCGCAGCCAATACGGCTGCCTGAGAATTTGAAGGAGATCATCCATGATGCTCTCCGAGAGGGGGATTCTTACATTGGAGCGCAAGCGGCTGATTCATCGCCGTCGATCGGCTCAAAGCCGCTGTATCCAAACCCGATACTAATATTTGCGTTGCAGTTCAAGCGGCTGCTCTGGTTCGTTTGGCGCTTGACTTCTCCGTTAAACTCGCTGATCTGTCGGGTGCAGGGGTTGTCTTGCTCCTTGTCTGCGGCCCAACATGGATACTAGGACGCCGTTGTCCTCCGCTGTTCTGCATCCTGAACTCAAATGAGTGGTTGTCAACTTCCGGCGCCTTGGCGATGAGGAGCGTCTCGGGCTCCGTGGCTGCCAGAACATCCTGAACATCCCTGTCCGGCATGGGGCCATGGTAGAGCATAAGAGTGAGCCCGATGATGATAATGCACGTCGTGATTCCGCATGCGAGACCGTACGGAATGATTAATCCAAGTCTAGTGTAGCCGACTTGGTCCCAGATTGTGACGTCTCTTTGGACTGTTCGTCTGCAGTTTGTACCACACGTCAGTCCGTTTATCCCGATGCGACAGAAACCTGAAATGACTGAAAAACTAACGTCAAAAGATCATTGTGCAACAAGCTGACCGTCATATTGAAACTCATCTCCTCAATGAGTTCATTCAATATTCTCCCCCCGGCAAGCTTGATATCCTGCAGCCTTTGCTTGTCCAGGGCGTCCTCACCCACACGGCAAGTGTCTGGCTCTTCGTTCAAGTCAAAATACAAATTTAAATCAGAACTACCTAGGAGGACGTTGTGTTGGATTGGGGATTGTATCATCCCGAACTGCCTTGTCTTCTCAGTGTTTTCCAGACTGATCTCCTTGTACCAGGCGAAAGAGCCGGTTACTTGATCGGCAAGGGCCCAGAAGAAAGCGGAATAGGCGTGCTGGGCCATATTGGAAACAGCTGGAAACTCATCCATTGGATAGGGAACTGGGTCCATAGAAATCGGGGTGGCGGTGCCTGTGATGTTTTGGAAACTGTGATCCCAGTGCAGATCAAGGTCGTAGGTTGCATTGAAGAGTCGGCAGATCGAATAGTGTCTGTAGCTATTGCAGCCTGGTTCAGAGAGGTTGTATCGGTAGTACGTAAGCCAGATCTCGTTCGTGGCGTTGATTGGGGCCTGGTATCGAACAGTATCCAAGGGGGTTAGGTTCCCTTGGTCGTCGTAGGAAGGAACAAAAGCGTAGTAGGCAGTTTTATTCCGCTTGGCGCCTCTTGCCATCTGTCTCATTTGCTGCTCGAGTATGAATTCAATGGGGAACATGGATCCCTGGTCTGCATAAGTGCATCTGATCGTAGGTCCGTAGAAGTTGATGGTATACGACGAAACATTTGCTGGGGGTTTGATGGCTAGCATCTGCCCGGCTGAGGCGCCTGTTGTAAGGAGAGTCACAATGGTTCTGGGTCCATTGAAGTCTTTGGTGACGTCGATTTTAGTTTCAGGGAAATCACCCTGATAATCCGGTGAATACGAATAGTTGTGGCCAAATGATCCGTTGGCTATAGTCAGGTAGGGGACCGGTAGGGCTTTGGTCTCTATTTCGATGTCCTCGTACACAAACAAGGCGCCTGGGGTGAAGAATCCAGGCAAGATCAGCAGCCTTACCAAGCAAAGTCAGCATTATCAGTGCAAAAAGGGGGGATGATGAGCTCACCAGCCAAATAGGGCAACGATATACCCAGCTGTGAAATTTCGAAACATGGAATAGCAAAATAGCCACCAAATGGACCTATCGGCACTGAAAATCTTGTTCAGTGTTGTCATTGTCAACGGTGCTCCTGGTTTCCTGTGTCTGGATGTGCCCGTAGGTGCAACCATGTTGGAAAGCCACACCAACTGCGTGTACACCTCCCAAACCGCGGCACCAAGGGAGATTTGCGACAGAAATGCCAGCGTTGTCCCAACCCTAATGTTATTTTCTTGTTCTAAAGGACTCTTCACAACAACCCCATTTAGGTGCTTGTAGTAGACAATGTGCCCAATGCTTGAAGCCACACCGGACGCCCAAAAGAACAGAAGCAGAATGAGGGGTTTCCAGTAATGGCGCGCTTTGGGTGTGGTGATCTGAAATTCCCCGGCAGAGGGCGTCGCGCTGGCTTCAGTGGGCCTGGGTTTGACTTTGGGGGATTCTGGCCACTGAGATAGCGACTGCACAGTGACTTCAGGTCTCGCACTCCTCTCGACCTCCATCTTGGCTGGGAAGCGCCCGAGGCTGAGGGTGCGGGTGGCGATGGTTGATGAATAGCATCCTATTCGCGGATTTGTAAAAGTGAAAAGGCTCTAGCCTTGACAGAGGAGTTAGACTGACCTTTTTAATATTTTCCAGGGCTCAAGGCAGGCGGAACTGTGACCCCGCTGATAAAAAGGCTGGTCTGCATGGCAGCCCACCTATTTAATAAGATAGACACACCATCCCCCTCGGAAGCGAGCAACGCTTGGAACGAATCAGGGGACAACGCCAATGCACGTGCTGACCACCTGCCAAGGAATTCAGGGGTGATCGTGAAGATGGATAAGGAATCGTTGAACCTGGAATTCCTAATAATAGCTCTACGAAAAGGCCCTCAAGTGTCACGAAGAGACTGTGCCGACGTCTAAAAGAAAATAAAGTGTGGGTTTTAACCAAAACTCTACTGCGATGTCTGGGCGGCCAGAGAAAAACTTGCCTCAACTGGGAAGCAGACGTCTTGGCATTGTGTAGTGACTGGAGCCGATGCTTTAGTGCGGCTGAACCAAAGATTGGGAAAGCGTCACCGGGTTACGTGGTACGGAGGGTTTGATGGCGAAAAGGAAGATTGATTGATTGCGGCTAAAAACGGGCGAGGCAGCGCCCCTATAAGAGGGTGCGCGAGCCTGCAGGAAAGGAACGACTACGTACAAACCCGTGACAACTGTAGTCGAGGCAGCCCAGAAATGTGACCCCCTCGCTCAGTCTAGCTCAGTCTAGCTCAGGCCAAGGCGGCAACCGCTCAGTTCCGAAGAAGGAAAGGGAAATTCATGGTGTCGATTTTAGGGTCGTGGACATTTTGTTACGGCAGTCAGTAACCTAAGTCTCGGAATAGGCTTGTGAGCCATACCTGGCTGTAGCTCAATTTCAGCCAAGAGCCGAAACCACGGGAGGTTTGCTGTCAGGCCTTCGCCCAAACTAGAGCCGAAGTCAAAATCGATGAAGTCGAAATTCACGAGGCCGGGAGAGATTGGTGTCAAGCCGACTCCAGGCGATGAAGGCGCAGAGTAGAAAGGACTGCTGGAGGACTGACCCGACTCCACCGTGGGACCAAGTGGCATGGGGATGACCGTCGGTTGGGCTATAATGAGATCGCTTGTTGTCGCCATGTCCATGGCAGCACCTGAGCCAGACTCCATGTCCATGTCGATGGCCGTCGACCACTCCCACAACGGGCCGGGGGTCGCCCTAACCCTAACCCTATGAGCTGTCGTGTTTTCAAAAGGACAATCGTCGGCTCAGCTCGGCATGGCAGTGCCGCGCGCCTGCCTCAGTTGCTTGGCTCGCACAGGGCGTATGAAGGTCATCGCAGCCCGCTCATTTCCAGGCACCGGGCGGGCGATGGTTTGGTCATCGTGTGGGGCTAAAATTGCAGTGTTCAGCTGCTGCAATAACGCGCTGGAAACGTGGTCCCAGCTACACAAACCGAAGTCGGGCGGCAGGCCCACACGAGATGGGGTTAGCGGGAGATGGGGCCCGAGGGTCAATCGTGCATGACTTTGGCTTATCGATAAGCAACTTCGAAGGTTGGAACAATTTGACTCGCCTGCAGCCAGCAAATCCGGAGTTGCTCCCTTGCTGCCCCAAAAATCCAAAAGAACAACTGCGTAGGTAAGCAAGTGAAGTGGCAGGGGATCGTCAGCATCCAAAAGGACAACCAGAATTAGAAAATACGCTGCACCGTCTTTTCGATGATTTGCTTAAAGTCAGAAACAACAAGTCCTGCCTGATGTATAAAGCCAGACAAGATGCCTCCAAACGTGAATTTTGGAATAACACACACCACACCAACTCCTGTCTCTGCCCATTTCCATTGAACAAGCTACGTGATAGCCATCTATATACGCCCTACTTGAGTTATTTGCCCACCGGCTTCACCAAGCTTCCAACATGCCATTGCCACATTCGTGTTCTTCAACGGCGGCTCAGACCTCTGAGTCTTCTCCCTCAACCGTCAAAGCGTAAGTATTAGCCTTATCGAGCATTTCAATTGCCTCATATCGAACGGCCTTCACGTAAGACCCCAGCTCTAACACTGTTGCCCGTTTCTTCAGCAATACCGTGGGAACCATCACACCGACACAAGGAGAACGCCCCGAACCTGGCTTAAGCGGCAAGAGCCGGCAGTCTAAGCGTGGCGATTCCTCCTTTGCATTGATGCAGTGGGTTTGCAACGTCACCGATGTGCCCGTCAACGAGCGACTCCAAAACCCGGCTGCAAGTTCTGCCCAATAACGACCCGAATTGTTACCCACCTCACCAAGGCAAAGTCAGGTACCAAACCCTAGCGCAATCAGGTGGGATTAGGGGAGAAGATCATCGTAGTTCGTGTTATGAGATCATGTATTTCAGAGTGATCAGGTAACCGTTTTTGCGAGCCTCAGTGACATCCAGGCAGAAGCTTACTGGGATCATCGCAGGTAGGTTAGCAGGATCACGGGCCAATGTTCCTTCTGCCCAGGTATTAGATATTACCACTCCCGGGACCGAATCCAAACCCAACTTCTTCCGTCGTGTACTCCCGTGCCCATTCAGTCCCTTTTCCCTGTCATCGACTGACCACTGTGGTCCTCCAACACCAATGCTTCCACAAGGCCCTCAAAGTCTGTCTCGCGTACCCCTCGCCGCAGAACCTCTTGCCGAATGATCTTAGCCTTCTCTAGACACTTCTCGGCATCTTTCCCCTGGTCTTGGTGTGACAACAGCATGGCAGCCCTATCCAAGAGCACAGCCTTTGCCAGCTGCTCGCCATCCGACCCGGTGCCCCGTAGTTCCACTACCGCTTGGATATGTGGTAGGTACCGGCTGTACTTGGCTGGGTCCTCGTGGCTGTTGAACGGGACCGCCAGCAGCATGACAATGATCGCATCTCTTTCGAACTTGGGCTTCTCGCCTCGGTCCTCGAGCCAGGCCTGTGTCAGCGCCTGCTCGATCCGGTGCACGTCATACTCTCTGTCTTGGTCTTCCTGAATGTGGCCCCATTGCATCAGCACTCCGAGAGCACCTCTTAGTGCCACCTCTCCTCCCCGTCGGTATTCCCGCCGCTTCTTGCTATAAATGGATAAAAGGTCCCGGGGAATATCCTGCCGGTCGAATAGGCTCATCAGCGACAGTAAATCGGCCGCGAATGGATTGCGGTGCTGAATGTGCTTGAACGAGCGCTGAAACATTTCGACCGTTTCTTTGGACGCCGTTGGGTCTCTGCCGTGCGTGTTGACCTCCTCGCCCAGCACCCGTTTCAGAGCATGACCGCCCTGCGAGCCTTCTTCGTTCAGGTAGCTAAGAAGCTCGCCGATTCGCATCCTATTCCTTTGGATATAGGCCGCAGCCTGAACCAATGTGAATGGCAAACAGCCGAGCCGAATCGCGAGACTTCGCAGGTCACCATCACTGCTCCTCGACTCATCCTTGAGCCGTTTGCGAAGCAGTTTGAGCGATTCGTCTGGAGTCATCTTCTGCACTTCGATGCCTGACGATTCGGTCAAGTCGATGCCTACCTCCCTGTCACCGGTAGTGATGAGAATAGCACCGTGGGCGCAATTTGGAAGATAGTCCCCGACGTTCTCCTCGCCGCGAGGGTTGGGCACACTGCCACGGTTCTTCGTTCCTGGCCCGGAGGGGTGGAAGAGCTCGGCGTCATCGGCGTTGTCTATGATCATCAGCCACTGACCCGAGGCTTCGCTCTCCAGCCATCTCTTCACCAGCAGCAAAACGTCGGCTGTGGGATCTTCGTAGTATCCGGGAATCCTGCAAATTTCCGCAATCTCGGTGAATGCTTGCCGAAATCGTTGTGCATTGCTCGCGTGGACCCAGAAGATGGATGCCTTTGCTTTTGGGTGTTGCCACAGCCAATTCGCATAAGCTAGAGCTATTTGAGTTTTGCTTTCCATGTGATATCAGTACCAACCACGCAACTGGTGAGGTGGGCAAACAGATTGCCAGAGATGAACTCACCCAACGCCAGGTCGGCCATGAAGTGCGACTCGCCGGTGAAATCTGCCTTCTTGAAATTTGTCGGGATCGAACTCGCTTTGCAGTTTCTTCAAGATTTCCTCGCGGCCGGAAAAGTGCTCGTTTTCTCGGTAAGGGGTAACAACTGCGGCATCGGTCAGAAGGGACTCTGGGGATGGCACCAGTAGGGAAGGTGAAAAGGGGCTACCCACACCAAGGTCCCGTGGCCGAACGGGTAGCGGCCCAGTAGTCTAGAATGGCCCTTGTACATGCTGCCGCCGTGGCGGCCGCATAAGGTTGGAATGACTTGAGCTTATGACTGTCGGCGTAGTCACTGGCACCTTTGATTACTAGACAAGGCAAGTTACGCCACACACCGGCACCCTCCATCTCGAAGGCGACGACTTGTAGCTCCTTGGACAGCTTGTCGCGTTGTGTTCCGAGCATCATCACTGTGTCACCTGACGCCACCGCACCAAAATGAATAAGTGGCCGTGGTCTCTGGGTTTGTTGCTCGAGACGATGGCGTGGTATGAGCTTGGAGGTATCACAGGATGTGCTGCAGGTCGCGTTTTCGTTGGCGTGATCGTATGTTTCTTCAAACAGCATGTCTTCACTCGCCCCCGGATATATCGCTGTCAGTCGGTCCTCGTCCATGTGACCCATCATCGCTTCCCTCAGACCTGCGTCGGTCTTAAGTTTGGCAAGAAGGGATGAGATACTTTCTGGAGGGGGGCCTAATGCGTCTTTTAGCCCGTCCTTCATCTTGAAGCCGTCAGACTTGAGTCTTCCCAGATCGTGTTGGATGACACTAGTGCTGATGATAATATCTCCAAGCACGATCTCCTGCTTGACCCCGCCGGGAGCACTGACGAAAGGGACGGCGCCACAGACGCCTGCCACGATGGCGAGGTTGATTTTAGGGAAGCTCCGCTTGCAGTCGTTGACGGCATCAGTGGCCCTGACTTTGCCCGCCCCCGGCGGGTGCACAACAACCACGAAGTGACCGCCCATAATCCCACAAGTGTAAGCATTACGGTCGCCGTCGGCTTTGTGGTATGGCAGGCCTTCGTCGAGCCGCTGGTCAAAGTGGGCTGCAACGGCCTCTGCTTCGACTGGGAGAGCACAAATGATGGCAACCCGGAATTCGGAATTTGGCGGACGTCTATAGGTGCTGTCCCTCCGAACGGCCGTCATTACATGTCTTGGCGTGGCGCCAACAGTGGCCCTGCTTGCAGAGAGCCCAGATGCCACGAGAGGGTGCTCAGTCGTGACGGTAGCTTCGATTTCTCTGACCCAACGCTGAAGTTGGCCCGACACTAATGTAAACCCCGGGTCTTCCTTGGCGGCAAACTTGGTCATGTTCATGTGATCGGCGTAGATTCCCGTGGATGAGTGACCTCGGAGAGTGGCAGACCATTCCGGCACAACCGGCTGTCACAATGGGCGGCGTTAGCCACAAGCCCAAATCTTCAAAGGCTCGACATAGGAACTTCGGAAATACCTTGCTGGCGCCTTTGGGGGCGAGCTCCTCGTAAAAGCAAGCGATATCTATCGGTTGTGATCTTTGCCGGCTGGGCGCTCTCATCATGGTGTGAAACTCGTACCGAATGCGGTCAAGTACCTCAGAGTCGACCCTGAGGGCCCCGAGAACGTCTGTGTTGGTCTGTCTTAAAACGCCAATAAGCCAAGCCAGCCACCCAGCTGGTTGGGCGAGTCCAGCCCCGCGGTGTGGTGTGCCGAGAAAAGCGATACCTCGCGTCGATCGGAAGATATCCATGAGGTGGGAATCTGACGGGTTCCTCGACTTGACGAGAGCCTGCTGCACTGTAAGTGGCTATCCTGGACACTTGATGCTGGGCAAGCAGATACGCACATCCATGCATACAATGCCGCCTAAGCTGTGACAGACAAATATGATCGGTGGTCTGTTCTGGTGAGATCGTCAGCATCACGCATTCTGCAGACTGCAAGAGCCTAAGTACCTCATCGCCTTTGTCCCTGAAAGTCGTGAGAGATGCCAACAAGTTCGACGCGTGGCTTCCGATCCGATTTTGCGACACCCTAGAACCCCAGCCCCATCTTGCCACAAATGCGTCGTAACCAAACGTGAGAACTCGCACGTTCGGGAGTTCGGCAGGAAGAAGCGTTTTGGGCCATGGCTCGGGCGCGTCGCGGGCGGTCCATGTCTTCTCCCGGTCCCCGGTGAGGCCGTGGACAAAGACGATGTCGGCGACTACTGGGCGGCCGTGGTCAGGGCTGTAGAGCAGCTTGATGCCCGAGGGGAACGCCTTCAAGCCGGCCCGGGCACTCTCCGCAATGTTGGCGATGGAATAACCGACCGAACCCCACTGGCGCAAAGGTGACTTCAAAACCTGCAATACTCCGATGTGCCAGTGGCCAATCCCCGCTGGGCGCATCATACCGACAGGCTTGTGTCTGAGGGTCTGCGCCACTCCGCGCATGCTTTGGCGCATTTTTTTGGGTCGCTGCTGAGGGCTCCGGGGGACGAAGGTCTCGGCGCACACATGTTGGTCTTTATTAGGCAGCCGGGGTGGGAAAAACGTGAAGGTCGTGCATGTTTGTGCGACATGATGGGTGGGCGGGCGACGAATTGCTGAGCCCAGCGCGCTGCAGAGCTGGATGTGTCATTGCTGAACGGAAAGGAAAGCGCGGCCCCCGTGGCGGCCGTTCAGTGGACAACGCGCAACCCTGATAACCAATCGCAATGCGTTCCCACACCCCTCATGTACCTTATCAACTGCAAGCCTCGGGTCGACACTGCCTGCTCGACGTGGCATGACCATGACCAATGCAACCGGGCGTTCAGCAAAACAGCGGGCCCCGCTTGCGATCTGCCAGTGCTGCCCAATGGATTCCGTCGGGTGGCAGCTCATTTGCCGATCGTCTCTCGCTCTTTTGAACTGGCATCAATTCAAACCGATGATGTCGTCCTAGCTTGAATCTCGTCAGTTCCCTTCAGCGAGGCCTTCACGCCTTCACGATTGAACTGGGATAGGAAGGATGGAACACCTCCTTCACGTGCTCCAGCCTTACCATGATTCTGACAGGGAGGAGGTACAGTGGGTGATCAATGAGCAGGCAGTTACACCCGAGAGCTTAAGCAAGGTTGTATGTTGAGCAAACACGCTCCAACCGCGCCCACCCAGCTCATACTTTTACACCTAGATTTCCAGCTTGCCGCAATGTTGCTACGCGTAAGATATTAGCAGAATAGCCTACAATAACAAAATGGAACCCCGTGCTAATGTTCCCAGGTTCTTGCACAAACGCGACTATACGTCAAAGTCAACAGATCGGGAGCGGATACTTGACCATTTCGGCGTGCCCAGATTTGTCGCCAACAGGACATGCACTGAAATCAACGGGTTCTTTGGCCACCAGGCCACTTTATCAAGCTGTTGTAAGCGCTCGGTCTGCCACGGTTAGCAGTGTGTGTGTCCATGATCACTAACTCCCCCATTCAGCCACATGGTTCAGATGTCTGTTTAAAATGATTCGCAAGGTCGACCGTGACGCAAACGAAGATGGACCCGAGTACGTGCCTGACGGCAAAAAGGGTTATACGTGGTTTGAGATGAGCGTCTTCACGCGCTGGAATGATCCTGGTGGATGCCAAGTCCTCTGCATCGATGCTCCGCCTGATTTTCCCACCGAGTTGCGTGCGGCTCTGGCGCGGCGGAAGGTGCCATTTAACACTCACGATCCGTTTGCCATGCATGCTGACCTGTGGGACCGCATTGTTGTGTATTATGACATCTCAGTGTGGCGGGTACGGGACCCCGTCAGGCTGCTGGAGAAGGTATGTTTACCACTGGGAGCTTTAAAGCACATCGTCACCTCACCGCTGACAACCGTCTTTACAACTCTAGACAGGGCCAACCTCACGAGAAGTCTTTCAACCCGCCCGCAACTTCACACGCCATGCAATCCACGTATCCGAGGTCTTGGAGTCGGCAGTTGCAACCGCCGTGGAAATGCGTCGGTGCCAGGCAGAGACCTCGGAGATTCTTGCCCATAAGTTGGAGAATCCGTATCAACGACAGGTAGACGGCTACACCATGTTTCAGATCTCGCTGCTAAGAAACCTTAAACTCCGGTCTGATTCTAACAAAACGCGGTTGGATGACATGGTACACAATGTGAGATGGACCCCATGCCCTTTAACACTCCAGCAAAGCTAAACAGTCCCAATATCCTCAGGCGTTCAACAACCTCTCAATGCAAGACAACAACATGATTAGATCCATAACAGTCGTCACGTTGTTATGTCTCCCAACATCTCTCATTTCGGTAGGTTCACCCATATCTGCACAATCCCCGACAAAATATAGGCCATCACTAGCATCACAGTGATCTTACGGGCTGACTCAACTATCCGGACATAATTAGTCCATCTTCAGTACTACATTTTTCTCGTACGGCGAAAAGAGCTGGGAGGTCTCAGACCAGCTGTGGATTTACTGGGCCACGGTCATCCCAGTCACCATTGCCATTTTCCTCACCTGGGGGCTGTGGTACAGAAAAGGGGACTCGATGGTCAAATGGTTTCGGGCACTCGCAAAACGCTATTGGAAGAATCGTGATGGCTCCAGGGATGTTGAAAGCTAGAACTAGATAACTAGTACTACCCAAGGCGCATTGGCCAACAATCTACCACGGGATCACGATGCTATCAAACACTTCCCTCAACAAGTCATACCTCGACACGCCCGACACAACAGAATGCCAGTCTGCCCTGTCCAACCCTGCAACATGCGCCGCCAGAACATCCCCAACCGCCACTCGTCCATAATTCTCGTTTCCTCCAACGTATCCAAGCTCCAGCGCATGCTCAAAATACAATATCGGCACGGTAACCCCCCTCGACACACCAACAACCGCCTTCCCCGTCGTCGCATTGTACACCATCACCACGCCATAGTCCACAGGGCTGCTGCACCCATCACCCGCCCTGGGTCGCTGAATAAAATTCTCAATAGACGCCGCCATCACCGTACCAATTCCCATTTCGCGAATGACAGAACCTTTGGAATCTATAAGACCCTGCAACGCCTTATCAATACGGTTGCGCGCGCCCTGCACCCCCGCTTCGAGGCCATACGGCTGCTCGCCGACGTCGGACTCGGCGGGGACGGTTATGTAGGAGATTGTGCTGACGCCCGGCGGCTTCTGCTTCTCAAACACTTCTGTCAGGATGCGCGTCTTGTGCTTGTTGGCAGTGGGGATGACGAGGAGGATGCCGTTGCCGTGTTTGGGGAAGACGCGCTTGGGAATTTCGGGGACGGGGGTTGCATGTGGGCTTTCAAATGGGTGTGGAGCGGGGATGACGGTTTCGGTGCTTTGGAGGGCTGCGATGCTGGTTCTGAGGGCGTTGGTTGTGATCTTGCGCATCATAATTGTCGATGCGCAGTGCAGTGGCGGGGCGGGGGTTTTGGGCAGCAACTGAGGTTTGCCGGGCTTTGGGTCTCGGGCGGGGGATAGGTACGAGAACTTCCAGGTTGCCAGCTGCTCATGTGCCATGCGGGGATAGTAGCTTCCGATTGGGCCGGCGAAGTTGACTGGACATCATGTTTGCCTGGAAGTTAGTGCCGCTCGCAAAGGCATCGATGCGCATCTCCCCCACCAATCAGTTCAAGTCGCTCTCCAAATTTTGGATCCCTTCAGATGCCCATTTCAGACTTGGGGGAGGTAAGCCGCTTTTTGTTTGCGTCATGAGATCATGGATTTCAGAGTGCTGGAACATCCCTTTCTTATCTACCTAGTAAAGCGTCCCGGGACAAAGCTCCTGGGACGAGAGATACCCCCAAGCCGGAGCGGACACACTTCGTCGCGCGGACCGGCGCCTGGCACGGCGCCACGCTCGGGGCGCTGACGCTAGGCGACTTCAAGGCGCGCAAAGAGCCCTTTGCCCAGCTGCTTTCGCAGAACGCGTCGCGCGTGTCGGCCTGCAGCACGTACCGCGGCCTGAGAACGGGCGAGGACGATGAGGCGTATGTGCGGCGTTTGGCGGAGGAGCTTGATGATGAGTTTCAGAGGGTTGGGCCGCAGAGGGTGTGTGCGTTTGTTGCGGAGACGGTTGGGGGGAGTGTGAGTTTTTGCTTGCCCCTTATATACAAGTGCCTACCTACTTGGAAATGTGGGTTGGTGTGCTAATAACATGGTAGTCTAGGCAAGCGGCTGCGCCATGCCGGTCAAGGGCTACTTCCGGGCCATGAAAGCCGTATGCGAGAAGTACGGGGCGCTGCTGATCCTCGACGAGGTCATGTGCGGCATGGGTCGGACGGGGATGCTGCACGCGTGGGAGCACGGCGACGTGGATGTGGTGCCGGACCTGGCCGTGGTCGGCAAGGGGCTCGGGGCCGGATACGTACCCATCTCGGCCGTGATGGTGAACGCGCGCCTGGTCGACGCATTCCAGGCCTCGGGTAAGGGCTTCGCGCACGGCCAGACGTACATGGCGCATCCGCAGGCCGCCGCTGCCGGACTGGCCGTGCAGCGCGCCATCCGCAACGACAACCTGCTTGAGAATGTGCGAGCTATGGGCGCCGTGCTGGAGCGCACGCTCAAGGCCACCCTGCTGCCGCACCCGCATGTCGGCGACATCCGCGGCTGCGGCCTGTTTTGGGCCGTCGAGTTCGTCGTCGACAAGCAGTCCAAGACGCCCTTCCCCGAGAGCCTGGAGCTGCACGCCAAGATGCACGCCCGCGGCATGGCAAAGGGCTACGAGATTGCCCTCTTCAACGCCAACGGCGCCTGCGACGGCTATACCGGCGACCACTTCCTCATCTGCCCGCCCTTTATTGTCACCGAGGATGACGTAAACGAGATTGGGGCCCGCACGACGAGGGTGGTCGAGGACACGTTTGACGAGCTGGTGAACTCGGTGGCCTGGGAAAAGGTCGTTCTGGAGATGGAGGTTGTGAACAACAGCAAGCCAGTGGTCGATGTTGCTGTCGGGGAATCCGAACTTGTGACTGTTGAGTAAGTACCTAGAAACCTAGATACCTTACCTAGAAAGATACCTAGATAAGGTGGGTGCCTACCCACGCAGGTAGTAAAATCTAATGGTCGTCGTTGCCGCTGTCACTAGTTTAGCTTCGGTGCCTGAGTACCAATGGGGAGGAATGCATAAACGTACTGATTTCTGATGGCGGCGAAGAACGGACTCCCAGGTCGAACCGCCGTGGGCCTCCTCGACTCGCAGGTGGAGGCGCCTCGGTCGCTGGAGGAAGGCCAATGGTCGTGAGTCGAAGGCCTTGAGCTTGTCGATCAACTCCCGCTCGTCGAAGCCGGCGGCAAGCTCAAGACAGACCGAAATGAAGCCCTCGGCCAACACCTCAACGCGACTCGGATTCTTGCATCGCCAAGACATTCCAAGACGGTTCGGGCATGCGTTCCAACGTTGGGTGGACTTCGAGAAATCCCAGGCATCTCAGGCTGCCCCCCTAAAACAGCCCCGCAAAAAGCTGCCACTCTAATTAGAGCCTGGATGCAAGAGGCAAAGTCGCCGATAGTTTCCAGTGCGGCCGCCGAGATGACATTTCGCGCATCCTCAGAAACATGACTCTGAGCGCGCCCGTAGCGGCTCGAACTGATTGGGTCCTTCGAGTCGGACGATTGCTGAAAATGGATGAGTTGGGTGTCGAGGCGGACGGGCGCGACGTGACCCGTTGAGCTGAGAAGACTCAAGGCAGCCATGCGCGCTTGTGTCTTTCTGCGCGTTGATGCCCATGGCGGGGCCGAAGGGCTGGGAAGGAGATGAATGCCTCAAAGCAGAGTTTGGTCAACTGGTGACACGAGCCCTCGCAACCATTTCAGCAGCGAGAAGAACCACCACAACGTTTTCGGTCGCTCTCCCTCCCTTGACATTTCGCAGGCAAGGCCGGCAAAGCCACACGCCATCGGGGAGTTCATTGCCAGTGCCAATGGTGCTCGCGCGGCCGCTTGCCAGATGGCGGCCCGAGATCTGAAGGGTCGGCCTTGCAGAGCGCTGATTGGAGAGGTTGCGATCGCCAATCGTGTCGGGTGCCGCTGTGAGTGCTGGCGCGACTTCTCGACAACCCCGCTTCACTGATCAGTTCGGACACTACATGGCATCGCCGCGCTCAATCGATGACCGATGTGGCCGCAATTGCAGACGGCACAATACACAGGAGTTGCGCGAGGTTCCCTTCCTCATCAAACCATCGCGACCATACGGCCCCTCCACATATCAAAAATTCAACTGATTGATGTGTATGGCGAGCAGGTGCCTCCATACGCCATTTTGTCACACACATGGGGCGCAGACGAGGTAACGCTTCAGGACCTCCGCGAGCTCAGTCGCCAGCACAGCCATTAGGATGACGACGGGTCGCTCTTTGCATGGCACAGCGACGAGCAGGGCGACGACTCGGACGGCAACAACAGCAACTACACCCAGCCGTCGGCCGGTTCGTTGTCGAGTCGCATGTGGGGCCTCCTTGCCCAGTCACCAGATGAGTTACGGAACACCGGAGACATCAATTACGCGATGCCGCTTAACTTCGCAGGAACCCCGGCCACCATCACGAGCAGGGGCTCCGAGTCGACCTACACCTCAGGGAGTGCCATAACCTTGCGGGTGCCGACTATGCCGTCACACTGGGCTGCGAAAAGGTCGTGGATGGCCACCGGGTAGCACCTGTGCTCTATCGTCGGCTCTGGGGTCAAGGCAACCAATTTGCCCGGGTCTTTGCTGGGAAGCGATCGTTTGAGCGTGCTGATACGGAGCCTAAGAACCAGGGATTCTCCAAAACTGTCTTTGTCCGACAGAAGCCATCGTCAGCTCTTCCGTTAATCCGCATCTCACAAGAAAAGGACGCGTTTCCGGACATGCCTGCCAACGCCCACACGGTACAGTGGAGCATCACCGATGTGTTTCCCAAGGCCCTGTGGGACGAGAGATCACAGGCACTCCAAACTAGGGACTTTCAAGTTGGCGCCACCATTGGCGTGTTTCGTGCGGAGGTAGAAACCGCTCCGGATTCAAATTTGCACCTGATGGATGTTGCTGTCGGCATGCACACTAACAACCAGCGGTCGTGCAGGAGCTGGCGCTACATAATGCCTACCGAAAATAACTATGCAGCGGGTGTGAAAGGCCCATACCGGCGTTGGCAATTAGTGAGTTTGGAACAGCCTTTTCACCGCCCTAATATCGACACCACGAACTTCCCATTCCTTCTTCGGGACCGAGTAGTTGCCGCCTTGGTCTGAGCCAAATTGAACCAGACTGAGCGAGGAGCCACTGTTCTGGGCTGCCTCGGCTATATGTCACGGTCTAAAATAGCGGTGGAACTGCGAGGACCCAGTTTTGGGACCTGCCACCACCACCATCGGCTAGCCGCGCTTTTCTTCACTCCAACGGCAGCAGAGAAAAAGCCTACAATTTTATCACGTTGATGAAGTATTGCTATAGGCCTTTTCCAGTGTCTCTGAGGCCCGTTGCTCCCAGGTCAAATCGTTCATTTTCCTTGAATAAAAAATCTAGGTAGTATTGTAGCTACATCTTTCACAGAAGTTTAATGATGCACTGATAGTGCGGCATGGATCACAGCGCCTACGCCGGCGTCACTGCCGGGTGCTTCTGCACCGGCACCCCCGCGGGAGGGAATTGTAAGGGTGGTCCAAAAAAATAAATTACTATGGGAAATTCAGTCAAAACTGATAAGGAAATTCAACTCGACCTAGGACTGGTCGGTTCACTATCAAAAGTGGGTCTGCTCGGGCCCCTCCGCTCGGGCCCCTACTCGGGCCCCAAATCACGTGATATAATATGTTTTCAGATACGTCACGTGACCAGGAGTCCAAATCTGAAGTCAGATTCAGGGTTAGGGTTACGGTTCAGGAGTTATTCGCGTTTGAAAAAATTAAACAAATGGGTATTCGGAAATAAAAACAAGGCTATATCTAGCCAAAGAAGGTATTGTTATACATAAGTTTTTATCTAGAATTCAGAACTACAATCTTTTCTACTATAAAGCTTATAATAAGAAAGATATTACTGTTTAAAGTTTAATAATAATATTTATTTAAATAATAACCGGTTAATAAGTAATATAATAAGTTATATTATTTACGTTTATTATATGACTTATTACGTAGAATCCAGAACTGGAATCCGTTTTACCATACTGCTTAAAATGAGAAAGATATTAGTGTTTAAAGTTAGATAATAATATTTGTTATAATAATAACCTGTTAACAAGTAGCATAATAAGAAGTAATAATTACGATTCCTATATGGTTTATTATGTTGAACACTGAACTGGAACTCCTTTTACTGTTTAAACTAAAATAATAATAATAACATGAACATAAACTCAAATATCTCTCTAGTTTTAATAGCTATTCCAAATCGGGCTTTAGATTAAGAATTACAGTTAAAATCTACGTATAATACTACCTTATTCTATATTATAAACTAAAATAATACTTGTGAAAGTCATGGTTTTTTCACTTTAAACCTGAATATCTCCTTTTACTGAACCCTAACCCTGAAAATAGAGTGAAAATCGGATTCTAC
>Ga0247770_1000954_pt1 | contig 25752 bp, 23 predicted proteins | sample UWRJL136409B6_FD_179943 | JGI IMG/M metagenome (GOLD analysis project Ga0247770, IMG submission 179943) | Plant litter microbial communities from Arlington Agricultural Research Station in Wisconsin, United States - UWRJ-L136-409B-6 | ecosystem: Environmental > Terrestrial > Plant litter >... | reverse complement strand
TGTCCACGGATTACACGTAATGATCGGTACAGCATTTTTAGCAGTTGGTTTATGACGTGCACTAGCCTATCATTTAACAAATAATCATCATCTCGGGTTGGAAGCAGGAATTTTATATTGACATTTTGTAGATGTTGTATGATTATTTCTGTTTGTATCCATATACTATTGAGGATCCTAAGAAACTGGTCATTTAGGATTAAAGATATGACTTTTAATAACTACCATCCCCCCAGCAAGTTTGCTGGGGGAGGTGGTTAAAGTACAATAAACTTAGTAATTGTTAGATTACAATTAACTTGTTATGAAAATAAAAAAATAATATAACAAATCCCCTTTATTATAACTAGGGAAAATTGCCTTATATTTATAGTAAACGGCTTTGGCCGGCTTTGGCCGGCTTTAGCCGGCTTTGGCCTGTAGTTATTATATTTGTACAGCAATTAATGGTAGAAGATTAAATTATATTTGATTAAAGGCCACAAAAAAAACAAGAAATTAGCTCAATTGGTAGAGCATTTGTTCGACACAAGAGGTTAAGTGTTCAAATCACTTATTTCTTGACACTTATAGGTTATAATTCTATATCCCCCAGCAGGTCTGCTGGGGGGAGGAGATTTTAAAAGTGTAATTTTACTAAAACACCGTTAGATAGTTTAGGATATACCTCAATAGGCAGAACAGTTATATAAGGCAGTTTTATCTAAAATTAAGGTGTATCCTTGTATCCATTGACCCCAAAATATTGTATAAAAATAGCCTAGATTCTACCTATCTAAATAAAATAATATGTTGTTTTAGTTTTTTGTTTTTAATCCCCCCTGCAGGCCTGCTGGGGGGGAGGAAAAGTGGGGGGTTATATATTAACTCATGTGACAATCTTAACTATAATTATTAAATTATATTAGCGTAATTAAAAGATTTTGTTAATATTATACGCGGAAATCTGTAAATTCTATGACTGTTTGCTCGAATGTTATACCCGTGACTAATTTAATTAAAAGCACGATTATTTTATCTAACAAAAATAAATACAACCTAAATATAATTGTATCCTCTATAAGTATGTGATTTGAAAGATGATTTTTATCTTCAAATGCTAAAGATATAGGTGTTTTATATTTAATATATGCATTATTTGCAGGTTTAGTGGGTACTGCCTTTTCTGTTTTGATCAGATTAGAGTTGTCAGGGCCCGGTGTTCAGTTTATTGCTGATAATCAATTATATAACAGTATTATTACTGCTCATGCTATAATAATGATATTCTTTATGGTTATGCCAGCTTTAATAGGAGGTTTTGGTAACTTCCTGCTTCCATTAGGATTAGGAGGTCCTGATATGGGATTCCCTAGACTTAATAATATTAGTTATTTATCTTTAATTCCTAGTATCGTATTATTCTTATTTGCAGGTGGAATAGAGAATGGGGTAGGTACAGGTTGAACTCTTAAAGGAATTAGGGAGTTATTTTATGGTGACATAAAACAAAGTAAACTCTTCTCGATGCGCGAATATCTTCAAGTAAACTATGTAATAATAGGATTACACGTAATACACTACTCATGTCTAATTTTAATACAAATATTATTAAATAGTACGTATGTAAGAATGTGTATGTCATGGAGACAATGCGCCTGAATAGTAAATAAACGTCTATTTACTAGTCATCAGAGACTTAACGAAGAGCATCTTAATGACAACTCAAATAGGATTTCGCTAAAACAGTCCAAAAACCACAATGCACACATTAAAGATCAATGGGAGCAGTGGTTAGTAGGTTTCACAGATGGGGACGGTAATTTTCATATTTCACATCAAGGAGATAAATGAGGTTTAAGTTATAAATTAAGTCAATCTAGATATAATTTAAGAGTCTTACATTACATAAAAAAACAGCTAGGTGTGGGTTCTATTACAAAAGATGGTACAAAAGGACAATACTTTATAAGGGATAGAAAGATTATTGAAACCGTTATAATACCTATCTTTGATAAATACCCTCTTTTAACCACTAAATATTTTGATTATGTAAAACTAAAAAAAGCTTTAGTTATACTAAACAACACTAGTCTAAGTAAAGAAGATAAGAATCTAAAGCTTTTGGCTATTAAAAACTCTAAAGCTAATAGTGATTATATATCTCCAGCTTGAAATAATGCTATTTTACCTTTGACTGATGTAAGCTCTATTAATAATGTAATGAGTAAAAGCTGATTAGTTGGATTTATTGAAGCAGAAGGTAGTTTCTATTTAACAAATAAAGACTCCAATAGAATAGTGCATGGGTTTGGCTTAACTCAAAAACTAGATAAAGTTGTTTTAGATGGAATAGGGATTATGCTTCACATAAGCAACCCTGTTAGGTTCAAAGAGTTACATAATCATTATATATTGGATACGACTAACTCTAGAGCTATTGAAAATATAATACTGTTTTTTAAAGATACTATGAAAGGAGTAAAATCTTTAGAATATAGAATATGGGCTAGATCTTATGTTAAAAATAAAGGTGATTATAATAAATTGCTTAATGTAAGAAACATGGTCAGGAAATTACGAAAAAATCTGTTAGAAATAACATAGCTTGTCATATAAGTATAGTCATTAAGATGAAGGTATAGTCCGAACAGTAAAAAGATTTACTGCGTGTAACGATAGTTTTACAGGTTTATTGTTTTTATTATATTAATTTATAGTAAGAAAGTTAAATCCTTAAAATGAGGTTACCAACACAATTGTTACCCTCCTTTATCAGGTATACAAAGTCATAGTGGTCCAAGTGTAGATTTAGCTATATTTGGATTACATTTATCTGGTATTAGTTCTCTTTTAGGTGCTATGAATTTAATGTTGACTGTATTTGTTACATATTTAATATATTCAATAAGCTTTCAATTAATTGTTAATAAATGTTACTTTAGTACTACTAAACCTAAATATACTTTTAAAAAGAACTCCTCGCCTTTGTGTGAAAAAGACAATAATTATGGAAACGATAACAACCCTTCGCCTTTGCGGGAAAAAGATAACAATTTAGGCAAGGACAATAACTCTAAAAAAAACGGTTCTCCTGAAAACAATAATAAACCTAAATTGGACAACCGTTGAAAAGAGATATTGGGTAGAACAGGTCCTAATAAACATGCACATGTTCTAGCTATTGAGCTAATTAATAGTGGTAAACCTGTGACTGCTGAAAATATTAATGAAATTTTAGCTTACTGTGATATTAAAATTACAAAACAGGAATTAAAATCTTTAATTAATACTACAAGTTTTACTTTAACTAATTTAAATGAAAAAAGTATAACTAAGGAAATTCTTAAAGATAAACTTGGTTTACCTAATAGTAAACAAAGAATACCTGGTATATATATTTTTACACATATTAGTACAGGTAGAAAATATGTAGGTTCATCTTCACAGTTAGCTTTTAGATTAAATGGCTATATTAATTTGTCTCATAGAGAGAGTGGTTTATTAATACCTATCTTAAAAAAAGAAGGGTTGAAAAACTTCTCTTTACAGGTATTTCCTTTTTATCATAATTACATAAAAGGGTCAGAAATTGTATTAGAACAATATTATTTGTTAGACTCTAGTTTCACATTAAATACTATAAGAGTTGCAAATAACCCTAGCGGGTCAAACTCAAAGAGTTTATATGTATAATAGAGATATGACCATATTATATTTGTTTTCAACGAAACAAATAGATTTTATTAGAAAATTAAATGTTCATCATATCACATTTTCTAAACATTTAGAAAACGGTACTTATTATTTAGGTAAATATCTATTTTTAAGAGTACCGGTGTTAACTGCTAAAGTTAAAGATATGTCTGATTCAGATTTAGCTTTAATGTTGGAAAAAGACAGAGTTAAATATAATAAAAATAAACCTCTAAATAGTTTATCTAAACCTATAATATTAACAGATGTAAATAATGTAGAAAACACTGTAGTGTTAAATAGTTTAGGTAAATGTGTGGAATATTTACATAATAAGGGTTTATCTGCTTCTCAAGTAACATTAGTTAAACATATTAATTTAGGTAAAGCATATAAAGGGTATTTATGTGAATATGTGAAAGAAAATACTTTATAATGGGGTTCATATAAAATTTCTAACTATATGCTGGAATAGCTCAGTGTTTATAAGTACTTTATAGTGAAAATCTTATAAGCTATGCTTAATCAGCAGGAAACCAAAGGGCATTAATCTAATTATATTATATATTTAAATCGCCGTAGGGATCCTCAGAGACTAGATGCTAGAGGCCGTATATTAATACGATTGAAATATAGTCCACTATAGTTACTAGTTTAACTATTTTTAGTGTCATGACAACAACATTTAATATGAGAAGTCCTGGTATAAGATTGCATAAATTAATATTATTTGCATGAGCAGTTGTTATTACTGCTGTTTTATTATTATTATCACTTCCTGTTTTAGCCGGTGGAATTACTATGGTATTAACGGATAGAAACTTTAATACATCTTTCTTTGAGGTAGCAGGAGGGGGTGACCCTATATTATACCAACATCTTTTCTTAAGAGAAAATTATATGTGCCTATGTACTATGTTACCTATTCTTAAAAAAGGGAAATCATTTGATTTTACACTTTTTAATTCTAAATTTAGCGAACACTATCCTAATATTAAACAACCTAGCAGTAAATTTCTTGAATGACTTATAGGATTTTCAGAAGGAGAAGGTTCTTTCATTCTAGCTAAAAGAGGAGATTTATCTTTTGTTATAACTCAATCCACTATGGATGTAAAAAGTTTATATTATATTAAGGATAATCTTGGATTTGGTAAAGTAATTAAACAATCTGTTAAACAAAATACACACAGATTTGTTATTCAAGACATTAGAAATTTATACTTGATTTGTTTATTATTTAATGGTAATATGGTATTTCCAACAAGAAATGCTAGATTTTTAACTTTTCTTTCTTCTTTTAATGAAAAACTTTTAAAGAAAAACTTTACAACCATAGCCCATTCGGATGTTTGTAGTATTCCTTCTTTAAAAGATGGTTGATTATCAGGTATAACAGATGGAGAAGGTTGTTTCACTTGTTCTTTATTATCTAATAGTCCTAGTTATAGATTCAGATATATATTAACTCAAAAATGGGACGCTAACAAAGATGTTTTAGAGCATCTTTCAACTATACTTTCTGAATATTTAGCAATAGGTGCTGTAGTACCTCACTCTGCTAGTGATGTATGAGAATTAAGAATAAATGGTGTAAAAAACTGTAAAGGTTTATTTACTTATTTTGATGAATACAGCCTTATAACTAAAAAGAAAGATAGTTATATAATGTGAAAATCACTTTATTACAGATTAGTTAATAAAGATCATCTTGAACATAGTTCTAGATTAGAATTAATAGAATTGGCTAAACAAATTAATAAAAAGGATATATAAAGGAAAACAGGGGCTTGGTTTAGTCAAAGCTATGGAGTTATTTAGGGCAGATGTAAAACTAAATAAGACCCTTTATGACGAATACCGATTGGTATACCACAACCCTAGTTCTTGTTGCAATTTATTGTGCAATTCTTAGGAGGAAACAATAAAATACAAGAGCTATGCTGGTGGGATAAGTAATTATCCAAACGGTCAAAATCTCCTAAGATGAGACCGTCGGTTTCCTAAGAGATCGCTACAGACTGGTTCACCGGTGGGTGGCTGCAATGCTGCTTAATGTACAGTCGGATTCCTCTTTTAATGTCTAAAGAAAGGCTGATGAAAGCCATCAGGTTGTACGATTAAAAGGTTAAAAGAGTTGTACAATAGGGAATTGGATTCTTTGGACATCCAGAGGTCTACATATTAATAATCCCAGGATTTGGTATAATAAGTACTACAATTTCAGCGAATTCAAATAAGAGCGTTTTTGGTTATCTTGGTATGGTCAAGAATAGGCCCACGCTACTTAATAGTTGCATGAATCTCCACTCAATGCTGGAAACCTCTAACACCTTAAATACTAGTAATAATAAAATTGTTAGTAACAAATTTAAGGATATTACAATGAGTAATCAGCAGGTTACAAAAACAAATATATTATCAAACATAACACATATTTTAAATACTATTAATTTATTTAGTAACCTCAGAGACTATACGTGGAGAAGCCTTGCAGAGTGCTTAATATATAGTCCCGTATTTTTTTATAACATTTTATCCATAAAATTAAACATAAGAAATGTATATAAAGTATTAACAAGAAAATTATCTATAGGTCATTTAGAAAATAAACTGGATCCTGATTGGGTTACAGGGTTTGTGGATGCTGAAGGTTGTTTTAGTGTAATAGTAGAAATATCGGAAATTTGTAAAAGAAAAGTAAGAATTTCATTTGAAATAAATCTGCATGAAAAAGATAAAGATATTTTATATAAGATAAAGTCTTTTTTTGGTGTAGGTGCTGTATACATTAGATCAGATCGAAAATTAGCTGTGTATAGAGTTACTAATGTTAACTATATAAAGGATATTATAATACCACACTTTACAAACTATCCACTAATAAGTAAAAAAAGGATAGATTTTTTATTATGATCTAAGGTAGTGGAAATTATTTTAAATAAAGATCATTTAACCGAACAAGGATTTTTAAATACTCTTTCTTACTATGCTGCCATAAACAAAGGAATGTCAAACAAAGTTTTAAAAGATTACCCTAATATAATATCGGCGAACAAACCTGTTATAAATTTACCTGCAAATTTAAATCCTCAATGGGTGTCAGGATTTGTAGCGGGTGATGGAGGGTTTTCTATATATATTAGACCTGCTAAAATTAATTCTTTATCACAAATTGTGTCTTGTAGATTTCATATAGCTCAGCATAGCAAAGATTTAGAGCTTATGAGATTATTTACTAAATTTTTTGACTGTGGTACTATTGCATTAAGATCCAATTTAAATACACCTAGATGCGACTTTATAGTACAAGATATTCCTTCTTTATTATATAAAATATTACCTCATTTTGATACCTACCCTCTTTTAAACCTAAAACAAGAGGATTATATTTGTTTTACAAAAGGTATGAATATTATAAAACTGAAAAACCATTTAACTACAGAAGGTTTAAAAACACTTAAGGAATTAAATTCGGAGATGAATAGTAATAGATTAAAATAGTTTTCTTGCTACCCTTACAGGCAGGGGCGAGAGCCCCAAGGGACTGTAATTCAACTTTATATACAGGAAAAATACAGCTATGCCATGTGTTCTATTGGAATTTTAGGATTTGTAGTTTGAAGTTGAGTTTTGGCTTCGCCTCTTAGTGATCTGAGGACTTATATTATTTATTTCGCTGTAAGCTGGAACGGCTTAGTGCTAATTGGTACCTTGAATGGTGAAAATTCAATTAGCTATGCCCAATCAGCCGGCAATCTGTCCCTGTGCTCATCAAGGAGTAATATACAGAGTGCTTCAGAGGCCATACGCGAAACATCTTTTAATTTTTCAGCATTTCGTCAGTATTATAATACACTGTTTGGAAATGACGCGCAACATCTATCCAATAACTGATTAACTTGATTTATTGGGTTTGTAGAAGGAGATGGTGCCATTAAAAATGGCCGTTATTTAAGCAAAATCACGCGATTTATGATCATATTGGGAGTATTAAATATATTATGGGACTTAAATTTTGAATTGTTTTATTTAAATGATTCTTTTAATTTACTTTCAATAATGCCTTTAATAACATATAGTAACGCGGATATCGAAAAAATTCGTGTTTTAAAAGAAAATAAAGGTAAATCCGGAGTTTATTGTTGAGTAAATAAAGTTTATGGTTCTAAATATGTAGGTTCATCTAACAATTTATACAGAAGATTGTTACAATATTTTAACACTGACTATTTACTTAAACATGAAAATATGGTTATTTGTAGGGCTTTACTTAAACATGGTTATTCCAATTTTGATCTTGAAATTCTTGAGTATTGTGACACTAAGGATTTAGTAAAACGTGAACAATACTACATAGATTTATTGAACCCTGAATACAATATTTTAAAGAAAGCAGGATCGCTATTAGGTTTTAAACATAGGGAAGAAACTATAGCTAAGATGTCTATCTCTAAAGCAGGAGAAAAAAATCCTATGTTTGGTAAAATAGGAGTAAAACATCCTATGTTTGGGAAAACAGGAGAAAAAAACCCAATGTTCGGAAAACCCAGACCTGAAGGGTCTGGAAGTCCTTCTCAACAAATCGAAGTAATTGATATTAAAAATAATATAACTACTAAATATGATTCTATATCTGCAGCTGCATTAGCTTTAAATATTAAACCATCTCGAATTTCTATGTATTTTAGGCGAAATCAAAATAAACCCTACAAATTGCGATATATTTTCAAAAAGTTATAAACATCCAATGAAATATATGCATTAGGTCATGTTATAAAAATGCGTTATATACTTGATCAGAAGGATAACACTATTCTTCTTATAATACAAAACCTTTTTGGGTTTGTTTTGATCCCTGCTTCGCATAGGTATTGACACGAAATGCTGAATTATATAAATTGTTTCGCTATAGGCGACTGAAACGGTTTAGTGCCAATTGGTACCTTGAATGGTAAAAATTCAATTGGCTATACTCTATCAGCCGGTACTCTGTCTATTCACTTTCTGGAGGGTAATCAGCAGAGCGCCTCAGAGACCAAATGCGAAACATCTTTTTTTGTAATTTTTCTAAGGGTAGACAGATACCCTAACATAATTGTTTTATTAATCCTTTTTTATTGTGCAGCGCAAGGAGTGTCCCTTCACAGAGAGATAAATCAGCGGAGGCGGTGGTTAATATGATATATTAAATGGTGAGAGTTGCTTTTTCTACAGTTATTCCTGTTAATAGACACAAGAGTACGTTTTGTTCTTACTCAAAAGGAAAGTGCTATCCTTTACTACGCCCAGAAAAAGTTAGGTATAGTACTGTTAAGCATTTTCCACAAGGGAAAAGTGGGAACAAAAATGACTTCTACAGATTAATTGTAGATAATCCCTCACATATTCTTCTTCTAGCCTTTTTATTTAACGGTAATCTGGCTCTTACACACAGAATACAACAATTATCTTTGTGAGTTCAAGCTCTAAACAATCGTTTTGGGTCAAATACAATTCTATTTATTAATACTGCTGTTTCAGTTACATTACAAGATGCTTGATTATCTGGTTTCACCGACGCTGAAGGATGTTTTAATGTATCCATAACATCCAATGCAAGATATGCATTAGGTCATGTTATAAAAATGCGTTATATACTTGATCAGAAGGATAGTACTATCCTTCTGATCATACGAAACCTTTTTGGGTTTGGTAAAGTAACTCTTAGATCCAAAACGGACGGTGTTTACCGTTACACAGCTACAGGGTTTAAAACAATGAATGATGTAATATCTTACTTTAAACTATTTCCATTACTTACTAAGAAGGCCCAATCTTTCGATAAGTGATTAACTATTCATAAGCTCGTTTCTAATAAGTTACATCTTACTGAAGAAGGATTAGCCCAAGTAAGAGCATGGCAGAAACAGATTAATATGGAGAATGGTATGACAAAAAAAACAGGATCTGCGCACCCTTAGTGTTATTAATTAAAAGATGAAGATATGGTCCGATTCTCCTTGTGAAAGGAGCGCATAGTTATATAGCTATGCGGGTAGATATGAGGAATACCTGCTAACATTTTTGCATCACATGTACACTGTTGGGCTTGATGTAGATACAAGAGCCTATTTCACTGCCGCAACTCTGATTATTGCAGTACCTACTGGTATTAAGATATTCTCATGGTTAGCTACTTGTTATGGTGGTTCTTTAAACTTAATACCATCCTTATTATTTGCATTAGGTTTTGTATTTATGTTTACTATTGGAGGGTTACAACTTTACTTAGCCCTCGTTAAAGGTCACTATATGCTGGAAATCTTTAATAATTAAGATACTCTAAAAAATTGGAGTGAAAAAGCTTAATTTTAAGTAATCAGCAGGAAACCTTATAGTAAATTAAAGGGATCCTCAGAGACTATAGGTGCCATCTTTATATTAAATATATTGTTTTGATATAAAGATATGATATAGTCCTAAAAGTCAATAATGATTTATTTGTAATTGCAGTGATATTATCTGATGCTTCACTCGATAATATGTATCATAATACTTGCATTATGGGTATTCCTATTAATTATATATTTAGATTAATAATTGGACTATTTTTAGGATTTTGAGTAAGATCGTATGTAGATAACAATTTTAAATGTTTTAATAATTGAAAACGTCTTATTCTAAAATCTTCATTCTCATGATTTCATATATTATCTATATTATCAGGTTGTACATTATTAGCTAGTGGTGCAGATACTAGTTATTCAGATCCACCCACACTTTCTTATTTAATAACAGCAGCTAGTTTACCTGCATTACCTACAAGTAGTTTAGGAACCATATCATGTTTACCATACAATAGTATATTATTAATCCTAAACCTACGTATGTTAACCTAGTACAATATGTAGTGGGCATCCTTCATTAATTCCACCTATACTACCAGCAGAGACTTGTGGTATAATAGATTCTAGTGTATTATGTAGTGTAATAGACACTGTTACTGTTACAGCTACAACCACTATAAACACAGTTACTACTACTACTGCTAGTACTCCAGCTAGTACTGTTACTGCTGTTTCATTACCTAACTGTAATCACTACAATCTTTATATGGTCTAGGTCTTTCGGTAAGTGGAATTTTTCATGTAAAGGGTTGCATAATGGGTATATTTAATCCTATGCAAAACCCAGCTACTAGTGGATTTTGTAAAGTTTTAGCTTTTGGGGGTGTGCAGACTTTTTCTAGCTTGGGTGCTAATACTCTTAATAAGTGTGGGCCTCTTGAATCACGATATAGTACAGCGATTCTAGGGTTAGCTCTTTCTGGTACGTTCGCATATTTAGGTCACTTCCATGGTGATTCTAATAGCCCATATGTACAAGAAAAACGTACCATATCAAGAAGAGTTGCTGAAGTTATATTTTCCGCTACCATTGCTATTGCGACAAATGAAGTTCAGTAATCATTTTAATTTTAATAATAACAGTAAGTGGTATATTTAGTTATTATAGAATTAACTAAATTTTATTCGCAGATATATACGTGAGTGGAGTTGTACTTGCTAATGCTTCACTTGATATTGCCTTCCACGATACTTACTACGTAGTTGCTCATTTTTCTGTACTTCCACTTGCGACACTACCTAATGGACATATTGAGTATTTAAACCCTCAACAAACTGAAGGTACGATTAGAATAAATTTTGCTAAAAAAAGAGGGGTTTATATATGAACCAATAAAATTAATGGTAATCAATATATAGGTAGTGCTAAGGATCTCTCGACTAGGCTGTCAAATTACTTTACTAATTCTTATATTAAATATCAAACCTCAAGAGGTAGCGCTATTTCTTCAGCTATTCTTAAACACGGTTTATCAGAGTTTAGTTTACAAATATTTGTGTTAGGTGATTCACCTACACGTGATACTATTTCTATTAATTCCGATCATATTTTGTTAGAACAATACTATCTTGATAGATATGTCCTTAAATATAATATAAGACGAATAGCTCTTGGTCCCGCACCAACATTAAAGCCTAATTATGCTAATAAAATGGGTAATAATAATATACAATTTGGTAAAAAGGGAGCTGAGGGAGCTGCGTGAGACCATTGTCATTCTCCAGAACAAAAAGAATTATGGTCTTTTACTAGAAGTACACCTATATTTGTATACGATTCTAATACATTAAATTTTAATACTATCGTATATGGATATGTAAGATTAGCTAGTATATTAGGGGTACATGTTAATACAGCTAGACGTGCAGTTAAATCAGGTAGTGTGTATGCAAATAAATATATTATCTCATTATCTGAGTTAGACAAAGGAAAGCTTGAAAGTTTTAAAAATAAGGTGAAACCTAAGAGTACTATTATTAAACTAATTCATGTTTATAATAAAGATAAGTCTGTACTTCTTAAAACATTTCCCAGTGTTAATGCTTTTATGTTATTTTCTAAACAAAGTGGTTCTAATACAAAATTACTTTGTACAACAGATACTCTTTGATTAGGCGAATATTTTCTTTCATATGACCTAATAGATAGCGCAAATAATTCACTTGCAGGACAAAACCCTGATAAATTTAACCCTGCGTTGAAAAAAAAAACAAGTATTCCGGTTTATGCATACTCAGCTGATGGTACTATTTTTATTAAACATTACAACAGTCTTAGAGAGTGTGTTAAAGAATTAGAGGGTAATCGTAATGCTAATACTAAATCTCTAGAGTTACGTATTGAGCATAAACAGCTTTATCTTGGACTTAGGGTTTCTTACACTCCGTTATTTGAACATAAAGAATAACATAGATCTAAATTGCATGGAAAAGCAGCTACTTTCATTTTGTGAAATATGAAAAAAAATTGCACTATATGCTGGAAACCCGTTATAGCTCTTATTACTAATTAATATATAATTAATATTGTTTGTATTAAATATATATAACAGTGAAAATATAAGAGATTTGGCAATCAGCAGGTACCTTTTATATATTAGGTTCTTCAGAGACTACACGTGCAACTCTTTCTGCCTTATTCCCCTCTCTCATCATTTTATTCGATGAGAGAGGCCCGGTGAAAGATGAAGATATGGTCCAAAAAATATCCAAAGAGATATTACACAATGTGCTCATTTCCACTATGTTTTAAGTATGGGTGCTGTATTTGCCTTATTTAGTGGATGATATTTCTGAATTCCAAAAATTCTTGGATTAGATTATAATTTATTATATTCTAAAGCTCATTTCTGAGTGTTATTTGCAGGGGTTAATTTTACATTCTTTCCTCTTATAATGTTGGGGATCTATGTAAGTAATTATATAGTACAATAGGAGATTATAACTCCTTAATCTTGGCTATATGCTGGAATATCCTTAGAGCTTTATGCACTTTATTATTATAAGGTAAAAATCATAAATATTGGACAATCAGCAGGGAAGTTTTTATTAATACTTAAAATTACCCCTCAACGATCACACGCCGAGTGTCCTTAAATTAAGTATTTATATTAAGGATAATGATATGATCTAAATTATTTTATAAAAGTGACTAATAAGTATTGATTTTTTATCTAATTTAGGTTCACGTACACAAATTTTACCTAATATATATAGCTTGAGTCCTAAGAATAAAATATGGGGTCCATCCAAAAGAAAATATTCTACTTCTTCTAGTAACTCATTTAATCTAGATGGTATAGACAATAATGAAACTATAAAATTTGATTCTCTTGAACAAGCATGTAAAGACATTAAATTTAAATATATAGGTGTTTCAGGAGTTTATAAACTAACTAATAAAAATAATATAGATAGATTTTATATAGGTAGTTCAAATAACTTAGCTAGAAGGATGGAAGAATACTTAAAATTAACGAAAGGTTTAAGAAATCCTCATTCATCTGGAGAATTAGAAATATCATTAACTCCAGCATCAGAATGAAGCTTAGTATTTATTTATCTTACATCTCCTCAATTATCGTTAGTTTATGAACAGTATGCAATAATTATGCTTAAACCTACAATTAATAGTAATTATAAAGTTATCCCTAGAGTAAATCCTCAATGAGGAAATAATTTAGATCATGCTATTATTGTAATAGATAAATTATTATCTTTATTTACTGCAGGTTCTGAAGGTTTCGAAAGATTATCTGTATTCTTACAAGTTTTTAAAACAGTTGATAATATAAAATTTGAGCTAGAAGATTTAGGTAATAAATATTATTGTTTTTTAGTATTTATTTATGATATTACTTCACCAGATAAAAATCCAATTGTCTATTCTTCAATTAATAGAGCTTTAAAAGGATTACAAATTAGTCATAGTAATTTATTAGATCATATAAATAATAATTATTTATTCAAATCAAAATTTATCATATCTTTTGAACCAATAGATGCAGATGATTTAAAAAATTATATAGAAAAACCTGTAGGAGATAGCCAATTAAGAAAGCACATTACAGTTTATAATCTAGATAATGAGATAGTTACAGAATTTAAATCTGGGAGAGAGATGGCCAAATATTTTAATATTGATGGGAGAGTAGCTAGAGCTGCTATAGCCCTAGGTGAATTCCAGGACTTTTTACTAATAGTAAAAGCAATTTCTCATAGAAAAACAATTTACGTATTTGATAGTGATACATTAGAATTAACAGATAAAATAAATGGTGTGTCAAAAGCTATGAAATACGCAAAAGTTAATTTTTATACATTAAAAAACTTAATTGAAAATAGAAATTCTTATAATGGAAAAATATACAGCTATATAGATAAATTATAAATTTTACAATACGTACGCACTAAAAAAAAAGTATGATGCAACATTTCTTAGGTCAAGTAGGCCCTTTATTATAGAAATATAATAATTTGCACAACACTGTATGCTAGAAACTCTATTAGGTAGTTGGCACTATAAATAGACAATTAGCAGGAAACCAATTAGTGATTATGATTATATATTTGCTTTATACGTCTCTTTCAGATATTGATCACATGAGATGTAGTATCCTCAGAGACTATATGTGTTGCAACTTAAAAGTTGAAGAAATAGTCCAATAAGCATAGTAATATGCGTAATTACATATTGCTATTTGTATATGGATTTAGCTATTTACTTTATTATAATTTATATAGCAATTATATGTATCTAATGAGAAACGGTGATGAAGATTCTAAAGGAAATTCTAAACAACTTGATAGTTCAGAAGTAAACAGTTATCCTGAACCTGAACAAGATCCTAATGAAGACGACTTTATTCAGAAATCAGTAAATAATAATAATTTAATAACTATTGAGCATAAACATAAACTTAGTACAAAATATCTGTTAAATTTGTCTAATTTAAATTATTCTACTGCCTCCCCTATATATAATTTTTTAAAAGATAAAAATACTCCATTTTTTTTTTAAAAAAAAATTGAATATAGAAATAAAAGTGGTATTTACCTTATACATAATAATATAAATGGTAAAAAATATATCGGTAGCGGAATGGATTTAAGTAAAAGACTTGCTACCTATTATTTCCCTTCTCGTTTGTGTGATGGGCGATATATTTCTAATTCTATATTGAAATATGGACATGGTAGTTTTTCTGTTGTTATTTTAGATATTTTAAGTAATACTAGTTCATCAATAAAAAAAGATATTCTTAGTAAAGAACAAGAATATATTGATTTATATAAACCTGTATATAACTTAAACCCTATAGCAGGGTCAAGTATGGGTTTCAAACATTCAGAAGAATCTAAAAGACTTATATCCGAGTTCCGTAAAGGTAAACCTTTGCCTGATGAAACTAAGAAAAAACTTAGTGCATTGTTTTCAGGTGAATTAAACCCATTTTGATCTAAAGTTCACTCTGCTGCCACTTTAGAAAAAATGAGTAAATCTAAAGTGGGTAAATTAAATCCTATGTTTAATAAGGAAAAATCTAAGGAGTTTATTGAACATATGTATAAAGATAGAACGGGTCCTAATAATCCTATGTTTGGTAAACCTAAAAGTAAAGAAACATTAGACAAAATGAGCAAAAAGGTATATGTTTATGACAGTAACAAAGAATTTATTATACTTTATGATAGTATTAAGTTTGCTGTAAAGGATTTACATATAGCAGCTGAAACTATTAAAAAGTACTTAGATACAGATAAAATATACAAGAATAAATACTTTTATTCAAAATTAAAATAAAATTGTTCTTAGCAAGATATAACAAATTTGCTACAAGGAATGCCACGTCGGGTAAGTGATTACCCTGATGCTTTTACAGGTTGAAACTTTATTAGTAGTATTGGTTCAGTTATATCTGTAGCTGCTACTGCACTATTCTTACAAATAGTGTATTTACAACTTGTAAAAGGTAAAGCTATTTATGGGTACATTTGAGCAGTTCCTCAACTATTTAGTGATTATTACCGTATACTTAAAGATAGATGTTCTCCTGGTTTAGAATGAGCTTTACATAACCCACCTAAACCACACGCATTTACTAGCTTGCCATTACAGTCGAGTTTTGACGCTGCTGGTGCCGCTGAAAATTTACAACAAATTGCTAACATGGGTGGCTGTCTACATGAAGTATGAAACGCAATCAAAGTAACAGGTGAAGAATATGCAAATAATCTATATCCACTTTGCGACTTCAATCCTACTACTCAAGGTGTGCAACATGCTGCAGTAAATGCAGCAGAAGAAACATTTTATGTTTGTGCAACTAATACTAATAATTGTGCAGCTGTTATATGCAATAACTGTAAGCAATCTATATTATTTATCTTACCTAATTTTTTATCAGTTTTCTACAGATCATACAAAAATATTGTTAATTCTGTCTTTATATTTTTAGGATTGGTAGTATTCTCAGTAATTTGTTATTCTTTATCTCCTGACTTTATTAATTGTGATGCACCTAGAGCTTGAGGACTTTACTTCCAAGATAGTGCTAGTCCACAAATGGAAGCTCTAGTGGAGTTACATGATGATATTATGTTTTACTTAGTGGCTATATTATTTAGTGTGGCTTGAATACAAGCATCTATTATTAAATATTTTAATTATACTAAATATTCTATTAGTAATAAATATCTTACCCACGGTAGAAAAGTGTGCCGTCTCACAAGTTTTCTAAGATTTATTGTCTCCTTTCATGTAATATATCTATTATTATTATCACTTATTCCACATCTATATAAAGTAATTTTAAACAGGATGAGTGGAAAAATCCTGTTAATTAAATACTTAAATAAAGATGTAGTTTCCAGTTTTTATCCTTCTGTTACCCTACTTACCAGTCCTAGCTATTCGGTGAGCTCAGGGGGCAAACTCACTATTCTTGCGCGACGTAGTGCTGTTACACAAATAAAAGGAGTTCGAAAATATAGTTCAAGCGAACCCTTATCTAAATTTAGAGTAATTACCACTACTAAACGAACTTATTCTTCTCAATCAGATGCTGGAAGTTTTTCCAATATTCCTCGTTCCAGAGTTCTGGCTCAGAACTTGGGTAGAAATCATATATTTTACGAAGATAGTTCCAATTTAAAAAAACTAGTTCTAAAAGAAAACAAAGGTAAATCAGGTATTTACATGTGAACTAATAAAATTACCGGTGATATTTATATAGGGCAATCTGTAGATCTTGCCGAAAGATTAAAAAGATATTTTAATCTTAATTATTTAGAAAAAAATAAAAGTTTTCTTATTAGTAGAGCATTAATGAAGTATGGTCATTCCTCTTTTTCTATTACTATATTGGAATATTGTGAAAAATCTGAGTTAAATGAAAGAGAACAATATTATTTGGATAATTTAGAGCCCGATTATAACATATTAAAAAATGCCGCGAGCTTTTTAGGTTATACACCTACAGAAGAGGCTAAAGCAAAAATAAGTAAAGCTTTAAAAGGAATTAGTCGTAGTGAGGAAACTAAACAATTAATGAGAGAGAAAGCTTTAGGTAGAAAACACTCTGAAGATACCAAATTAAAATTGAGTATCCTGCGAGGAAATCCTGTAAATGTATACGAAAAATGTGACTCTTCTGGATTTAAATTAATAGGTAGTTTTGTTTCAGCCCGAAGAGCTGCTATATTTTTAGAATTAAACAAAAATACTGTTATAAAATATATGAATTCAGGGGCGATATTTAAGGATAGATATAAATTCTCCTCTAAATAGCAGGTGGCCCGCCCCGCAGCCGCCGCTTATTAGTATGGTCGCTCTATGAGTGAAGAAACTAAAAAACTTATGAGTTTAAAAAAAATAGGTGAACTTAATCCTTTATACGGAAAATCTCATAGCAAACAATCTAAAGAACTAATGAGACAAAAAGCTTTAGGTAGAAAACATTCTGAAGAAACTAAATTGCTAATGAGCACAAAAAGTGGAAATCCATTGAATGTATATGAAAAATGTTCATCTGAAGGATTTAAGTTAATAGGAAGTTTTGTTTCAGCCAGAAGAGCTGGTAAACTTTTAGAAATAAGTGGAAGTACTGTTGTAAGATATATGAAATCAGGGGCGATATTTAAAGACAGATATAAATTTTCGTCCCGATAATAAGCAATAAGCTTAGAAAAACTATGAGTTTAATTTCACTGAATGCTGGAAGGTTCTAAAGCCTTTGATACTATAATTATCTTCCCTGTGTACAACGGGAGCCTTAGGTACCTAGAGTACTCTAGCGGGTAGGTTAATAATTATCAGTGATAACTCTTCTCCTACGGAGGGCTATGCCATAATTAGGCGACCCTCTACCGTCAAATGTAATGATGGTAGGCGGGAAAGGATGTAACAATGAATAACCTAGCAGGAAACCAAAATAATAATTATTTATATTATGAGTAGGTAATCCCCAGAGACTAAACGTGAAATATCCTGTTGATTAACTGGATAAAGATATAGTCCATATTTTTGACACTTATCGAATTAATCTGAACCATCACCCCAGCACTAATCTTGGTATTAATAGCTTTCCCTTCATTTAAACTACTTTATCTTATGGATGAAGTTACAGATCCATCCTTATCTGTATTAGCAGAGGGTCACGGTGGCCCTAAACCGTATACTATAAAAATTTAGTTAGTTTAATATATGGTAGTCGTGAATTACAACGAAAGCGATTTTGTTATTAATTAAATTATAAGATTCTAGCTAGATTCTCTAAAAGAAAAGGCTCTTGAATTTTCAGAAGTGAGCCGTCTGGAATCTAATAAAACCAAAAAAAACCCATTTTTTTTTGTTCGGCGACACAAGTGAAAATAGTTAATCTGTTTTTAGTAGAAGGGGTAATAGCTAAAAACACAAGACTATCAGTAAATTTTATTTATTGCAACAGACTGGGCCACTTGTGGGTGTTAATTTATTTAATGCTTAATGTACAGTCGGAATCTATTATTATTTTTATTAATAGGTATGCATAATGCAAATTTATCTTTGAGAGCTAGAACTTTTCTAGCCCTGTTTTCTAGACAAATCGTGACTAAATATAATATTTATAGCCGACACTTTCATATTAAGACTTTTACTCAAAATAGAATAGGTCCTCATAATCTTGACGTTATAAGTGTTTTAGTGGGTTGTCTTCTCGGTGATGGTCATGCTAGAATAAGTAAAGCTAAAGTAATTGGTACAAGGTTTCGTTTTAAACAAAGTGGTCGTCATAAAGACTATTTATTCTTTTTATATAATTTTTTTTGAATAAGAGGTTATTGTACTGATGCTGGTCCTAAACAATACAAAACCATTCTTATTAATTCTTTAAATGCAAAAAAAATTAATTATGGCTATGAATTTAGTTTATATACATTTAGTAGTTTAAATTGACTTTATAATTTGTTATATGTTGATGGTATAAAAACTATTAAACCTGAACTTATTAATTATTTAACACCTATGTCTCTTGCCTTTCTTATTATGGATGACGGGTGTTGAGTGGGAGGATCTAAAAGTGTTAGAATAGCTACCAATAATTTCACTAGGGAAGAAGTTGAATTACTTAAAAGTATGTTTGAAACTAAATTTGGTTTAAACTGTACTGTACAACTCTTATCTAAAAAAGGAGGAAATACTCCTAAAGATAAGTATTCTATTTACGTAAAAGTAGCTTCTATACCTAAATTAAGGGAGTTGGTTCTACCTTATATGCACCCTAAAATGTTGTATAAATTAGGTTTATAGTATTGGTTTTATTTGTCTTTATAGAAAGAATTCACTAGTAATTAATACAGAACAAAGTTTATATGTAACGACGCCAACCAAGTAACATACAGAAAACTGTTTTACCCTTATTATAGTATGCAAACACCTTAATTTCATAAGTTTTTCGGTATATCTACAAAAATATAATAAATTTACATCAATGATATTGAAGCTACGAATATCCAGATTTCCTAAATAGTGATGGAGATTTTGTAGAGTTTGATTCTTATTTAGTTCCAGAATCTGATTTAGAAAAAGGAGCTTTAAGAATGCTAGAAGTTGATAATCGAGTTATACTTCCTGAAATCACACACACTAGATTTATTCTTACTGCAGCAGATGTTATTCATTCATTTGCTATACCTGCCTTAGGTATAAAATGTGATGCATAAAAAAATAATGTTTGTAGGCTATTCATTATATGTGCTAAAGAGCCAAACTCCGGGGAAGCCCTAAACCTTTAGTAACCAAGGTAATTAAGGAAACTTATTACTGGCCTGATTAATGACTCAGGATAAGGTAAGATCACTAAAGATGATGGTAACAGAAATGGGCGATCGCGGATCTAAATCAGTAATTACTGTAAAAGAGCAACGAGTAGACGGTTCTTCAACACAGACTTTAGTGTTGTAAGGTGTACTCTAGTCGCCGGGATAACCGGTTCTAGAACTAAATATACTAAATAGTATTAACTATTTATAAAATAACTCTAGATTAAAGTTACTACAACGGCCTGACCTATTATTAGGCATAAGTTGTAGAACGACCCAGGTAGATCTGGGATTGAGAACCCCATAATATAAATATGCCTGGCTGTGGGAGACCCCACACTAAACCGTCAAATTGCGGGAAAGCCTTAAAGCTATTTCAACCAAGTAAGAGTGGTAACACATTTTATGGCTCACGTAATGAATTGAGGTACGGTAACATCGAAATAGATGCACGTAAGGAAATAGGTAATCCGCAGCCAACCACCTTACCCTAGCCAAGGTGGGCAGTTCATCGACTAAACGTCGGTTGATTTTTAGCATTATATACTAAATATATGCTAATTAATTTAAGATATAGTCAAACCCTATCCGAAAGGATACAGGGTAATTTCTATCATATCTAAGCTTACCCTGTGCGGGGCTTTAAAATTCGTTTATAAAAGATATATATTATAGACTATCTAGCTATCTTTAGCTTTCAAGCGAAAAAAAAATAAACCTGAGGTAAGACTTCTAAAAAGTATAGTTGATTACCCGTTAATTGGATAATTTGTGCTCTCTTTATTAGCACTCTTTATTTAGGGGTAAGGTATCCTAACTCGTCCCTATAAATATATAGGGCAAAAGGGTATATTTGATATTAAAGGAGCGCCTACCGGTAACCGACTTTTTCACCGGCGCCCGTAAGGTTTATCCTAAGAGAAAATATTTTTTTTTAGCAAAAAGAGCAGTTAGCCTTTCGCCTTGTTTTTCACGGGCACGGGAGTTTACATCTTCATCGTCACTTAAACAACGGTCAAATTTGGATAGTCTTTTGGATTCTTTTCACTTGTTCACAACTAGTCAACGCCACCCTAATATCAAAAAATGTTCTCAAATATTATTAAGAATGTATAACGGTCATACCGATCCTGTTGTAAAACTATTTATACAAAATAATTGTTTACATTTAATATCGTTAGATAAATTTACTAAGAAAATAACTCAAAGAGATTTTGTAGAATATGTGGTAGATGGTCCGGATAAGTTAGGGCATCCTAGTTTGTATACAGGAAAGTCAGGTTGCTATATTTTTTTGTGTTTAAAGACAGGTGATTACTATATAGGATCGGCTATTTGTTTATATACTCGTTATAAGACGCATAAGGTTAGAAGTAGCAGACCTGAAAGTGGTGGTTCTACTTCTTTATACATTTCAGTTCGAAAACACGGATGGCATAATTTTATTTGAAGACCTCTTATAATTACTAATAACTATATAAACAACTTTACTAAGCAAAACCCCGAACATGAATTAAGCTTAGAATCCTTGTTTATGTTACGATCAATCACACAATTTGAGGTTAGATTATACGAACAATTTTGGTTGACTCGTTCTAGACCCGAATTAAATAGTAACTATACTGTTGTATTTCCTTTTAGTAATATGGAAAAAAGTGCTTATCTGACGTATGATAGTTCTAAACCTATAGAAGTAAGAGTGGGAGATAATACCGAATTTTTAATGAAATTTTCATCAAAGAACAGAGCGGCTGTTTCATTAGGAATTCCTAAAACTACTCTAGATAGATACATTAACTTGAAAAATTTCACAATATATAGCCCTGTTTTAGAGATGGATGTTTACTTAATAGATCCTTCGAAGCCTTTATCAGAAGATTCCCCTAGTTACACTACTACGGATGGAGTGATGGCTATAACAGGAGTTGATATATATGCTTTGGCAAAAGGTAAACTTTTTGCTCTTTTACTAGACAAAAAGTCTCTTTTTGGTGTTTACGATAATCCAAGTAAAGCTGCCAAGAGTCTGGATGGTAAATCGGATAGCAGGTATATTAGTAGATATATTAACCTAGAACGACCAGTAGTAGTGGGGCAAGATAAAACACCTGTTTATTTTGTCATGAACCCTGATTGGAAATCGGATGTAGTAGGACGAATAGCTGCTCGACCTAGTGGGCGAAAAAAATCTAGGTTGTCTAGATCTATTGTTTTAGTAGATGTATTAAATCAAAGTGCTTTAGTTTTTAATACAGTCTCCGATTTGTCAAAGTATTTAGGTAGAAAGTCTCTGACGAATACAGCGTATGTTAAAAATTATATGAACCCTACTAAGTTATATAAAGGTCGTTATGAGTTTCATTACCAAAATGAATTTACAGGGACTATTACTGGTAAGGGTCCATCGTCATTATAATCATCATTTTACGAATTAATGAGGATCTAGCCTTGCGCTTTTTCCTCTAAGTATGTAGATAGAAGTTATCTGTTAAATGGATAATGTTAGGTTATTAGCTTAGCTTTATTTAGGGAGAAGTACCCTAACTCGCCCCTATAAGTATATAGGGCAAAAGGGTAGATTTGAGATTGAATCAATTTTCTGTCCTAATTAATAGATTAGGTACATTTTATGGTTGGAATAATTTACTCGAACATGTTTATTGTCATAAAAGTTTTATTTTTATAATAATTCCTTACGTAATTAGAAGAAAAATAGGTTATTCTAATAGTTGTTTATTACACGCTACGCGTGGAATTATTATGCCTAATTTAGCTAGATCCACTTTTGGTGGCAATATGCCCCCTAAATTCGTTTCTGTTTTAAACACCTGTGGTAAACAGATTAGATGAAATTCGACTAATAATGTTAACTCTGCAGAGCTAGACATTAAACCAAAAGCCTTTGAGTCTAAAACCCAGCCTCTTGACTTGAATAGGGGCTTTGTGGAAAAATTAGCCTTAGATCATATTAATAGCGGAAATGTAACAACACATTTAGTTATTAATAAATTACTTTATAATCAGAAAGTTTCTATTAGTGCTAACAAACTAAAGGAATTATCTAAAGTTAAAGGTATAAAATTCGATTTACCTATAACTAATGATAATTTAAAGAATTTTCATAACTTGGTAGGTAAATCAAAACATAAAGGTTTTGCAGGAGTATATATTTTTGAACATAAAGCCTCTAAATCTATGTATATTGGTTCATCTAATTTGCTTAGACGTCGTATGGAATATTATTTTAAAGGAGATTTTCCTTTAAGAGGTAAATTTCTTCCTATTCTATACAAGGAAGGTCTTAGTTCCTTCAAACTTGAAATTTTTAAATTGGATAATAATTTATTTAAACCGCAAGATGCTTTACTCCTAGAACAGTATATGCTTTTAAATAAACATTATGACTTAAATACATTAAGAGTTGTAAATTTTGGACCTTCCAAGGGTAAGTCTATATATGTTTATAATTTAGATTGTACAATACTTTACTATAATGCTCAATCACAAATCAGTTTAAAAAGAGCCTTAGGTATACATCAATCTTCTTGTGTTAAATTTTTAGACACTAATATTCCTTATCTTAATCGTTTTATTTTATTAAGTTTTCCTGTGTCTTATGCTATACCTAGTAGTATAGAAGTTAAGGAATTAAAAAATATAATGGACAAAGAACGTCGTTTTAGCTATGAATTAGGTACTCGAAGAAGTATACCAGTTATACTTGAAATTAAAGAAGGTAATACGTTTGTAAATCTAGCTAAATTATCAAATTCAAACAATAAACTAGAATTTAATTCTTTAACATCTTGTATTGCCTATTTACATTCTATAGGTCTAAATATTAAAAGGGATACTTTATCTAAATATATAAAACAAGGCAAGGTCTTCCATAATTTTTCTTGTAAATATTTAGATCAACATTACCTGGTTAATAATGAAAGATGTCTAGGAGAAAAAGAAAAAATAGGTTTATATATTGAAGAGTACAAAAAAAATAGGATATCTTCAGAAACTATTAAGCAAGTAAATAAAAAAAATAAGCCCCTTATTGTTAAATCTATATCTGATTATAAGGAGGAATCCTTTTTAAGTATAACGGATACAATTAAATATTTTGAGACCCAAGGTATTAAATTGGACCGAAAAATGCTTTATATTTATCTTAAAAAGGGAGGAGTTTATAAAGGATTTACATTTAAATATGTTCAATAGTAATCTATTATATAATCAAATTATGCAGAGGATAACTAATTAGTTAAGCTAATTTCGGTATCTAGCTCCTTCAGATGCTTGTATCATTAAGGAGCAAAGTTCCAATCGTAAACTAGGCGTTGGGTAATAAAATAAAATTCTTATCGACAATAAAGTGTTCTTGTAGTAAAATAAGGCTAATAAAAATAGTTCTTATTATAAATCTGGCCAAAATCAGAGTGAACCTCTGGTTATAAACCATCAAAATCGACGGGAACTCCCTAAAGCAATCTTAACCAAACAAGAGTGGTAACACATCTTGTGGCGCAGGTAATGACTCGCGGTAAGGTAAAATCAAGATTTGATAATTCAATGGGTAATCCGCAGCCAAGCACCAATTTTTGGTTTGAAAAAAAAAGGGGTGTGCAGTTCATCGACTAAATGTTGGTTGGCGCAAGCTTAAGATATAGTCAGACCCCACTCAAAAGAGTGCAGGAGAACCTCTAAAAGTATTATATAATTTTATGTTCTCTGTTAAATGGATATAAATAAAATTTATTTATATTTAGGGAGAAATACTCTACTTTGGTTTTGATAAGACCCTGGTTTAGAAGAGTAATTTGCAATGTTCAGAGATTTGTGGTATATTACATAGTTCTATGCCTATCGTTGTAGAATCTGTATCTTTAGAGGGTTTTCTCTCCTGGTTACATGAGCAGTAAAGAATTTATTAGTTTTTTAATTGAGGGTGTCGATCCTGATGATTACTCTAATCCTAGTGGAGATGACTCTAACCCTAGTGGAGATGACTCTAATCCTAGTGGAGATGGGTTTGATCCTAGTGGAGATGGGTTTGATCCTAGTGGAGATGATCCTAATCCTAATGGAGATGATCCCGACGGCGGAAGATCAGGTAAAGGTAAGGGTAAGGCGAGAGCTACCACTCCTGAACAATGAGGTAAAATTGATTATGATAATGATCGTTTTGAAGCTGACAATGATCGTTTTGAAGCTGACCTTGAAAAAGCTAGATTGGAGTCTTTGAAAGATATTGGAGAAGGACCTGAACGTGGAGAATCATCTAAACAAGGTGGAGAATCATCTAAACAAGGTGGAGAATCATCTAAACAAGGTGGAGAATCATCTAAACAAGGTGGAGAATCATCTAAAAAACCTACAGAATTTGCTCCAGAAA
>Ga0247770_1000953_pt1 | contig 25774 bp, 24 predicted proteins | sample UWRJL136409B6_FD_179943 | JGI IMG/M metagenome (GOLD analysis project Ga0247770, IMG submission 179943) | Plant litter microbial communities from Arlington Agricultural Research Station in Wisconsin, United States - UWRJ-L136-409B-6 | ecosystem: Environmental > Terrestrial > Plant litter >... | reverse complement strand
GGAGGGCGTCGCCGCCGGGGAGGGTGACGAGTTTTTGTGGCTTGGGGGGGTTGGCGGAGGGGTCGACGGTGAAGATGGAGGAAGAGGAGAGGGTGGTGATGATAAGGTGGCCGTTAGAAAGGACTTTGAGGTTCTCGAGCCGGGTGCCGTTGGGGAATTGGACAAGGTTGGTAACCTTGGGTGAGGGATGAGGCGGTTTGGTTGGGCTTGCGAGGCTGCTGTTGATAGAGAGCCCGAGGGCGAGGAATGACATGAACTGACGCATTGTACCGAACGATTAGAATGGATATGGATGATAGAGGTAAACAATGGTGGTTCTGGCGAAAGCGTTTTCTTCCGGTGGCAATGGCATCGTCTTTATACGACTGATCGTTGTTGTGATCCTGTAATCCTGCCGGCCTTTGTGTCAGGATCCGAAGTCAGGCTCCTCCCAAGCGAACATCAACGTTGGCGGAGATAGATGGTAAAACCGCGTAAGGAAATTGGGATTGGGTGAGAAACCGCTACAATAGGCAATGCCCGAGCGCTAAATACGCTGCATCCTTCCTGACAAATGCATGCTGACAAAATGCCCCCTTGCACCATTTAGGTAAGCTATGAGAGCACAGCCAACAACCACGCCTGCATGAGGCTCATGTCCGCCGAGGCCGGCGGAAAACAGGAAAACATTGAACCTATCTATTTGTCTGTTCTCGGCGGTATCAATCTCCACAAGGGGAGCGCAGGCATTTGAGCGTTGTTGGTGTGTTGCAGTTGTGAATGTGGCTTCTTTAGGGATCCATTAGAAAAAATTACCCACACCTAGGTAGAACGAAATAAACACCCCAGAGGCGAGCGTGAGCTATTGTCCGGGTGACCCGTCGTTGAATTCTCGTTCCAAAACTCGATACTTTCAGAAGAGAAAAAGCCACCTGGGTAGGTATCAAGTGAGCCCTTTAGCCTTGTGCGCAAGTGCATCGACGTAGATCTCTTGATGTAGCCGTTGATCGAGTTTAGTGGCCTTGGTCGATCCTCTGCTCCGCGGGGGCGGTGCATCCTGAGTCCTTGCAGCTCCCTGGATGCGATGTAGGTCCTCAGAAGCTGCCTTTCCAACGTTTGCAGCACCCAACCTGGCGGTAACCAATGGCCGTCTGCGGCTTTGGCGATAAACCATTAGACAGTGAGGGTCTGGCGATAGACCAATACGAAGGCTCGGGCCAAAAAAAATGGTCCCCTTATCCAGTGCGAAGATGCCTTCTTACTTTAAAGAACACTTATGGCTTTCGTACTACAGGCCATCTCCTGTTCTGAAAAGGCCTTTGTGAATACCGAACATGCCTTTTCAGATGTTAGAAAGGCCTTCTTAAATTTCAATGATGCCTTTCTGCATGTTATAACGGCCTGTAATGCGATAAGCCCAGACTTTACCCTTCCTGAGCAGGACCGTGTGAAAATTCCAAGTGGAAGGCATTTTCGCACTGGCTAAGGGGACCCCTTCTTTTGGCTTGAGCCTTTGTAGATAGTCAGGTTCTGGCAGTCACTGCAATTTTAGCCCCGACGAAGGCCTCGGGCCAGCGCTGGAAAGCCCAGCCGTTGACGACCTTGGCTTTTTTCAACTCTCTCGTCAACAACGGCACAAACCTCTCACCGCAACCAGACGCTCGAATATCAAAGGTCATCGCCCCTCGCTCTCCAGGTGAATTCCAGGTCACGAATATAGACATGATCGTCGCGGTGTGCATGAGACGGGTGGCTCAGACCAAATGCCGTGTTACAGCCCCCACCTGGCGAGGCGAAGTGCGGGGGCACCAGCCACTCAAAAGGCCGTCTCTACTCCGTGCGAACAGGTGTTGGAGAAACCTCACACACGGTTTGACCGATCTTCAAGTGTTAGGATACAATTGGGCGGTGTTGCAAGGCCTTGATACCAGGCTCTCAGCGTGGCCAGACAGCAAGAAGGCATCCTCAATGCTGGATTGGGGGCCGTCCTTTTGACCTGGACTTTCGTGCAACCGTCAAACCCCAATCCGTGCACCGGTGCGCAAGGCACAGTGGATGACCCCTCAGTAGTGCCGCTGTATGAGGCTCTGAGTCGGTGACACCGTGCCGCCTTCCGGCTGTTGCCTGCCCAGCGGCCAAATAAAAGCACACCGACGCCCAGGATCTCCTTTGCTGAACGTCGTAAGCGTAACCAGAACAATGGACCGCCCTGACAATGAACAGGCCTACTCGCCAGCGCCAACAACACCATCCACGACAGATTCGGTATCTCTACTCTCCGTTTCAAGTCGACAAAGCGAAATTTTGGCATGCGGTGAAATCGGAGAACAACACCTCAGTCCATCTAGGCCAGCAGCACAGGCTTCGAATCCCGCGGCCAAACCGAGGCCTTTCGTCCCTACGAAGCGGAAGAGAGAGCGATGGCCATCGTTCCAGCGCCGCTCGTCCAAGAACTGGGGTTCGGAGTTGTGGTCGGCGTTGCTGTCAATGGTTTGTTTCGCCGCCATCGGCATCGTGCTCGGGGTTTATGAAGGCCACGATGTGCCCCAGCTTCCGGCCGACATCACGCTCAACGCAGTGGTTGCTATTCTGTCGACTGTTGGAAAATCACTCCTGATATACTCGGTTTCAGCAGCCATCGGGCAATCGAAATGGGACTGGTACGATGACGGGCGGCAACGCAATCTGGAGGACCTTGGGACCTTGGACGAGGCCAGCAGAGGCCCTCTTGGAGCAGTCAAGATGCTCGTTGGACCGACATATCGCTCTATCGGATCGATTGGCGCCGTCGTCGTGATCTTATCCCTAGCAGTGGACTCCTTCGTTCAACAGGTCGTCGACTCTGCTGCCGACCATCGATTCGTCGAGTCTGGTGAAGCATGGGTGGAGAAGGTGACGGGTCCGACCTTCCTTCCGCAGGCGAATAGCACGGACGCGGATTATCTCAACGCCGTCAGCGGCGCGGTATGGAATGACGCCAGCATGTACGATCGCCCTGTGCATTGTCCATCCGGAAACTGCACGTTCTCGTCTTACCGGACCTTGGAGTGGTGTGCCGATGCACATGTTGTTGAAGACCCCGGTCGCTTGGAAACAGACTGCAGCATCGCCTTCAACAAGTCCGATTTCGAGGCGCCATACAAGTTGTACACAACTGGGACTGGCGGCGCGCTGACCCAAAGCCGGGGCTGTACCGTGTACATGGGGCCCAACAAGTCATCCCCATTGACATCCCCAATTGTCTTCAGCCTCCTTCCAACCGGAAACGGGCTTCCTGCCGCGACGAATCCTGGTTACGGAGAGCCATCATTCATCACAACGTTCCCGACCACCATCATCGCCCCAATGTACATCGGTGGACCTGCCTGGCAACAAGACGGTGGTGGGCGTGGCTAATCCCGTGCTAGCCATGGGCTACGCGCGCTTCGTTGTGGACAGGGGCGCTGACGGGAAGTCGACTCCGCAAAGGATGAAGCTCGAGAGGGCCGAATACTCCGTCCTCACGTTATGCGATGTTCGACGTACTGTGTCTGTTGTTGACGGAATCGCCAACTCCTCGGTTGAGACGTCAAAGTATGGGACTCTTTATCCCGATGACACCACTCCGCTTGGAAAGGGTGCCCTGTGCTGGCGTCCATCTGAAGACGCCGAATCGGATAACGCGATGGGCCCTCCTCAGTCACTCGACGGGGTGCCGTTCATTGGGAATGCGTCCTTCATGTCGTTTTGCGCCTCGACATTTGACTGGGGCGCCCACATCTCAGCCCGCCTGAGCAGCCGCGACATGGCGAAGAAGACGCAGGTTGTCCTCCCCAACGGACGCCAGGACGAGTGGGAAACATTTTGGGAACAGGGCGCTAAGAAAACATCGCAGGACGTGTTCGAGCAGATCGGAACCAAGGGACTTGGGAAGGTGATGCACAGCATGTCGGAGGCGCTCAACCAGCTGATGCGCGCCAGGAGCCAGGATCGAGCGACAGGAGGCTTCGATAGCTACGAAAGAATTCTGCAGGTGCGGTGGTGGTGGCTCGTCCTGCCGGTGGCATTCGAAGTTCTCGGCGTAGGTTTCTTGCTCGCCATAGTGTGTCGAAAGAGACGGGCTGCCGGATTGTGGAAGGACTCGCTTCTTGCCGTGCTGTATCACGGGCTCGAGGACGATCACGGGACGTCAGTTGGGATGGAAACGCTCAGCGAAATGAGCAGCGCGGCAAAGATGACCCAAGCAAAACTGCAGCCAAGGGAAGAAGGAGGAAGAGTGGGTTTGGGCTTCCGGGACTAATAGAGTACATAACATCTTCAGCTCGCATCTGCCACAAATGCATTGTTCGCGTGCCGATTCCGTCGTCGCACAGCAGAAATCGTTGGTTTTTTTTTCAGGGTCTGCCCGAGAGCCAAGAAAAAGGCAAGCCGCCGGGAATTGTAATCGTCCGGGTGGTCCGTGCTTGGGCCAGATCTCCGATCGCTCTCCGGCGACCCCGCAGACTGGCATCCCTCGGCAAAGACGCTCAGCGAGCGAAGAAACCCCCGCCGTCAGCGTCATCTGTCATCTGCGGGCGCGAGCAATCGCCGTCTGGCGCCGCAACTGTGGCCATGACTAATACCGCGCGCCTGCTGAATTGATGATGAGAAAGCCACGCGCCCGCCCCCGTCCGTCCGAATCTGCGTACCTGAACACCCATCCGATCGAGGACAAACAATAAATTAAAACAGTATGGTCTAGCTTTTGTTGCGCGCTTCTCAACCAACCCTCAATCCGGCTCGGCATTTCCATGAAGGTTCTCTGGCGCATCCCGATTGCCCCGCTATTCCAACATCGGCTGGCAGACTAAATTTCCGGGCCGAGAGCGATCACTGGGGAAAGAACAGCGTCCCTCTCCTCCATCACCGGTGCCATCATCAGCCGAAACCCATCACATCCTCACACTCATCATGCCGGGCGTCACCCCCGAACAATGGCAGGGCGCCGCCGGCGGCCAATTACCTTCGTTCTACTCGCCGCGCGCCAATGCGCCCCGCTCGTCAGACAGCGATGTCGACATAGACCACGACGACCTCTCGCTCTCCGTCCCTCCCACGTCAACCACCGCAACCACAACCACAAACGACAACAGCGCAGACAATATCAGTAACCCCTCGCCCACATCCTCCTCGACCCCGTCGCGCGCCCCCTCAACACCCCTCACCCACGCCGCGCTGCCACCACCGTCGCTCCTCTCCCCCGCCTTCACACCGCCCTCCACCCCCGGCACCGCAACGCCCAGCAACGCCCTTCTCGCCGAGCCCCGCAGCATCCCCGTCGACAGCACCCTCCCCACCGGCGGCGGCTGCGGCTCCAAGCACCCGCGACTGCTCGAGACCCTCCCCGAAGTGCAATGCGTCGTGCGCGCACGAATACCCACCACGACGGGCGCCGAGATGTTCCTGCACCTTTACACTAACAACATGGACAACAAGGACCATCTCGCGATAGTATTTGGGGACAATATCCGCAGCAAGAGCCTCGACGCCGTGCAGGAGGGCGAGACAGAGATGGATCGTCTTGTGAGGGGCGCCTACACGGGGAGGCTGTACCCTGGCCGGACGAGCAGCGATGTCAATGCGGCAGGTGGGACAGAAGAGGAGGGCCAGCTACAAGGGGGCGTTGCGCCACTCGTCAGGATACATAGCGAGTGTTACACGGGCGAGACGGTATGGTCTGCGCGGTGTGACTGCGGCGAACAGCTCGACGAGGCGGCACGACTCATGTCGCTGCCGACCAATGCCGAGGCCGGCGGTATCATCATCTACCTGCGCCAGGAGGGGCGGGGGATTGGGCTGGGGGAGAAGCTCAAGGCGTACAACCTGCAGGATCTGGGGAATGATACCGTCGAGGCGAACTTGCTGCTGCGGCATCCGGCAGATGCGCGGAGCTACGGCTTGGCTACGGCGATGTTGAGGGATTTGGGGCAGCGGGATATCCGGCTGCTGACGAACAACCCGGACAAGATTCGGGCGGTCGAGGGCCCCAATCGCGAGATTGTGGTCAAGGAGCGGGTTGCGATGGTTCCGCTTTCGTGGAAGGGGAGAGGCGGCTTCCGCGCGCCTGAGGTGGAGGGGTACTTGAAGACCAAGGTGAGTTACGCTGGTGTCCTTTGAGGGTTGATGATGCGCTGACGATTATTACAGATCGAGAAGATGGGGCATTTGCTGGACGTCGAGGCTCTTCCGCGATAGTTTCGTGGCTGAGTCTTCGGGGGAAGGTAATTCGTGACATACATATTAGCATAACATTTGTAGATACGGCGGTGGCAGAACACGTGTTTGGCGTTCTTGGTTGTACTTAGTCAATATGCCAGTGGGAAGACAAAACAGACAGCGAATCGCATCGGGCTGGTTTGTGTAACTTTGTGCTTGTATTTCATAGGGGTAAGGGTGTAAGTTTTGTGCATTGTAGAGGATAGAGCCGTCCTTACCCGTCGACGTTCTTTGTCTCACTCATCGCCATCGGAACCTGCATCCCAACTGCCGAGCCGTGAGATCGGATCTCAGACATGGGGTCGGCTGAGATACGATGTCTCTCCCGTCACATGCCTGCTTGGGCATCAAAGGGTGTCTAATATGGCACTGTCAAAACATTCAACGTTCACATCTTGTGCTTTACTGACTCCCCAATCAAACTCCAAGAGCTGGCTCTTGCAATCTCGAGATCACAGTCCGGAGCAGCATCGGAAAGATCTGCGCTGCCACGACTGCCAGGCATGAAGATTGGTTTCCTCGCCATTGGGCGCAAAATGTCTCGTGCTCCTGTTCCGCAATAGGCATCCAACATAGGAGTGAGACCCAGGAAGGACTGTCGCTTCCTTACAGGGCCGCCATGCGTGGCCGTCGTTCCAAACCAGTAATCCGGACCAGCTGCTCGTCAGATGCTTGCTGAGCTTCGTTTCCGGGCTGTTTGATAGGGTGAGGAAGTTGGCCGCGCCGCATGTTTGAAAACCTCAGCGACATCCCCGGGAACAGCACATCCCACATTATGTGATCTCGATACCCGGACCGCTTCAGGCACTGCGGCATTTGACCTGTCACATCCCCGGGGACCAGCATCCGGGGCGAGTTACATGCACTCATGCCCATGTTGCAGGTATTTGGAGCAGAAATGGTTACCTGCTGCCAACTTTCGAGCCTATCTTGTGAGGTTCCTCGGACACTCGACAGGCCCGATCATGAGACTCGCCACTCGGGGATGAGGGGCCACGCGCTTCGCAAGCACCATGCATGTTCTTTGTGCCGAATTCAGCAGCCTCGTCATCGGTTTGAACCCCGCGCGCTCCCCGGGCCCAGTCCGGTACGTGCAGTGTGCAAATGCGTCGAAACGGCACGGGAGACGGTGATGCGGTGAGCACAAAAGAAACAGATGGGAAGCGCGAATGGGAATGCTGGTGGGTCGTGGCGGCGCCATCGTGCCCTGTCGTGGCCACTCCTGCCTCCCTGGGGAGGGGCTGGGCGCGCATGACACAGCAACCACACTGCAAGCATTCGGCGAATCGCAGCGCCGCGGAAAATGTTCCCGGTGCAACGACAGGCCGCCTCTGCAACATGGGAGCCAGACAAAGGCCTCCTTCCCACCACCACTGACCTTAGTTGATAACGGGCCTAAGCCCACCGGCGGCCCAACTCCCGTCCAGCTGGGGACAGCCAGCGCAAGCAACGTGCTCGCGAGCTTTTCAGGACCTGTTGCAGCGTTTGAAAGAGTCGCGTCTTTGCAGTTCTATGGCCTTAACAACCCACCAGCGGCGGCAGGAAGATGGCGTCGGGCGTTGAACTCACTCGGGCCCCTCCTGCTGTCGCGGCACCCTCGGCCGGGGAGCTGCAGCCGCCGCCATCCATATCCCAGCTTTCCCCGCAGCACCCGCTCCGTCGCATCTTGCCCGCAGGCCCGCCGCTGGCCGGGAACGCTGCCCTCCACGCTGCCCTCCACGCCGCATCGGCCTCCCGCACCAAGGTGCCGCCCAAGAACATCCATGTCAAAGGGGCATGCGATGCCTGTCGTGGGCGCAAGATCAAGGTGAGCATGCCTGTCCTATCCTATCACGTCTCATCCTCTCCTGTCCTGGGCCCATCACTGTGTCACTTCGCCACCGTCGCCTCACACTGTGACCCCGGCACAGAGCTTGCGCGAGTGCATGGCGTGGCTGATGGATTGAATTTCAACAGTGCTCCGGTGGCCGACCCAAGTGCACCGCCTGCCAGCGGAGCGGCGCCGAGTGCAACTACATCGCCGGCCCCACCGAGACGCATTCGCAAGCCCTCAAGCGCAAGTTTGAGGTGCTCCGGGAGGAAAAGACCGTCTACGAGGAGTTGTGCAACTTGATCCGCAAGATGCCCGAGAAAGAGTCGGCCGAGATCGTCCGTAGGCTCCGCGCTAGCGAGGACGTCTCGTCCATTGTCCGCCAGGTCAAGACCGGGTGCTTGCTGCTCCAGCTTGCCCTCTCCCCGGAATCCCGTCTCCGCTACTCATTCCCTTATGTTGCCGATATGCCCAGCAAGTTGCGGTCGCCGGACAACCCCTACGTCGGGTCATCCATCTTCGAGGCGTCCTACAGCAGCAATCCCTCGCCGTCCCCAGATCAGCTTTCCGGTCAATACAAGTGTGTCTACATGAAGCCGTACCATGTTGCTGAGGTCGTTGATCCCCGGTTTTCAAAAATTCGCGCGTCGAGGTGGACGGCTGTTACGGACGATGATAATCTCTTCAGGAATCTTCTTCAGGCATACATCCTTTACGAGCATACGACATACCCCTACATTCACATGGACAGCTTCCTCGATGGCATGGTTTCAGGTGATGAGCGATTCTGCTCGTCGCTGATGGTGAACGCGATGATGGCATCGGCTTGTGTAAGTGGGAATGTTCTATCCTTGGCTCGCAGGTGTCAAAAGCGAGCTAACCTCAGTGCCAGCACTGCTACCACGGTATCCCTGACCGTCACAAGTTCTGGAAACCGCAGTCCCTGGGATACCAGTTCCTCGCCGAAGCAAGGAGGCTATGGGAGCTCGAAATCAAGTTGGAGGAGCCGAGCCTCACATGCGCAATGGCTGGTCTGCTCCTGAACATCGAATTTAACCACAATGGTTTAGACATGCTGGGCAATGACTTTATCTCCCAGGCTACTACCATGGCTCAGCACTTTGGCCTTTTTGATCTCGAAGTCCAGAAGAAAATTGAGGACAAGAAGCTAAGAGACGTTTGGGAATACTTTTCGTGGTCTCTCTTCAGTTGGTTGACGTGAGTGATATGCCAGCATTGGTCTCAACATCTTGCTGACAACATCCGTAGAGTACAAGCCTATTACTTCTTCCGGGAACCCCTGGTCAAGACGATGCCAGCGACACCCATGCCGGACCCCAAGCAAAACCCGTCGTGGTACGGCGAGTGCTGGCTGCTGTACCCGGTCAGCCCAGCTCCCATCCCCGCTGAGCACGGCCACACGATCAAGTCGATGACGGAGCTTCACATTATCCTCCACAACATCTCGTGCCGCGCGTTCCACAATGGGCAGAGCACCAGGAGGCTGTCGTGGGAAGAAGCCATGGAATTCAAACAGATGCTTGACAATTGGTTCCATACCCTGCCGGATGTCCTGTCGCCGAAGAATGTAGTTTTCCCATGGCACCTCAAGATGCAGTAAGTCACACTCAGGATGCAATCCTCAGATGGTCGCTGACTCCCCTCGTAGCACCACATACTACGCTGCCGTCTATACGCTCTTCACTTCCCTCGTCTCTCGCGACGCACTACCCAGCATCTCCTCTCTCTCGTCTTCTCCCCCTCCCAGCCCCACGATCGACACGACCGGTAGCATCGCCACCCGCGCCATTATGCGCCTCGAGACCGTCATCCGCCTGTACTACCTGCGCCACTCATTCTCCTTCTCTGACTCCTTCCTCGTCTACTATCTCTCCGTCCTCACCCGCGCGACTCTTGAGACGATGGGCGACTCTGACAAGCCCCTGCTTGACCCGCATCAGATGGAGACCCTTCGCTCCACAATTCTCCTCTGCATGAAGGGCATGAACGAGCAGGGACAGAACAACTACATCTCGGAGGTCGTATACCGCGTTCTAAAGGATAGTCTGTCACAGCAGGATCTCCACGCCTTGAAGACGAGCGTGAACCTCATTGAGTGGAACGAGGACGATATGTTCATTGCGAAACAGTGTCGGTCTCAGTGGCCTTTGCCCGGCGTCAAGGTATATGAGAACCCAAGAGCCGCGGGGATCGATCGGAGCTTGGATAGGCTGGTGAAGAAGTGTGATCGGATGACGTTGGAGGAGGACTCGAGGAGGAGGAGGGAGGAGAGCCGGAAGGTGGTGGAGATTGCGTAGAGGGGAATAGAAAGTAAACGGGGGGGGGTTTTTTTGAAAATATTTTCTTTTGGATCTGGTTTTGGTTTGCTCCGCTTTAGCAATGGGGTTTGGGGAATTAGCCCGGGACTTGATATTGAGATTTTGTTAGAACGGGGCCCGAAAAGGATTGAGATTCGGCTGGCAGGACTTGGATTTGGATTTTGGCTTGGGACCTATGGGAAGGGACATTGACACGGGTTCGATTTTGGGGGCAGAACTTGGATTTGGGTTTATGTTTGGATCATGTTTAGATTTGATATCGGCTTTCGACCGAGAATTAGGCTTCGCGAAACTAGCATAAACATACATTCTCGAGAGGAGAGGGCAGTCTATCTACTACATACGTACGTATATCTGGATATAGCATCAGAGATGAGCAGCATTTGAGTTGGTGTGGCGTGGTGTGGTGAACAGGAGGCGGGAGGGGTGGGCGACTGGAGGTAGTGGTCTGACATCGGAAGCATTGGTGATGTAAATCGAGAGGCTCTTCCTTCAAATTTATACGATTTTGATACTTCTGAGTATGGAGTTCGTGGGAGGTTGATGAATAAGTATCATCCTTGGCGAGAGGGCTCATAGTTGATGATGATTGGTTCAGGGGGGGTGGGTGTCAAGGCCTTTGGGAGGGCTAAAAATGCAGTGAGGTAAGATTTGCCCGGCTTACATTTGAACGTTTTTTCTACGCCTAATGGTCACCCAAAACTTTACGAAAGTACCACCATCAGATTTGCATCGGCGAGAGAATCCCGACGCTTTTTTATTATTCTTTTCGAGTGAGGTGAGGTGAAGACCATGATTGCGGTGTGGCTCTGGAGATGGTTAAGAGACCTGCTGGTGCCTAAAACTTGCTGGATCTCTGGGATCCCCTCCCAACCCTCCTCGAGGGCTAAAATGCAGTGAGCGCTCAGCTAAGTACCTTCCCCCACCAGGAAAGACACTGTGGGGACCCCTACACGGCCCTGTTCTAGAACATCAAGGCCTGGTTGTTGTTGTATTTGGGTTTGACCGTTGGCGAAGACATCTTCCGCACCGGCTGGATCCTTTCTCGTCCTTTGGCTGGACCCTTTGTTCGTACTTTTGGTTAGTCAGACGGTGGTCGGCTAGGGGTACACCTTTTCGCCAGAGATGTAGTTATTGCTGGCTAGTTGACTGAAAAGTGTCGTTGTTTGTGTTGGTCAAATTCCCTGATATAAAGCACCTATATGACAACCGGGGGGATCGTCAAGAGCTGGGGAAAAGGAAATGAACTGTGCAGATGACCAGAACCACCCAAAGAAGGAAGCTGTTGGGAGCATTTGAGGTCTTCGCAAGGTGGGTTGAAGATCAAGAATGTGTGTGACCCATTCAGCACTGTGGCCGGTGTGGGTCCTCCGAGGGTTCCCCCACTGGCCAACCAAAGTTCTCTTTCAAGCCCCGCAATCCGCTAAAACCCAAACTGGTAAGCTCTGCCAATCCCTGCCCCTCCAAGCTGAATGCTGCGCGGCGTGCGCTTGCCAAAAATCACACGCGTCGAGTCTCGAATGGCCCCCGAAAGCTGCAAACACTTCCTCTCTTCCATAAAATTTACGATCCTCTTTGCTCACCGTGTTGCAAGAAGATAGGATCGAAACCGCCCTCTTCGGAAACGCCCCGAGCTGTCTCGGCGGCACCAGCAAACGCCGAAAATGCAGAACAGCAATATGCGGCTGCGCCTAGTGGTTCGACGCCATGCGCTGCCCGAGGTGCGAGTCGTATTCAGCGTCCAGCTCGAAAACGACCCTACTATCGCGAGCCTGCTCGACCAAGTCAATGAGGTCATACCGCTGGAAAGCACAGAGTGGGGTCTAGAGGACTACGCCGTCGAGCTCCGCGATACCGACGGCCATAGCTTCGATTGCATGCACTTCCAGCAGGTGTCGGTCGTGCTGAAGAACGACGAGGAGGTCTAGTGAGTTCTCTGCTGCCCTGCGAATGTCTGCTTGCTCTAAAATTTGCGCTACAGTATCCGCCCGCTCGTCACTGAAGACAGAAAGAAGCGTCGCCTCAGCGGACGCGACCAGATATCCAGCGATGGCAAACACCTCATCGACGGTATTGCCTTTGGCCGGCCCCGGCTCAGGACCCCGAGAGACCGACCGACGATCGAGATTCCCCCTCTGAAGCGTCGCAGGATTGCATACGATGACGAGGAACTAGACGAGGCCGACGAGGATGACGACGAGAGCCCACTGCTTCTCACGGAGCACGGCGAGAAAGACGAAGACGACGATCCCGATAGCGCCCGTGTGACTGTCGTCTTCGACGATCTCGATCGACTCGATGATATGGAGCTCGAAGATGACGAAGATGAAGATTTCGACGAAGGAGCTGCCGAGGATGCCGACGATGACGTGGATGCAGACGCGGAAGACATCGACGAATCTGAGCTCGAGGATGAACTCAGATATCTTCAGGAAGAAAATGCCAAGCTCCGAGATTCGTTCATGGATGATGAGGAGGCGGAAAAGGAGCAAGAGCAACAGCTCCTCGAGCCCGAGCTCCCCGAGAAGCACGATGTTGCTTCAGCACAGCCGGCCGCGCTGGACCTCCCGACTCTCGACAAGATCACGGCGCTCCGGGCGGCCTTTCCTGATGCACCCGTTACTCTTTGCGAGAAGACCCTGTTGGGTTGCAATAAAAGCCCAAAGAGGGCCTACAACCAGCTTCGTAAAACACATATGCCAGCCCTGTCCCTGCACGGCATGTACGAGCACGAGAAGCGACTTCAATCTGGAGCTACAGCCAGGACATGGACCAATACTAGGGATGACGATGCTATGGGCGAAGATGATGGCGACCTTTCTGGTAGCGACGCAGAGTCGGTGAGCTCGCTTATCAAGCACTATGACCAGCACGGGTTCCCCGCTGGCACCGTCATGGACGGCTCCGCCTCGGCTCACATGGCCGAGATGCTCCGCAAGTCGGGACAGGAGGTTAAGATGCCTGTTCACACTCGGTTTGGAGCCGAGGAATCCCCAGAGCCTGAGAATGTTGCGGACGATGCGCCTATGGATGAGCTCGCATCGGACGATGAGGAGTCGTCATCAGCATCTGATTTCGAGGAGGAAGATTCGGCATCTGACGATGGTGACTCGGACGAATCTGACGACGATTTCGATCCATCCCAGGGCAACACCAAGGGTGATCCTGACAGCGACGAGGGTAGCGACAGCGGCCCCGAAGAAGAGTCATCCAAACCGAAGCGCGAGCCGAAAGGAGGCGTGAAGGTTTCCGAGAAACGCCGCCACGCCTCAGAGTCTGAGGACGACGGCAAGAGCGAGGGTGGTGCAAAGAGCGATAATGACAGCAGCTGCAGCTCTGACTCGGGCGAGGACGGAGATAACAGCGGAAACGACAGCAGCAACGACAGCAGCAGCGAAAGTGACAGCGACAGTGATTCTTCTGACGATGGCGAAACTGGAGGCACCGGCCTGAAAAAGACGATTGTGCCAAGCGCTGGCGAATCCTCCTCAAGCGAAAGCAGCTCGGATGAGAGTAGCTCGGATGACTCGGATTCCGACTCAGACTCTGACAAGGAGCAAGAGGTGAAGCAGAAGACGCCTACCCTTACTGATGCATCAACCCGAGCCGCCACCGTAGTCGTCCCCAAAGCGTCCAATGTTGCATCGACAGTTCGCCGGCAAACCGCCCCCGTGGACACTACCACACCGGTCCCGCCACTCCACGGCTTGACCTCGACGCAGCGCCGCAACGCCAGGAGAAGGGCGAAGAACAAGGCCGTAAAGGCAGCCGCCAACGGTGCTCCTGACCACGAACGTCTCTCTCCCATTGCCCCACAAGAGACCCTCCTCGCCAAGAAGGCCGCTCTGCTCGAGAGACTCAAGCTTCTCGATGAGCCTGTCACCCAGAACACGCCGAGCCAAGCCAGCGGGGCCAAGAAGACGGACACCCCTTGTTCCGCCAGCCGGCAAAGCCCTAGCGAGGCCTCCGCATCTTCGCAGCGGAAGTCAAAGCTTGACCTGGGTGCTGGCCGTCGAATGCTCTTCGGCTCTTTGGGATTGAAGAACCCCAAGACCAAGGCCGACGAGGACAAGATTCGCGACTCTTTGATGAAAGATGTTCGAGTACATACCAACGCTCGCCTCGAGAGTCCTGACAAAGCCGGAGAACACAAGAACTCCTGCCATTCGCCCGCTCAAGAGGAAGACACCGAGGCCTGGCGTGAAAAGATTGTTTACAAGGCCGTGGAATGCTGCGAGGAAGACATCGATCTCAGCGAGCCTCCCTTTCCCTTCGTTCAGCGTTGGGATCCTCAGCAGCGGTGGGGCAAGGGCCGCGGCAAGAGAAAGCAGCGCAACAACGAGGAATTCTACGAGGAAGATACCCAGCCGAGCTCGAAGAAGCGAAAATATGCGGATCAATACGAACAATTTGAGGACTCATATCTCAGCGCTGCGAATGAGGCTACGAGCGCCAACATTACGCTCAACTACGACGATGAACCAGAGCCGGAGTCCATGGACACAGACCACATCGAGGATACAGAAGTTGCCGATGACGAGGACGACTTGCCCTCCGTGCCTGATGACTTGTCCGTTCTTCCGGTAGCCCAGGCGGGGAACGTCAAGCCTGGAATGGTTCTGACGTGGAAGCAATTCCTGCTTTCCAAGGCCACGAACTGGCAACCCCAGGTGCTTAGTATGACGGGATCTGTCACAGACGTCTACGACAATGATAGCCTGCTTGTCCGTCTCGCGAAACGGGATCGGAACCTAGACCGCAACGAAGCCATCTATGACGATGACGGCAAACGTGTATACGACAAGTTTGAGCTCCCCGGAATGGACGACGAGATGGATGACGATGAGGGACTCGGTTACCGAACCATCTTCTTTGATGAAATCATTGACCCCCGAGTTCTGCAAGGAGGCGAGCAGAAAGACCCCGACACGCAGTCAAGTGAACAACAAGCTGGCTCTGCGCACAGCCAGGACATATCGAAGCCAGCGCAGCCAGAAGTCTCCCGGTCTGCTACGGATCTGTCGGCCACTCTTGACCACGAACCCTCACAGGATAAGCAACAGGACAGGATGGACGTCGACGCGCAGCACACCGGTGAAACGGTCATTCCCGAGACTATTCTTGAGACCACTGAGCCTCGCACCGCCACCGACGTTTCCATAACAGAGGAACGCCTGCGTGAAACCAGCGAGATGAACAACGAAGCCGGGTTTCGCAAGGAGGTTGATCCTTCGGTCGAGCAGCAGAAGGACGATCTGAGCAGCCCGTCGCGACAACTCGATGACGAGATGTCACAGGAAAGGACCTTTGAGGACACGACGACGGGGACAGTGATTGCGCCTAGCTTCTCGTCGAACGCGCCGCCTGCTTCGTCACCGAGAAGCCATCGCGACCATCTCGAACCTGATACTCAGCCCGCCTCTCTCGGGACTACCAACGGCACTTTTCGCTCTGACGACGTCGAGTCTCAGCTGATCGTGCTCGAGCCGTTCAACGGTTTCTCCGATGAGCCCAGCAGCGATCCTTTCCCAAGTTCACGAGCTGGTTACCCGAGGCTCGATGTTCTACACTCGGACAGTGGGAGCGTCGTGAGTGGACGGCAGCCTGACCCGGGATTTAGCTTCCAGTCGGTCACCGATAATCACATTGACCAGTCGCAGCCCGACTCGCGCGAAGTTGTTCCTGAGACTTCTGGGGCGGCGCCGAGTTCCGGCGGCGAGCGGGAGAGCTCGCCTGTACCGAACGATACTGTGCCCAACAGCCCAGTCTCTGCAATTCTCAACAGCTCCGTCTCCGTCTCGTCCATGAACTCGTTCCCGTCGTTGAGCGAGGTCTTTGTCACAGCGTCTACGTCTGAGAGCGCCCGTACGCCCTCCAAAGCGGCCATCATGTCAGCCCTCCAAGCACGAAAGTCAGCTGTCTCCCCCGACCTGGGTTACAAGGAGGAGATGCGTCGGCTTGATGAGGTTGGTGACACTGATGAAGCGTCTGATGATGGCGAAGAATCGGGTGCCGACGAGGACGAGGACGATGAAAATGACGAAGAGGAGGATGAGATAAGCGATGAGGCCGATGAAGACCAGGACGGGGAAGACGACAAAGCCGACGAAGACGACAGCGTGGACGACGGGTTTAACGAGGGAGATACAACCTTCATGAAAGAGGGGCTCTCGAACCAGAAACCTCAGCCCACTAGCTATGTCCAGCTATTGGCTCAGAGGGCCATTGAGAAGCCTGAGAAACCAGCGATCATCAAGATTAAGAAAGAGATATCTCAGAGCCAGATCGCCAAGACCGTACTACCCAAGTTCAAGCCGGTGACGAGGGTTCCTCGTGAATCACCACTTCCTCGGCCGAGAATTCGCAGATCGTCACAGCCCCCCAGCTCGTTCATCCCACCAGGGTCACAGGTAATAGTGATACCGAGTAGCCCGGAGCCTCCGGAGCCTGAGATTGTTGAACACTACGCCGACGACAGCATCGACGGGACTTACGAAGAATCACAGATGTCGAACGGATCGGGCTGGGTGAGCAGGGCTGCCCGGCGAGGCGTCAGCGTACCTGCTTCCTCAGTGCCACGCCAACAGGCGGCGAGAAAGCCGTCTGCTTCGCAGGGCAGAACCTTGGCATCGTCGCGTCCGAGGAAGACGATGGCTAGGGTCTTGTAGGAAGGGATGCGGGCATTTTTTACGTGATGAGGTCATGGGCGTCTGGTTCGGCAGGAGTTATTAGGTTGTGGTCTGGCAATGTTGGAAGTTTGGAACAATAGGGCTGGAACGGCACGCAATGGGAGGGCAACCCCCCAGGCAAGGTGCACAGCGCGTGAGCAAGGCACACTTGACATGTACAGGTAGTAATGTGTAGGCCAAAATCCAATGGGTGTAGTAATATGTACGCGTCTATGCGCGATGAATTACATTTCGCGACCTGAGCTGTTTCTTTTCCCCTCGGCTGGATGATTGGGCGGCATTTTGAGACAGAATGGTCTTTGTTCGACAATGCAGTCGTGGTGGTCGCTCCAGACGGCCTGCAGGGGTGGGCGCTGAAACACAGCCAATCAGCACTGCGTCATAGGGCCATGGCCCGACACCAACACTTCTGGAAACGCAACCCCTCCATCCCCTCCACTGTCAGGCGTCCACACATCACATGTCGCGCGCGACCGCATCGTGTGGACGTCGTCCGCTGTCGCTGCCGCTGCCCACCATCTCGCCGCAGCGCGCGGTCCTCGAGCGGCACATTATGGGCTGTGGTTTGCCTGTTCGCCTGCAGCAGCGGAGCGCATCCCCTCCGCCCCCGTGATACCGTGGGGATGGATGGATGGAAATGTGATATAATAAACCCCTCAAGGCTCGCTGTTCCCACTGGGGCGAGGCAATGCCCCTTTGTACGTTCTTTGTTCCTTTGATCTTGGCGGTAGCAAGGTGAATTTTGGGTCTTCTATCTGGACAAGGCTTTGTCACTGTGCAGGCACATATCTATTCTACGGCGCTGAGGCAGCAAGCGAGACAGACGAGAAGCAAGGGATCGCGTCTTTCCCGATCCTCGCTCGCCCGCTCGCCCGCATCGCAGAGCTCAACACCGAGCGAAGATCGCAAGCCGATCGATCGAGCTACTCGCTCCCTCGCACAAGCACCCATCCGCCCGCCGCGACCAACAGAGATGAGGCCCCTCAACGCCCGCCTCCGAGTCCTTGCGACACTCCTCCCCCTCCTGCTGTGCCCCCTCGTCACGCACGCAGCCGCGGCGCCTCGCGCTCCTTTGCCAGCAGAGCCAGCGCCCGCACCAGAAGACGCTCGCCACAGCGCGAAGCAGACAACACTGCAACCGCCATCACTTGCAACACCACCGGCGCTACCGCCTTCAGAGCCACTCCTGAAGCTTGCGCGACCAACAACTATACCAGCACCACCACCATCCCCCCACGATGCTGAGCACGAACTCGTACACAACCTCGACCTCCGCGCCGCAGCACCCGCTGCCGCAACACAAGCCGCGCCCCCCTCAGCGGTAATCACACCGGCCCCCGCCCCTGACGGAGACACCTCTGGCGGCGAGTGGTGGCACACGGGCGTCGACGGCAACGGGGACACATTCCGGTACCGGCAGACAACATACTACACGTGTGTGACGCTGGGGCTGGCGGAGCACTGCGGGTGGCACCGGCCGATTTTGGAGGTTTCTGGGGCTGGAGAGCTGGGAGAGGCAAGTCGGGGGGTGTTTGGGACGGGGATTGGAGGGCGGGCGGCGGTTGTTGGGCTTCTTGCGGGCGGTTTTGCGTATCTAATGGGGCGATAGTTTCGTCGGGCTTGGAGGAAAGGAGTTGGAGGAATCGGGGTTTGTTTTGCTTGCTTCTTGCTGGGCCGGGACCTGGCGGTTGGGTTGGGAGGGATGGGATCTACCTAAGGCGTTTTGGTTGTTAGAGACTTGGAGCTTCGCGAGATTATGTCTGATGATACCCGGCAGTTAATGCCTTTCGCTCTGAGCAATTCATCCTCACCACACGCAGACTGTCCATGGTCACGATGCCGTCCTGCGTTCCTCTTGGGATTCCTCTCGTGTGCAAGCAACACCAAACACCCCTGTATTGAATGCTATGTGCTGCAGATAACACTCGAAGCCTGACCGTCACGCCTCCATGTTGGATTCCCGATGCCGAGCCAAGTCATGTCGATTGCCGGATGCAAGGTTGCATTCCAAATTGTAATGCACAGAGCCACAACCCTTGTCCGTCCCTGATGATCGAAACCCGATGTAGAAGATGACGCAAAAAACGAACGCCAACCATTTATTTCTCCTTCTTCGCCTTGGCACCCTTGACCTTTGCTGTGCCGCGCAGAGTCTTCTGCCTGTTCTTGCGCTGCTTGCCTGTGCGGAGAGAGAAATGTCAGCTGCTGTGTCCCAGCGTTTTGATCGCAGAGAACAAATTTTGACGTACGCTGCTGTCTGCTGGCACGCTCGACTTTGGTGGCGAGTCCGACACGGATGAGTCTGTATTGGGGCTCGAACTTCTTCATTGCCTCGGGGGAGTCATAGACAAGGGCGAAGCCGGTGGTCTTGCCACCACCGAACTGTGTTCGCAGACCGAAGACGCTGACCTGCTCCTTGTTGGCCTTGTAGAGACCAGCAAGCTTCTCGCGCAGCTCCTCCTTGGAGATGTTGGCGCGGCTGGGGTGGAGGATGTCCCTGCACAACGAAGACAAAATTAGCAATCCGCTCAATGTTGGCAATAGCGTCCGTTCCCGCCATCCGAGTTCCCATCCACCGCGTCCGATCGTCCGCGACCGCAACCTTCGGCGGGAAAGCAGGAAAAATATTCGCAGCTCCCCCGCTTCTGCTTCGGTCGGGCAGAACCTTCGCGTTGATGGTGTTGATGACGGCGGGGCGGTGGGAAAATGGTGTGCGGGCAGGGCAATCGAGGGAGACTCACACGACCATCTGCTTGCGGCCCAGCAGAGGGTTGCGGATGAACTTGCGCGTGCGCAGAGTGACGGGGGAGTCCGAATCGGCCATCTTCGCGGTTGGATGGCTAGTCTGTCTTGCGAGGTTGACGATCAAGACCGGAGGTTGTGGTGGTTAGTATTTTTCTACGCAGTGGGTGATTTTTGGCGGGCTGCGCGCAATTGGGTGGAGCTCGAAAATTCCGGTCCCGTGTCGGGTAATTGGGTGCGAAGCCCTAATGAGTTGTGGCCTAGTCCGTGAGGCAGCAATTGTGGGGGCCGAAGCTTGGACCCATTTTCGCCCGCCAAGCCCGCCTTCACCAGCGACCGCACCGAGTCTCAAAAATTGCATCAGGATTCAGGATCTCCGCATTCGCCATTTGTGCTACGAAAACCTATCTGTGTTCAATTGGGGAGGCGCCTGAGCTTGCAGATGTGTATTGAGACCTGATCATCGTAAAAGGGCCCGTCCTGCTCGCTCCTCTTGGGCACGGGGAAGGCCTCATTCGAGACTTCGAAGCCCCGCGCCTGACACACATCCAGGAACGTCTGGAACGTCTTCCTGTTTCGCTCGGCCGCAGCAATGATGATTGTAACCGCCGGCAAGACGCCCACCAGCTCTTCCAGCGTCGCCACGAGCGAGGGGACCGCTCTTGCATCGTAAGTGATGTCCGATCCAAGGACCACATCGACGCGCCGGCCGCCATTCCACGACGCCTCCTCTGTCCCGAGCAGCGCATGGCCCCATTTCAGCTCCATTGGCGAGATGCAGCTCGCGCCCTGAAGCCCGTTGAGGTAGAAGGTATCCGGCAGGTTGTTGATGACATCCTCCGACCCATCCGACGCCAGCACATGCTCCGCTCCCAGATACTTGGCGCACAGGACGCCAAGATACCCGGTGCCGGTGCCCAGTTCCAGCACCCGTTTGTTCTCAATGAGGTCCGCGTTCGCGCAGAGATACTGCCCGAGATGCAGCCCGGCTTCCCAAGTCCGCAGCCCCGTAGTGCCTCCCGCCGAGAGAAGCGTGCGCGACTCGAGGAGGGTGATGTGCGCGTCCGGGTCGCGACCGTCACGTGCAAGATGGGACAGATGGTAGGTGACATAGCATCTTTGCTGTACGGCAACTGCTTCAGGTGGTAGGCGCAGGGATAGCAGGTTCGCCAGACTCGTCATGAGGTCATCCGAGATGCCCTGCTCCCTGTGTGTGAGAAGCGCTGTGCCCAAGCGTCAATTGGATACTCACGTGCTCGTCCCAGTCCTTGATGCACGACTCGATTTTGGCAATGAGCTGCTTCAGGACTCGCAACTGGTATCGCGGCGGTGGTGAGAGCGCGGTGGCATCCGGTGCGAACAAGCGATGGTACAGAAGCTCTTGGGCTTCGGCATCACGCAGAGTCTCATCATCGGGCAGCTCCGGCGCCAAATCCAGCTGTAAATACTGCCAGCAAAACCGATCGAGTTGTCTCTGTTGTTCCGCTGTCAAGGCTGCCATCTCGTCTCACGGGGCTGCATTTCTGCGGGCCCGATCGTTCTTATGGTTCAGTGAGCCTGTTGGGGTCTCTTGGAGCGAGGTTGTTCAGAACACCTTCCCGTGTTGCCGAAGAGGGTCACGTGGGATCATTCCCAATTGAACAAGTTTCCATTCTTGTTCCGGCGCTCCGGTAATAACCCGGCCCAGCAACTGGAACGAGCAAAAAGCCAGAGGCGAAGCCGGAGACGGTGGGCTGAGGGAGATAAAAATGGCAAAAAGAAAAAATTGTAACTCGGGAACGGGGAATCGAACCCCGGGCTGCTGAGTGAGAGTCAGCGATGTTAGCCACTACACCATACCCGATTGTTTGTTAAAACACACTGCGGAAGTGCATTCTATGAACCTTGCTCCAGTCCCCAAGGACAAAAACAACACAATACAACTCATCTCCACCACCAACTAACACAAGCACCAGATATAAATGGTTTAAGATGACTACTTATTATTGCTTAAATTTAGATGCTACCTTCTACTAATTCCATCCCGTGAAACCAAATCCCTGAATATGGAAAATAAAAACCCGACATAACCTCGCAAGACACACAGTCCCCTGCCATTCCCATTGATCCCGCTTTGCAACGCCCCGATACCATACAAAGATAGATAGGCAGCAGTTCAGACCAGTCTAGAAACAAAAAAGGGGGAGGGTATTCCAAGCCAAGAACCACCAACCCGCTATCGTGTCCATTGTCGTGTGCCGTGTGCCGTGTTGCTGTGTCATACCGTTGCTCGCCCCAGTCCATTTTTTCTGTTGCCCCGTTCCGTATTCTGTTCTGTGAAATTAAAACATCGATGCAACGCCCCTTTATTGCTTCTTAACCCTCGAGACGACAGACATGGGAGGTACAAAACAGTTCAAAGTTGGACAGTCAGATGACACCCGGGACTAAAAAAGAAACACGCCACAAGAGAAACGTCAAAAGGTACTTTTGAGAGAACACAAGCCAAAATAGAAATTACATTAATATCAAGAGGGAGCGGAACGGAAGTTTTGTGTCTTCTTCCTTGGTAAGGAGCGAGGTGATGAGATGATGTGCGACGTAAATTTGGGCCAAGTACGCAGATTGTTCGTCAGTGTATCCAGTATCTCTTGTAAAGCGAGAACGTCGGAAATTTGAGAGATCGAATAAGAACAATGGTCAACTTTTGCTGTACGAGTGCGAGCGTGCGTGTGTGTGTACAAAAAGGAAGGGAAATTGAAATGGTACATTGACGCCACCAGAGTGAAGGATTTGTTTCGATCTCGAGTCGTACGACACAGTGTTGGAGATTGATGAATCGCGGACCTTGACCGACGATGTGTCCGGCAGGCGGGGACCCAAGATGCCAGTCGGGTGTGTCTCTGGTCGGCAGGCAGGATGTCGGATGTCGGAAATGCAGAACCGGAATCCAGGCGTGTGGTTCCATCAACCAACCCCTGGCCTTTTTCCCGCGCAACGACTGCAAGGCAATGCATCCAATTATTGTCGATTATCGTCCCTTGCCTCTTCCAGAACCAGATCCTTCTCCCGACAGACAGTGCCACGCAGCCAACCAACTCGCCCCCGGGCCGAGGTGCATCGTGCGTCTCCCGACAGGAAAAATGGAAGCCTAGAATCTTCAAAAGCCAAGAGGTCAAGCCTCATCTGAACACGAGGCCCCTGACGCAGCACGATATCGTCATGCGGTGTTGCCGTTTCAAAATAGATTGTGTGGCGTCCTGGGAGGGGACTCGACAGACTCGCGCAGCCCTAGGAAACATGGAAGGCTGTGAGTGGCTGCAGAGTTGACATGCAGGAAGATAAGGGGACGTGGCTTTGCTGTCTGCAGTCGATCTGCCCGCTGTGTGGGCGGTGTGTAGATGGGTGGGTAGTACAGAGTTGAGAGCCGGCAGGCAGGGGCCTCGGTAGAAGAGAACACGGCCCCCCTGATGAATGAACCGAATAGACAAAGGAGATGGGGACCGCGAAACTGCGCTGCTGTCGGTATGCCTCGTTGTTGGTAGGCCGTCCCAGATCTAACATGGTGAAGCGCCGTGGTCCATTGACAGCAGGAGCACCAAGCCTTACTGCACTGAACCCGGCCCAACCCAATGAGACGGAAATTCCAACCCTCCTTCACATGTCTCCCAAAAGTGCTGCCTGGGAACCTCCCGTCTCTCCCGGTGGACACCCCCTTAGTGCCGGCTCCCAACAGCGGGCACCCTCGCCTCCACACTCCCCACATGTGCGACCTGGGGATGATACCCATGCCCGACGGGCGAATGCAGCGGCTCACTTGGCACATAGGGCCGCCCATTTTGTAATCCATTGGGCAGCGGGCCGCCATCCCCATCGAGCCCTGACACAGGAGCGGCCTCGAATTTGTAGGCGCTTTGGCTATGCAGGGCACGCTGCCGTTCGCTGTAGAGGGACGCCCCTGCCGAGCCGTACTCCGAGCGATGTTGGTGGGAGTGTGAGTGGGAATGGGCGGTTGGCGGCGTGGAAGATGGCCCTGAGCCGTACGAAAGAGAGCTGTCGAAGGCGGACACGTAGGAGGCGGCCGCGGCGACGTCTGCAAGGGTTCCCGACCCTGACGATGAAGAGGTCGAGGATGGGGGCTTGTTGCCCGTGCCAGGGTAGGGCAAGACTCGGTCCGACGTGGAGGGGAGTTCGGCGCCGAAACCGGAAAGAGAAAGAGAACCCGCGGAATCAGACGGCACTGAGGGTGCCGGGCGGTGCACGAGTGGTGTCGCAGAGGGGTAGTAGGATGACGGTGGATCCATGTACATGTTACTATAGGTCGAGGATTTGCGCGAGGGCCAATTGCTGGGCTGCATCATGGCAACGTCGCTACTGAGAACGGGCTGCATGCCGTGATAGTCGAATTCGTCGGCGCCGTACTGTGGTGGGTAGGTCGACACGGCAGGGTAGTAGGACTTTGTCGCGTAGGGATAGGCCGTGCTGCTGCGGTGGTAGGGGCTAGTGAGGACATCGCTGCTCGAAATGTCCGCTGCCGGGTAGGGACTGGGGATGGCGACTGGAGCGCGGTTGGCGAGGACGCGGGCGTCGACAGGACTGTAAGTAAAATCGACAGCCCCTGCTCCCCCGGGACTCCCTGCATGTCCGACGCCGGGTTCGGTTAGGAACGGCGCTTCGCGCGAGGCCACCTGCAGTACAGCAAGCGAGTCAGATTCTGCGTATGTGTCGTAGCCATCATGATATCCCTCCGCGACTGGGAGTGGAAATGGCAAGGGCAGGGTCGGGGCCCACTGTACCCGGAGAAATAAACACTGATCTGCCCCAGCATTCTTGCAGTTCTGGCATGGCTGGCCCTGGCCCATGTCACCGCTGCATCGGATCTTGCGCTTGCGACAGCGACCACACTGCCCGTCCACATTAGCCGTCAGCCCTGGCTTAGTGCCAGAAATAGGGACTGAAATGGAAACTCACCGCAACAGCAATCCGCTTCCTCTGCTGCGCCGAGTCGACGTCCGACGCCTGCTGCTGCTGTTGTTGTTGTTGTTGTTGCTGTTCAGCCATGGTGGCTGCCCTCGTGTCGTGGGAAGGGGGGTGGTGGAAGCGCCGTTCGTGATGATAGCCCAGATACGGAGGGTAGGGGCGGTTATATGATCGTCTCCCCGCAAGTGAGTCGCTGGTGGGCGGAGTCGTATAACACGATGACGCTGCCTGGGACACCATTATTGTACCGCCAGCCACTAATGTTTCTGCTTCCTCTCCGTCTCTCAAAATGATCAGATCCTTGAACTATCCTGCCCTGGCTGGGAAACCCAACTCCTTGCTGCTTCTGCCTCCGCTGAGCCTGAGACCCAGACAAAATTGTCCGACGCTGTCTGCCCAGTGCGTGATCACAGACGGATCCTTGCTGTGTGTCCCAATCGGCCGCAACTTCAACAGGGGCGGCGGAGCCTATTGCCGGTAGGAGTAATCACCGCAGGCCGACAGAAGAAAGTCGGAAATAAATGGCGCTCAGGAACAATTACCCCGATCCCCGAGTTGCAGCGAGTTTGGACGGCCTTGAAGACAGCCGAGTCAAGTTCAGTCAGGCAAGTATGCTGGGCCGTGTTGTGCCGCTCCGGTGTATAGTGTATGTGTGTCTCGCTCAAAGTCGAAGATTGCTGGTTGTGCTGCAGTAAATGCCAATGACGAGCGTCTTTCTTTGTGCTTCGCCGACCCTCAACTTGAAATCATATGCGGGACCCTTTCGTGCTCCGCCCGGACTTCGATTCTGCTCACTGAGTAGACAGAAAGGAAACTAGAACGACGTATACGTGAGCGACCTGTACACATACACGTATTGCTGGCAGGTACAATCCAAAACCGCTCAAAAAGAGCAAGATAGCAAAGGGCAGACGGAGCTGAGGGCACATAGCGAGCTCTCCTTGCACTCCTGCTCCACATTCGCACAGCACACTGGGACTGGACACTGGTTGCACCCCCCCCCCCCCCCGGCCGCCAAAACC
>Ga0247770_1000952_pt1 | contig 25777 bp, 26 predicted proteins | sample UWRJL136409B6_FD_179943 | JGI IMG/M metagenome (GOLD analysis project Ga0247770, IMG submission 179943) | Plant litter microbial communities from Arlington Agricultural Research Station in Wisconsin, United States - UWRJ-L136-409B-6 | ecosystem: Environmental > Terrestrial > Plant litter >... | reverse complement strand
CGCCGCCGTGCTGTTGGCCGGGAACAGCGAGGTGCCGCGCGGACCGGCCGCGCCCGCCGAGAGCTCCGCCGGGTCGACGGCCGCCAGGTCGGCGCACCCCGCCGCGCCCATCGAGAGCAGGAGGGCGAACACCCAGGGCACCGTGTTTCTGATTCGCATATGCTTGCCTGGAAAGAGGATGCGATCCGGCCGCGACAGCCGGAGCGGGACACCAGTCTAACCCGGATCCCGATTCGATTCCAGTGTTACGGCTGAAAAGGTGTGTCGTGCACGGGTCGGCCGGATGTGGCTCCAGCTCTCCACATCATACCAGTTCCTGGACGGAATGTGCAGGGACGCTGGGGAGGCAGTCGCGTCCGGAGAGGAAAAGCCCGCGTCCCGCCGTGGAACCATGGGCGGAGATGAGGATCGAAATTTTTTCGGAGAGGCACCTTTCGGCCCTCCCTCGCCGCGACCGGTGTCCGCCCGCCACGTCGGCGCCTTCAAGCATCGCCAACCACGCCATCAGAAGGTCGGCGCGGGAGTCGGCCTCTGCTCCACATCCCCCCGATGACGCAGCTGACACGGACCGGGCGAGCACGAACACAGATGGCGAGCGAGATCGATCGCACACTCCGATGCGGCATCTGGTATCACCCTTCCGATGACGCCCCGCACCTCGATGCGTGATGAAGCTCCGGGCGGCCGGCCGGCACTCGTGAACGCAGAACGGCCCCGCTCCGGGGATGGGAGCGGGGCCGTTCTCGAGCGATCCGCCGACGTCGCGCCGTCGCGTCAGTGGGCGGCCAGGAACGCGCGGGCGATGGCGGGCTCGGGGCGGCCGGGGTCGGCGCTCTTCATCACCTCCAGCAGCTGCGCGTAGTGGCGGCGGGCGGCGGCGCGGTCTCCGGCGCGCTCGGCCGCGCGCGCGGCGCCGAAGAGGGTGCGGGCGCGGTTGGGCTCGCGCCGCAGCGTCTGCTCGTACGAGCGCTGGGCGTCGGCGGGGCGGCCCAGCTCCATCAGGAGCTCCGCCTCCAGTTCGCGGGCGGGGAGGAGCGGGCCCGGCGTGACGGGGTGCTTCTCCACCGTCTCCTCCAGCTCCGCCGCCTGCCGCGCCAGCGCCGCCGCGCGGGCGTCGTCGCCCTCTCCGCGCGCCAGCCACGCCTCGGCGGCCAGCCGCTGCGCGCCGACGATGGTGGCCCAGTGCGTCTCGCCGCGCGCGGCCATGGTGTCGCGCAGCGCGCCCAGCGCGGCCACCTCCGCCCTAGCCGCCTCCGCCCGCCCGGCCCGCGCCGCCCCCAGCGCGCGGGCGAAGCGCGTGACCGCCTCCGCGAACGGCGGCGCGCCCGCGGGAACCGCGAGCCCCGCCGCCTCGTCCCACCGCCCGCGCTCCAGGGCGTAGCGCGCCGACATGGCGGCGTAGTTGTAGCCCACGATCCCGGCGCCGTAGAAGCGGTCGGAGGTCGTCACCGCGCGGGCCACCACCCGCCCCGCCTCCGCGTCGCGTCCCTGCTGGAGGTACGCGTAGACCAGGTAGTCGTTGGGATGGACGGCGGCGTTGGAGTCCGGCTCGGCGGCCGCGGAGCGCCGGTTGGCCTCGATGGACTCGTCCCAGTAGCCCAGCCGCGTGAAGATGTGCGACGGCATGTGCAGCGCGTGCGGCGCCGAGGGGGCGATTTCCGCGTAGCGCCGGGCGGCCTCCAGCCCGCGCTGGGCCATCGGAGGCGCGTCGTAGGCGTGGATGGTGTAGTGCGCCAGCCCCGGGTGGTCCGGCTGCAGCGCGAAGAGGGAATCCAGGATCTCCGCCGCGAAGCGCTGCCGCGCGAAGGCCAGGTCCGCCGGCGGCGCGTTGGCGATCACGGCGCGGGCGTAGAAGATGGCCGCCTCCGGATCGTCCGACGCCGCCTCGCGCACGCGGCGCATGGCCTCCTCGTGCGCCCGCAGCCTCTCGCGATAGCTCACGGTGGCGAAGTCGCGGTAGAGCGCGAGCGCCGCATTCGCGTAGCCCCGCTCGCGCTCCGTGGCGCCGGCGGCCAGCCGCACCGCGCTCTCCGCCGACGCCAGCGCCGCCCGCTGCCGGGGCTCGGCGGGCGCGACGCCGGTGTACGGGTTGCCCAGCAGCGTCATGGCGGCGCCCCAGTGCGCCATCGCGCACGCCGGATCGGCCGCGGACGCCGCGGCGAAGGTGCGCTCCGCCTGCTCGAACCAGAAGGAGTGGAGCATGGCCACGCCGCGCTCCATCAGCGGCTGCGCGGCGGCGCTGCAGGAGGTGGGGAACACCACCCGCCCCAGCTGCTCCCCGGAGTCGTGCTGGTGGTCGTGCGAGTCCTGCGCGCCCGCCGGCCCAACCGCCGCCACGGCGGCGATCACGGCGAAGAGCGGGAGATGGAACTGAACGGTCATCGCGGCCTCCACGTGCGGAGAAGCTGGCCAGGAGCTTCCTGGCGAACCTCCACGATACGCCGCCGCCTCCCCCACCGAAAGCAAACGGACGGCGCCCGCGCCCTCGCGGCCACTCGCTGACCACAATCGCCTGGCGCGGCGGGCAACCACGCGAGCCGTCGGGGTGTCGAACCCTCCCGGCCCGCGTCGCCATCCCCTTTCCTTCCGAGATCCCGATGATCCCACGCACCGTCCGGCTGCTCGCGTCCTCCGCCCTGCTCGCGCTCGCCGCCTGCGCGGGCTCGCGCACTCCCCGGCCGATGACCAGCGCGGAAGTGCTGGAAACGGTCTCGTACGGCCCCCTCGCTCTCCCCGGGCCCGGCGAGCTCGCCGATGCCGTCCTGGCGCGCAACGGCGAGCCCACCCGCCGCGAGCCGGACGGCGCGGAAGAAGTGTGGATCTACGTCCGCACGGCGCCGCCCGGCTCCGACCTCTCCTCGCGGATCGCCGTCATCCGCATGCGCGACGGGCGCGTCGCGTCCGCGGAGATGGTGCCCACGATCGGTCCCGGCCGCGATTACAAGCGGTAGCCCCGGATCCCGGCACAATGGGAAAGCGGCCCCGCTCCAGCGCTGGAGCGGGGCCGCTTTCATCGGTGCTTTCAGGCGGCCTGTTGCAGCTTCATCAGCTGCGCATCCAGGCGCTCCACCGCCTCCTCCGGCGACGCGACCTCGAAGTACGAGATGCCGTCTCGCGCGAATCCCCTCTTGACCAGCTGAGGGATCTCCCCCGTGGTGATCAGAACGATGTCCACCCCGACCCGCCGATCCGCGAGGAACCAGTCGCGAACCCATCGGATGTAGGGCAACGTCGAGATCGGGATGTGCCGGGCCTGGAAGCCACTCTTCAGCTCGCAGATCAGCAGCGAGCCCGTGCTGCGATTCGCGATGACGAAATCGGGGTGGGGGGCTCCGAAGTGGAAGATCAACGTTGTCACCTGCAGCTCGAGCTCCGGATACCGGTCCTCCAGCAGGTGCTTGAGCCGGGCGGCGAAAATCTCCTCGAAACTCTGCGTTTCCCTGGCCATCGTTCCTCGATGAGGCAGATCGACATGAACGAAGTAAACGGCTCAGGAAATAGCAACCAGGCGCGAAAGAGTCCAGAGTGCCCGGATCAGGATTGCCACGACGAACAAAACGGCCCCGCTCCAGCGCTGGAGCGGGGCCGCATCTCTTCGTCCGATCCGCCGTCTACTCCGCGTCGGCGCGGAGGTCTTCGTATTCGCTGTGGCGGTCCATGTAGGAGCGGGCGAAGGCGCAGAAGGGAGCCACCTTCATCCCGGCGCCGCGCGCGTGCTCCAGCGCGGCCTTCACCAGCGCGCCGCCGATCCCCTGCCCCTCCGCCGCGGTGGGGACCTCGGTGTGGAGCAGGTACAGCGTGCCGTCGCGCTCGTCGTAGGTGAGCAGGGCGAGCGCGCCGTCCACGTCGGCCTCCCAGCGCTGCTCCGCGTCGTTGTGCACCACCTTCACCTGCTTCGAATCTTCCGTCATCCCTTTGGTCTCCAATTGTCCCGCGCCGACGGAGGATCGCTCACGCGCCGACCACCTGCGTGGCGACGGCGGCGTAGTGGCAGACGCTCCCGGCCAGCACGAACAGGTGCCAGATGGCGTGCGCGTAGGGAATCCGGCGGCTGTGGTAGAACGTCGTCCCCGCGGTGTAGGCGATTCCGCCCGCCACCAGCCACGCGAGGGTCGTGCCCGGGAGCCGCTGCATCATCGGCACGATGGCGACCAGCGCCAGCCACCCCATCCCCAGGTAGATCCCCGTGGAGAGGCGCGGAAAGCGGCCGGTGAAGAAGAGCTTGAAGATCACCCCCGCCACCGCCAGCCCCCACACCACCCCGAACAGGCTCCACCCCCACCCGCCGCGAAGGCCGATCAGCAGGAACGGCGTGTAGCTGCCGGCGATCAGGAGGTAGATGGCGCAGTGGTCGAACACCTGGAGGCGCGCGCGGGCCACGGGGCCGCGCGCGGCGTGGTACAGCGTGGACGCCGTGTAGAGCAGCACCAGCGTGGCCGCGAAGACGGACGAGCCCACCACGCGCCACGGGTCGCCGGCCAGCGCGGAGAGCACGATCAGCACGGCGCCGCCGGCGGCGCTGGCCAGCGCGCCGGCGCCGTGCGTCAGGGCGCTCGCCATCTCCTCGCGAAGCTCGCGTGAAAGCGTCATCTTCCCTCGCTCCAGGTTGCCGCGTCCCGCTTGCGCGCACCGGGCCGGCGCGCGCACGATCAAGCGTAGCGCATGAATCGCGCTCACGCGAGCCCGTCGTCCATCTCCCCCGCCCCACGCCGATGACCGTCATCGAGACCGAGCGCCTGATCCTCCGCGAGCTGACCGACGAGGACCACGAGCGCCTGTACGCCATGTACCTGGACCCGGAGGTCAACCGCTTCATCGGCGGGCCGCCCGCGCCGTACGACGAGTACTGGCAGCGCGTGCGCGAGACCTGGCCGCAGTACTACCGCACCCACGGCTTCGGCCTCTGGGGGGTGGTGCGGAAGGAGGACGGCGAGCTGCTGGGGCGCATCGGCCTCCTCTCGCAGGAGGTCGACGGGGTGGCCGAGGTGGAGGTGGCGTACACGCTGGGGCGCGAGGCGTGGGGGAAGGGATACGGCACGGAGGCCGCCCGCGCCACGCGCGACTGGGCGTTCCGCAACCTGGACGTGGACCACGTGATCTCCCTCATCATCCCCGAGAACGAGAGCTCCATCCGCGTGGCCGGGAAGAACGGGATGACGTACTGGAAGGAGGGCCGCTTCCGCACCTTCGACGTGCACGTCTACCGCATCACCCGCGGCGAGTGGGAGCGGCTCACGGAAACGGCGGGAGGATGACGATGGACGACATGCACGGCACGGAGGCCCTCCGCCAGGCGCTGCTCGCCGCCAGGGAGCGGGGGACGCCGCTGCGGATCGAGCGGCACGGGCTGGAGGACGCGAGCGCGCACAGCCGGGGGATCGTGGTGGACGTGAGCCCCGAGCTGGTGCTCCTGCAGCAGATCACGGAGCGCGTCGACCTGGACGGTTTCGAGGTGCTGCGGCTGGAGGACGTGACGGGGCTGGAGACGGAGTGGCGGGCCAGCCGCTTCCTCCAGCGCGCGCTGGAGCTGAAGGACCAGCGCCCGAAGCGGCCGGCGGGGCCCATCGACCTCGCCGGGATGCGCGAGGCGGTGACGTCGGCGAACGCGGCGTACCCGCTGATCGTGGTCCAGCGCGAGGCGACGCTGCCGGACGAGCTCTCCATCGGGCGGATCCGCGAGGAGACGTGGGCCGGGTTCCGGCTGCACTGGATGAACACCACCGCGGGGTGGGAGTGGGACGACGAGCTGTACCAGTGGAGCGCCATCACCCGCCTGGAGTTCGGCAACGAGTACGAGACGACGCTGGCGATGGTGGCCGAGGCGGACGGCGCCCGTCCCCCCGAGCACCCGGACGACGGGATCGACCCGGACGACGACGAATGACGATTTGCTTGCCCGGCCCGCGCGCGACCGGTACCATACGCGCGGCCGATCCCCCGCCGCCGCCTTCCCGCTCCGCCCGATGCTGACCTCCCTCGCCGCCTCGCTCCTCCTCGCCGCCGCCGCGCCCGCCGCGGCTCCGGCGGACACGTTCATCGATCCGCTCCAGGCCGAGCTGATGCGAATCGCAGGCGAATCGGGGGCGACGGTGGGGGTGACGGCGATCCACGTGGAGACGGGGCGGCGGGTGGCTCTACGCGGCGGGGAGCGGTTCCCCATGCAGAGCGTCTACAAGCTCCCCATCGCCCTGCAGGTCCTGCGGCTGGCGGACGAGGGGCGCGTGGACCTGGACCGCCGCGTCACCGTCACCCGCGCGGAGCTGCGGCCGGGCGCCAGCACCCTGGCGGACGACTACCCGAACGGCGGCACCTTCGTCCTCCGCGACCTGGTGGAGCGCATGGTTTCGCTGAGCGACAACACGGCGAGCGACGTGGTGCTGCGCCTGGCGGGCGGGCCGGCGGCGGTGACGGCCAACCTGCGCGCGCACGGGGTGCAGGGGGTGCGCGTCGATCGCTCGGAGGGGCGGATGGCGCTGGACTTCAGCGGGATCCCGTACGCGCCGGGGCGGGAGCAGCGGTCGGTGATCGACTCGCTCTTCGCGCGGGTGCCGGCGGCGCAACAGCGGACGGCGATGGAGGCGTATCTCGCCGATCCGCGCGACACCGCCACGCCGAGCGGGATGGCGGACCTGCTGGTGAAGCTGCAGCGCGGCCGCTTCCTACGCCCCGCCCGCCGCGCGGAGCTGATGCGCATCCTCACCCGCACCCCCACCGGCGCCGCGCGCCTCAAGGGGCGGCTCCCCGCGGGGACCGCCGTCGCGCACAAGACCGGGACCTCGCGCACGGTCGCGGGTACGACGGCCGTGGTCCACGACGTCGGCATCGTCACCCTCCCGGACGGGAGCCACGCGGCGATCGCCGTCTTCGTGAAGCGCTCCACCCGCGGCACCGGGGCCGCCGAGGAAGCCATCGCGGCCATCGCCCGCGCCGTGTACGACCACTGGTCTCCCCGCCCGGCGCCCCGCTGACCGCATCATCGTTCCATCGCACCATCGCATCATCGTTCCATCGCACCATCGCACCATCGCACCCTCCAATCCCCCGACCGACAGATCTTCCGCGGTCCCGACCTCCACCGTCCCGACCTCCTGAGATAAACATGAAACGGATTCGACTCCCCGGCCGCCGCCTCGCCGCGGCGGTGCTGACGATCACGCTCGGCGTGGGCGCGTGCGCCTCGGCCACGGACCGGCTGCAGCAGGGCATCGAGCTGGAGCAGCGCGGCCGCCCCGTGGACGCCGCGCGGCGCTACATCGACGCCCTGAAGAAGGACGCCTCGCTGGCGGACGCGCGGGCGCGCCTGCAGGACACCGGCAACCGCGCCGTGCAGGACTACCTGGCCGAAGCGGCCGCGACCGAGGCGCGCGGGTACTCGGGAAGCGCGGCCGACGTCCTCTTCCAGCTGGACGAGCTGCGGCGCGACGCCAGCGCCGTGGGCGTGACCCTGGCCGTCCCCGCCGACTACGCGGCCCAGCGCCGGGCGATGATGGACCGCGCGGTGGAGCAGGCGATGCGCGCCGCGGGGCTGTCGGCCGGGCGCCGCGAGTACGCGGAGGCCATCCGCCTGCTGGACCAGGGGCAGCGGTGGCAGCCCACGCCCGAGCAGCGCGCGCGGATGAACGAGGCCCGCTTCGACGCGCACCTGGGCTGGGCGGAGGAGGACGCGGCGGCGGGGCGCTACCGCTCGGCGTTCGACCGCGCCGGCCGCGCGGCCGGCATCTTCGGGCGCGACGCCTCGGCGGCGGTGCGCGCGCTGGAGCTGCAGCAGGAGGTGCTGCGGCGCGGCACCGTGCGCGTGGCCGTCTTCCCGGTGATGGCGGACGACTCCACGGAGGCGCGGCTCCCGGCGGGCTTCATGGGCGACGTGCAGGACGAGCTGGAGCGCACCCACTGGCTGCGCGCGCCGCAGTTCGTGGAGGTGGTGGATCCGCGCGAGGTGCGAGAGGAGCTGCGCCGCCGCCGCCCCTCGTTCGGGGGGCTGGGGGCGCGCAACGCGGCCATGATCGGGCGGGCGCTGGACGCGGAGGTGGCGGTGATCCTGACGGTGGACAGCGTGGCGCGGTCGGAGACGGTGACGAGCGCGGCGCGGCGGGCGGCGCGCACCACGGCGGGGGTGGACACGGCGTTCACCGTCAACGAGGGGCGGCGCGAGACGTGGACGCGGGTGAATTACGTGATGGTGGACGTGGCCACGGCCCAGGTGCTGGACCGCGGCGCCGTGCCGGCGGAGGGCGGCGCGCGCTACCGGGCCGCGAAGTTCGCGGGCGACTGGCGCACGCTGGCGCTCTCGCGCGAGGACCGCGAGCTGTTCCTGCGCAACGTGCGCGACGCGGACGAGCAGGAGATCCGCCGCGACCTGGTGGGGGGCCTGGCTCCGCGCCTGGGCCGCGAGGTGTTCGACACCATCCTCCGCCGCGTCGACTGACGGGCGTCGGCGGTCGGCGGTGAAGGTGGATGAGCGGCGGGGCCGTGTCCGGGGATCGGGCGCGGCCCCGCTGGTATCTGAAGGGTTCGACGGGCGGTGTCGGATGCCTCGGCGCGCCCCCCTCCCCCCCGCCCTCCCCCGCAAGCGGGAGAGGGAGCTTTTCTACCGCGGCGTGCACGAAATTCCTCGCACTGCCATCTTCCCCCGGAACGGGGGAGGACAGACCGCCCCAGCGGTCAGGAGGGGGCGCGGGGCGTCGGAAACGCGCTGGTCCATGCTCCGCGCGGGTCATGGGCTCGGATGCGCGATGGACCTGAATCCAGGTGCTCCCTCGCAGTTTCGGGAGATCGCATGCGCCGATGGCGGGCGGAGCGCGCGCGCCGTAGCTTTCGCCGGGATCATGTTCCCATCATCTCCCCGCCCGACCACGCTCCGATGATCACCATCCGTTCGTCCATCTCCCGCCGCCTGCGGCCGGCCGCCGCCGCGTTCCTCCTGGCGCTCGCCGCTGCCGCGCCGGCATCCGCCCAGCGCGCGCTCTCGGCCGAGGAGCGGACGGCGCGCTACATGGAATCGATCCGCGAGCAGCCGCCGATGCTGGTGGCGTTCCTCCGCGAGATGCCCAAGGGCGCCGACCTGCACAGCCACCTCTCCGGCGCCGTCTACGCCGAGAGCTACCTGCGCTGGGCGGCGGAGGACAGCCTGTGCGTGAGCCGCGCGGCGCTCGCCATCGTCCGCCCGCCGTGCACGGGCGAGGGGGTGGAGCCGGCCTCGCGGGCGCTGGCGGACGGCGCGCTGTACGGGGCGATGATCGACGCCATGTCCATGCGGAACTGGAACGCCGCGCGGGAGAGCGGGCACGACCAGTTCTTCGACACCTTCGGCCGCTTCGGCTCCGCCTACCACCGCACCGCCGACATGCTGGCCGAGGCCATGACGCGCGCCGCCAACGGGCGGGTGAGCTACCTGGAGCTGATGCTGACGCCCGACGGCCGCGCCGCCGCCGGCCTGGGCGCCTCCGTCGGCTGGAGCGGCGACGCGGCGCGGACGCGCGAGGCGCTGCTGGCGGCGGGGCTGCGCGACACGGTGGCCATGGCCCGCCGCGCGCTGGACGCGGTGGAGGCACGGCGCGACACGCTGCTGGGGTGCCGCGCGCCGGCGCCGCGCCCGGGGTGCGCGGTGGAGGTGCGCTGGCTCTACCAGGTGGCGCGCGGGCGGGCGCCGGCGCAGGTGTTCGCGCAGATCGTGATGGGCTTCGAGATGGCGGCGGCGGACCCGCGCGTGGTGGGCTTCAACCTGGTGCAGCCCGAGGACGGACTGGTCTCCATGCGCGACTACTCGCTGCAGATGGGGATGATCGGCGCGCTGCGGCGGCTGTATCCGGGGGTGAAGGTGTCGCTGCACGCGGGCGAGCTGGCGCCGGGGCTGGTGCCGCCGGAGGGGCTGCGCTCCCACATCCGCGAGGCGGTGATGGTGGCGGGCGCCAGCCGCATCGGCCACGGGGTGGACGTGATGCACGAGGAGGGCGCCGCGGAGCTGCTGCGGGAGATGGCGGAGCGCGGGGTGATGGTGGAGATCGCGCTCACCAGCAACGACGTGATCCTGGGCGTCCGCGGCGCCGACCACCCCCTCTCCGCCTACCGCGCCGCCGGGGTGCCCGTGGCGCTGGCCACGGACGACGAGGGCGTGTCGCGCTCGGAGATGACCATGGAGTACCTGAAGGCCGCGCGCGACCAGGGGCTGGACTACCGCGCGCTCAAGACGATGGCGCGGACCTCGCTGGAGCACGCCTTCGTGGGGGGCGAGAGCCTGTGGACGGACCGCCGGCGCTGGACCCCGGCCCCGGCCTGCGCGGGCGCCGGCGGCCTGGACAGCGCCGCCTGCCGAGCGCTCGCCGCCCGCAGCCCCCGGGCTCGCCTCCAGATCGACCTGGAGCGCGCCTTCCGTACCTTCGAGACGCGCTGGGCCGCCCGGCCGCGCTGATCCGGGTGATCAGGATCGAGCTGGCGGCGGGTGCGTGAACACACCCGCCAGAACGACGGGAAGCCTCGCCGGAGATCTCCGTGGGATTGGAGATCGAGCGGCGAGGCTTCGTGCGTGATGTCGTTGCGGTTCTCCCTCCACCGCTTGCGGGAGGAGGGCCAGGGAGGAAGGGTGCCGAGGCAATCGTGGGCCGCCCGTTGACCCGCCACGAGCCGCGGCTCTCCCCGCGCCTAGCCCGAGATCAGGTTGAGCGGATCGGCGGGGCTCGCGGGGAGCGGCTGCGTCGGGCGGAAGGCGCCTCCGGTTCGCGCGCTGGTGTCGACCACCTTGAGCAGCGTCTCCAGCTCGGCGCTCATCCTCCTCAGGTAGGAGCGGTAGCTGGCGCCGTACCCCAACGCGGCCGCGCCTCCGAGGCCGGCGGCCCCCACGGCGATACCGGCCGCCGCCAGCGGGAGGATGGCCCCGACCGCGGCAACCGCGGCCCCGCTCACGACCGCCCCCACCACGCCGCCGACACCCGTCAGCCCGAGTCCCAGCCAGACGCCGCGTCGCGTGCTGGTGCGCAGATCCCCCCGCAAGGTGACCTCGCAGCCGATCTTCTCGCCCTGGCGCACGGCCCGGAGCGACACGTGGAGCTGAAGCAGCTCCACGGAGGTGGCGTTGTACGAAAACGACCCCCCGCCCATGGTGTACCGGGGGATCTGGAAGACGAGAACACCGCCCTCCAGGGGCAGTCCTCCGGCGGAGTCCACCAGCGTCATCCCGTAAGGGGGCGCGGGAAGGGTGCGCTCCATGGCCTCCAGGACCGCGGCCGGCTCGGCGTCGATGGTCCGGGAAAGCTCCAGGCTCCGCTGCTTCGTCTTCAGCAGGCGAACCCCCATCCGGTCCACCCACGGCGGGAGATCCGCGTCGTGCTCGCCCAGCGCGTCCTGCTCCAGCAGCGCCTGGCGGAGGTATTCCGGCGAGATCCCCGCCTCCGCCGCCGCCGCCTCCACGTGCTCGCGGAGGAAGCCTCCCGATTCCGCCCCGGAATGGTCCTCGATCCGGGCGGCGGCCTGCTCCTCCAGCCGCTGGAGGGCCTCGATCTGGAGCTGCGCGGCGCGCCGCAGCGCCGCGTGCACGCGCTCGTCGGGAATCAGCTCCGAGCCGGGAGATCGGCTTCGCTCGGGAAGCGAGCTGGACATCGGTACCTCGGGAATATGCCTGTTGGATCGGCCACGGATACGACCGATCCGTCGAGAGCGGGTCCGCACGAACGATGTGTCCCATGCGGACCTGGAGCAGCGAAGAATCGCACCGACGAGCCGCCACAGCAACCGGGGTCGCCGAACCGCGGCGGCGGCGCTGGCGGGTACGGGAACACACCAGCCAGAACGACGGGAAGCCTCGCCGAAGTTCTCCGTGGAAGCGGAGATCGAGCGGCGAGGCTTCGTGCGCACTGTCGTTGCGGTTCTCCCTCCCACCGCTTGCGAGGGGGATCGCCGAGGCATCGTGGACCGCCGGGCGAATTCCCCACCCAGCTGTTCTCCGTGCTCCTAACCGGAGATCATGCCGTTGAACATGTCGGCGGGGTTCGCCGGAGCCGGCGGCAGGGGCGGGCGGAAGGCGCCGCCGGTGCGCGCGCTGGTGTCGACCACCTTGAGGAGGGTCTCCAGCTCGCTGATCATCTTCTTCAGGTAGTAGCGGTAGATGGCGCCGTATCCGGCCGCCGTCGCGCCTCCCAGGCCGAGGACGCCCACGGCGGCGCCGGCCACGACCAGCGGGAGAACGGCTCCCGCGGCGATCACCGCCGCCCCGCCCATCACGGCTCCCAGCACTCCCCCGCCCCCCGAGAGTCCCAGCCCCGCCCACACGTTGCGCCGCGTGCTGGTGCGCAGATCCCCCCGAAAGGTGACCTCGCAGCCGATCTTCCCGCCGCGGCTCACCGCCCGGAGCGACACGTGGAGTTGGAGCAGGTCCACGCACGTCGCCGCGTAGGAGAACGAGCTGGACATCGAGTAGCTGACCATGGTGATCCGGGGGATCTGGAAGACGAGCACGCCGCCTTCCAGGGGCAGTCCGCCCACGGAGTCCACCAGCGTCATCCCGTACGGGTGCGCGGGAAAGATGCGCTGCATGGCCTCGAGGACCGCGGCCGGCTCGGCGTCGATGGTCCGGGAAAGCTCCAGGCTCCGCTGCCGCGTCCCCAGCATGCGGGTCCCCATCCGGTCCACCCACGGTGTGAGATCGGCGGCGTGCTCGCCCAGCGCGTCCTGCTCCAGCAGCGCCTGGCGGAGGTATTCCGGCGAGATCCCCGCCTCCGCCGCCGCCGCCTCCACGTGCTCGCGGAGGAAGCCTCCCGATTCCGCCTCGGAATGGTCCTCGATCCGGGCGGCGGCCTGCTCCTCCAGCCGCTGGAGGGCCTCGATCTGGAGCTGCGCGGCGCGCCGCAGCGCCGCGTGCACGCGCTCGTCGGAGATCAGCCCCGAGCCGGAGGGCTGGCTCCGCTCGGGAAGCAAGTTGGACATCAGTACCTCGGGAATGTGCCTGTTGGATCGGCGCGGATACCACGACCGAGCGGTTGATACCGGATTCGCAGGTGCGATGTGCCCCCGATGATCTGGAGCAGCGAAGAATCGCGCCGGAGGGCCGCGCCTGCAACCGGGCCGAGCGGTTCGACGGGCTCCTCGCTCGTGTCGGGTGCGTGATCACACCCGCGCAGACGACGGGAAACCTCGCCGGGGATCTCCGCGAAACCGGAGATCGGGCGGCGAGGCTTCGGGCGCGGTGCCGTTGCCGTTCTCCCTCCCGCCCGTGCGAGCCGGAGAGGGGAAGGTGCGAGCCTGCTCGAGCGACGGGAGGGGGCGCCTCCGCGGCCACGGGCCGGCGCATGCGGCCGCGCCGGGACGAGGATTCAGGGGTGACGACGTGCTGGAGGGGAGCTCCGCATCACCGCGCCGGCATCTTCCCTCGCGCGCAGGAGGCGGCGCGGTCCAGGAGGAGATGGCGCTCGCGGGCGTTCTGGAGCCGTCTGCGTGCCGCGGCGCCATCCGAACATGTCGTGGGACGTTACACGAAAGTCTTGCGAACGCCCTCACGTAGCGCAATTATAGGGACATTCATCGTGGCGCCATGTCCCTATCCCGTGATGGGAGTGTGCCCGATGGACGCGCAGCCAGATCCCGCATCCTCGTCTCCATCAAAGATATGGCCATGGCCCCCTCGGAAGCGCGGGAGCGGGGCGCGACGTGGTGGGCCGCCCACCGCCTCCTCTTGGAGCGCGGCGCGCGGGGGCGCGAACTCACCTGCCGCAGTCAGCGCTTCTCGCGGATCGGCCGCTCGTCCTCCGGCACCATGCGGTAGGCCTCGGTCGAGTTGACGGAGAGGAAACGCGCCCCGGGGGGCGCGTTCAGCAGGCGGAGCGTCTCCGTGGCGTTCGTCTCTCACGTCCGCGGCGGATCCGCGAACGACTCGGGGCACCCCCAAGGCGAGGGCGCCAGCGGCGAGACCTGCAACATTGCGTGTGGCGAGCGCGCGCCTCTCAGAGCGCCCCTTTCCTGGCAATCCATGTCGAGCTGGCTGCGCGGAGCCGTGCTACCGGGACTTCCGCGCAGCCGCCATCCGCCACTCGCAGGCCGATATCTCCGGGGTGCCGGCGGCTGAGGTTGCGCCCGGCGCTCCTGGCGGCGGACGGTCCGCGCGCCGCGCTGGCCTGGTGCGCCGAAGACGATGGGGAGCCGCGCCGCGGGCGCGGCATGAAGCGCGACACATCCATCTCCAACGGGTACGATGAGCCAGGGCGAGAAGTCGTTCTACTTCAACGTGGACGTGGACTGGGTGCGGGGCTCCGAGGCAGCGCTCCCCCCGCTCTACGACCTCTGCGACGAGCTGGGGATCCGCGCTACCTTCTTCGCCGTCGGCGGCTTCGCCGCCGAGCACGGGGAGCACTTGGCCGAGGCGGTGCGCCGCGGGCATGAGGTGGGGAGCCATGGGTGGGAGCACGGGCTGCGCAACTACGAGGACTACAGCCGCGCGCCGCGCGGCGACCAGCGGAAGTGGTTGGAGCAGGCCACCGCGGCGGTGGAGCGCGCCACCGGGATACGCCCGCGTTCCTTCCGCGCGCCCAACCTGTGGGTGGGCGAGACGGCCGTCTCGGTGCTGGAAGAGTTGGGGTACGCCTTCGACTCGTCGGTGCCGGCGCGGCGCTACGATGCGGGGTATGGGCAGCTGGGGCACCGGACCAAGTACTTTCGCGCCCCGCGCGACCCCTACCACCCCTCGCGCGCCCACCTGGGCCGGCCAGGCGACAGCCCCGTGGTGGAGGTCCCGCCTTCGGCCTTCTTCTTCCCGATGAACATGAGCGGGCTACGGACGTTCGGGCTGAACGCGTTCCGCTGGGCCAACCGGCGCATCGCCCGGCGCGCCAACACGCTGGTCTTCTACGCGCACCCGGCCGAGTTCGTCGCCGCCGCCGACCAGCAGCTCGCCGACGACGTCCCCCGGCGCCACCGGAAGGGGATCGGGCCGCAGAACTTCACCCTCCTGCGCAGCTATCTGGAGCACGTTCTCTCGCTGGGGTACGTGGCCCGCCGGATCGAACAGGCGGCGGCGCAGGAGCGCCGCCTGGCCGAGGCGGTGGCCGCGTGAGCGGCGCCCAGGGGGTCTGCGGACGGGGGGACGGCCGGATCGACGAGGAGCGGGCACCGTCGAGGCGAACATGATGGTTGCGCGGCCGGCGAGACGAAGGCCCGCACCGTGCGCTATGTACAACTGCCGGTGACGCACGAAACCTCGAACCACATGCACAGCGCGAAGGGCCGCCAGCGATCCGGCGGCCCTTCGTGCTGTTGCGCTCCGCGAGAGATCCCGCGATCCACCCTACCGCGCCGGCATCTTCCCTCGCGCGCAGGAGGCGGCGCGGTCCAGGAGGAGCTGGCGCTCGCGGGCGTTCTGGGTGAGGGAGGCGGCGCGCTCCATCTCGGCGCGGGCGTCGTCCCAGCGGCCCAGCTTGGCCAGCAGGTCGCCGCGCACGGCCGGGAGAAGGTGATAGGCCCTGAGCGACGGCTCGTCGACCAGCGCGTCCACCAGCCGCAGCCCCGCCTCCGGGCCGAAGGCCATGGAGAGCGCCACCGCGCGGTTCAGCTCGATGACGGGGGAGGGGTTCAGCTGCGCCAGCGCCGCGTAGAGCGCCGCGATGCGCGGCCAGTCCGTCTCCTCCGGCGTCCGCGCCCGCCCGTGGCACGCCGCGATCGCCGCCTGCAGCGCGTACGGGCCTCGCGCGCCTCCCAGCTCCTCCGCGCGCCGGAGCGCCGCCAGCCCGCGGCGGATCAGGAGCTGGTCCCAGCGGCCGCGGTCCTGGTCCATCAGCACGATGGGCTCGCCGCCGGGCCCCGTCCGCGCCCGCAGCCGCGACGCCTGGATCTCCATCAGCGCCACCAGGCCGTGCACCTCGGGCTCCGTGGACGCCAGCCCGGCCAGGATGCGGCCCAGGCGGAGGGCGTCCTCGCAGAGCGCGGGCCGCACCCAGTCGTCCCCCGCCGTGGCCGAGTACCCCTCGTTGAAGACGAGATAGACCACCTCCAGCACCGACGACAGCCGCTCCGCCAGCTCGTCGCGGGCGGGGACCTCGAAGGGGACGCGGGCCTCGGCCAGCGTCTTCTTGGCGCGCACGATCCGCTGCGCCACCGTGGGCACCGGCACCAGGAAGGCGCGGGCGATCTCCTCGGTGGTCAGCCCGCCCAGCAGGCGCAGCGTGAGCGCCACCCGCGCCTCGGTGGAGAGCACCGGGTGGCAGCAGGTGAAGATCAGGCGCAGCAGGTCGTCGCCCACGGGGTCGTCCAGCTCGGCGTCCAGGTCGCGGACGGCGCGCTCCAGCTGGGCCTCCACCTCCACGGCCAGCTGCTCCTGCTTGCGCTCGAAGCGCGTGTTCCTGCGCATCATGTCGATCGCGCGCCGCTTGGCGATGGCCATCAGCCAGGCCCCCGGGTTGTCGGGGACGCCGGTCTCCGGCCACCGCTCCAGCGCCGCCACCAGCGCGTCCTGCGCCAGGTCCTCGGCGAGGCCGACGTCGCGCACCATCCGCGCGATGCCGGCGATGAGCCTGGCCGACTCGATCCTCCAGACGGCGTCGATGGCGCGATGCGCTTCCGTAGTCGTGGTCACGCGACCGACTATAGCGCGCGCGCCCGCCGGCGCAAGGCCGGCGCGCGCGGGCGCCGCTCACGCCTCCGCGATCGCCTTCAGGCTGGCGAGGCCCGTCTCGAAGTCGCGCCCGATCATCCGGTCCATGTCGACGAAGACGCACATCACCTTCGTCATGAACGGGGTGGGGCCCTCCATCGCCCACGTCACCAGCGTCGATCCGCCCCGCGGCTCCAGCGTGAGCTCGGTCGTGTTGCGCGCCTTGAACGGCCGGGTGAACCGCAGGTCGATGGCGACGCGCGAAGGCGCGGCGGCCTCCACGATCTCCATCGTCCCGGCGCCCGCCTTGCCGCCGCCTTCCCAGGCGTACGCGGCGCCCTTTCCGCTCGGCGCGCCGGAGTAGGTCCGCCGCATCGCGGGGTCCAGCTTCTCGAACGGCGACCACGCCTCCCAGCCGCGGAAGTCCTCGAGGAGCGGGTAGATGCGCTCCGGCGGCGCGTCGATCGTGGCCGAGCGCACGATGCGCATGGTGTCGGGCCGGCGGGCGGCGACGCCCAGGACACCGGCGACGGCGGCGGCGCCCGCGAGAGCGAGGGGGATGATCATGGCGTTCCTTCCCGGCGAGGCGTGGAGGCTGTCCCGCGCCGCCGGCCCGGAGACCGGCGGCGCGGGGGATGGGCGTCAGCCCTCGAGCGGCGAGCCCATCGACCACGCGTGGCCGAACGGGTCGCGCACGGAGCCGTAGCGGTCGCCCCAGAACTGGTCGGCGATCTCCATCTCCACGGCGCACCCGGCTTCCACGGCGCGGCTGTACCACCTGTCGGCGTCGTCCACGGCCAGGTGCAGGGTGATCCCCTTCGGCCCCTCGCCCAGCCCCTGCCCGTACTCGGGGAACTCGTCGGAGAGGAAGATGTCGCTCCCGTTGACCTTGAGGTACGCGTGCATCAGCCGCGAATCGCTCTCACTCATGGGCATGCGGGGGCCCAGCTCCTCGGCGCCGAACGCCCGCTTGTAGAACTCGATGGCCTCCGCGGCGCCGCGCACCATCAGGTACGGGATCACGCCCGTGAAGGTGGGGCGGGCCTGGCTGGTCGAGCTCTGCGCGGTCGTGGTCTGGTCGCTCATGGTCTCCTCCACTCTGGTTCGGGTTGTGGGTGATGCGGGTACTGCGGTGGATCAGGATCAGCGGCCCCGCATCCGCTCGCGGAGCCGCAGGTGGTGGCCGATGCCCTCGCCCTCGCCGAGTTCCTCCATCTGGTACAGCGGGCGGATCTCGATCACCGCGTTCCCGTGGCCGTCCTCGGCCGGCCAGCGGCGGACCCACTCGATGGCCTCCTCCCTAGAGGCCACGTCGATGATGCTGACGCCGGCGACCAGCTCCTTGGTTTCGGTGAACGGCCCGTCCGTGACGGTGGGCCGCCCGCCGCGGAAGCTGACGCGCGCGCCCCGCGACGAGGGCTTCAGCCCCTCGCCCATGACCATCACGCCCGCCTTCACCATCTCCTCGATGTAGCGGGCCATGGCGGCGATCAGCTCCTCGCTGGGAAGCACCCCCGCCTCCGTCTCCTCGTCCGCTTTGCGGATGATCATGAACTTCATCGTCTCTCCGGTCCGATCTGGATGCCCCGGCGCTCGCCACCATCGCGCCTCTACCATCACGTCGAACGAGCCTCCCCCATTTCGACACGCCGCCGAAATCTTTCTTCGAATTGATCCATCCCCCCGCCATCCCCCAGGAATTGTCATCCTGAGACGGGACACTTTCCACCCACGGCGCGCGCAAGTACTTCGATGCAGCCCACAACCGATCGTGTGGCTAACGGCATCCCCGTGAGCCGAGGTTTCCGCGCCTCGAGAGCCAGACCGGTGATTGCGACTTCTCCAGTTCGGACTCACGACTGTCATTCCGAGCGGGGCCCGATGCGCCGAAGCCGCGTGTGCACCCATGCCTGCCGGGCCCCCGAGGAATCTAGCCTGGACCCAGGCGAGCCCCGCCTCCCGCACCAGACCCTCCTCCGCGCAGACCCGCGCCGCGCGGCGTGCGCCCCGTTGTTCATTCCACCAGATTCATCGTGACCGCGAACTCTTCCCAGCCAGGATTCATCCTTTCGATCAGCTTCAGCTTCTTCTCCCGTGTCCACCGCTTGATCTGCGTCTCCCGGTCGATCCCCGCGCGTGCATCCGTCGTCATCTCGTAGTAGACGAGCCGATCGACGTTGTATCGCTTCGTGAATCCATCGTCGAGCCCGTGCTTGTGCTCGTAGAGACGGCGCTTGAGGTCGCCGGTGAACCCGACGTACGGGGTGCGTGAGAGGCTGGCGAGGATGTACACGTAGTAGTGGTGCATCGGCGCGGTCTCGCGGTTGATGCAGAGGCTGGGGATGATGGCTCGGACGCGTAACCGAGGCTTTCGGGGGAACGGCGGGAGCGCACGCTGCGCGGCGCGGGATCGGTGCGGCCGACGGGGAGGGGCTCGGGGCGGGGCTCGCACGGACCTCGGCTAGATTCCTCGGGAGCCCGGCAGGCATGGGCGCGGTCGTCGAGTCCGGCGCATCGGGCTCCGCTCGGAATGACACTGGCGGCGGGCTGCAAGTAACTGCGTGGACGCCGGTTGTGACGCGACCAGCGTCGTGGTGACAACAAAGGGGTGCTGGTAGAAAAGACGAGCCGCCGGACCTCGCGGGGGCCCGGCGGCTTCGTCGTGGATCCATGATGGCGGCGGCGTCAACCGGCGGCGGCCAGCTGCTCCTTCCCTGCCCCGTCGGCGGCGGGGAGCGGCTTCGGGTCGAAGGCCTCGCGGACCTCGGCGGTGCCGAAGCCGGCGACGCGGAGGAAGCGCTCGGCGAGGTCCACCGCCTCGTCCTTGGAGCCCACCTGGACCAGCGCGAAGCCGGCGATCAGCTCCTTGGCCTCGGTGAAGGGGCCGTCCACCACGCTCCGCTTGCCGCCGGTGACGCGGACGCGGGCGCCCTTCGCGCTCGGCTGCAGGCCCTCGGTGGCCAGGAGGACGCCGGACCGCGCCAGCTCGTGCATCAGCCCGCCCATCTCGTCCAGGTCCAGGCACGGAGGGACGTCCACCTCGGTGTCCATGTCGTTCTTGAACAGGATCATGTAGCGCATCGCCGCGTCTCGCTCCGCCCGGGTCCGGAGGCGGCCGCCCTCGGCCACCCCTCGCTTCCCGCTATGATGACGCGCCGGAGCCCCGAGCGCCAGGGCCGCGTTCACTTCGCGCACTATCGTCCCGCCTTCGCCCGACGAAAAGGCCGGCGGAGGGTCGTCTCCGCCGGCCGCGTCCGGTCCGTCGACGAGGGCCGGGATCAGCCCTGCGCGGTGGCGATCTGCTCGCGGAGGCGGTTCTCGGCCGCGCGAAGCTCGCCGGAGGGGTCGCTGGGGGCGAAGTCCTCGGTCTCGAAGACCTGGCGGATCTCGATCTCGCCCTCCTTGAAGGGGACGCGCTTGATCCACTCGATGGCCTCGTCCCTCGACTTCACCTGGATCAGCCAGAAGCCGGCGATCAGCTCCTTGGTCTCCGCGAACGGCCCGTCGACGACGGTGCGGTCCGATCCCGAGAAGCGGACGCGGACGCCCCGGGAGCTGGGGTGCAGCCCCTCGCCCGCCAGCAGGATCCCGGCCTTCACCAGCTCCTCGTTGAACCTGCCCATCTCCATCAGCTCCTGCTCGCTCGGCATCACGCCCGCCTCGGACTGCTCGTTGGCCTTGACGATGATCATGAAGCGCATGGTCGGAATCTCCTGGTCGGGTTGGATCGTGGAGCGAAGGCCCGGCGCCTTTCGCCGGCTTCGTCTCCCCTGCTCCACAAGTGCGTCGAACGAGCCCGCGCGATTTCGACATCGACGGCCGGGGAATTTTCATCCGCCGATCCGATCGCCGTCAAAATGCAGGCGAGACGCGGAAAAAGCGATGCGCAACGCGCGCGGGGCACGGGTGTCTTCCTTCGCCCGCACCGTTCTTGCAGCGGCGGGTGTTGAACAAACCCTGCTCGCAGAGAGCCATCATCCAGACCGTCCGGGGACCGATCCCATGCGCCGAGCCAGATTTCTCGTTGCCACGCCGTTCCTAGCCGCCGCGCTCGCCGCCGGCTGCTCCAGCAACAACGCGGACGCCGCGCAGCAGGCCACGCCCGCGGAGCAGCCCGCCCGGGGCGAAGCCGCGAGCGGCGCCCAGTGCACGCCGCTGGAGTCGCGCGCCGCCAACGGCGCCTCCCAGCGCCCCGCCTCGCGGGGGCAGACGCGCACGTGCGGCGTGCGCTCCAACGTGGCCTTCGACGTGGCCGTGGTCGCGCGCGGGCTGAACAAGCCGTGGTCGGTGGAGCCGCTCCCCGACGGCTCGGTGCTGGTGAGCGAAAAGGGCGGCCAGCTGCGCATCGTCTCGCGCACGGGGCAGGTCGGGCAGCCGATCGCCGGGGTGTCGCGGGTGGACGCGCGCGGGCAGGGCGGGCTGCTGGACGTGGCGCTCAGCCCGCGCTTCGCGCAGGACCGCACGATCTTCTGGAGCTTCACGGAGCCGCGCGAGGGCGGGAACGGCACGGCCGTGGCGCGCGGGACGCTCTCGGCGGACGGGACGCGGCTCACGGGGGTGCGCACCATCCTGAGCACGAAGCCCACGTACAACAACAACATGCACTTCGGCTCGCGGCTGGCGTTCGGGCCGGACGGGATGCTGTACGTGACGATGGGCGAGCGCTCGGACCGCGAGACGCGGCCGCAGGCGCAGGACATGGGGAGCCACCTGGGGAAGACGCTGCGCATCACCACCGACGGCGCCCCGGCACCCGGGAACCCGCTCGCGGGGCGGGCGGGCGCGCTCCCGGAGATCTGGTCGATGGGGCACCGCAACATCCAGGCGGCGGCGTTCGATCCGCAGGGCCACTTCTGGGTGATCGAGCACGGCACCCGCGGCGGCGACGAGCTGAACCGCGCGGACAAGGGGAAGAACTTCGGGTGGCCGGTGGTGGCGTACGGCATCGAGTACAACGGCGGGCCCATCACTTCGGCGCTGGGGCAGGCGGTGACGCAGCGCGCCGGCTTCGAGCAGCCCACCTACTACTGGGATCCCGTGATCGCCCCGTCGGGGGCGCAGTTCTACACGGGGAGCGCGTTCCCGGCGTGGCGCAACAGCCTGTTCATCGGCGCGCTCAAGGAGATGCGCCTGGTGCGCCTGGTCATCACCAACAACCGCGTCACCGGCGAGGAGCACCTGCTGGCGGACCGCAACAAGCGCATCCGCGACGTGCGCCAGGGCCCCGACGGCAACCTCTACGTCATCACGGACGAGGAGAACGGCGAGCTCTGGCGGATCTCGCCGCGGCGGTAGAACGGCGGCGGTAGATGTGGTAGGATCTGGAGGGGGTTCGACGGGCATTCTCGCGTGCCGCGGCGGACCCCCTCGCCGCTTCGCGTGCGACGGGAGACTGCGGGGTTCGATGAGGTTCGGCGGGCGGTCTACAATGCCGCGGCCGCCCCCCTCCCCAGCCCTCCCCCACGGGCGGGGCGCCTGTAGGGGAGGGAGTTTTTCTACCGCGTGGCGGACTTCGGCGCGCACGAAATCATGTGGCTAGCCACCCTCTCCCGGAACGGGGGAGTGAGGACGTCGGTGGCGCCGCGGGGAACCAGCTGCACGTTCTGGCCGAGGACAGACCGCCCCAGCGGTCACGAGGGGACGCCGCCGCCGCGGACGCGCACCGCCGCCCATCGCCCGCGCGGCACCAAACACGAAGGCCCCTCCGACGATCCCGCCGGAGGGGCCTTCGCTCGTCATCCCCATCCCGCGGTCACGCCCCGTCCGTCTCCGCCGCCTTGATCATCTCCATCGCGCCGGGGATGAAGCCGAAGAAGACCTCGATGGAGCGGATGCGGTCGCCGTCGAAGCGGAGGAGCTCGGTGTTGCGGAAGGTGCCGCCGGGCTTGCCCTCCGTCTCGTACCGCACGAACGCCTCGTCTCCCTCCACGAACACCTTCAGCGGCTCGCGGAAGCGGAAGGAGCCGGCGTGGGGGAAGCAGCGCGAGAAGAACGTCGCGCGGTCGATGGCGTCGTCCCAGGGGCTGGTGAAGGTGAAGTCGTCCGCCAGCAGCGACTCCACCGCCTCCCGGTCGGCGTCCTGGTAGCTGTGGTAGTAGCGGCGGGCCAGGTCGGCGAGGCGGGCCTCAGGCATGGGCGGCCTCCAGCGTCGCGGGCACCTCGGCGGTCGATCCGCAGCAGTCGGACGCGGTGGCTTCGGCCTTCGAGCCGCAGCAGTCGGCCGCGGCGGCGTTGGCCTCGTAGCGGTCGTGGTGGCGGAGCCAGCCCATCCCCTGCCCGTCCAGGTCCGGCATCCCGTCCCACCCCTCGCCGCGCCCGGCCGGCGTCAGGTCCAGGTAGTGGTGCGTGGTCAGCAGGATGTCCAGCCCGCGGCCGTAGGTGGAGTACGTGTGGAAGATGCGCCCGCCGTCGCGCAGGAAGACGCTGGCGCCGGGCTGCTCGCCCTCCATGTGGTACGTCTCCCCCTTCTCCTCCAGCGTGGCCCCGTCGCGGAAGTTGTACTCCACGGGCGCGACGGCGGGATCGATGGTGACGTGGAAGTCGTAGTTGAAGTCGCTCCCGTGCGACGAGTACCACGGCATGGTCCACCCCATCCGCGCCCGGAATGCCTCGATCTTCGCCAGCGGCGCGCGGGAGACCATCACCAGCGTGGTGTCGCGCGCGTGCAGGTGCGCCAGCTCGGGGATGTTGTCGGCGATGTGGGAGCAGCCGGAGCACCCCTCGTCCCACGCCGGATCGAACATGAAGTGGTAGACGATCAGCTGCCGGCGGCCCGCGAAGAGGTCGAGGAGCGTCGCCCGGCCGTCCGGGCCCTGGAACGCGTACTCCTTCTCGATCTCCACGGCCGGGAGCGCGCGGCGCTCGGCGTTCAGGGCGTCGAGCGTCTTCGTGGCCGCCTTCTCCCTGGCCAGCAGCTCGCGGCGCGCGGCCTTCCATTCATCGCGGCCGACCACGCGCGGCAGCTCGATTGTGCTCTCCATCGCGATCGATGCTCCTTCAATGAGGTTGAGGGGGCGGGGATTGGTGCCGAGCGCGCTCGAGCGATGGCGGGTGCAGCCGGGGCGGTGTCGCCGCTGCCGCGCCCAGGCTTCGCTGATGCGTCGGTTAGGTTCTCACGGCCCTGCCGTCACTCGCGAGGCATCGGCTCTGCGCGGCCGGGCCTCAGAATGACAGCTGCGGGACACGCGTGATCCGGATCAGGACAGGATCAGGCCGCTTCGGTCGACGGGCGGGCGAAGCGCTTGCGGCTCCGCTCCTTGGCCTTGCGCATCTCCACCTCGCGGTCCTTCGGCGGCGCGGTGGTCTGGAGGGAGGCGAGGAGGCGTCGCGCGGCCTCCTCCACCTCGTCCACGGCGAGGTCGAAGGCCTCCTGGTTGGCGCGCGAGGGGCGCGAGGCGCCGCTGATCTTGCGCACGAACTGGAGCGCGGCGGCGCGGATCTCGTCGTCCGACGCGGGCGGGTCGAAGTTGGCCAGCGTCCTGATGTTGCGGCACATCTGCACTCTCCTTCCGATCCGGTTTCGGCGCGCTACTTCACTTCCACGGCGATGGCGCGCCACTTTCCCTGGTTGAAGCGCCACAGGCTCAGCACGCAGCGGGTGGCGTGGCCCAGGAGGATGGCGATCCACACGTGGATGGGCTGCAGCGTCCCCGTCTGCTGGATGGTGAAGCAGATCCCCAGCGGCACGGCCACCTGCGAGACGATGGAGATGTAGAGCGGGCTCTTGGTGTCGCCCGTCCCCTGCAGCCCGCCGGTGTAGGTGAGCGCGCCGGCGATGAAGAGCCCGGAGAAGGCCAGCACGCGCAGCAGCTGCGTCCCGATCTCCACCACCACCGGCTCGTTCATCCCGAAGATGGCCAGCAGCTGCGCGGGGAAGAAGAAGAACATCGCCCCCAGCACCGCCGCCCCGCCCACCCCGAAGCGCGCCGCCACGTGCACCGCCTCCATGGTGCGGTCGGGCCGCCCGGCGCCCAGGTTCTGCCCCGCCACGGCCGCCGCCGCCCCCATCAGCCCCACCGAGGTCCAGGTGACCAGGGAGAAGAGCTGGCCGTACGAGACGGAGTACGCCGCCTGCGCCGCCGCGCTCTGCGCCAGCGAGCCGATGAACGACAGGAGGAGGAGCCCGCCGATGTTCATGGCCATCCCCTGGATCCCCGCCGGGAGCCCGAAGCGGAAGAGGGAGCGGATGACGGTCCAGTCGGGCGCGTAGCCGTGGGCGCGCGGGAAGCGCACCACCCATCCGCCGCGCATCAGCTTCCACACCGAGTAGACCGCCAGCGACCCCGCCGCGATCGCCGTCCCCATCGCCGACCCCGCCGTCCCGAAGGCGGGGACGGGGCCCAGGCCGGGGACCAGCACCACGTTCAGCGCCACGTTCAGCACGGTGAGCGTGATCCCCATCACCATGGGCGTGCGCGCGTCGCCGGCGGAGCGGAGCGCGGAGCTGATCATGAAGAAGATCATCATCCCGCTGCTGAAGACCAGCGAGATGCGCAGGAAGGGGAGCGCCTGCGCCTGCACGGCGGGCGCGGCGTTCACCAGCGTCAGCAGCCAGGGCGCGGCGAGGTAGCCCACCGGGGCCAGCACCAGGATGGAGATCCCCGCCGCGGTGAGGAACGCCTGGTAGACGGTGCGGTCCACGTTGTCCTCGTCGCCCGCGCCGGCGAAGCGCGCCACCATCACGCTCATCCCCGTGAATACGGACATGATGAAGGAGAGGACGACGATCCAGATCTGGTTGGCCACGCCGATCCCGGCGTTGGCGGTGAAGCCCACGTAGTGCCCCACCATGGCGTGGTCCACGATCCCCTGCAGCCCGCCGAAGATGTTGGTGAGCATGGTGGGCCACGCCAGCTTCCACACCGCCAGGCGCAGCGGCCCCTCCACGATGGAGCGGTCGTAGCGCCGGGAGGCGGGCGCGGACGGCGCGGCCGGCGGGCAGTCCGCTTCGGCGGCGGCGGGCGGGGTGGTGAGCTCGGTCACGGAACCAGGCGCGGTGCGAGGAGAACGGCGGTCCGCGGAGGCGCGGCGTCCGCGCCCTCCGGCCGCGCGTTCCATGCCGCGCACAGCTCGTCGGCGTAGCGGGCCAGCAGGTACTCGGTCCGGGGCCCCACGCGGCACGCCGCGTTCCCGCAGGCCACGCGGACGCTCTCGTCCAGCCGCGGGTCGCGCTCCAGCGTGGCGCCGCCCCCGCAGAAGGGACAGGGGAGG
>Ga0247770_1000951_pt1 | contig 25802 bp, 17 predicted proteins | sample UWRJL136409B6_FD_179943 | JGI IMG/M metagenome (GOLD analysis project Ga0247770, IMG submission 179943) | Plant litter microbial communities from Arlington Agricultural Research Station in Wisconsin, United States - UWRJ-L136-409B-6 | ecosystem: Environmental > Terrestrial > Plant litter >... | reverse complement strand
CCTGCAGGCCGTCACTTGGGCCGGGGCGGCCCGACGAATCCCCCGCAGAAGGAACAGTGCGGAAAGACGGTGCACACCGTCCAGGCGCACTGGGCCAGGGGTGTAAAGACCCGAAGCCCCTACGACCAATGAGGTGCTGCTCGTAGCATGCTGAGTGCTCGCATCGCAAGTGGGAGAAACCTTACAAGCAGAACGCTTACGCGGCGCAAAGTGCTTACATAACGAGCACTTATGACACTACAAGTAAGGTATGAAGTACCTCCTAGTTAGTTAATATAGATAGTTATAGTTATGCCCATAACCACTATAAGGGACTCTGGTTCCTCACACTAATATTTAATTATTCATTTATATCTTACTGTTTAGACTTACCTCTGTGTATTATAGTGATAACGACTTACAGTGACATTAAACCCCCCATTTAAAAGTGCTAGCTTAACGAACCGTCTTCAGAACGCCCTTTACCTGTTAGCGTCCTGTTATACGTTCTGTCTTAACCTACACCAGTCCTTTTAAGGCCTGTGTTAAGTGTAGGTTATAATACGATACTAACGTCGAGTTCTAAACGCTGTTTATTAAATTCCCAGATATTACCTCTCTCTTACTAACATGTTAACCTCTGGAAAAGGTAAGGAGATTAAGGAGGTGTAAGCCTAACCTTAACTCCCTACTATTAATAAGTTAGCTACACGCCTTAAAAACTTAAACCTTAACTAGTAGGGACTGGTTAAGGAACTTAATAAAGCCTTCCCTGGAGATATTAAAAGCCGTATTAACCTTATTAAGAAATTTTAAGCCTGACTTAACGCTATTAAGCTAGAGAATAACGACTTTAAGGGCTTATAGAAAAAATAAGTGAAACTCCCTCTACCCTTACACTTTAAAGGAGACTTTATATAATTAGAGTCCTGGATAGCTTAACTTTAAAGCTATATCACCTATTATAACAAGCAGTTCTTTAAAAAAGAAGGAAAGGTTAGGTTTACCAGGGCCCTATTAGACGGAGTAACCGCTTACTAATATAAACCCTATATAAAGACGATTAATAACCTCTCCTTAAACAAAGTGTGGAAGGAAGCTCCTGAGATTTAGGCCCTTTTTAACGACTTTAACGTTTTTATTAACTAACTCTAGATTAAGTTTAAAGAACTAGACACCCCCAGGTAGGCTAAGTAACGCCTTATAGCCTTAAGGCAGACGTCCTTAATCCTTAACTTCTTTACACGCTTTAAACTAGAAGTAGTGAAAACCAAGCTTAGCTAAAAGGCCCTAGTAATGCTGTTCTAGAGCGGCTTAAAGGAGCACGTTACTAGAGACCTTTACTAGGAAGATTAACCGGATCGCCTCTAAGAATTAGTTAAGATGGCTATTAAGGCTGATAATTAGTATTATAATTACCATTACTAAAAGAACTTTTAAAAGGAACAGACCCCTTACTAGCTAAGTAAACCGAAAAAGGGGAACTAGTCGACCGTAACAGGTCATCACCCTAGGCTAATAGATATTAGTATAGTAAAACGTCAGAATTAACCTAACTACGATAAGCTTTAATAATAATAGCAGCAGAAGTAGTTTAAAAACCTATTATAAGTCTAGTGCTTTAACTGTAATAAGAAAAGATATATAGTATAGTAGTGCCCGTTATTAAAGCAGGTTAATTAAAAGCCTGTTCTGGAAGAAAGAAAGCATGTCAGGTTTAACTTAAAAGATATCTATATTAAGATAATAGGTAACAAAAAGGACTGCACTTAGATAAACAAGTGTAATTTAAAAGATAAGGAAGAAGAAGAAGAACTCCAGGACATGGTGTACCTAGTCCTTAGGGGTGTCTTAGAAGAGTTAGCTATAAAGGTGCAAGTTATAAAAGACCAACTTTAAAGTGGAAACTTAAAACTGCTAAAGGTATAGGTTATTAAAGACCGACTTTAGGAAAAGATGTTCCGGTTAGCTGTTATAGGTCTTAAAAACCTTACCCTACAGGCCTAAGAACTAAAGAAGTCTAGGAAGGACCCTAATTTAGAAGTTACCAGGATAATAAAAGGAGTTGAAGAATTAGCCCTCTAGGCTACCTAAACAGTAAAGTAAGCCTTAGAAGGTGAAAGAGAGTAAGCTGAGAGAATCAAACTGGAGAAACAGAAGTTTTTCTTAACAGTGCCCCCTAAGACTCTTAAACACTTTAAGTACGCTAAGTGGATCAGCACCCTCACCTCCCTGGAAGAAGGACAGCTTAGGTGGCTGCCCCGCATTAAAGCTGGTGTGCCTTAGACTGGTACCTTAAAAGTCCTCTAAAAAGGTATAAAGTAAGTATATTAACAGAGGGTTTAGAAGTTAAAGGAGAAATACTAAAAGGTGGTAGATGAAATAAAAGACCTGTAAGTTAAAGGCCTTACTGTGACGTTTAAGGACAGAGTAGTGGAAATCAGGTTAAAACTCTATAATAAAGTTCGCTTTACTAATTAACTTAAATATCAACTCGTTAAGGAAGACCACTTTATAAAAGAATAAGCTAAGTTATTATTACCTAAGTTTTAAGAAGAGGTTTGGGAAAAATAATATATAAGAAGGTAAGTGGAAGAAGAGAAGAAAGAAAGCGTTACTTCACCTGTCCTATACTTTATAATTACAGTACCTGCAGTTAATATTAACCACTTTAACTACAGGGACGTACTGTAGATTAACTACGTATATAATAACTGCACTTTTAACTGGTATTATAGACCTAAGGCCCTTTATAACCACTTTCCTAGCATATAAAGACGGGACTACGTGGTTATAAGAGTGGAGTTAGAACTGGCCCACTACCAGGTCTCCTACTCCCTGATAAGAGAATCTAGTAATAAATAAAAGGTCACCGTAATTAACCAGGCTCCCACTATATACTGGCAAGGAGGAGTATTTAATAACTGCTTAGTTATAACGTGCTTATTACACTTTAACGGAAAAGCCAGAGAATGGCAGAAGTAGGAAGACTACTAATAGATTTAAAAGTAAAAAGACATTACTGTAATTTAAGCCTGTAAAGCGTACTATTAACTTATTAAGGACTTTAGGAACATTATACCGTTTAAAGCTAACTGGACACTAAGGTGTGAAAACCCAGGAAAGGTTAACCGTTAAGTCTATTAAAGCTGCCTGTTTTTCTAAAAGGAATTGGGAAAAGGCTGTGGGCCCTTTAAAAGGGCTGGAAATTAATAGTTCACTAATTAGTAAAAACCCTGAGAAAAAGGAGAGGTATTTAAAGGTTAGGTTATATAAGACCTTAAGGATAAATAATTACTATAACTTAAATGTTAAAGGAGTATAAGTATTACTCCGTTAATATTAATATAACAGATAGAAAAGGGAGGCCGTTTAAGGTAAAAGTAATAATTAATAACGGGAGTGTTTCTAACCTAATACACCCCTTATTAGTTAACTGAAGGAAACTCCCTAATAAAGAGTATAAAAAGGTTATTCCCATTTAAAATAGAGAAGGAGGCCTGTACTAGTATAATAACAGCAAAGTTACCCACTATTTACTACTCCTAATTAAAGTAGATAAAGACGAATAATAAATAGACTTTAACATTACATTAATAACAGGATATAATATAATCTTAAGTCTACCCTAGCTGGAAAAGTACAACCCTGTAATTAACTAAAAGAGTAGCCACCTTACTTTTAGCAAGTCCCCTAGCTGTGATCACTATTTAGAGAAAGCTAAAAAGGTATTAAACTGTTTTAAAGATATACAAAGCACTTAGAAACACATTAAACCCTTAAAATTAAATACGGTTTAAGTTAAGTTTATAAAGACAGTTAAAGGATTAAAAGGTTTACCGTATTACCTAAATAATAATTTAAAAGGTGGAAAGAAGTAAGAAACCAATCTACAGATAAGTAAAGAAGTCGACTTATTTAAAGTACCTGTAGAGTATAGGAAGTTTACCCTGTTTTGAAAAAAGATACCGTAACTACCAGACTATAGACTATAAGACCACGAAATTAAGCTAAAGCCGGGAGTGAAGCTTTACAGCTTCCAGCCCTACCACCTAAACCCCTAACAGGCCAAGGCCTTAAGGGAGTATATTAATAAGAACTTAAAGAACGGGTTTATTATAAAGTCTTAATTACTAGCAGGATACTTAGTACTGTTTATCCCATAAAAGGGAGATGGTAAGTTATGTATAGTTATTAATTACCAAACGTTAAACGAGGATACGATTAAGAATCACTACTTATTACCACTTATTATGGAAATGTAAGAACGGATTATTAAGGTAAATTAATTCTCCAGCCTCGATTTCCCTATAAGATTTAACTACATTAGAGTAAAGGAGGAAGATAAGCACAAAACGGCCTTTCAGACTCGTAACAGGCACTACCAGTACTATATTATGCCAATAGGATTAATAAACGCCCCTATAACCTTTTAAGGCTTTATTAACAGTGTTCTCCACCCCTTTTTTAATAAGTTTATCTTTATATATTTAAACGACGTTTTAATCTATTCCAAAACTTTAGAAGAACACTAAAAGTATATACATTAGGTTCTGACAGCTTTTAAGAAGGCGAAGCTGACAGTAAACTTAAAGAAAAGCCACTTTTATATTTAGGAACTGAATTACTTAAGGTTTAAAGTAATCTTTAAAAAGCTTAAAATGTAACTGGAGAAGATAAAGGTAATTAGAGATTAGCCCACTTTAAAGAACTAGAAAGAGTTATAAGCTTTTATTAGCTTTACAAACTTCTATCACTATTTTATTAAGTACTTTGTGAAGATCGTAAGGCTACTGCATAAGCTTATAGGAGAAGGTAAACCGTTCAAGTGGACTGATAGATAGTAAAAGGCGTTTAAAGACTTTAAGCACACCTTTATCACAGTGTTAGTCTTAGCCCTCCCTGATTTCTTAAAGCCTTTCCGAGTCGAGACTAACTCCTTAAAGTTTGTAATTAGTGGAGAACTTAGCTAAGTCTAAGACGATAGGAAACGCCACCTAATTACCTTTTTATTAAAAGGAATCTATAGACCAGCTTTATAATATCTAATCCATAATAAGGAACTGATGGTGATTATTTAGTGCTTTATTAAGTAGGCACTGTATCTAAGCGGTATAGAGGAACTAGTTTAGGTCTTCTCAGACTATAATAACCTCTAATACTTCCTAATAAAGGAACTTAACCTATAATAAGCACAGTAGGTAGAGTTAATAGCCCCGTTCCACTTTTAGATTTACTACGTTAAAGGAAAAGATAATAGGTAAGTTAATGCTTTTAATTAAAGACAGGATTATAAGGATATTAATCCGGTCCTAATCCCTGTTATTATGTTTAATAAAGCTAAGAACGGCATATTAGAACATACATTATAAGTATCAGATAACTAAACGCTAGAATAAACTATTAACGTTTATATAAACTTATAAATAAAGTATAACGTCTATTAGTAATAATAGGACTTTTAAGTAAGGAGATTAGTGGAAGGTACTTATAAGCATAAATGCCCCTTAGGAGACTTTTTAGGGTATGTGTAGGATTATGGGAAGGAATGCTTAATGTACCTAAATTACAGTGAAACCGGTTATTAATTAGAATAGCTGTTAAAAGGCGTAGATGGCACGTCTAAACTAGGAGTAAGGCTTTAGTATTAAGAGAAACTGTACATTTATAACCTAATTAAGAGAAAGGAGTACGTCTAGCAGGTCTATAAGTCTCGACTTAGAGGATATATAGGCCGAGCCAAGACTCTCGTATAGGCCTAATAAGCGTACGCCTTCCTAGGAATGAAGAAGTTAGTTAAGGAGGTAATCGATAACTGTAACATCTGCTACTAGAAGTAAAACCGATATTATAAACCTTATAGGCTTTTTAAACCACTCCCTATATTATAGGTGTTATAAAGTTTAATCTTACTTAACTTCGTTATTAAGATCTTAAAGTTTAAGGACCCTGTTATAGGAGTTACCTATAATTAGATCCTTATAATGGTCGATAGATTAATAAAATGGGCTTACTTTCTACTAACCTTAAAGGATATAACAGCGGAGTAACTTATTTATATATTTAAGAAAGAGGTAGTTTTATAACACCTTTAGTTAGATAATATCGTCACAGATTAAGATAAGCTAATCGTGTTGAAGTTTTAATAAGGACTGATGTAGAGAATGGGTGTGAAGAGTAAGCTTTCGATAACATTCTACTTACAGACAGATAATTAGATAGAATAAGTTAATTAGGTACTTATAACGTATCTTTAAACTTACGTTAACTTTAAACAAAATAATTAGCTTAAGCTGTTACTAACAGTATAGATAGCCTATAACATAATATTAGTTAAGTTAATAGGTGTGTTACCGTTCTTCGCAAACTATAGTAAAGAGCCCAAGCTCCGTTAAGGCCTGCCTATTAACGCCCCCTAAGCCACAGTCTACACAGACTGGATGTAGGAATTATATAACCACCTATAAGCCAAACTTAAGTTTACATACAAATAAATAAAGAAGTTTACTAACAAACACCAAACCAAGTAACTAGTACTTAAGAAAGGACTCTATTACGACGGTAAACGAGTTAAGGGACCGACTCTTTAAAAGGGGGACTATATCTACCTTTTTTCGCGAAACTTATATTCGAAACGATTTAATAAAAAGCTTAACTTTAAAAGGTACAGACTGTTTTAAATTAAGAAAAAGGTCGCCACCTCTAATTACAAACTAGACTTACTTATTAATATAAAGGTGTGGATTAAGGTTTTTCACATCTTACTTCTAAAACCTGCCCTAAAGGGAGTTCCCCTGGAAAAAAAGATTAAGATTAACGCTAACGAAGACAAGTATAACGTTAAGGAAGTTATAGATTTATAAAGGGGAAAAAACATATTTAAATATCTTGTTAAATGGCTAAACTACAGCCTTAAAAGTAACTTATAAGAACTAATTAAAAACCTTAAATGCCTAAACCTGATTATAGAGTTTTACTAAAAGAATCCTAATAGACTAAAACTAATAATAAAAACTAGGAATAAGATAAGATCTGACATTTAAATTACTATATTAAAGAGTAAGATTATTATAGGACTTAAAGCTTAAGAAGTGGTAGGAAACTCCTTAATAGGTACGGAAGGACATTTGTTAAAACCCTTAGCCAGGGTTATAAGGACCTTAAACCTAATAAGGAGGCCGGGCCTTTAAAGCTCCTAATAAGCCTTATATGAAAATAAGTGCTAATAGGGAAAGAAGTTAGTAAAAGAAAAAAGTCGTTAAAACTCTTATGGGAAGTTGAACCTATAACCTTTTATTAAAAAAGGTAGTTATAAACTAAGTTATAAAACAACCGCCCGCTGTAAAGACCCCGTTAGAAAGTTCCCCTAGTTAAAAAACTCCACGTTATCAGGAGGGGCGTTTAACCTAGCCTCCTCACTTTCCTGGAACTCTAATAACTCCACTTTATAACTAAATGTTTTTACAGCCTGGTCCTTAAGATAAGACTGCTGCTTATAAAGGCGCGTTAAGTGTGTTAACGCCTTTTAGAGCTTAGTAATGGTTTTATAGAGCTGTTAAGTAGTAAATTTAACTTAAGAGTTAAGACTTTGTTTTTTAATAAGAAGAGCTTTTAACTTCGCCTTACTAATATTAAAAGCGTCACACTAGGAAGGCCGGTGCCTCTTTAAATAGTGGTTGTAACTGTTAGACCGGTCTGAAACCCGACAGATAAGTGGAGGGTTAGTAAACTTATAGAAAGAATAAGGGGACATTTCGCCATTAAATATATATATGTAAGCTGTAAGGTTTAAACGGTGGTTAATACTTTTACCCTGTTCCCGTTTTAAGACCTGGGAGCCGGATATTTATTATATAGTGAAATGGTGAAAGGAGAAGCTTACCTCTTAAGTTCTTTATAAGAAAAGAACGTTAAAGAGGGGGAATCGTGTAACGACCCTGTAGGCCGTTACTTAGGCCGGGGCAGCCTGACGAATCCCCCGTAGAAGGAACAGTGTGGAAAGACAGTGCATACTATCCAGGCGCACTAGGCCAGGGGTGTAAAGACCTAAAGCCCTTACGATTAATAAGGTGCTGCTTACAGTATGTTAAGTGCTTACATCGTAAGTGGGAGAAACCTTACAAGCAGAACGTTTACACGGCGTAAAGTGTTTACATAACAAGCACTTACAACACTATAAGTAAAGTATAAAATACCTCCTAGTTAGTTAATATAAATAGTTATAGTTATGCCCATAACCACCGTAAGGGACTCTGGTTCCTCACGCTAGTATTCAATTGTTCATTTATGTCCTACTGTTCAGACTTACCTCTATGCATTATAATAACAACGACCTACAGTGACATTAAACCCCCCGTCTAGGAGTGCTAGCTTAACAAACCGTCTTCGGAACGCCCCCTACCTGTTGGCGTCCTGCCATACGTTCTGTCTTAACCCGCGCCAGTCCTCTCGAGGCCTGTGTCGGGTGCAGGTCGTAATAGTTAATAAAAACTGTAAACGCCGTTAGAGACGAAATTAAGGCTAAGCCGCCTACCGTAACTATCACGGATTATAATAAGGCGATAAGAGCGGCCGTTACAAAGGTTTACCCCCTTACTAAGCCCCAGATCTGTATATTCCACCTTTAAAAAAACGTCACTCTTTATATTAAGTGTAAGTAAAATAAAGCTGCCGCTAAGCAAGTTACACGCTCTGTAAGCCAGCCTCTTCCTTCACGTTAATAAGAAGAAGAGGAGGATCTTCTAAAGGTGGAGGACTAACTTATTATTAATCGTCAGGCTAGACCTTTAAACAGCCAGCTTAACAGCCCCCCTAACGCGGTAAAGTACTTTATAAAGGGCCTATATTCTCTCTAATAGGTAGTTCTTTACGTGTATACCGTAAAGAAGTTTAATACCATATAAGACTAGCTAAAGGCCTTCTTCTCACACCAGATCGACATTCTTCAGTATTTAAAGGAGACCTAGATACCGTTCAAGCACAAATAAGCTACTTATTACACTAATAAGCTGCTTAACTTTAGTTAACAAACCACCTTACTAGTTAAGTCTATAAATCGCTACCTTAAAAGCTTTATTATTAACGGTAATAATACAGTCTTAACAGTTATACGCCAGTTATACAGAATAATTAAGGCGATAAAGTAACGGATCGATAAGGCGCTCCTTAAAGAGCGTAACACCTTAAAACACGACTTTATAGGGCGTATTTAGCTGGGGAAAACGCCCTTTTACGTCTCTAAGAAGGGCTTAAAGCTCATCGTTAAGTAATAAAGGATTACCGTTACGGCTTTACTAACACTAAGCAACCCTACCCCCCTACCTTTTAAGCCCTATACTGGCCAGTTTACCATGTAATATAATATGCCTTACAGCTACACTCTATTTAACTGTAACGCTACTAAGGTGCTCCCTCTCGTTTAAAAGGACTTCTACCCATATTAATGGCTAGTTAAAAGCATTAAAGACGAAGACCAGTACCTATAATACCAGGAGTTTAACCACGTTACAGCCTTACAAAAAAGACCGCAAGGTTCCACAGCGTTTACTAACCAACGTAACGCGCCTGTACTTACTTAGCCGCCTCTAACAGCCACTTTAACACCTACTACACCTTAATAAGCTATTCCACCGCCTCCAGAGTTAAGTCTAGAGGTTGAGGAGGTTATTCCAGCTACCTAGCCGCCTCCCCAACCAGCAAGAGGTAAAGGCCGTAACCGTAAAGAGGCAACAGCTCAGGGTCTAGCGCGTAGACAAGGTAGTAGGGCTCACAGTGGCACTATAAAGGCCTCGATCCAACGGAACAGGTCTCAGTGGGAGGGGATCGAGCTTAACAGGTCACAGACAACAGTTACAAGCAGTAGAGGCACCATAATCGTGTCTAGCAGTGCCCCTACAGCTGGCCAAGGGGCCCGCAGAGGCCGTGGGCGAGGGGGCGCGCCACGTGGAGGACCTGTGCCAGCGTCTGGAAGCCGGCCACCCTCTTCGACTACAGGCACTATAAGGCCTCAGAGAGCTTCGCACGCCAGAGGCGCTGGCCAGACTCAGGGTTAATTAACACTGTCAGAGCCGTTCTGGCTAATCAGAGGGCGTGGTGGAGGGTTAGTCAGCGAGTAATTACGTAGAATTAATTGAGGTTTAACTGTAGAAACGTGAGAATTGAGCTCTATTGCGTTATTTGAGCCTGGTTCAATTGAACAAGTTGGTTGCGATCGATGCGACCGAGGCCGACCGGTACCGAATGCGTGGGGTTGCACGTGCTCAGGGTTAGGGTTATGTATGGGGGTTTGGATTTACAGTGCAAATGGTCATTTTCTTATAGTGCAAATAGACATCCTCATCAAAATATAGGCAGTGCGGCTAGGGTTGTATGTAGGATCATAGTGCAAATGAGACGGAGGTCAAAGTGCAACGAGACATTCTCAATTGAATTGATTTGATTTTGATGGTACGAAGTGAATTGGGACCCGTGCAGTTTCGAACAACAAGACATGTGCAGCTGGCGGGGATGATAACTTTTGGGTCTGCTTGAAATACAGGCCCCGAGACCGACCCTGTTACTTGAGTTCTGGAATATCCGGAACGAGTACTGGAGTGATGAGCAACGGCGATAGCTGGCTGCCATGATAAAGCACCTTGGGTTGGGTGGCATGCGCTCATTGGCTAGACCTAGTACTAATGGCCGCTCCACTTCATCTTACTTGCCGCTTCCCTGCGCTGCTCTCTTTCTCAACCTCCCCTCTCCACCCGACTCAACCATGACCTCCCACCCCAACTTCGACGCAACCCTGCGGGGCCGTATTGGCGATGACGTCTTGCAGTCCGTATACGCCTCGGACCAGGACATGTATCCCGCGCCACTGACCTTCGCGCGCTTACAAAGCTGGGTCAATGCATGTCCCGATTTATCGATCTGCTTCCGGCGAGATGGCACATCGTCGCCAATAGGCGTCGTGATCGCCTTGCCCATTCGGCGCCCCTATTGGGATGACCTCCTTTGCGGGGCTCTCAAGGAGACGGATATTGATCCGGATGTGGCGTTCCCAAGAGGTCGGGGGGTTGCGGGCGAAGAGGAGGTGGGGCTGCATGTCTTTCATATTGAGCGGTTCCCCGAAAATGCTGTGTTGCCATCATCGGGCGCTAGGAAGGGAGGGTTCGCGGAGTTTGCGGTGAATGAGGTTGTTCATCGGGCATTGTTGAAGAGGCAGTGGAAGGTTGTTGGCTTGTCGGGTGGGTGATCCTCCCTAAATACGTCCCTCCCCATGATGTTTTTCAATGACAGAGAGGCTGGGATTTAACGGCGGGAATAGCTCTCACTGCTACACCGGCAGGGAAGAAAACCTTTCAGCGGCTGGGTTTCGTTCCGACAGGCTATTCGGAGGCCTTTTTCGTGAAGAAGGTGGGCGAAGGAGGCGATAAGGACGAGATCGAGATGGTGTGCACTTACAACGGGGAAGACCGGCCAGCAGCTACGCCATATCGTGTAGTGTTTGGGTCTGAGATGGCAGTGAAGTACATGTAGCCCGAGCTACACCGATAAAACGAGAAGAACATTCCGATCCAGAGTCTGATGGGTGATCAGACACATTCTCAGACGGGTCACACCCGCGCCGGCTTGAAAGACACGGAAGTAAGAGAATCGTAGTTACTTCTTCTTCGTCATGATACATACCTTACTTTGGCCCGAAAAATGTAGATATCGTATCCAGGCCGCGGGTCTCATCTTTCGGCGTATAAGGCACCTTCCAGCCAGCACGCGGTGACACGAAGGCTCCGAACGGAAAGAGTGGCCACTCTTGCGTCTGCCCCATTCGAAGAGGCGCCGAATCAACAGCCAAATGGCTTGGACTCGAAAACTAAGGCCCAACTATCAAAAGCCACTTGCCTCATTAACTGCGGAATACCGAAGTATCCAGATATCCCGAAGGCCTCTTGTGTACCGGCCAAGAGCCAGGGCAGCCCCTGATTTGGCGGAGAACTGCGGGGTGCAGCTGCATCGTCGCAGGTTCCGATCCGGTCTTAGTTGTTTGGTACGATAAATGTACGATCTAGCAGTTTCCCTTCCGATGTGAGACATATTGAACATCCAATAGGAAGATCGACTCGGGATGCGTGTCTCACCTCTATGAGGTTATGAAACAGCTTGAAAGTGCTTCCGTGAAGAGCCCTCCTAATGCCAAACTCTCAGCATAAATATCCCCCCTTTCGCTCTGTCGATATCGAACGCTGGACCGCATCATCCACCCCAGCCAAGTATCGCAGCCATCCACAACCAACCTCTCCCAACTTTCCAAAATGTCCCAAACCACCCACAACACCCTCGGCACCAACGAGTGGCTGCTATCCGGCAACAGCCTCTGGAGCACCGACGGCTCCGTCGAATTCAAGATGCAGGGCGACGGCAAGATCGCCGTGTACTGGGTAGGTGGAAATCGGAGTGGTTTTCTCCCCTTTCAGTCCATTTTCTGTTGTCTCAGGAGTAGAAACTCTCTCTTGACTCCCGAGACACGAATTAATTTCTCTCAATGGAGTATATAAGCTGATATTTGCCACAGGGCGGCCAGCTGCGCTTCCAGAACACGAAGGACCAGCGCAACGACATCAAGGGGCTCAAGATGCAGGAGGATGGGAACCTCGTGCTGTAGTAAGTGTCGCTGCTTTCTTTTCTTTTCTTTTCTTTTCTTTTCTTTTCTTTTCTTTTCTTTTCTTTTCTTTTCTTTTCTTTTCTTTTCTCGTCTTGTCAGCTGTCGTCGGCTTTGAGCCAGCTTTGAGTCAGCTCTGGATCAGGGGCAGGTAGCTGAGCTAACGTGTGATAACCCCTTGCAGTGACAACTCGGGCAATGCCGTCTGGCACAGCAACACGGCTAGCAACAGCCACATGACTCTGCATGTTCAGAACGATGGGAATGTCGTTCTGTACAAGGGCAGCGCCGCCTGGGACACCAAGACCAGCAAATAGAGGGAACAGGAGGGGAGCGATATGGAGTTGATTCTGGGATTGTTGAGTCGAAAGGTGGGGGGGCGAACACAGTCATTACATCGATGTCCGGAAATAGCGTATGCATACCTAGCAACGCAGACACTCCTTAGAATGAATGAGAGGGTAGTTTTACGGGGCCCAGCATTTCTTTACCCCTTCTAAGGACCTTCCAAAGGCTCGGGCCAAAAGGAAAGGTCTTTATTCTCTGCGCAAAGACGCGTTGTCTGAAACCGTCATCCAATTTCTTGCCGGAGCAAAAGGGCCTGGCTTGTCACATTACAGGCCTGGTCATCATCGTGAAAGGCTTCAGTGGCGTTGTGATAGGCCGTCGTAAAATGCAGGCAGACCTTTTCAGAATGGAAGATGGCCCATGATGACAAAAACCATTGTAAGCTTAGACAATAAGAGGGTATCTCCCACACTGGCTAAGAGGACCCTTTTTCATGGTTGGGGCCCTCGTACTCCAGGTCTCCTGCCTCTCGGTGACCTAAAAATCTCCCCGAGCTCCAGTTTCATGACCCGGCTCATGTGAGGCCCTGGGAAGTCCTAGACGAACACCCATGGGAGGCCAAACGGCATCAACCATCGTTTAAGCGCGCATTATAGTTAAAAATATAGCATCGCCATTCAGCCGCTATTGCAGGAAGGCCCTTCCTTTCTTAAGCGAGAGCCTGTATTCCGGGGCGGTGCGGTGCGGTTCCCAGCGAGGCAGCACAGTGGGCTGTGCTGCCGCTATGGCCGGCCACGGGGTTGTTTTGGATTGAATCCAACGACAGGATTTAATGTGATGTGTGGTCTGGATTCCCCGCGGGGAGGTCGGGGGTCGAGTATCAAGTCTGTAGGGTCTGGAGGGGGGTGGCGGCTAACATCATGCGATCCAGGCTGTCGGGTCGGGCCAACCAATTGGGAGAGACACGGCCGCCGCGCCTCACGGCCACAGTGTGAGGTACTGAATACTGCCACGAAGCGAAGAATTGCCGTGCGCTCTTCGGGTCTGGTGATATAGGCCCGTATTTGATCCCTGTACCGGTGTACTTCGGTCTCTGCCTTTCCCGCATCTTGTTTGCTTCCTTGTATTCCTGCCTTTTGCTCGAACATTATAAACCCCAAGCTCCCCAGTCCGCTTCCTCGCACACCTAGGTATATCGCTATTCTCTCTCCATTTTCCAAGATGCGCGAGGCCGAGTTGAACCAACTGGCCGCCACTGTTGCGGCGCTGGGCTCGCTGCACCTGGCCCAAAAGGAACTGTTTGATACAGTCGACAAACTCAGCTCTCTCGGCGTCGGCAAGATGGTCGACCTCCCACAAATCGTCGTATGCGGCGACCAGTCGTCCGGGAAAAGCTCGGTCCTGGAGGCCATCAGCCGTGTCCGCTTCCCGGTGAAGACAGACATATGCACCCGGTTCGCGACAGAGCTGATCCTTCGTACCGACTCCACCTCTGTCGTGGACGTCAGCATCGAATGGCAGGACGCCGACAAGCCGGGGGCGAAGCCTCGTGAAGAGCGGCTCCCCGGCCCCGACGGCGGCAAGCGAGACATCCCGGAGATTATCGAAGAGGCTCGAAAACGGATGGGCGTCGACGGCGACAAGAAGACCGTGTCAACCGACGTCTTGCGGATTCGCGTGTCCGCACCAGATGTACCCAACCTCACATTGGTCGACCTCCCTGGATTCTACTACGGCTCGGGCGGCGGCCAGAACTACGACGACAGACTTGTGGTCGACGACTTGGCACGGCGCTACCTCAGCCGGAGAAACACCATAATCCTCGCTGTGGTGGGTGCACGCTCCAGCATCGACCAGCAAAAGGTGCTTGATGAAGCGAAGGCTGTAGATCCGCGGCGCGAGCGAACCTTGGGAGTCATCACGCAACTCGACAGACTTGAGCCTGGCACTGAGACCGAGCGATACCTGGAGCTCGCAATGGGCAGCAACGAGAAGACCCGCTTGAAATACCCGTGGCACCTCGTCAGGAATCGCTCGGAGAAGGAAGCTTCGACATCCAACGACGAGAGGGATGCCACCGAGGCTGTGTTCCTTTCATCTGGAGCTTGGTCTATAATCCCCGAAGAGGACAAGGGAATCAAGACGCTCCGCTCAAAGCTGAGCAAAATCCTCGCGGTCCACATCGTGAAAAGCCTGCCGAGTGTTATTGAAGACATGAAGCGCTGCGCCGCCGAGAGAAGCGCCAAGCTCTACGTCTGGGAAAGCCACGTTCTGACCCCCGCCAGCTCAAGGAATACCTCGTCAACATCGCTGATGAGTTTGGGCGTCTTGCCCGCGAGGCCGTCCAGGGGAGCTACATGGATAGCTTCTTCTTTGAAAATTCGAGCAACCTCCCATCCTGCTCAGCCGACGACGGTGACTCCCTGGAACAGCGAGTGCGTAAGCTCCGGGCTCTGATCCGCGATCTCAACCGTGTCTTCATCGCAATGATGTGCACCAAAGGCCAAGGCCGGGTAATCAAGTGGGAAGACGGAGAGCCGATGGACATCGGCGAGCCCCCCATCATTCCGGAGTATCTAGCGGTGATTGAGGACGAATATCAGATCGAGGAACCCGGAACGGTCAGCGAAGGCGACTTGAAACTGGAAATGGAGCGGTTCGCAGCCAAGAATCAGGGCTGCGAGTTCCCCGGGGAGCCGAACTACCTGGCAACGCTCCAGTTCTTCCAGGGCCTGTCAGCGCCGTGGCGGCAGATTGCTGAGACCCATATCAAGGTGGCTATAGATGTGGCTCAAAGTTTTGCTAAGGAGCTGCTAGAGCATGTGTTCGGCGCGAACGACGAAACGCGGGAGCGAGTTCTGGCCGAGTACGTTGAGCCGTACTTCGAGGCGAAGCGGGAGACGTTGGACCGAAAGTTGCAGGAGCTGCTGCCGCGCTGCGCCGGGTACGCGATCGCGCACGAATACGAATTCGAGCGCCGTAGCAGGGAGCGCCATAGGAAGCGCATCGACACGCAGATTGCGGACCTGGTGGAGCAAGAAACCAAAAAAGGATGGGAGCCGGCTGTGCCGACGGCAGTCAAGAACACCGTGCTCAAAGGCGGCAATCTTGCCCACACGCAGGGCTATGCCGACTACCTCCACGGCCGACAGGGAGCAAGCAAGAGCATGGCGGCGGCGGAGAGAATGATCGATAACTTGGTGGTGTACTATGAGATCTCGCGAAGGAACTTCACCGAGAACATTGTCATACTCGCCATCGAGAACGAACTCATAGCGAGCTCCCGAAGATATTCAATGCCGGGAAGTTTGCTGGCATGGAGGACGATGCCATCTTGGATATTGCTGCCGAGTCGGCCCAAGTTCAGCAGACGCGCGCCAAACTGGTGGATGAGCTTGCCAAGTTGAAGAAGGGGATCGCCCTATGCGATGCCCATTCACGCCGGAAGCGGAATCGTGAGTGCTAATTTCTCTCCTCCTGCGATATTGAGAGAGCGACTGTATGTGCTGACTGAGCCTCCTGCTAGCTCTCGTATCGGAAACCAGTCTCAAGATGGAGGGGTCATCGGTGTTAAGGAGGAGTGTGAGTGCGACTGTTGAAGATGTTGACTGAATCGGAGTTTGGCCATAGGGCCGGCCGGGGACGAAGGCTCGGGCCAAAGAAAGGGTCCCATTAGTTAGTGCGAAAATACCTTCCTACTGTTACGACTGCCCCATGCTCTTGGTTATGGCAGGCCATCTACCATCCCGGAAGGGCCTATCTGCATTCTAAAAAGGCCTTTTATGATGTAGTCAAAGCCTGTAGGCAATGTGGTTAGCCCAGCCTTGCTGTTCCGGCACGGAGCTGTGTGAGTGTTCGACAACCTACCAGGGATTTTCGCAAGGGGAAGAGAGTCCTGTCTTTTGGCTCGAGGCTTCGTAGAAGCGTGCTTATTGCTGGTGTCATGTAGGTCACTGAATTGAACCATCAAAAATGCAAGTTTCAGGGCTCATGAGAATCTTACGAGGTTTCCCGGACACTATTATCAAGTTCAAACTTGCATCGCCTTCAATTTTCTAGACATCCACCTGAACAGTCACCCGTCTCGCAGCTTTCTCCACATTGACTATCACAAGTCCCACCAGGATCACACGAAGCGTTCTCAAACGAGCCGCTACCCTCCTCCTTTCGATCACTAGTACGACCAAGAGGCGCCCGGTTATGGCATAGGTAGGAGGCAAGGTCGAGCTTTTTCTTCTGTTGAGCTTGGCTGCGCATGGCATTCCGTATCCTGTCCGCATCTCCAGGGGATATGAACCGGCCATGAGTCTCAGCTTTGGAAAACCTCGCATATCTAGTTGGCGAAAGTTGATGTGTGTGCCATACAAGGTCAATGTCCACAGTGGGAACCATCTTTTGGTCCCCTGGCTCTAACGCGAGGAGCGAAAAGAAGTTTCGATATCGCCCCTGGGCCCGCCGGAGGGTCGAATCGAAAAATGGGCTATATAGCCACCCAAATTGTGACATCTTGAATGCAAACCCGGCCCGCCGATGGATGGCACTGGGAAGGTCGAAATCGAGGCCGTATTTTGCGTAGGTAAAGTCAGTGGCCGACATAGCATGGTACCCCCCGGAGGAGGGTTTTGAGCTTGACCCCATTTGCCGCTGTATCTTCCCGTGCCGCAAGGAGTCCAATGATGGTGCCATCGCCAGCCAGGAAGGGGAGCCCCAGAAGTTCCAGCATATCTGCGTGAAGCCCCAGCGATTCAACCGCCTCAACGCCCTTGTGAGGAAGCTGATAGGTAGCTGGACACGTGCCGACCGAACTTCGCTGAACTAAAATTAGCACCGCGACTTTTGGTAGGCGGGGAAAATCAGGCTGCTCTTACCAACTAGGGCCAGTATATGCCTCGGGAGCCAGCTCCGTCCCTGCGCGCAGCGTTGCAGAATTTGACATAGACGTGTGGGTTGAGCATGAACGAATGCCATGCCATCAACACATCCAGGGGTGGCGTTGACAACTCCATGTCGATGACGGACTGTGTCGCGGCTTCGAACCAGTGAGTGAAGCGAACGACAGCAAGCTGTACAAGTTCCTGCCACGCGGCATCAGGCTCAATGCCGCTGTCTCGTCCCCATTTCTCCACCCTCTCCCTCAGTCCAATAAAAAGCTCAAGCAGCTGAAGATGGATAGCACAATCTTCAATCAAGGGCACAGCTCTACCCGGGATCGCTCCATAGGAGCCTCCAGTAAAACTGTTGGGGGCGCATTGTTCCTTTGAAGGAATGATGTCATGAGGAATTCCTGCTTTCCCTTCCGGACCTCATGGAAGTCACTTGGATACCTGCTCAATGTCGTAAGCATAATTGCCAATTACCTGCCCCAAACACGGTGTTTGAACATCTTCAAATTGGGCCCTCGGGCGGCTTTGCAGGGGAGACCGAGGGACCCTTGTGCTCTATGGGGAAAACCGGGGGACCCTTGGGCTCTGTGGGGAGATCCCACGCCCCATAGGCGGACCTCACCTGAGGAACGTAATTACACAGTTGTAGGCCCGACCCACTGCCACCTAGCTCATACCTCATATACGACCACCCTGCTCCTTCTGAGCGGAACATCGCATTTTCTTTGGCTGTGTGCGACTTCCAAAACCTGTCCTTCTTTGCGCCCCCAAGTGTTTCCAGCTTGCAAACATAAAGCAGCGGTCATTCCCCTTACCCCCAACATATACGCTCCTCACGGCCGCTACACTGAACACATAGTCAGTGAAGCACCTCGGACAGCTCTTACTACAATACAACCCTTAGATGTCAGCCTCCTCCATCAATTATCAATGCTGGAAACAGCAGCTTATAGGGGGATGGAGTCAAACATATACACAGCACCCCAGTGGACGCTATCAGAACACTGACACCCCACCTCATGAAACAGAGCACACCGTTCAGTGGTCGAATTTGCGACAGACGAAAGTGCGATCGAGGCACCAAATTGCGATTGGATGTCGTCGTTAAATACCGTCGAGGGCGCCCCCTGATCCCTTTTTGCGGATTACCGAGCTTTCTTGCTCCCCTCAAGCAGGACTCGATCATTTTGACTCTCCTCGTCAGCAAGGGAGTCGATGTCCACGCCCGGGATGCCATTTACAGAGAGCCGCTTCTATTCGCCGCGATGCATGGTCATCTAGCAACTGTTCAGAAATTGCTGCGATGGAGCACCACCCGGCCAATTACCGATTACGATGAAGTCACCTGTCCTCTATGGGCTGCATTGAAGGGCGGTCATGGGAGGGTGGCGTTGGAACTGATGAAAAGTACAGATGATTGGAAACACCATCTTTCGGATGCAGTAGTACTCGTCGCTAATAGCGTACTCCTGCACAAAGGGGTGTCTTGTGGCAGCCTGGAAGTTGTTGAGATGATGCTGAGGGAGCTGCTGGCCATAGATGTGGAGGATGTGGATGAAGCACTTTGTTTTGCCCTCTCAACTGCGATTGAGAACTAAGACCGCGACATGTTGTAGCTTCTTCTCGACCATCCCGCCACTAACACAGCAGTGATGTGTGATGACGGCATGACGCCACTTCACCACGCAGCCCGGAGCGGCGATCTGGAGATCGCAACCATGATTGCGGCACGGCTAGAATGTCCGTTCTCAGCGAAAACCGAAACCCTTGATCCTAGCGATCGGAGGACGGCTTACGAATTGGTAGTTGAGTTTGGGAATACCGAGGTTGCTGAGATGCCGAGGTTGTTGATGCTTCAAGGGGAGTAGAATACTGAAAAATTGGAAAGGATGAGGTGTATGTTGGTGATCTGGTGGATGGGAAGCAGGAGTTTGGCTTGGAATGTAGCGAGGCAAATAACTAGTACCTTAGGTACCTAGAGAATGTCTATTTCGCACCGCACCTTCCATTATTACGGCCACCCAGATACGCAGATCCCGTAAGCTAATGAAATATGTCTTCCTACCTTTAGGGATACCATTTTCACGGAAGTACTACAGGGTATCTGTGTGAAAGTGCGTTGGAGAACCCTTTGAGTACCTCAGACTCAAATAACAAAGTCTATATTATTAAATTAGAGGCCTTATTCGAATTATGAGGCTTTACTTGCATGGCGAGAGGTCTCACTCACATCGCGGGTGGCTTTGGCTGCATTGTACTCATAGACCGTCGGGATGCAGCAAGGCGTCTCCTAAATGCAATAAGGCCTGCCGTGACAGTAGGAATGCGCCTTGGCATTGGGGTTACGGTGAAAATAGACACTGTTCTCTATGTATGAGTTTCAATAGGGAGGCTGCATTGCATTTTGCAGCAGCCTGTTCCGATGCGGTCAAAGTCTCTCAGGATGCGAGTAGCGCCTGGGCTTGGCGCAACGATTTGGGCCTTGTTTGCCTTCCTGGGATACTACGCTGGACGTGGGGTCTTCCAACACGTTTTTCGCACAGACCCAGTACGGTGCAGACCGAGGTTCTCAATCGGTAAAAAATATCGCAACCTTGGGCCTATCATCTCACTACGTTGATCCGGCTTGCAGCCAAGTTACTGTTACATTCGACTCGAAGCCACTGAGGTGGAGCCATCTCATGCAGTTGAGCATGTGCAAGAAAAAGGCGCCTTATCTGAAACCGCTGTGACATTTTTGCTCAGGGATCTCGAGGATCATACTCCCGGAGTGGATAATCGACCGTTCGTATGACAATGGGCGGTGACCCTTGCTTCAAGCCACCTCGCCCGGCCCGGTATATTATCGGAATTTTGCCGGAAAGCCCAGCTACCTGGTTCGGGTAGGGAAGCGGCACGGCCTACCCAAACTGGCCGAGCTCCCCGCCCGTGTCGCTCAGTACTTGTATACTTACACCCTTTGACTGAAGAACTCTGCTACGCTGTAGTGAGGTGAATACCTATGCGCTCTCGATCTAGTCGCTAATCTGTGTTGAACTCCCCCCCCCTTTGCTTTGATTTGCTTTGATTTGTTTGGATAAACCCGTCTACCTCTGAAAAGATGGCCGCGCCGAACGGGGAAGGAGCCCCTCTCTCGTGGTTCCAGCAGCGCATGTGGGTCCACTACGAGCGCAGCCCACAGGACACCAGCTACAACTTGCCCTTCCCGTTGCTCATCCGGGGCAACCTCAACGTCTCGGCACTCGAGCGGAGTGTGAACGCTGTCGTGGCCCGCCACGAGAGCTTGCGTACATTTTACGGCGAGGGCGAGGATGGAGAGCCGCGGCAGTTTGTTGCGCCGCCGAGTTTCGTGCCTCTGCCAGTCGTCCCAGTTGACCGCGCCCAGTTTCTGGAGCACCTCAACAACTTCCTCGAACACCGCTTCGACCTGCGCAAGGGGCCGGTCTATATCGCCCGCTTACTGCGACTGCCGAACGAGAAGGAGTCCCAGCACCTCCTGCTGTTCGCCGTACACCACATCGCCGCCGATGCCTGGTCCCTCAAGGCGATCCTCCGGGCCGAATTGCAGGGCGCTTATGTGGCGTTCTGCCAAGGGCAGGAGCCCGCCCTGCCGAGGTTGACGATCCGTGAGTGTCTGATTCGAGCCGTCTTCTTGTTTCATCCTTTCTCTGGGAGCTACCAACGCTCTTGGGACACAACGGGTGGCCTAAGAATAGAATTATCAGCTAATATTCGCTACAGAATACAAAGAATATGCCCGTAGGCAGCGGTCCGCAGATATCTCCATCACAGACACCCAGTACTGGAATCAGGTGCTCAATGGCTACGAGGACAGCCTCGAGCTACCGACGACGTATTCGCGAAAGCTGCAGTCTGGCACCCAGAGCGGGAGCGGGACCTTCGTGTATCATTACTCACGAGAGTTTTCGCGGGAGCTCGAGCGCCTTTCCCGTGAGAATGGCTGCACTATGTTCATGTGCCTGCTCGCGGCACTGGGCGTGACGGTCAGCCGCTACGCCCACAAAAACGACCTCTGCATCGGAACCACGACGTCTAACCGGTCGGACGTCGAGCTTGAGCCCCTGATCGGCTTCTTCGTCAATATTCTGCCTCTACGGATGCAAATTGATGAGCAGAGCAGCGTCGCCGACTTGCTCAAGGCAGTACGCTCCCAGGTGCTGAGCGCGTTCGAGCACCCCGCGCCGTTCGAACGGATCCTGCAGGCAACCGATGTGGCACAACGCAGCAGCAGGAACCCGCTGGTACCCATAGTAATGAGGCATCAAAACGTTCCCGAAGCATCTCTTGTTGCTGAGCTACCGGATAGCATAACAGTCGACTCCTTCCCAGAGCCGGGCGAGGCCGACGAGGCGGTTCTCAAGCTGCTGGCGCGGGAGCATGTCGCTGCACGATGTGAGATCGAGATGTCGTACTCTGGCGATGGAGACGGACTCGTGCTGGAGATCGTGTACGCCTCCCACCTGTACGACCGCGCGGCCATCGAGCCCCTACTCGCTCATCATCAAAACGTACTGGAAGCCATGTTCCGCGACACAAAGCGACCTGTGAGGGAGCTGCCGCTGCTACGTGACTCCGACATAGCGGAGATACTGAAACGAAGCGATTCCGTGCCAACAACCGAGGTCTCGGCGCTGTCCTTTTTGGCTCGGTTCGATGTACAGGTGGAGCGGATCCCGGAGGCGGTGGCTTGCCGGGATGGACACAGTGTTTGGAGCTATCTGGGTCTCGCTCGGCGCGCAAATAGCGTAGCGCATGCGCTCGTGGCGCGGGGCACCGCTCCGGGGGATCTCGTCGCGGTGTGCCTTCCTCGGGGCGGCGAACTGCTTGCGACACTACTCGGCATCTGGCGCGCCGGGGCGGCTTATGTGCCCATCGACCCGGCGTACCCCGCGGCCTATTCCAAGCTGATCCTTGAAGACGCCCGCCCGAAAACCATTGTGTGCGATACAGGGCACCAGGTCTTACTTGGCGCTGAAGACTCCCAGTGTCTGCTGACCCAGCAGATCAAGGATTCCCCGGACGTGCCGCTGGACCAGCCCGTACAAATACATCCCGACATGTTGGCGTACGTCATGTACACGTCGGGGTCAACCGGCAAACCCAAGGGCGTCCGCGTGCCGCATCGCCAGCTTGACAACTGGCTGAGCTCCCTAGAGAGACTAATACCGCTCCAGGACGGTGAGGTTGTTGGCCAAAAAACAACATCGGTATTTGCAGCTGCGGTCAAGGAAATGTTTCTGCCTCTGCTCAATGGGTACCCGCAGGTAGTCATCGACGATGACACCGTTCGCGATGTTACAGCTTTTGTCAGCGCCTTGGTCGAGCACCGCGTCAGCCGTATCAACACACTGCCGTCACACGTGGCAAGTATCATCGAGCACCTGAGGTCGAGTGGCGTGAGACTGCCCGCGCTGAAGGTCTGCGTCACCGCCGGTGAGCCGCTATCCAAAGCCGTGGTTCTCGGCTTCCGCGAGACATTTCCAAATGCGAAACTGTTCAACAACTTTGGCTGTACCGAGGTTAACGACGTCACTTACTACGACACCACGACCTTCGACGAGAAACTTGACTTTGTCCCGATGGGAGCACCAATCGCGAACACCAAGGTCTACGTGCTTGACCGCCAAGGCCGGCTGGTACCCGACGGTGTTGCTGGGGAACTGCACATCGCCTCTGTGAGCATGCCTGAAGGTTATCACGGCCTCGATGCACTGACTGCTGAGCGCTTCGTGCCCAACCCCTTCGGTTCTGTGCCAAGCTCCCGTCTCTTCAATACCGGTGACGTCGTTAGGCACTTGCCAGACGGCAGTCTCGACTACATCGGCCGCTGGGACTTCCAGGCCAAGGTACGGGGCTTCCGCATCGAGGTGCGTCAGGTCGAGCAGGTGATGAGCGAATTCGAGGGCATTCGCACCCGTGCGGTGGTGGGTCGAGGTGACCGCCTAATTGCGTTCTACACTACTACACCGGGACGTGATGTGCAGATGGGAGAGCTGCGCTCGTTTCTACAGAACAGGCTGCCCGCGTACATGGTCCCAGATTCGTTCATCCTCCTGGACAAAATGCCGCAACTACCGAACGGCAAGCTGAACCGACGTGCACTGCTCGAGACAACTCAGGGCGAGCTGCAGCAGAGCGGCGGATACGAGCCTCCGGCGACGGCGACCGAGCGTGCGCTCGCCAATATTTGGGGGGTAGTCGTCAACGTACCCGCCGCGAGTATCGGCCGCCAGACGCACTTTTTCGAGATCGGCGGGCATTCACTCTCAGCGATGCGTGTCCTGGCGCGGATCAAGGATGCCTTTCAGGTAGAGATTGGTCTGTCAGAGCTTTTCGATGCACCCCGGTTGGAGGCCATCTCTGCCATGATCGACCACCAGATCGGGGACCGGCCGGCCACTGAGGTGCCAGCAATCAAGCAACAGGCTGGCTTTGGGTTACTTCAAGGCAAGGTAGCACTGATCACTGGTGGAAGTCGTGGTATCGGGCTCTCCACTGCGCTGTTGCTTTCAGAGCAGGGTGCAAAGGTCGCGATCAACTTCCGAGACAGCAGGGCACAGGCGCAGAGCGTAAAAGAGATGATCGAAGCTAATGGTGGAACGGCCGAGATATTCGGTGCCGACGTGACCTCCGCCGACGAGGTTGTCGCCATGGTGGCAGCTATTCACGACCGGTTCGGGCGCATCGACATCCTGGTGGTGAATGCACACATACACTTCCGCCATCAGCCCTTCCTCGGATACGAGTGGGCCGATCTCGAACTGAAGGTGAACGATGAGCTCAAGGCTGTATTCCACCCGTGCAAAGCGGTCGCTCCGGGAATGGTCCAGCGCAAGAGCGGGAGCATCATCGTGCTCTCAAGCACCCTGTCAAAGCGCAGCAACGTGGGGTTCCTCGCGCAAAGCACTGCCAAGGCCGCGGTTGACGCTTTGGTCCGCTCGCTAGCCCTCGAGTTGGGCCCGCATGGCATACGCGCCAACACAGTCGCCCCCGGGCTCACCTTGACCGATGCGGCAACTCCGATGCCCGCCTACGTCAAAGAGTCGCTTGCTGCACAGTGCCCGATGCGTCGCAATGCATTGCCCGAGGACATGGCTGGCGCTGTCATCTTCCTAGCGAGCGACCTCTCGCGTTTCATGACTGGCACATACCTGCCGGTTGATGGCGGCTTTACCACGCTGTAGCGTCGGGCTTGGCAAGGGATAAAAAGGGGAGCAAACATTCTGGCTTGGCTCGTAGACTTTAGCTAGCTCCGGGAATGGTAACCGAGCGAGTAGGCAAGGGTTATCGATTGAGGAGGAAGGAGATCAGTACAATTGGGTAGGAGGTCAGCAAGGGGCCTTTTTTAGTATAGTGAGGGATTAGAAGGTAGCACAGTGTTGACTATGAAAAACTACTGCATAACAACCGCCGCCTTCTCGCGCATCCGCCTCGGTGTAAATGTCGTGCCACGTTTGCCCCAGGCTCAGCTTGGCTCATGTTTGCGCCGAACCAAACTCGGGCTGCATGTACCTATTTAATACGCGTTTAATTCAAGGTTTGGATTGGTCATTCTGCATTGGGGATTGGGATTTACTGTAACATTCGTAGCTGCATCAGGAAGCCAGGTCAACCGGGGATGTGGGAACCGGCATGAAAAGCAGGAATAGGGGTAAGCATCCTTGGCACCTCGGCGCGCGGAAATCGGACCCGTGCTGCCGCTCGCCTGGGCCGCATTGCACGCCATAATTGAGCGATCGAGCTAATGAAGGATTATTGACCGGTTGTTTGGTACCGAATCCCAAACTTGCCACCTCCTTACATGATCCGCTGTACGTACGTCCCAACCTCGTGCATGTACGAAATGCGGCCCGGGCCTGCCCAATCTCCTGATACGTGTAGAATAAGCGATGTTTAAGTGAGGCGGTCCTTATTAGAGCGTGGGTAGGTCTGAGGGTATGGTATGACAAACAGGAAGAGTATTGGTACCGTACCTACGAGCTACAGGCCCC
>Ga0247770_1000950_pt1 | contig 25803 bp, 23 predicted proteins | sample UWRJL136409B6_FD_179943 | JGI IMG/M metagenome (GOLD analysis project Ga0247770, IMG submission 179943) | Plant litter microbial communities from Arlington Agricultural Research Station in Wisconsin, United States - UWRJ-L136-409B-6 | ecosystem: Environmental > Terrestrial > Plant litter >... | reverse complement strand
CCCGCCCACCCCATCACCCGCAACCTCCACACCGCCCTGCAGTACCTCCGCCCCCCGGTTGGCTCCCCCCCGACCACCTTCTGGATCGACGCCCTGTGCATCAACCAGGCCCACGACGACGAAAAGCCCCACCAAATCCAGCTCATGGGCGAGATCTACAAGTCCGCCACCCACACCTCCATCTGGCTCGGCCCAGAGTCTCCCACAAGCGACTTCGCCATGTCCCTCATCCGCGATCTCGACGGCACCAACCTCTGCTCCCCGCACAACTCCCCCTCTCCCTCCGGCCTCCGCGCCATCGCCGAGCTGCAGGCCCGCCCCTGGTGGAGCCGCGTCTGGGTCATCCAGGAGGCCCTCCTCTCCCCCAATCCCACAGTGCACTGCGGCGACTCCACCCTGCCAATGGAAGCGTTCATGGTGCTCGACGACATCCGACGCGGATGGCATCGCCAGTCGGGCACATACCTCCACACCGAATCCAACTCCATCACCTCCCTGTCCATCCCGCTGCGCAACCCCTTCTCGGGAATCATCACCTACTGGCCTGATGCACGGGAGCGCCTCCTCTCGCCAACTCCACCCTCCAACCCCTCCACCCTCTCAGAATGGGCACAATACCTCTCCGATTTCAACGCCACCGACCCACGCGATAAGATCTACGGCCTGCTCGGTCTCGCGACAGCGACCGACAGGCAGGTCATGCGGCACACGCTGGAAAGGAATTCCCCTGCGAGCCAGGTGTACACGCGCGCAGTGGCGTGGTTTCTGCGGACCGAGAGGGAGTTGCTGCAGCTGAGCTTTGATGCGGACAGTCGGGCGGGGAGTCCGGTGGGCGAGACGGGGGGGACGCTGCCGAGCTGGGTGGTGGATTTTTCGGGGGCTGTCCCAGAGGATTGGGACGAGGGAAAAGGGGCGTGGTTCAGGCCGGGGTATGTCCCGTTTTTGTTTGAAAAGAAGTATAATGCGGTTGGGCGGGGGGATTTGCTGGGGAGGAAGATACAGGAGGAGATGTTCCCGTTTGGGGGGGTGCCGGCGCTGGTGGTCAAGGGGATGGTGGTTGATCGGGTTGTGTATGCGAGTGGGATAGAGCATCTGAGGCCGTATGGGACGACGGATGCGGAGGGGAGGATGGCATACAGTCTGGAGCGGATCAGAGCAACGGTGGAGAAGGTGGTGGAGTGGGAGGCGGAGGCGATGAAGCCTGGCTGGGAGGATTCGTATAGCGGTGTTGGTCCGTGGGAAGGGATGGCGAGGAAGGAAGTGTTTAGACGGGCGGTGGTGGCGAACCGGAATGGGTCGGGCTTGGAGCTTGATCACGACGAGGAGTGGGATACGATGTTTGATGTGTTGCTGAACCGGAAGGAGATGCCACTCGAGACATGCGACCGGACGCCGAGCGATCAGGAGCGCTTGCAGTACTTGCTGCCCATGCGGCTCGCACTGCTTCCCAGGACGGCTGGACGAAACTTCATCATCACGTCGAAGGGGTACTTTGGACTGGCGCCGCTGAAGAGCAGACCTGGTGATGACGTGTGTGTCTTGGAGGGGGGGACTACCCCTTTCGTTCTGCGGGCTGTTCAAGACAGCGAGCTGGGTCAGTATGGAATGACGCCAAAGGAGCGGCAGAGGGTTTTTAAATTGGTTGGGGAGTGCTATGTGCATGGTGTTTCGGACGGAGAGTGGATTGATGGTCAGAAGAAAGAGGATGTGATCGAAGTGGCGATTATATGATCCGTTAAACTTCAAGTCGATTTGACAAGTTTCACCACATTGAATTGAAGCCCAGCAGCTCAGTACGGGTGGCTTGCTACCAATATCCTGCAGCATTGATGTTGTAATGGCTCGTCCTTCTCGGACCAATTGAAGCCCCTTTGGGATGACCATGAATTGCTCGTTCTCAGCGAGTCACCTACCCTCATAGTAGGTGACTTCGCACCCCTTGGTCACATCTTCATGACCCTCAAGGAGCCGGTAGACCCCTCGATGATAGGTTGCAGCACCTCAGCCACCCTCCCTTTTCTCTTTCTCCCCCGTTTTGCGCCTGTCTTTTTCACCCTCCCTGTTTCCCTCCTCGGAATCTGGATATGCCACGTCTTTTGAGGTACCTCCCTATCCTCCCCTTCACTTTTTGTTGCCCTCAGGAATACAACCTTCACAACAGTTTTCACGCCCCTTTCCCTCAACCTGTCAAAAAGCCTGGGAAACTCACTCAGCCATGACGAGTCTCCGTTCCCTAGCCGGTCTACCAAGTCTAGATCAATGACAAGGTACACCTGCTGTAGCCCCTCCATGACCGCGCCGAGAAGGGAAAACCACTCCTTTTCCGTCCATGCGCTCTGGAACCTTCTTGCGCTGAGGGAAGCAAATTTCTCATCCATCAGACCATTGTTTGATGTTAAGATTTGCGAGGCCAGACACTTCATGACATCATTTGGTACAGAATTCTCTGTTGAGCAGGCTGCCTTGCTATCCAGTGCCCATACGGTGGGGATGTTAGCTGATGAAACGAGGTCGATGATGTCGACGGCGAAGTCGCGGATGGCATGACGCTTAGCAAACGAACCGTCGACGAGGAGTTGCGAAGAGATTGAGGATGAGCCCCATTCTTGAAACAGGGGAGAGTGGTAAATGGATAGGTGTTGAGTGCTTTGGCGGAGGCGGAGTTTGCGCTTTGCGGAAAGAGTGTTGCGGACCACATTAGGGGAGGGGAGGGCAGATGTGGAGAGGAAGGTCATGATTTGTGAGAGTTGGATCTCGGACAGTTGGCGGTTTGTGTTGATGAGGCCACTGAACTGCAGTTGTGTTGCCCCTAAAGTGATGTAGGTGTTAGTGCCGTAGTCTCATAAAACGGGTTCTGATGAATGACAGTGGTAGATTTACCATCGATGGCCAGTTTGATCTCAGCTAGCATCATTCGGCTCGTCTCGGCATGTGCCATTCGTGTTGCTTCAAGCTCATTTCGGGTAGCCTCAAGCTCGAGACGAATTTGACGCTGCTCCGTCTCATTGGCAGTCTGGGCTTCATTGAGCTTCAGCAAGATTTGCCGTTGTTCAGCCTGACTCATGCCCAAAGCCAGTCTGTCGATTTGCCTTATCGTGTCCTGGATGTCTTCCACAATGTCCTTGAAACGGAGCGAATACGGCCAGGTGATTGATGTCACCATATGCAACAACCTTGGTTCTCGATACCACTTCACTGCACGGATGGCGAACCTGACAAGATGGGCGTAAAGACTACCAATTTGCCCCTGCATGTCCTTGGTTGGATATAGGAGCAAGTTGAGCTGAACATGCTTCACTGCTTCGCAGATTCGGCACAGGGCCTTGGAGACCTCCTTGATCAATGTCTCATGATTTGTAACCCCCTGTGTACACGCTCTGTCAGTTTGTCATGTCAAAGGGCAGCGAGACGTCAAAATTGCTCAAACGTACAACGAATATAAACTTCAGAAGGCCCCAGGCTAGCGAGACGTATTCCGGGTGGTGCTGGGACATCACATCCATAATTTGGGCGTAGTACATAACCCTGGAGCATAGCCTCGTGATCCATTTCCATGCTTTTCCGTTTCTCCTCGAAAGATATTCCGTTTGAGCGGACTGGATAACAGATAGTAGATCCTCTATTGTTGATGGACTTCCGGTTTGAATGCTCTGAGCCTCATGGAAAGTCGCGGTGGCCGAATGAGGCCTTCTTTACCATCAGAACTTCCTCATGTGGTTAACGGTAAGTTGGAAGTACTGACGCAGTTTCAGGTCGCTCTATAAGCCAACCTGTCGCTCTCAATCGGTCGGTCATGTGGGTTCCATGATCCATGGTAAGTGGTGGTTGACCGATGCTGGAGGTGCAGGACGCAGAGGGAAGACTCCAAAACCTTGGAACTGATAAGCAATCCGACTTCAAAGCCAGCAGGCGCTCCTGTGAGGGGTAATTGCGGCTGTGTTCTTGCCCGACCCGAATGATTGGATCTCAGCACATTTTGACGGTCGCCTCACTATTTTGTGCAACGAGTTGCCATGCATGAGTGGGCGGGATGCATCCGAGCACCACCTCAGCCACCTAAAACCCCGCCCACAATGGAAGGGCTGCCTCCCTGCCTCCACTCGCCCGAATAAAGATCCTTTCAACTTATTTCGTCGAGGCTTCTCAACGCCGAACGATTCGCTTTCTTCGGCAAGCTCACGTCCGTTCAAATCGACAATTTACACCTTTGCCGAAACCTCGTCCAAGACCACTGGCATGGACACCATTGAAAGCAACCTCGGGGCTCGTGCAGTCGCCTCCGAGTCCTTTCCGATTGAGTTGCGGAACCCAAAAAGGCCGCACCCGCAAGACAACTCTGACACCTCCGAAGACGAAAAGCGGCCGGATAAGCGTAGAGCTGCGGCAACGTTTCGAAGGTCGAACTCCGAGAGCAGCAATGGACCAAATAGCCCGATCGATTGGAAAGAATCACTTTGCCAAGCACTTCACGTCCCCCACGACATCGAGGAGGCAGAGTTAGAGAAGGCGCTTCGAACAATTTCAGTTTTGTTCGCCCCCAAATGTGAGACTGCGACATCAAATGGCCAACCGAAACTCGAACCAAGCTATGCCATATTGTACAGGGTGTTTTGTCAAAGAAACTTCGAACACCAGAAGAAAATATACGCTGATGAGCCAATGTACAGAAGCTCTGATACCAGCGAGTTCAAGCACCTAGCCGGACGGAAGGAGATCACTGATATTACGAGATTCGTGGAGCGGACGCCGGGTATCTGTTTCGTGCCTATCCGCGAGTATCGGTGTTGCTACCTGACAAATCGCACAGAAACAGCCGAACGACCCCCTATCGAAGATGAAACTATTTACCTTGTAGACGAAGCACTGTGTTTGGCACTTGTCGATTTCCAGGAGGAGGCTATGACGCCCGGAGATCCGATCATTTGGCCCGAAATCAAACCACACCAGGAACTTCGCAATCTACAGTACTGGCTCTACTATCGACAGGACTCGCTCAAATCCTTCCTCATGAAGAGAGCGGGCAAATCTCAACCCGTGTTAGCGTGCTTCCAGTCATATATGCAGGAGTCAAAGCGCGACGAATACAGAGAGGTCGCTGAGATGCAGAAGGAGGGAAAGGTCACACGAAGACATATCAGATATCTGTTTGTATGTGCAAAACCCAAAGAGAAGAATGCACCAGACTAATATTATCAGATTCCCGGGGATGTACTGATTTTAAGAAACAAGGAAGACCAAGATCTTGATCAATGTTACAAGCTCAAAGAGTGGCCCAAGTTCACATACGATTCGCACCCCTCACAGCCCGCCACCGGCAGTCGACAGATGGACGGCACTTCTATACTCTACGTGGAATGGACTATCAGCCTCAGTATCTTTGCATGGGGATTTGATGGCCGCTTCAAGAAAGAAAGCCTCACTAAATCCGCCACATTCTGCTGGGACCGAGACGACAATAATATTCTCGCCATCAACAAACTTTTTCTCTACCCATTTACGTCTGCGGTTCCCGAGCGCAGAGATAGTCTAAAGCGTCGAGGAATGATGTTCTGGGCCTGCCGAGCGATTCGTCATATCCAGTATTCCGGTTGGGATCTTGCCCACCGTGAGCACTTCGTACGTCTTGGCAACACTCGATGCATTTTCAAGTTTCAACTAATGCTGGAATTGATGCTAGACAGCCGCAAGGTTCATGGTAGATAACATCATGTGGTCTCGCCAGTCGCAGAAAGGTGCCGTCACCGGCGTCCAGCCTCAGGATAAACCACCACTTCGGCCACAGAAATCTCAAGAGATTGAACAGAATTCATCGGCCGCCGAGTATATCTCGCTAGAGGCTCCAACAACCAACGATTTCTTCCTGCTTCTTCCACCGTATCTTGCTGCATTCGATCTTCAAGACAAAACTTGGCGTCAGTGAACATATACCCTACACATACAACCAATTTATGACACTAACACGACTTCCAATCAGGCCACTTGGCTGTAGCCAGATTCGCACCAGTTCAATGGGACAAGACCGCATTTGAAGGTCTTGTCCTCGAAAAGGACACCAAAGAGGTGATCAAGGCTTTGGTGACCCACAAAGTCAAGAACACGGTATCAAGTGATCTCATTCGCGGAAAGGGGAGCGGACTGATTCTTCTTTTCCATGGGTAAGCTGTTGGTCCTACACCGGCCAATACATACGAAAGGTTTCCCACTGACGAAAACGCCAGTCCCCCGGGGACGGGCAAAACATTGACAGCAGAGAGGTGAGCATCCCTCTCTGAAAATTACACTCTTCGTTGAATCAGAGGGGCGGTTCTCATACAGGGCTAACCTTTGATTTAACGCAGCGTCGCGGAGGAGGCCACAAAGCCGCTCTATCGAGTAACCTGTGGAGATATTGGGACAGTGCCGGAAGTCGTCGAGAGGAATTTGAAGAACATCCTCACAGTATGCAAGAATTGGGACTGCGGTAAGGAAATTTATAGGGATCCAGAGTAGAACCCCTCTCCTATGAAAGGGAACCTCGATGGCTGACAGCATCACCGCGTTACTCCACAGTCGTCCTTCTCGATGAGGCCGAGGTATTCCTTCAAGAGCGGTCTCTCACGGACCTAAACAGAAACGCTCTGGTTTCAGGTACTTCCCATGAAACAGGCAGGTATCGTTTTGCAAAGTTTGGCAACACTGATGATACAACAGTCTGTAGAATTCAACGCAGTCAACCAAGAACACAGTAATTACCGCTCTCAAGTCTTATTCTATTCCGGGAGTCGTCCTCTCAGCCAAGCGAAGCTCTGGTGCTCGGCCGCGCTGCGGTTCCGTGGCGCCAAGGCGCAATTACGTAATTTAACACACCCCCTTAATCTTCCACTTCCAAGTGGTTAATTGACTCCTAAATAAGAGCTTTAAAACAGTTAAAATAACGCAAAACAGTGTAGTTTCCAGAGCCTCCTTAATCGCTCTCACCCATACTTATGCTCTTATACTCTAAATCTGGTAATAACCGGTCTAAAACCGCCACTTCACTACCTTTAAAAAGGTCTTCCCTAGCCTTTAAGTCCTTTACTGTAATCTTATACGTTATACGCGCAGCTAGTTATAAAGAAGTATCTTATACACTTATAACGCTTTAAAATAGTTTGAACTTTAATGCTGATAAAGCCTTAATAAAGCTATCGGTAAGTATCTTATTAGTTAGCTTATAATTAACTGTAATCCTCTTATTTACAGCCTCTTATTAAAGCTAATGATTATAAATATCTATATACTTAAGCTTAGTTTATAACGTAGCTGTTTCTTTATTAATTAAGCTAATTATTTACTAATTATTACATTAAAGGATAACTTTATAATATGTAAAGTGAACGCCTAGTTTACTTAGTAGGCGATCTGTATATATTACCTCTTTTATTACTTATATTAAGGTAAGGAGCTTTATTTCTGTGGTGGATATAGTAACAGTATTTTATTTATTTACTCGCTACCTTACTACACTGTTAAAAAGCTTTATAATGTAAGCTTATAAGCTTTTATAATCCTTAAAGTTATTAGTAAAACTAATATTACTTTAAGTCTTAAAGGTATCCTTACCTTTAAGAGTTAATGTAAAATGCTATAAGTTTGGGAGGTAATAGATATAATAATTAGTTATATAGTAATGGAGAGGTTTAAGGTTATAGTTAAATTACAGCAGTTTAAAAGCTATAAAAGTAATATCTAATTTAAAAATTATAATAACGTAAAGGATAAATCCCACTTTACGTTAATAATCCTGTATTAAAGCTGTAATAGCCTCCTTTAAGTAGATTAAAAGCTTTTTAATAGTGATAAGGTTCCTTAAAGGTTATACTATCTCCTTCTTATACTCTCCTTAATTTACGTAAAGTAAGCGTTTTAACTTTATAATATACTTTAACTAGCTTAGTTAAATTAAATACTTCTTACAGTCTTAAAAGATCTTTATTCTAAAGAACTATTAAAGTAGCTTATTACTTTAAAGCTTATAAGTTTACATTAAATGCTTTATTAATATTATTACAGTATATTATTACTTAACTTTATAAGTAATTATTATATTATTAATATAAAAGAAGATAACTATACCTCCTTTAGTGAAATAATAAGGTTTATAAAATATTAGTTTAAAGCCCTTTTTATAAAGGGAAGTATTAAAATAACGTTATTAAAGGAGAGGGGACTCTTTAAGCCTATAAAGAGCTTATTAAAGTAGGAGAACGATACCTTTTTTCTTAAAACTTAATAGTATTTATATATAAATATCGTAAGGTAATTTAATGTAAATAAAGGTATTAATTACATTATATTAAATTAACTTAAAGTTAAAGTATACTGTAATTACTATTAACAACTAAAATAATTAACTTATAAGTGTAAAGGTGTAGGTGCTTTTAAAGATTAAACTATATTATTAATCTCCACGGATTACTAATTTTACTTTATATTTTTATAGGAAACTATATTTATTAAGCTTATAAGTTAATACCTATATATAATTAAACACTTAATAACTATTTATATTACTTTTTATAATCTTAATCTAAGATTTCATCTCTTAATAACTTTATAAGTGGATTACCTGCACCTATATAAATTCTAGATTCTAGAGGTGATACCGTAACTTTTTAAAGTTCTTTAAAGGAATAGGTAAATCTTTATAATATACTCTCCTTTTAAAAGGGTGCCCTTTAGGCGCCTTCTTTTTAAGTTTATACTTAAGGTCCTTATTATCACTACCACTCTAAAAGCTTATAACCTTCTCTAAAGCCTTTTTAATAATATACCTTCCCTTTAGCGTTCTAATACTCGCTACTAGGTGGCTAGCATTAAACGCTACCTTTTAAAGTCTACTTTAACGTATTATCTTACGTTAATTATAAGAGGAGTGGTTTACTTACACGCGTGTTATATTTATTACACTTTTATAAAAGTTAAGGAGTCTTTTAATAATAACGGCTGTTATAGCTATATAAGGAGGGGGTGTACTTTTAAGAGTTAGTAACGCTTTAAATAATAGAATTAGTTAGTAATAATTAATCACTCTTTATTTACACCCTTTAAATATACTTTAATTAATAATAATACTCTTTAGCCGCTTTATTACCTCTTTTACATACTTAAATGCTTTACTAGGACTAAGAAAGAGTACTTCTTCTTCCTCTTCTCTAATAAGACTTAAGGTGTATTTATCTTATTTCCTTTTAAAGAGCTTAAGCTCCTTTAAAAGCTCCTTTAAAAGCTCTTTTATCTTTTATAACGATTAATTCTTAAGGTTATCTTTTAAACACTTTAAATTACTGTGAAAAACCTCCATCTTATTAAAGACTACATCCTATATACTTATTACAGTATTTATAAGAGAGTTTTAAATTTAATAGATATTTAAAGACCTGTAGCTTATTAAATAACTAATCTAAGCTCTTAATTTAAGTTTATTCTTCTTATTTTCGCTAAGAATCGCTTCTATAATAAAGGTGAAGGCTTTACAGTTATAAGCGTGCAGATAAGTTAAGTGCGGTTTCTAAGCTTATTAAGGCTAGCTTTTTAATTTTATAACGTGGATTATAATATCCTTATAAAGCATACTCTAGTTTAGTAATTAGTGTGGCGTTCTGTTATTTAAATATACTATATAAGAGATAGTTTCACACTAAAGGTAAAGGGGTAGTTTTAAACCTACTTTTATAAAGGCTACCTTTACCTTAATTACACCCCTTAAACGCTTCACACCCCTATTCTGTTATTAAGTATTAGGGGTAGAGGGCTTGATCTTCACACCTTTACGTAAGAAGAAGCGAAGGAGCGCTTTAACTTAAAAGAGCTTATCATCGGCTTTTATCTCTTAAAGTTTATAATGGAATTAGGTTTTATAAGCTTCCTAAAAGTGTTCCAGAGCTCCTATAATCGTTATAGCCTTTTTATCCTTTAAGTGGACCTTTATAATAAAGCTGTTATAACGATCTGTAAAGAATATAATTCTTTAATAGCCCTTAATATCTTTATGGTGATTTAAAAAGTCGATCGCCCACTATAAGCAGGGTGATTACAGCCACAGTCTTACCCTTTTACTCTCTTGCCTTTTAAGCTTACCTTTAATACAGTTATTATACTCTGTAAGTGTTAGAAATGGGGTAACGTAATTAGTAAGATTAACCTCTTTATAGTGGAGTTATTACCCTATAGGTCCTTTTATATAATTAAGGGTTTAAAAGCACACTCCTTTTACGTTATAAATAAGGTGTTTTATAACAGCTTTACTTAAGTGGCTTAAGTGTAGGTGCTAGAGATAGGGGGTTATTACTATAGGCTTTTTCTTATAAGTTTTAGTGTGGTAGCGTTTCCGCGTTACGAATAAGGTACGTGTGGCCTCCTTTTTAACGTGCTTAAGAATAAACTGGTTATAATGGCTTATAAGGTTAGTAAGCACAGTTCCATCTGTAGTGATTAATTAATTTGTTAAAGGTTTATTATTCCACTATATACCCTGCTTATAGAGCTGCTAAAGTGAGATTAAGTTACAGGTGAAACCTTAATAGAACGTAACGTTCTTAAGGTGAAGGAGCGCCTTTTTACTATAATAAGTAAGCTTTAAGTCTACTTTACTGTATCTTAGGATTAGAACTGTGGAATCTCCAGCGTAAACGTAATTGTTTTCCAGCACGTAGTGGTAGTTATAGAACTGTACTAACTTATTAAAAATATAAAGGGTAGTGTTAGAATCTAAGATTACAGAGTTTCTTAAGGGGTACGTAGCTGTTATAAAGGAGCCTTTTACTATTAGGAAGCTTATAGGAGCTCTCTTCTTTACCGTTAGATTTACCTCCTTTATAAGTTATTAACTTTCTTTACACCCTTATTCCTTAAGCTTTTTAATAACCTTATTAAAAGCTTTATCACCTTTTTAACAAGAGTTAATTAGTGTAGTTACAGTGAAGTTTAATTTCCACGTGTTAAGTGTAAGTTTAGGAAATACTAGCTAGTAATCTTTAAGATTATAATTATTATTATAAGTGGTACACTTCTTTAAACCTTTTAAGCTTTTAAACCTAACCCTCTTAAGGCTCTACTTACCACGCTTCTTCTTAAAATCCACTTCTTTACCTTTACCTTTACCTCTTTGGCCTTTACGGCCTTTATTACTGTATTGAGAGCTACGGCGCGCTGCGCCTCTATATAATTTACAGTTCTTTCGATTATTTCCTAAGGACTTTTAATTATCAGTACTATACCCTCTTACTTACTTACCTACTCTTAGTGCAGCCTTCTCGCTATAAAACGTTAAGCCTTTTTATTCTTCCTTTTACTTTACTTAAGTATTAAAACTAACTTTTTAAGTCTTTCCACTTGTTGGTTTCTAGCCCCAGTGGGTCCACTGGGTCGGCGCACTGCGCCGAACCCTCTGGAACCCCCTGGAATCAGGGGGGTTTCACCCCCTGAATTCCACCAGTTTCCACTGGATTCCAGTTGCCACAGCGGAGCTGTGGAAGCCTCTGGAACCCAGTGAGTCACATAAGCACTTACGTAGCCTACGGCCACTATTCCAATCCTGTATAGTAGATAGAAGGCTCTGGAAGCCGACCACAGCTTATAAAAGGCCCTCTCCTCTCCTGTATCTAGCCTTCTACTAAGTAAGCAATTTACACCACTCATTCAGTTATATACAGAGGCACTGCCTCTGTACCTCAGGCCTTCTTTGCTTCCTACAGCGCTTCCAGCGCTGTAGTCGGTTTGGAACAGTACCGCTCTACTTCCTCTAAGCAACAGGCCTGTACTACAGGCCTGTAGAACCCTACTGTGCAACACTACTTACTACTTCTAGCGCGTTAATGGTTATTAGCTAGGATTTAAGGTTATTAATTACTTAAAAGAACTGTAACTCTCTGTTATAAATTACCTTGTCTTTTATAAGTAAGTTAACAGTTTAGGAATAGAGAGTTAAAAGCGTGTAAAGGGTATTAGTAAGCTTTATAAGCCAGATCTGCAGCGTTTAATAGTTTAGAACATTTACCTGCTAAACCTCCTTTATTACTATATTCCACTTTATAATCCACTTTAAAACCTTTTTATAACTTTTAGTAAACGTATTAAGGTGCTATTTATAGCGTTTATAAGCTTTTATCATTTTAGTATTCTCTTAGCCTTAATTTACCTTTATAATTACCGTGTACTGTTATTTAAGGTTCTTCCCTACGTTAGTTATAGTTACATAGACTCTAGGGGTTATTAAGGCTTAGAAGTGGTCCTTTAACACCCTTAGCCTCTTCTTTAGACTTTTATATTTAGTAAGGTTAATTTAGTAATCTTCTAAATCGCCTTAATAGTTAGTGGTTTGCGTGGCCGTAAGCTTTAAGAGCCGCTTAAGGTGGCGTATAACTCTGTTAATGGTCTTTCTTAGAAAGTCTAAGAACGTTAGCTTTTCCAGCTCTGTTAGCCACGGTTTTTCTCCTTTAAGGTCCACGTATTTCTATAAGCTAGCTCTCTTTACGTAGCTCTGGAAACTCCTCGACCAGAGTATCCAGTCTTCTGAGCTCGTGTAGATGATTTCTGGGGCCTTTATGTTAGCTATAGCTTCGTCGTTTAAAGGCTTTTACAGTGTTTGCGAGTGTTAATACCTAACGGGGGCTGCTTATTAACGGTTTATTCAGCTTAACGTGTGAAAATCGGGGCTTTGCACGCATTGTAATTTACGCGCCGATAGAAAAGCAGTAATATTATCGCTTGTTTAAGACTCTTAATTGTAGAATTTAACGCAGTCAACCAAGAACACAGTAATTACCGCTCTTAAGTCTTGTTCTATTCCGGGAGCCGTCCTCTCAGCCAAGCGAAGCTCTGGTGCTCGGCCGCGCTGCGGTTCCGTAGCGCCAAGGCGCGATTACGTAATTTGACACAGTCTTCCTACGCACGCTGGAGTATTACGACGGTTAGTCCTTCAGCCTCTTTCCTCACATCCACCTCACATACCAATCTCAATACAGGAATCATGATCCTCACCAGCAACCGCGTCGGCACCTTCGACGAGGGCTTCAAGTCCCGCATCCAACTATCCCTTCACTACCCGAAACTATCACAAAAGTCCCGCCGCCTCGTGTGGCAAAATTTCTTCGACCGCCTCGACAACGACCCCGTCGCGGTAGCTGAGCTAAACATTGAGGACCTCCGCAGGAACGCGGGTGCTCTGTCGAAATTTGAGCTCAACGGCCGTGAGATCAGAAACGCCATCAATGTTGCGCGCCCGTTGGCACGATCGGAGAATACGCGGCTTGATTTCGAGTGCTTGGAGAAGGTCATCAAGGTACAGCGGCGTTTTGATGAGTACTTGAGGGAGGTTAATGAAGGGCTGGGTGATGATGAGGTTGCGAGGGAAGACGGGAGGAGGTAAAGTCCAGCAGCGACGGAAGACGTGATCGAGGTGGCGAGTATATGATCCGCTAGACCTCACGTGAAGACCCCGCCAGTGAGAAATGAGTAACGCAACTGTTTAGACGTTGTCGGTAACGTGCTACCATGTCGTGTAGAAAAACTGAACATACCTACTGAAGAACTTGAAAACCCCCATCAAACCAAAGTCATCACGCTTTCCTCAATCCCATCCCATATCATGCTCGGGCTGACAGTAGACGGCGAAGATGTGTCACCTTCAGGGACCTCGAGCCACGAAGACTTGAAGAATCCCACACGAAAGTAAAGTCCGGGTTCTTCAGGACATGTCTTAACCACCAAGCCTGCAAACAATCCACCAACACTCCCCCCATCAAGCCCCGCCGCAGGCACGTCAGCGAGCAAGACGCATTCCACAACTTGTCCCTCATCCAGCCACTTTGAGTTGACTCGGTCCGAGTCAGCTGCCTGGTGCTCCGGGCACACAATAATGTCGGGGTAGAAGTCGAAGACCGGCCAGCCCGTTCGTGGTCCTGGCACCTCAAGGAGGACCCTGTACTGGCACTTCTGCCACTGACAAGGCTTGTGCTCGAAAATGCCCCTTCTCACTTTCGTTCTTACAGTTAGCTTCCAGGTTGCCAAAGGAGCAGGCGGGTGGGCAATGGCGTCTCTGAACGACACCGCCGGCTCGGCGGTGGGTAGACGCACGACCACAGTGGCGATCGGACGGCAGGCGAGACTAAAGCCCACCTCTCGGTTAGTTGAGACCCACGACCAGCTCGGACCTAACATGACCGAGCGGTAGGCTTCAGGGAGGGCCTCGGCATGCGCGTTCCTATTGTCTGGCAAGGCCTGCCACAGCATCTGGCCGACGATGTCTTTTTCCCATAGGCCAAAGCTGTAGCTGCCCCAACCGAGATCCTTAAACAGGTGAGTAACACCATCCAGTGCAACCAATCGATCCCGCGCAGACGTGAATGACCTCGCGGAATAGGCGCGAACGATCTTCTTCCAGTGACTGGACGCTTCGTTGGGCGCCTGTAATGCCCGTCGCAACAGGGACAGCGAGCCGTCGAGCTGGGCGCTGCCGCACTCGCACATAAAGCCTTGGTTGCATTCCCACATCAGCTCGCTGGAGGTGAAATGTGCTGTCCTGGTCGCGAGTAGCCGCTCCTGGAAAGTCCAGCCACGGCCCAACAGGCGGTGTCGCTCAAGGTCTTGCTTCGCGTCATACAGGAGATCATGCCCCAGGGCCTCTCGAACGTAAACAGGTGGTTGATCGTCATCCGAGACCACCAGTTCGTGTGAAAAGCTGGTAGGAACACGTTCTCCGCTGCCGGTCGCAGAAGCTCTTCGCTCGCCGAACAAGCTCTGATGGCAGTCGCCTGCCCGGGTGCCCGAGATGACGAGACACGCATTTGTGTAAATATCCTTCATCTGCGCCGCCTCTCTGTTCCAGTCTTGGGGGTCATCTTGGACGATGCAAAGAGCGTCAATCCAGATGTATCGGATGCCTAGCTCTCTTGTGATTTGGATAGCATCACGCATGATGTTCGGGATGCAAGGCCATGGGATAGCTCGGCTGTGAGCAGCGAGATTGCTAATGGTCGTGGTCAGGTTTCCAGATGTGCCCCAGCAATAACTAAGTGCGACAAATGACCCGGTGTCCGTCTTGGCCGTAGTGTGTAGCCGAACTTCTTCGAGCTGGATTGTCCCAACGTCGATGACTCGCGTGGGCAGGCTTGATTGCGGGGTATTGCTGCACTCGGGGTGCTCTCGTTGGCAGATCTGCATCCATCTTCGAATGATTTCGGCCGATTCTCCAAGTTCGACCCTCGCTGGGAGGTGGGAGAGCGATGGCCACTGGGAAGCTGTGCTTGGGCGATGGGCGCTTGGAGTACCCGGGAGGACATAAAACTCAATAAACCTCGTCTGCTCGCCTTGGTAGATACCGATAGGGGACTGGTGGTCCGAATCCCGAAATATTCCGTCCAACTGGAGTCGGTCGGGGTCGGAGTTCTCCCGAGCGGGCTTCGGCCGCATCATGCGCACCCCTTTGAGGATGACTCGACACCTCGCGCATGTGTCGGCGGCCGGCGACTCGACGAACCTGGTCCAGTCTTTGAACCAGGGCGCGTCACTGGCATCTTCGCAGACTGGGCAGGGCATCTGGCAGTGCGCGGAGAGTGGTAAATACTCGTTGAGGGGAAGACGCGCGACGCCGCTGTCCGCGATTGGGCAGGGACACAACTCGGCGAAGCTGGGCAATGGAGATGCATGAAACCCTAACCCTAATATTTCGTGGACGGGTGCAGCGATTAACTGAACCTAGAATGTGGATTTGGTTGCACAGCTAATCCAGGCGAACGGGTTTCGGGAAAAGCGGCTGGCTGGACTGCGCTGTCTCGGTTGGTTGGTTGCGCCGACCCCATAGGGCTGTTGGTTGCAAAGTGGGGGTGTGATTGTTGGACCTCGGCTTGGTTACCATGTCGCTTCCTAAGCACGGGTTCACAAAATGAAGATACCTCACTAATGCGAGAATTAATTGGCTGTCTACGTATTGGATAGAACTGTCGAAGTGAGATGCGAGAGTGGGGCGACCATGTTCATGCAGAAATTTCGGAACAGGAAATCGCAACTCGGACTTTGAGGAAAAGAGAGACCAAGAACCAGGCAATGTCAGCTAATAGGCCCGTGCACTGGCGCCTCGCCGCGCAGTCAGCTTTAAATCAACCACACCCCCACCATTTGTTTCTCCCCCAACACACCGTGTCCACAGCCAACAATCTCACTCGACGTCGTGACATCACAAACATGGCATCCAACGCGCCCGCACCGAAACCCAAACCGCTCTCCTTCATGGAGACGCTCTCCCACATCGTCTCATTCTACCGCCCCGCCGAAAGCGTGTCTTCTTCGCCAAGCGAACGCACACGCGCGCCCCCAAAACTCATCATCTTCGCCGCATGGACCGGCGCACAAGATCAGCACATCGCCAAATACCTCACCAAATACCAAGCCCTCTACCCAACCTCCCCCATCCTCCTCCTTAAGTCCCCACCTGCCCTTGTCACCTGGAACCCACTCAAAATCCCCAACGCCGTCGCGCCTGCCGTCCCAGTAGTCAAGTCAATCTTCCCCGACTCCGCCTCTTCATCAGCGGATAACCCCGAACTCCTCATCCACTTCCTCTCCAACGGCGGCTCCTCGTCCATCTCCGGCCTCTACACCGCCTGGGCAGCTGCCTCGCCAGACGGCAACGCCACTCTCCCCCCGCACGTCACAATCATCGACTCGGCGCCCTCGTCCATCTCTCTCTGGCCCTCCATCGAGTTCTTCAAAGCCTTCGTCCCCCCCTCGCAACACCTCATCGCCACGCCCCTCCTCTTCCTCCTCTCGGCGACACTCTCCACGGGAATATCAATCGGTCTCCTGACGGATTGGCTCAAGACGTGGGGAGAGACGCATAATGACAGGGCGAAGAATAAGGAGGAGGTGAGGAGGCTTTATGTGTATAGCGAGGAGGATAAGCTGGTTGGGTGGGAGGGCGTGGAAGCGCATGCGAAGCAGGCGGTGGAGAGGGGGTTTGAGGTGAGGATGGAGAAGTTTGTGGGCACGGGGCATGTGTCGCATGCGAGAGGGGAGACGGAGGGGAGGTATTGGGGGTTGGTGGGGGGGATTTGGGAGGGGAGGTGAGGAAAGGGGGTGTTGGGAGAATTTGAATGTAGGGAAGGAAAGTGCTGTTGCCGCTTCCGAGCCAATGTGTGGTCAAGCGGCGTGGAGTCGTTTAATGTGAGATTCAAGTGAGGGGAACGGATAGGCACTATGTCCCGCCTGGTTTGCACATTGGGGGATGGCAAGAGAGTAAAGGGGACTATTTGCAAGCACATGAAAGTGTATCTTTCTACGCCACTCTAGACATAATCCTTCTGCTGAATATTAAACGGATTCATTGGGCCCGCATCTATAAATCGACTCCTCAATCATTGCAGCCAGTGTAGTCCACCCCACCAAACGACACCTCAATTCTTCAACCCGTTAACCCACACTTCTTGCGGCACTCCTGAACCCTGATAAACGGCCCTTGGGGGACCTCCTTCCTGATCTTGGCAATATCCTTCTTAGCAATGGCACCTCCAAACGTCGTCACGATAAAGTCGTCGTCCAACGCAAACGTCTCGGGCGCGATTAAGCCAGCACCGGGGTCTTCAGTCGTAAACGCCGCGACGAACTGGGCAGGCTCACATCCGGGGTTCATCTGCATGTGCAGCGACCCGATGGGGAAGACGGTCATCATTTGTGGTCCCAGTGTCAGCTTGACCACCCGCTGGTTGCCGGCGGCGTCGACGGCGCCGCTCTCGGGTACCATCTCCGTGTACAGGGTGCCGTTGAGGACAGTGAAAACTTCAGCGGATCGAGGGTGGATGTGCAAGGCGGCCATACCACAGCCTTTGCAATTGATAGTGGTTAATACACCTGAGGTAGTGAGGTAGTGTGGATAGCTCACCGTCCACGTTTCCCACCGACATGCTGATGCCAGAGCCAACGAGAGCGGGAAAGGTCTGCCCATTGGCGATTGAAGACGGCTGTTTGCCAAAGTCGTAGAGGAAGTCGGAGTCCTTGAGAAGCTTGTATCGGTCGATGGCACTGTTCAGCGGTGTGGTCAGCAAGAGGCATGTTGGAAGCTGGATCGACTTCGGGGACATACGTGTCAGCGAGCCGGAGCTGGGTCGTCAGGCTGAGTTCTGCTGTTGGGGCCGCCGCCGTAAGAGACGATGCGGCGAGGATGGCGCCAGCAGTGGTGGCAAGGAATTTGTAAAGCATGTTGTTGCTTAGGATTAAGATGAATGGAGTCGGTGTGGTGACTGGAACTGGAACTGAAGGAGGAGTGATGATGTTGTTTTGTGCTTGAAACTTGACGGTAAATATGGAAAATGTGTCCTGTTATAAACACATCAAGTCTCCATCGATCCGAAATTCATCTCAGCCACAATCGCGTAAACTGCGTACAAGAGGTTTGACCCAAGGAGTACGCTGCAGACTAAATCCCTATACGCAGCCGTAATCACAATACGCTCCCAACACCGCCACTCAATGTAACTCTGCCATCAGGCAAAAATCCCAAAATGAAAGTACGCTTTGTCAATTCAAGTATGTTGGACTTGCTGGTTTTCGACGGAGCGGATCTTTGAGGCGCACAGCCGCACCGCGTCTCTAGACATTGATCAAGGTCCGCACCAGTACGCAAACCAATCACCGGTACGCATCTGCACAGCGAACACATCAGGCTCCACTTTAAAGAGGCGAAGAACGATAGCAGCTTTTCACTCGCTGCTTGGCAATAGCGGTTACTTGGAGCTTTATAAGTCTCTTGATCCAATGCTCGATTATCGGGGCGAATTTTGGGGTTTTGCAATGAATTCATACCACCATGACCCGCCATAATCTAGCCAAAGGTAATAACAAGCCCCTCCACAGCCTGCTCCTTTGAATAGCTCACACCATGGACCTTCAGCTCAGTGCCGTTGAGAAGCGTAATCGTCCCGCCTTTATTGGACAACGGGACCTGCGGTACAAGGGCGATGGTAACACTCGCGCCACCTGCAATACCCTGCGCTAGGATCACATGCGACTCGCCATTCTTGTTACGAAGCTTCCAGCCGCTCAAGTTCACCTCCGCATCGGTGCGATTTTTCAGCGTCACCGTCTCCGGGTCAACACCTGGTTGGCCATCAGGCCCCCGAGGATTGACCAACGCCTTGGTGATGATAACGGGCGTGTCGCTGAGGTCGTCTTGCTCTCGGGAGGGAGGGGAAACGTCGCCATCCAAGAAGTTGGCCCACGTGAGGTACCCGGTTCTCGGCAGCGGTTGGCCGGCATCGCCCGGGCCGTCCTCGGTGTGAACGGCCTGGGAAGCAAAGCCAATGAAAACTGCCTCCCAGTGATCCGAAAACTGGAGGAGAAGGCCGCCGTCCTGCCAGACGCCGTTGTCTCTCGACCAGCGCTGCGGGTTACCCTGGTTCATGTGCACGTTGTGGATGCCCTTTCCGTTGTCGAACGAGGAGCCGTAGATGTAAACCGTGGCATCGTCGGCAATGGCACGGTCAACAATGGGCTTGAGTTGGTCAAGGATGTCGTTGTTGTCGCCGGCCACATCGTGCGGGAGGATGCGGCCCTCGTTGCGCTGGAAGAGGTTGCCTCGAATAAAGTCTAGGGCGATGCCGCCGCGGCCTTGCTCGGATGTGCCCTCAAGAAGGCGGAATCCGCGATTGAGAGAGGCGAGGTCTTCAGTGATGGGGTGCCGGAAATTGGGGACGGTCCAGTAGGCGAGGCGGGATTCGTTGCGGTCGCCAGACTTAATGTTGATGGCGGCACGTCCCTCTGCTGGCTCGTCGTCGACGTAGTAGAGTGAGAGGTGGGGCGAGTTCGGGTCAGCTTGGTCGGTTTCGTAAGTGTAGCGGACAGGCTTGGCCTTCCAGACGCCGTAACTTTCCACGGGCATGGTGTTGGGTTGGATTTTGGAGTGACAGGCGTGGCCGCTGGAATAGGTAGATGCAGGAAAATGGGCGAGAGATGGAGTTCCCATCAGAAGCACGAGGATCTAACTCGGGATTTCGCCTTTAAAGCCTGCAGACATGGAGTGCTGGAACTGATGACGTGGCAAAGGGCTTGTGTCGGCCACGGACAAAAATAGCAATGCAGACCGGTTGAACAGCAACGAAGAGATCTGGTTCGCCATTCTCCGGACGGTTCTAGTTCTAGGCCCCCCATTGTGTAACCCTGGCGCCAGCCACAAAGCTCTCCGCCGACATGATGCTTCTCAGCCCTACTCATCAGACACGCTAATCAAGGAGCTCAAAATCCGAGTCTTGCACGCACGTGTCTCCTGCTGCCGTTCCAGGAATCCACCCTAGTCATCATCAGCGTTTCTGTCCAACCAGAAAAGTCAGCATAATTAATCCCAAGACAACAGGCAAACCCGCTGCTCACCTTACCGACATACCCTTCATCTCGCCACCGGCTACTCGCCATCCTTGAAATACAAAAGAATCGAAACGTTCTTCATTGCCTCCTGTCGCTGTCTCACCAGCTTCCGGGTGGCATCCACGTCGTTTTTAAAGCCTTCCAGGTTGCCCCTCTCGCAAGACTTGAGAGCACAGCGCAGATCCCAGCGGAGAAACTTGAGCCCGTCAACATGCTTTTCAAGAGCACTGTACATTTCCGCAAGATCGGCGGACTTGTCCAGAGGCCCCGAGCTCTGCCAATTCGCTTTAATGGCCTCGGCTTCCTCCTCCGAGAGACCTTCAATAACCACGGTCTTCACATTGTGTAACCCGAGCCATGTCTTAACGACGGCGGTGGCATTTGACTTCTCGGCCTCCGTCAACCCGGAGTACCTTACCTCGTCGTCATCATTCCTGCACATGCTGTTTAACATGAGACGGTCGTAATTAAAGTCGAATTTCAGGTGGACAAAGTCGATGTCCGGTGTCGAGTTTTGTAGTTCGGCTCTGATTCTTCGTGTTTCTTTTTGTAGCATGTCCAACGGATTCGACTTGGTGTATTTGACGACAATATCTAGCCGCCTTAAGTATCGCACAACGTAGGGCGTCTAGGGGCGTGAAGGGCATATGCGGAATGAAAGCGGTTCAAATACGGGAAGTTTGCATGAATATTCTGTATTTCCAACCGGAATGTGTTCTCGCCGTAGAGAATGGCATCTCCCTCGTTGTGGATCGACTTGCATGTGCGGAGGAACTCGCTGCTCAATGTCTGTCGCCTGCAGAGCTCGAGAATTCCCCTGTGACGAAAGAGCAGTGGATAGATTCTGTTTCGTATCTCGGCTAGCAAGGAGAAGAATCGGCATTTGGGTTGATAGTCCATGATGCGAGCGATGTCCGACATGGTCTCTATGGGCGTTTAGTGTTCGTTTGTGGTTTGGGAGACAAGGAAGAAGGGAAGGAATACCACGGAAGCTTGGCCAGAAATTTAAACGGGTCTCGGAAACCAGCGGACCTCACCATCATTTTAGCTTCCACCAATACTTTGAGCTTTGGTGAGTGGGGCACCGTTCGATTTTTCCTCGATGAGCTTTGTCACATCCTCAGCGAGTCAGCGGACAAGGAACCCTTTCGTCAGAGTTTGGAAGTTAGCTGCTGAATGAGGTGGGAATTATAGTTTGAGAGAAACATACCTTTGGTCGATCTGATGGGCGGCAGCAAAGGATGCCTGGACCCCTGAAGGCGCTCCGGCGGATGGGACGCTACCGTTACGACAGATACCGGGTTCGGAGTCGCATAGGAGCGGACTTCATAGGCGTTAGTGAGTCCCGGGAATTTGAGCCTGTATTATTCGCTGAATGTCGGGGTTTTGTCGTTGAATGACCAAGCATTCCCTTTAAATCTTCCTCTCCTGGGATTCAGTGAAACTGACATGAGTGATAACAGGCCACCATCGCCAAGTTTCTGATCAAAATCTTTACGGAACCCTCCTCCTTTCCTATCTTGCAGGCTACTCGCAAATTGCAGGCGTTGAATGAGCAATATGAAACGAGAGTAAGCAAACCAATGGGTCGTAGGGCCCGCGAATTAGGGGCAGAACTTTCTTTGGTCTAAGTCAAGGTAGAGACAAACGAGTATTATCCCAAGGTTTCACAGAAGATGCCGAGTTATAATTCAGCACTGAATAAACACAAGAGAGTCCCGAAAATCATCATTGATAGAACGCGGTTACCGGAGCCATTTCTTGAAAGCGGAATGCCCAGCTGCAACGACACTAACAAACGAAATAAAACAAAACTATCTTTGTGTAAATAACGCCAAAAAGTCTCCGGTGACAACAGTCAGCAGTTGCTCGCTTGATCAGATGACAACAGTGCCTCCATTCGCACTGACAGTACTGCCAGTGACCCACCGGCTTCCCTCGCTGGCCAGGAAGGCGACCACCTGTGCGATATCGTCAGGCGTGCCGGGTCGACGCTCAGCAGCCACTCTCCAGACATTAGCATCGTGAACCTGCTGTTTCTGTTCCGCGGTCATAGAAGCAATGATGTCCGTCTCAACATATCCAACCGAGACGGCTACGGAGCAGTCCGCACTTGGTTAGCGTTATTAGGAAGTTTGGGTGGTGATATGGTGCTCATACCGTTTGCAGTTATTCCCCGCGAATGACCAAACTAGATAGGATATGAGCTACGGCCCCTGCTATAGAGGAAAACGTTTGTGAAGGATGGGAGGAGATCAACGCATACCTCAACAGCCCAGTTCTGGGTGAGTCCTTCAAGCGCGGCTTTGCTGGCAATGTAAAGCGGCATGGGTGGTATGCCAGGTCCGATGTTGACCCCCCGCGTGGCTAAGCTAGAGATGTTGATGATGCGACTTCCCCGAGGCATATAGGGCAAGGCTGCTTGCACAAGGAAGATCGGTGCGCGCAAGTTGGTGTTCATCACTGCCGTATAGCGCTCAGGGGTGATAGCTTCTGTCGCCGTCCAGTCACCCAGAGCCGCATTGTTGACTGGTGAGAAGGTGTTGGATGAGCAGCTGCCAAGGAACTCTTCCTAGTCGTGGTAGAACGTACCAACAATGTCAATCTTGTCAACCTTGAGCCCCTTCAGCGTTTCCTCCACGATCTTGACCGGGCTCGCAGAATCAGCGAGGTCGGCTTGGATTGCGACGGCACGGGCTCCACCTCCTAAGCTCTCCAGCTCTTTGGCATACGCCTCCGCCGCGATGGATGTTGCTTTATTCTGATAGATCATGGCCACGCTGGCACCGCGCGAGACGAGCTCTTTGGAAATGCCGGCGCCAATGTTGCGAGTCCCCCCGGTCACAATAGCTACTTTCCCGGTCAGGAGCATTGTGACGGCTGCCACAAAGAGAATTGGTTGATAAGAGACTGGGAAAATATGCACAAGAACTGCTTCTGGTAAAGCACCGATATCCAGGTTCAAATGATCAGGTAGTTAGCGTGATGCGTTTTGAAAAGCGAGTTGTGGACCTGACCATATATAGAGATTTCTACAATAGCTAATCCTTTTGTTCTTCGCTGCATCTGACTTTGGTTAACTTGCAATCTGATGGCTCAAAGGTTGTTCTGTTTTCCTCCTTTTGCAAGTTACTATCGTTTTCCCGGCACTTGTTGCTGACCTGGTCAGCCGACCGTTACAATCTTGCCCGCTGTAGCGTCGATGTCAGGATTTAGTTACCTACCTACCTGGCATTGAAACAAATAGCTCGCTGGCATTGTAATTACTCATCAATATCTCCGCTTTCAGCTGGGGTGGATTGGCGGGATTGGACGCTAAATGATGACCTGCATGTCACCACGCACGTCAGCATGAGGGGACGCATGTCAGCATGAGGGGAGTTTTCTGACGAGCATTGAAATCTGACGCTGGTGGCAACCTGTTCTATATCCATTTTCAGTCCTATTCTCTCCCCTCCGCCGGCGTCAAAGTGATGGAAAATACTTGGCTGCCGCACATGCGGTCCCCTAGCGAGAGTTGGGTAGGCGTGGTCGACCGGGACAAGCGACGACGGCTGCAAAACCGCCTCGCCCAAAGAGCTCGGCGTAGGACGCAAACCCTCCTCTCCTCACAAACTGGCGGTGTCCAATTAATAACTGACCAACTAGGCGCGAAAAAAAAGACAAACGAGAGCGGTGCAGACCCCGCTTCCCACCCAGTTCATAGCCAGGGACTAGTATATTGCTCTCGATCGATTTGATGGGATTTGTTCGTAACGCTGACTTCTCTTGCCACACAGTCCGCTAGCCCCGCCAACGTGTTGACAGCGCCGTCGGGCCAACCCGCAGTCACTGCGACTAGCCTTTGGTCTGACGGGAATCCGACTCGCCGTGCTTCCTCGGTCGCGAGTCTCGAAGTAACTCTGTTCGGCCACACAATTGAGGCCACCCCAGCTGTGTCCCTAGCAGCCGCCTTCCGGGATGATCTGTAAGGCTTGTGCCGATGAAACGAAGATGCCTCCCAAATCTCGCTAACCCCAGAATGGTAGATCCGCGTATGCTCCCAGCTGCCCTTGGCGGGCAATGAAGCCTCCTCCCGGCCAACAAGTGCCGCCAGCGGCCTCCTCCTCGCCCTTCTCACTCACGCTAAACTGGATGCACGTAGCTGCAGCGCTGTGGCACAATGGATACGCGCTGGGTCTTGACTGCGGGCCACCAAACGTGCTCCTTCGCGACATAACCGCACCTGAGAGCACGATGCCACCGCCCGAAGCGCTGCGGCCGACCGATCTACAGGCTACAGTAATCCACATTCAACTGATCGATTGCATCCCGTTTGCGACCGTGAGGGATCGCATATTGAGTGGTTCCTTTATCGTCAACATGGACGCTCTACGCGATGATCTGCTCAATATGGGTTTGTCTTGCTGGGGACGTAGGCCATGGGACCCAAGGGCGTGGGAGCTACCTGCGGCGTTTGTGGACAAATGGTGGTGGTTGCTGGATGACCAAGTCGTTGGAATGACGAACTTTTGGCGGGAACAACGAGCCGAAGAGCCGCTGGTTTGGCGGGGCAATCCTGGGGGTGAAGTGTTTCTTGGTCTTGTTTGAAGTGTTCTTTTTGGCTTAAAAGATCCAACAACGTAATAGGATAACAGCCCATATCTGAGACGGATCCAGACGTTCACAATCTCAATTGTCGGTAGAACCCTACCTTGCCACTGCTTTCCCCTGACCTGTTCTGAGCTGGGGCTGAAATCACCAATTTGTTCAAAGCGCTCAAAGAAGTTGGCATCTCCACTACCGACACAGATCAGGGCGATGGTACATCAGAGGCCGTCTTGGGGTCTAGGAACGGGTTGGGTTTTTTCGTGCTACCAGTGCATTGAGGGAAGAAATCTCTTACAGCCCAAGGCAGCTGCTAGTGGGTGACGTGACGGGTGGATCCGCTACATAAATAGTTTTATAGACACATCCAGCATTGGGTCTGCAATATACCCTCAGCATCTCCGTGCTTGGCAGTGCCACCAGGCCCCGTTGCTTGTATATCGCGTTGGAGGAGAGGAGGCCGAGCTCTCCCAGAATCTGGGCGTACATTTTGGCCACCGTCGTCTTCCTGGTTCCCGATGGGCCGAGAAATAGGCAATTGAGAGAAATTTGGAGTGGCTCCTTGCCTTGTAGCTCACGGCGGTAGTTGGTCTTGGAGCGCCGCATCAGAGACCGGACTTCCTTTTTCACATCTTCGAGACCAGCCATACTATCGAGCTCTTTCCATGCCGCGCTCTCCGTCCACAGCTCGGCAGGTTCAGGCCCCATGATGTCCTCCATGATGAGGACCCTCTTGGAGCTGTTGGCTTTGGTCGACCCTGAGTTGCCCTTATCTGGGAAATCGGCGATAGGCCCGGCGCACACTATCAACGGATTCAGCTGAGTTTGTTTCAGACGATAGGCGTG
>Ga0247770_1000949_pt1 | contig 25832 bp, 32 predicted proteins | sample UWRJL136409B6_FD_179943 | JGI IMG/M metagenome (GOLD analysis project Ga0247770, IMG submission 179943) | Plant litter microbial communities from Arlington Agricultural Research Station in Wisconsin, United States - UWRJ-L136-409B-6 | ecosystem: Environmental > Terrestrial > Plant litter >... | reverse complement strand
AATTTCCACCATTCCTCCTCGACCACCCCCCCATTTCCACCACCACCACTCCTTCAATTCTTCACCAAAACACACCAAATTCAAGATAAATACTGTGCGTGAGCAGAATATTGCGTCGGCAATCGATAAAGTTAAGCGCGGAGTCACACAGCGAGAGGCCGCGTAAAACTGGGGCATCCCTTAAGCAACCCTCTGTAACCGTATCCACAGCGCAACTAATAAGAAAACCAGTAAATTAGCTAACTAAAAGCTCTCTCCTGAAGAGGAGTTATTCCTCGTTAACTGGTGCTTTAATAAGGAAGCCTCCGCGCGGCCTCTAAGTAAGGCCTAGATTACTAAAATAGCTATAATAGTCCTCGCTAAAGGAGGTGATTTTACCCTTATTAGTTACTGTTAGGTAGAACGCTTCTTAACACGCCACACGTATGTTAAAATAAAGAAGTCATTACTGTTAAAAAGCGTAAGGAAGCGTAGTTTTACGAAAGAGGCTTATAAGAAGTTTTACGGCCTTCTCAGCTTTCACTTAGAGTTTAAAGCTATCCGTTACATTAATATCGCTAATATGGATAAACATAGCATATAAGAAAGCAAGATAACGGCTGGGACTGTTATAAGCAATTCTCTTACACTTAAAGCCTTTATTTAGTCTTCTAATAAAACTACCTAAGTATTTATTTTAAAGATAGTCACTGTAAACAGCTAAAGGTTAACTCTAGTTATCGTCTTTACAGGAGTAAGTCTTTAAGGATAGTGGTATCTTAAATAGGTTAAAAACTAACTTAATATCTGCAATTAAAAGTATAATTACTCCCTTACTAGCTTTAGTAATATAAGGATAACCTTAAAATAGTTTAAGGAGGTTTATTTACTGGAAACTAAGCTTACTGACCTTATAAAGTGGCACCTTCTTATTATAAATCCCCACTTAAGTTACAAACTAGAAGAATTAGCTTACTTAACTTTTAAAAATAAGGTTTAAGTACTGTTCTTACCAGCCTACACCTCCTATAAAACTTAACCTTTAAACTATAACGTTTTCTCAGCTCTTAAGACTTATTATAAGTAACGAACGAAACTACTTACAGCTTATTAAAGCTTAACACTAACTTATAAATAACACTTCCTTCTGGCCTATAAGGATGCCTTTAAAGAGGGTGTAAGCCCTATTAACGTAAAAAGCGGCTTTAAAAAGACTAGTATACAGCTATTTAACCCCTCCTAAGTCCTTAGTGATCTTAAAGCACTAATTAGAAACTCACCCCCCCCCTTAAACAGCTACAGACCCCTAAGATAACCCTTATCTCTACAGACAGTGCCGTTAAGACTCCGTAAAAAAGCCGTAATATTCTCTATACCGTCAACAACGCTAGGGGGTACGCAAGCCTTGCTAATCGAACTGTAAGGAGTGTTTTTCGTAAGGTAGGGAAGGCGCTGGATTAAAGTAATATAAAGATAGCCTTATTAGAAGCCAAAAACGCGCGTTTAAAGGAGGATTTAAGGGCTACGGAACCATATAGTAAGAAGAAGGTAGAAGAGCCTCCAAACGGCAAGTTTACAAGGATAGGCGACATCGTTACAGCCGAGGAGGCTTCGCAGAAGCCCCTAAAGCGGAGGCGAGTCACCGCGTGCGTAGACCCTACTCCTGCGATAGAGGAGGCTTAGGAGGTTATATACTATGGTTTAAAGAGCCTTCGTCGTGCCAAGGAGATGTAGAAAACATGTTGTTTCATAGAAATTAGTAAGGAAATAGATGTTTTGTGGCATGGTTACAATTGGGGGTGCACGTGGTCTTCATGATCGGCGATCAGGTCGATCGGTTGTGGGGTCGCGACTTCTACTGTTTGCGCATATCCAGGCCCGTAGTTCTACACCAGTGAAATGTCTGTCTTCACATCCCCATCTGGAACCACCTGTCCCATCCACTCCCGTGACCTCCTCTTTCGTTTCGAACTTGTCATGATAAACAAAATAATCCTCACAAGCAATCCCAACGCGGCAACACCCCCAATGACAAATTATATAATTTTTTTATTATGCTGTTTTTAACATAAGGGCGCTGGTAATAGAGAGGACCGCGATCATCTCCCCGGTTCTAGATTCCGCGTCAAGGGAGGCATCTCTTTTCGTTGCGGCCATCATACTGTGAACGTGATGTTGGATGTCTTAGAAAGACTAGGTAGCGAATGAAGAAGACGGCACGCCGAGGTGAGCGTGACTCTTCATCCTTTTCACGCCCGTACAAAGGTACTTTTCTTGTTTCATCCTCACCTTCGATGGCCCAGTCACCGAAACGAATTTCCCCCCATTATTTCTTGCGCTATATCCCGAGTCAAGACTCAAGCGGTGGGAATAATATGCTTCGTGGAGAAATTCCCCGGTCAATCGTCGCCGATCTGCAAGGTATCACAGTGGCGGGCGGAGCTTGTTTTGCAAATATGCCATCACGCCCTGGATCGGCCGTGTCAAGACCAGATCGGGGTGTCTGCCATGAACGCAACCGAGTCAGGGGTCTGCTGTGCGGGGTCCATTTTGGGTTCATCTGCTTTCTCCCCACTGACCGTCAACCAAATCGCTTCATTTGTAGTCTGGGGGTCGATCCCGATTCCACAGCACGGGTCACCCCTGTTTACCGGGCCCGGTCTCCACGTCCGTTCAGGGCAGCTCGGCAGCTGAAGAGCACCCAGCCTACTAGCCACACCATAACCGCGTTGGCTCAAGAGATTAGCGTCAATCTCGAAACTCCGACGGGTTCTAGATTCCATTCTGAATAAATACAAAATAACCTCCCAGACTTCCCGATTCCCACTCGAGAGGTGCTTTTTGCGTTGGAGAGAGTGCTTGGTTGGTGTGAATGAGGGGAAGTTGATGGAGAGATGAGAAGTCGGTTCCTTCCGATTGAATACAACGAGAGTTGATGGAGCCCACAGTAAATAGTATGCTGAGAGTTCAACATTGGCTATATGGCAGCGCGTTTCAGATACACAACGCTTCTCGGCTCTGTCGGGTCTGCTCGCAAATTAACATGCTGACTTCTGTAGGCGTGGCCAGCGCTCCTCGAACTCTGAAGACAAAACGCTGCACGTCGGCATGCCCGCAATCAACCTTCTGAGATGACGCTCAAGAACTTGCCTGGGTCCTAGCTTAGGCTTGGGAACTGGCTGTTACGTATGAGAGAGTTGCACCTCGTCATGTCACTCGGTCCCTCTTACGACTGAATGATCACCTTGTCTTTATGTTTCTATTAACGACATGTTTAGTATCTAATAACATTATCCGTACAAAACTGAAGCGTAGGCATGAAGGTGATTGCTGCCACCTGTCTCAGGTGCGCAGAGAGCCCATGTCCGACCCCTCTTGCTCTCTCGCGGGAGAAAAGAATTGACCCTCGATGGAGGGACGCCACATGACTGATTGGCCAAAAGACTTGCCCATGTGTTCTATGTATCTCCCCATGAGTATCCCATGTACCGCCCATGACCCCGACTCTTTCTTATGCATGTTATGCACTGCCCCATTCCTCCCTGCTTGTCTGCTTGCCTGCCAAAGCAACTATCAGTCATTCCCCTCCGCCCTTCTCGCCCTGTGTTGCGACCGGTTGTCTCATGCGCCATTCGCACTTGCTGGTGCAGTACAGACCAAGGCCTTTCACCTCTCCAGCCCCCTAGTACAACTACTAGTACCTAAGTGCCTTCTTCGGCAGGTCACGGATGATGTCTTCCTCTGTGTGTCCACGGTCACCAAAGGCCCATTCAGCTTGATACCAAGGGCCGCATTTGGAACAGTATAGACCCTGATGCATGTAGGCTCCGCAGCGTGGGTTGCTCCGCCGCAAATCTTTGCAATATCTCATTGTCGCCTTCTTGATTGATGGAAGCTCTTTAATGACTCTGATGAGGAGGTGTTGCCAGTCATCAAATCCCGGGTCTGTGTTGCCGGTGAGGAGAACTACGTCCTTAAAGTGGACTTCCTGCAACTTTACTTTGTGGACAACTAGAAACGAGAAGAGGTCCGCCATGTAGCAATCGAATCCACCAAGGGAGAGTGTCTTGAGATGTGGAAGGGATATCGCCTGGAAAAGCTTTTCGACGCGTGGCCCATCATTGTTGCGTGAAATGAATTCCTCGAAATGCAGGTCGAGCGCTCGTATCTCGTTGAAATGGCCGAGAAACTCCAATTTGTCGCTGACCCACTCGTCGATCATGCTTTGGCCGCGGTGAAACCATTTGGGAATCGAAAGCTCAACGGAGCTGGCATTGAGGGGGTGGTCGCGAATATAATCTGTGAGAGGCTCCTCACGACGAAAGATAGGCGAGTAGCTGCCCTCCGGATAGTTGCCTTGACGCCAGCAGTCCCATTCGTCAATGCGTATGGCGAATCTACCGAGTGAGATCCTAGTCTTCGCAATCGCCAATATGACGGCGCGGATCGTGTCCGTGGTAAAATCAACACCTTCATTTTCGTAGGTGAAGACCCCCCTGCGCACTTGATCGCCCACCTTTCTTTCTAGCGTTATCGAGCCCCATGCACGCTTGTGGTCGGACTCGGAGTCCATTCCAATCACCACCGCTTTCAAATTCTCCCAATTGGAAAAGCTGGCAAGCGCGTCGGCGATGTACGTGGTATTGAGGCCTGACGTCATCATATACTTTTGATGTTTCACGGCGGCAAAATACGCTTCCTTGTCGCGACAGAACCAATTGCTGACTGGTTCATCTCGCAAGCATTCGGGGACAATGATCAGGGTCCGCACCGCGGGTCCGAAAATAGGGTGGCGTGAGATCTTCAACAGAGCCTCAAGGCTGTGCTTGTTTAGAATGACTCGGCGTTCGGAGAACCATGCTTTGGCTAGGACCGGGGTCGCGATGCGGTTCAGGACTGGGTGGACGAGTCGAAGCTGAAGTATTGGTTGCTCGGGTGGCTTGTATATCATGTCGCAATCATCGCTGTCCTCAAGGTACTCCTCCCACTCAATCTTGGATCCATATTGGGAGGAGGCCTTCAGGACCTCGCCAGCGATCTTGAAAACAATCTCCTCGGGGCAAGCGAGAAGGCGAGACTCGGGCATATTGAGTGCTGGTTGGTTGCGAGAGTCTGGCGATCGTGCTTTGCGATAACGGAAGCGAGGCTGTTGTAACCGCCAGGAATTGTGCGATTGGGAATGGTGAGAAGGTTTGAGGTCCCCAGAAGGCGAAATGCGAACTTCGGAACGAGGCAAATGCCAGGTGCGGATGGTGAGGCTAAAGGTGAAGTGAGACGACCGATCTGGAAATCCTTTCACTTGAGCGTGAAGCTGGACGGAAACCTGGAAGCAGTTGAAGTCAGAATTTCGAATCAGAACTTGCGATAACGGGAATGCGGGGCAAACCTGGTCGCAAGGCGATAGAGTAATTGCTTTTTGCCTGGGGTCGAGAATCAGCCCTCGGAAGAGGTGCTCGCCAGAAGAAAAGAAATCACAGAAAGCCCAGCCTGGTGATAGGATAGGATTGAGGGATCCCAATGATGCTGTGAGGAGGGAAGCTTGAGAGTGAGAAGCCACTCGCTTGGCAGAGAGTGTGGTAGGTGTTTGAAGATTTCGCGGACCGCAGTTCCGATTTGTTTGTTTTTGAAGGGGTGGGTGAACAAAGGGTTTGTGCGGTTCAGCTGTGGAATTGAAGAAAGAGCGAATCTTCGAAGAGATCCACTAATCGCCAGCAAAGATTCGTCCGAAGAAGAAATGCGGCTTCCCCCGGTTCCAATGGCTGCAACTTATCACAGAGCACGGCATGTAGGGGCTGGTCCTTTACGTCATCTAGAACGGAGTTGCTCTTTTCACGAGAACTGGAACTCCGCAGCGTGTGGCGAGCCGCATCCCAGCGAATAAAGTGTTTGAGGAAAGCTGACCCTCCGATAGCACCCAGACCCCCAAAAGAGAAGTGTGGAAGGTGCTAAGGCTTTTACCTCCTCAACACGCCCGCACAATCGCCTCCGGTCCCAGCGTGCTATGCCCAGGTGCGGCTCACCAAGACAAGCTGCCCCCAGTGATGCATGCTTTTTAGGCATCTTGGCCCCCCCACCGATGGTGCAGGTTCACCCGCACTCGACTTTACGGAATGGATCCTCGCACTCGGTCTTGAGTTTCAAGCCGCGCGCTCTGGCGCCCTTGGCCAAGTGGCTTCCGTCGGCAGGGTTGCTAACGGGAAAGTCAATCGAGACACAGGAGAAGCACAGCGTGTCGCGGCCGGGCAAAATCTCGCGTTCGGTGGGGCTCTCGATCGCGTCGAGCGTCTGCCCCACCATGCTAAGTACGGATGATGTCTTCAGACCACAGTGCAGCGCAGATAATTTTCTTGATGGAGAAGCGGCGCTGAAAAGCACGCGTACTGAGGCCGCGTTGCTCGCAGCCGATCCTGATCTCCCCATGATTTTCCACGGCTTCTAGCAGGCATGTATTCTTGACCGTATCACCCACCTGTCGGGAACGTCCATCAAAGCATGTTGCGGCGGTGCAAGGCCAACGGTACATCGTATCCAGCGTGGTCTAGAGAGTTGCGGGGTACGATGAAGCCGTACTGGCAGTTCCAGCTCGGCAAGCCACGCGACAATTTACATGGACGACATGCAAAGAATTCATCCTCGGGGCGTCACGCTAGCCATCTTCCAGCTCGTGAGGAACCAGACGCCGGCTCGACCGGTTGGAGCAGGAAAGTGGAAGTTGTGGAGTACGCAGCGCCCGGAGAGGAGTGCCGATGTCACTTGGTCTTAGGGGAAGGTCGACGAGCCTGACCTTTGGAGCCTGAATTCTTGGGGGAAAGGACCTGCAGGGTCACAATTCCCGACAACACTCCAGCGACAGCGTACGGGGTATTAGTCACCAGCACGACCTCATAGGGGGATGCCGATCAGGAGCTTGAGCTTCTGGCAACGAGGAAGTTGTCATACCTTAGGCTTCTTGCCGGGTTAATGGTGGAAAGACGCAGTCAAGTCGAGCGATGTGACGGAAAAAGCTCTGCCGCCAGAAAGGGGCCAGTCGGGAAGTTGGGAAAAAGACTCCCGTTGCGTAACTTCGAAATGTGAAAAGCGCCGATAGGGGAAGCTGGGAGTTGAAGCCTCAAAGATGGACTTTAACTATTCGGTCAAGAAAAACTTTGTTTTTCAACGTTGGAGAAGATGATACTGTCAAGGCAAGAAAATAATGATAGTTGAGCCGAGGTAAGGTGACGAATAGAAGTTATGGCGCGAGGAAGGGGCTGGTGGGAGAAGGTGAGTGTCAGAATTTTGATCTGCAACTTTTTTTTGGAAGCGGGAAGGCGGGGCAAACCTGGTTTCGAAATGACGATAGCTCACCTGCTCCCTAAATGCGCGAGCTGCCTTGCGTCTCGGAGCAGAGGTGCTTGACAGGAGAAAAGGAAGCGCGCAACACCTCAAGCTGTTTGGTGATGTGCTGAGGTGCTGAATTCGGAGGCTACACACCGAGTCGCTTCCGTCGTCAACAGCGCGTTTGGAGTTTTGGAAGTGGGGCTGTGATGTTTTTTTATGGAAAGCGCAGATGAAGAACAGGCGCGGTTGGTTTGTTGCTCAGTTTGCAATCTCTGACCACAAGTGGGGTGTCTTTCTACCTGTTGGAGTTTGGATGACAGACTTCTCGCCGCCCTGAGCACCATTGCTTGCAGGACATGTCTACCTTTTTGGGGCAGTGGTCCGTAACATTGTATCTTGACGTTTGCCAGCATGTAACCTGCCTCGCAGTCACTTGAAGGGCGGGCATGCTGAGATGCAAACTTTAACCACATTCCTGGCCACCTACGCACCAGGCGTAACACCAAAGGTCCTCACTGCGGGGAAAAGGTGTCGATTTGTCGGCCTCGTCGGATGGAAGGGCGAGATGGGAGAGCTGGAAAAGCTTCACGGTGAGCCAGCTTTGATTTGATACCTCACTGGTGTCGGGACTTCAGCAAATGTACGATTTAGAATAATAATGCAGCAGAGAATGGGCAATGTGCTTGTCACAAAGGTAGCGCGATTACGGAACATAAAGCACCGCACAATGGCTTTGGCGCCCAAACCACAGAACCCCAACAAAAGGATCTGAATGACATGATGGGGACAGTGGCAATACATAGTATGCTAGGTACCTCCAGAGTCTATAGGGCACGACTGCACCGTCCTCGGCTGGAAGCCAGGTGAAATCCGACTTGATGGCCTCGTCAAATGCGCCGGATCGAAATTCCTCCCTGTGTCCTCCCTCACCTGCGCTGACTAAGCGCCAAAAGCCCGCATGCCCCAAGTCCTCCTCGTGCGTACTTACGCATCTGAAATTCCTCAGAAGTGACATGGGCAAGTATGCCTGAAGAGAGGTATCACAGACATTAGATCCTCGCCCAAGTCGAGGGATCAATGTCTGCTCGCCAAGGCTCCGACGGCAACTGCAGATCCGATTCCAGATATATGATGTTTCGGACGTCTTGGGCGGTTTGCCCGTACTCGTCGAAGTCCCACATGAATCCACGCCACCACACGTTCCAGAATTGGTCCAAGATGTAGCGGAATGTGCCATTATCGAGGCCATCGACCGGTTTCTTTAGCCAGCCCGGCTTGGAATCCTCGGGAAGCGAGAAAACAACGGGGACCTGACCATGAGTCGCGGAGTGTTCGACACAGTTGAGCATAGTTAGAGTGTCGAGCTCCAGCTGGTGCTTGATATCGGTGACCAGGGCAGTCCACTGGCCGACTGGTCGTCCAGCTTCAACTGGACACCCTGCAGTGTAAGACGCCGAAGCGTCATATCGTGATTTCGTAGGAGCTCCATCAAACTTTCCGGAAAGCAGCCGAGCTGCGACAGCGACAGGGACTGCAAGCATGGAAGCCGCAGCCCCGACCACACCATATCAGCTTGATTGTTGCCCATGCATGGAGAGAAATACAGTCGCAGCTCCTGGATGTGAATAAAGAGAGAGGTGTAGGCGATAATGGACCGCGCCGGTGAGATTGCCTCTTTCTGGTGATTGCCATCTTCGCCGGTGAGCTTGAGTCGCATGGTGCTGGCCTTGATAGGGTGGGGTTGGAGTTCCGCCGCCATTGGATGGGAGAGGTGATTCAGCAGGCAGGGATCGATTGCGACTCGGCTCTCCTCGCTGGGGATCGTTGTTGTGTCAACTCCAAGTCCCACATCGGCTTGGAAGATTGACAACGACACCCCGCTCCTGGAAAGCGCTCCAATGATCAGAGCTATTGCGTTTTGTGTGAAGATGACACTCTCTGGGCGGGAAGGATCAAAAGTTCCGGCCAGTTGCAACGTCGCCTCGTTCTCGATGGTATTTTGGGCCTGAAACTCCTTGCGTCCGCCGATCGCGGCCGCCTGGAGGGGAGGAAGAGCCTTCAAGATTTTGGCCAGCTTATTGACGCTATTGTAATCCTCCACAGCATTCTCCTGGCGATGCTTGACGACTTCGTAATGCTCAAGGACAGCTGCGTCGTTGATTGCTTCCTTCATTCCGCCGTGAACATGGTCGAGAGCGAATCGGATCTTCTTAATGGCGTGGCTGAACACGGGGTGCTTTGAGATGCCTTGGGCAACCTCCAGGCTGCGAGGATCGGCCAAGATGATGCAGCGCTCGGAAAAGCGCTCCTTGGCGAGGACGTCGGTCGCGATGCGATTGAGCTTCTTGCATACGAGGCGCAGGTTCATGAGGTCGAGCACCGCTTCGTTTTTGTCGCTGTGAGAAGTGGCCGTGTCCATGTCGTCTGGGTCGCTGTTTGCGGGGAGGCTGCTGCTTTGGCCGGGGCTTCTCGAGCGACCGGCGGACATCGCGACGGCGGCGGCGATCTTGAGAGCCAGCTCGTCTGGAACGGACAAAATGTATGAGGAGGCCATCACGGCGACTCTCATTTGGGGTGGAAAGTTTGTCAAGAAGGAGAGAAGGTCAGCGCAGAAAATCAAGGTTGTGTTGAACTGTGAAAGGCCAAGGCGATTGCTGATGTTTTGGCAGAGAAGTGCTGGTCGCCGGTTCCTTAGTGGGTGGTTGAAGGGTTTGACTAAAAAGAAAGTGTGGGAAAAGAAGAACGTGGTTGTAAACACAAAACACGAACACGCGACCGGAAGACCAGAGTCGTAGGTGGCCTGGGCAAGGATTAGGGTAAATGCCCCTCTTGGAATCTTGAGTGTTTTCCATCTGATCATTTTGGAGGTTTTGGGGAAGTTTAAGTAAGTTATGTCATAGTCATTTATGGGGACGCACACACAGAGACTCATCACCTGAAGTCTCGAATTTAGCGGCTACTCGGTCGGCATTATTGTCAAATTCAACCGACTGTTTAGGTAAGCAGCGGTGGCGCGGCTGGTACGCCCTTTACGTGCTCACGGTTGCTCTGCGAGCTTCTCTCCAATACAACACTTTGAACGGCTTCCAATTACTGCGTTTCTGGTGACCACGCCGAATTCAACAATTATAAAAGTGCCCGGCTTTGAGTTCGCTAAGTAGTGTGGGCAGAGTTTGAACCAGGTTATTTTCGATGAATGGCTGTACGGTTATAGAGAACTATAATCCAAATGGCCAGGCTATTTAGTGAGTACAGGCTCTAATCAGGTTTGGGTCTTGACTTGATCGTACGATAGGGCAAAGGGAAGATATACTGCCCCAAGACAGTCACTCGGCGCCAAAGGTGAGGGGGACAAACATCCGATCGCCCATGGGCGGGAAAACACATTCGGCTTGACAAACGGGGATTAAGTAGATTCATATGTGTGTAACTACAAGTTGAAATAATGTATGCTGGCCAAAGACCATGCACGAGGTTAAGATAAGAATCATAAAAGAGGCGTGCCCGATGAACAGACCTCACCGACGCGAACAAGAAGCGTGTGAATAGTAGACAAGCCCCCCTCCCCCACAAACGATAAAGGAAGGAAACAAAGCCGGACTAGCGACGCCCCGTCTTCAGCCCTTCCCCCCTCAGGATGACTTGCCCAAAGTAGATAACGGTAGCTCCCAAAATCGCAAAGCCGTATCGCCCCGCCAACCCTCAACACCATATTCCAGCAGATCCGTCAGTGGCCTCTGCGGAGCCATGATTCTATAGCATCTCTAAAGTCTTTTAAGGCTATCTTGTTATCGCAGGTTCCATTGGGCCCCCAGGGGTCGCCAACGGGACCGTACGAAGGGTGGCCCCTGTCTTTGTCGTGGTTACAGTTGCCGTAGGCGACAATCACGTTCCACCCCTTGTCGCCTGCAGGTCTTTGGGGGGGGGTGGAGCACATGGCGTCCCATCCTCGGTTTGATAACTCATCCTATAGCTCCATGCCATTTCTCTTGTCGCCGGTGTTGAAGATGCCGCAGGTGGTATCTGTCTTTTGTTAGGGGGACTGGGATGGTGGCATCCATGGACTTTTGCGGCGACTTACCTGTCATCTTAGCATCACTCACTGTCGCGACCAAGAATGTCGTGTGCCTGCAGGGCATGGGGCAAGGAGATGCCGTAGCTGTCACCCTTGGCCGGCGATGCCAGGCTCCGGGCGCCGAGGAGAACAAGACCCACGAAGAGCCGGGCGAGACGAGTCAATCTGGCAAGCTCCATGGCTGAGAATGCTGTGCGGGTGGTGGCGCCGCGTATGCAAGTTGCCAGTGCTGCGGGACCAAGTCGAACGGTGATCAGGGCATCGTCCAACCTTCCGACCAAGGGCAGAGGGGTAAGGGCGCTACTTATAGTCGGTTGGTGGCAAGGCAATGCGTTGGGGTGCGGTCTCGTCTGGGGACGAGCTGATGCCTATCGGCCCTCTCAGCGTGGTGGTGGGTAGAAAACGGACGGCAGGGGCCGCTGGGGCGTACAAGTCCCTTTGAGGTCTGAAAATATGTTTGCCACGTGCAATCGCATTTGCCGAATAGCCCATCATGTTGGTAGGACCAACAACAAAGATCATTGCCGAATAGCCCATCGCATCAGAACAACCACAAAGTTCGGGGCTCCGTCGGCATACATCCCTTGGCCGTGTTTGCGTCGCACATTTGAGCGGGGGAAAAAGCTGCTTGCCGACTGGCAATTTAGACTGGCCCGCGAAAGGGACCCTCCGTTCGCCTCCAGGTCCTCCTTCATTCAGTCGGGCAAGATGTGGGGCACCTGCATCAAAGCACCCACCGCAAGTTGCCCCTCTGGGTGGAACTCGATTGACCACATGGGAATGGACTCTTGACCTCATGATCATCCTGTTTGCCCACGGCTTGGTTGGTGACGTTTCTGTGTTGGATGGCCTTACCTGGGTGGGACTATCCTGCCCCATTCCGCTCCCCGGAAAATGGATTTCGCCCCAGGCTTCCTCCGACGCGGGGGCACTGGTGCCTCGCGGTTCACCACCAGCACCTCGATTCGCTCCTTCCCCGGCCACCCCTCGCTCATCCAATCGGAGTCATCTCGGTAATTAACCACCAGCAACTTGACCACCGCCTCTACGGCCTGGAGCCTGCTCATAATCCCCAGAAACACCTTCATCAGCTGCTCTGCCTCTTCGACATCCCCAAACACGTCTTCTGCATCCACGATCAGGAAGCATGTCTTCATCCGCCGCAGAACGCAGCACAGCAAGTCGGCCCACTCGTCTTCGGTGTGTGAAGCATGCAGCTTCGCGGCGGTGAAGTTGTTCGGGTCCGAAACAACCAGATCGGGTGCCTGCTTCATCGACTGGAACACCAGGCTCTTTAGTACCTCTGTTGCAGAGACGGTGCCGTGATCAGCGAGGTTCATGCTGGACAGATACCAGATCACCTTCCTGGAGTGCAGTTGGCCGATCAGCTCGGTCGCAATCTCCTTCACCCGGGCTTGCGCTCTCGGCTGGGTCTGCAAGATCAATAGCGACGAGCGCGGGGCAAGGATCCAATTACCGACGGTTTGTAGGATCTTGACGGTGTCGTGGTTTTGGCTGCGCCACGGGGACGACCTTCGGATGAGAGACTTGTGCTTTTGCAGGGCTTCTTCTGGAGACCGTTTGGGCTTCAGGGCGTCGAGGATGTGGCTGAATTGGATGTCCCGAACGCGAGGCATCATGCCGTTCACGTTCAAGTGGACTTCATTGAGTTTGGCGGTGTCGGCTGTTCGCGGTCAGTGTCGTCTCATTTCCTTTGGCTTGGGGGCACTCACAGCTGACGATCCGCAGTACAGCGCCGACAGCGGCCGTGAGCTCCTCCTGGGCGTGGCTGAACTTCATCTGCATCTCGTGCAGCTTGTCTTCTCGCTCCGCCTGTCTCGCCGTCTCCTTCTGCAGCAAAACCTTGATCTCCCGGATCTCCACCTTCGAGGCGAGACTCGACATGTCGTCAATCGTCTTGGCGCAGAGCGTGATCTCATCCAGAGTCTCCTTATAGCTCAGCTCGAACGGCTTGAACAGGGAGGTAAGGGCGCGGCCTGCCGGTCCAACGTTATACCACTTCACGGCCTGCTGGAGAAACAACAAGATGTGCGCGTATAGCGTCGCGACAGCATCGCGCATCTCGTCGGTCGCGTACAGCTCGGCGCTGAGCTCACACCTCGGGAGCGCCTGGCCAATGAAGTACAGTGCCTTGGAGAACCGGCCGACAAGATTCTCGTGGTTGATGATGCCTATGAGCACGAACTTCACCACGCCCCACACCAACGACACGTACTCTGGATGGTGCTGCGAGAGGAAGTCCAGCACCTTCCCGTACTCCGTGATTCTCTTTGACAACCCCCGGATCCATGATCTCAGAGTCTTCTGCTTGCCCTGCGATACCTGGCTGTATTTGGACTCAGCTTGTTTCGCGATATCGAGCAGGTCGCTAAGGGAGGTCGTCGTCGCCTTTCCTAGCCATACGGATGCCTTGGCGTTGCCTTCGAATTCTCGGTGAAGGTACCGCAGCGCTTCCGTATACGCTTCCGACGCGATATCTCGTTTCTTGGGGCTCGGCGCTGGGCTCGGAGCCGCGACCGTTTGGATAAGCGGAGTTGGCGGACCAAAAGCGGGGGTGTTGATGGTTCTCCCGGGCCGGCAAGGCTGTGGAACCCGGACCGCCCCCCGGATCCCGCACGGCGCGTTCGTCATAGTGATATCGCGGTCTGCCATTGCGAACCGGTTTGTGCCAGTTCATGCGCCGATGGGTTCCGAGACAGCAGGGAGATATGTCGCTCGATGCATCGTCTTGGCAGTGTTGAAGAGGTGTCGAGCCCGGAGGCCACCATGGTGCGGTCGAACAGCAGGTGTGGCAGTGCAACGCGGAACGCGGGCAGGAGACAGCGCATCTGCAGCCGCCGGAAAAAACGGTCATTGGGCGCTTTCGAACGGAACTTCCCTTCGCCGCCAAGGACCGCTTGCCGATCTCGCCGCCATCCAAATGCCTGTCACGTGAGCGAGATCCAGTCGCGACGACATGCGCGCGACAATGCGTTTCGACCCAACGGCAATCGATGATCAGTTGAACTCTCCTAGTTCACCCGGGCAGTACCTTGATGTGCCGATTATTCAGCACTCATGACACAAGACGCAAGACAGTCCCACAAAAGAGCTTGCAAGTATTCGTTTCTCTGAGGCAATTGAGCAGGTGGTCCAACGGCTCACGCCCTCATCGACGCCTGCGAAACAAGTCCAAATATGGAACGCGAAGCCCCGTCGCCGCACCCAATTCAACCACTCGACACAGAGCTGAGGGTCGAGAAATTCCGAGAAATCGGCATGGGGGCACATCAATCGGGTCCACCCCTAGACAGGCCGACGCCGATCGCGGGAGCCAGGGGTTCTCGAACAAACCCAGGCAGCCACTCACGTTCGAGCGATATCAGACCCGGACGGATGGGTATTTGAGTCCTAACATGGAATCGCAGCGGTGCTTTACATCTTCGTCGATGTAAAACCTCGGCCATCCAGCTGGGACTGCGTGGTGGTCGTACGTGGGGAAATTAGACATCCCTCACCCTTTCTGCGTCGGGAATCGCCCCGCGACGCCACTGCCGAGCTACGCGGGGGAGCGCGTCGCGCCTGGGAAATGTGGGCGCTGGAGGATAATAGGCCAATCACAGACACGGGTGCCCTCGAAATGGCGTCAATCTGTGTGAAGGCTGGGATTGAGGCTTCGAGATCGGGTAACACGGCACGCGGCGAGATTTGGCACACTTCGGCGAGTTCCGTTCCCAGACGTCGTCAATACTCCGCCCGGCGAGGTTTTGTCGCCTAATCCACATTGCCGGATCCGCAGCCGTTGGGAAACGTTACGGGCCGCGTCCTCTTACCTAACGAAAAGATTAAGGCCAGGGACAAGTGGGAACAGGACAGACTACAGAAAGCTTCGCTGCCTTGGCCTGATTCCAAGTCCGCGTGAAGTTTTACGTCTGAGGATTTGGTGTCTCTGCAAGACAGCAGTGCCCTCTGATTGGGGCCCGATAACGACGGCTCTCGGCAATGCTGGGCAGCCCTTGGCTCAGGCTCGGCGCCACCAACAGCCCTGTCTAACAGCAGCAAAACGCCTTGGCTACATCTCGCGCTATGCCAGATACGCTTTCCGTGCGACGTCGCTGCCGCATCTGACTCTGACGCCGAGCAACACTCGCATCAGCAAGGACGAGATGGGGATTCCGCCTCCACGCCAAGTGTCCACTTTTCCCGATCCCTCGCGCCATCACCTACGTCCAGCCTTGCACTCCCATTCCGTTATCTCGAGAAGCCCTATCTCTTGGTATTTTGCCATGACATGGAAGGGGGGGTTCAGCCAATGCCATGTCTCCATCGATGGGACGCCGCGAGATGCTGGACCCTAGGCATCGAGCTACGAGATAGCTGCCAGCGGTTGAGCGATGAATATAATAGCTCGCGGCCCTGCGCCGACTGCCCGCAATAGCAGCCCCAGGATCCAACCAACGAACGCGGCAAAGAACTGTCTTCTTCCAGTGTTGAAACTGCATACGCGTCACGTGGTCTCCCTGTCCTCAACGTCTTGACGTTACCCACTATGGACTCTGTTCCGGTGTTGAACCAGGGGTGGGGCTATGGCCTCATCATAGGCCTTGGTGTTTTGTTTGCGTAGGTTCCTCGCCGCCTACCAATGGGCCTCAGCCATGCCATCATGCGATACTGACTCTCAGACAGCGTGTTCATGATTGTCATCACTTGGTCGCTAAAACGGTACAACTATGAGCTGCAAACCTCCGAGATGTTCACTACCGCCGGAAGGACCCTCAAGTCTGGTCTGGTTGCCACCTCTGTTACCTCGACTTGGACCTGGGCCGCCACCCTGCTGCAGAGCTCTGCTGTCGCCTACAAATAGTAATTTCTACCGGATTTCTGGGCGCTGGAACCTCTGCTAACCCGACTCAGCGGTGTTTCTGGACCCTTTTGGTACGCCTCTGGCGCCACCGTACAAATCATCTTGTTCGCGACCTTGGCCATTGAGCTCAAGCGTAGAGCACCGAACGCACACACATGTACGAAGATGCCGAGGTTGTCTCTGCTTCGCTCTGCTAACCGCATGCAAAGTCCTCGAGGTTGTCAAGGCTCGCTATGGCCCGACCACCCATGTCGTGTACATCGTTTTCTGCTGCTTCTGTAACATCCTCGGTTCGTTCTATTCTTTGAGGGTAGACAATAGACCACAACTGACGACTTCGCAGTCACGGCGATGCTTCTCACTGGCGGGTCTGCCGTCATCCACAACCTGACGGGCGCTCCGGTGGCCGCTGCAGTCTTCCTGTTTCCGCTTGGTAAGCTTGCGTCGTATTGCATGCGTGAATTCCCCTAACGCGTACCCAGGTGTCGTTGCCTACACGCTGTTCGGAGGCATCAAGGCCACCTTCATCACGGACTACATCAACTCTCTTGTCATCATCGTCATCATATTCATCTTTGCCTTCACCGTCTACGCCACCAGCAGCATTCTCGGCTCGCCAGGCAAAGTTTGGGAGATTCTCACCCAGCTTGCCATCGACAGGCCACTGGAAGGCAATGCTGGGGGCAGCTACCTGACCATGAAGTCCCAGGGAGGCGGTGAGTTTGCCAAATCGGTATCGTATGCTTGTCATAGCTGACATGACTTCAGCCGAGTTCTTCATCATCAACATCGTTGGCAACTTCGGCACCGTTTTCCTCGACAACGGATACTATAACAAGGCCATTTCGGCGTCTCCTGTTGATGCCCTCCCCGGCTACGTCATGGGGTACACGAACCACCCTCGTAGATGCCGAGTGCTCTGACTAACATGGTGAACAGCGGCATTGCCTGGTTCGCTATTCCCTGGGTCACTGCGACCACGATGGGTCTCGCCGGTCTGGCCCTCGAGCAGTTTGACGTGTGGCCGACATACCCGAACCGCCTTGCGAAGGCCGATGTTGACGCCGGCCTGGTCCTTCCTAGTGCTGCTGTGGCTTTGCTCGGCCAGGGTGGTGGTATCGCCACGCTATTCCTCGCCGTACGCCATATTGAGACCCAACAGCTGAATAACATGCTAACAATCACAGTTCATGGCTATCATGAGCACGTACTCGTCCGAGTTGATCGCCGTGTCGTCGATCGTCACTTACGACATCTACAAGACCTACATCAACCCCGAAGCAACCGGCAAGCAGCTGATGCGCATCAACCACATCGGCATGGTCTGCTTCGCCCTGTTCATGGCCGCCTTCTCCACAGCTCTCTACTACATCGGCATCTCAATGGGCTATCTCTACGTCATGATGGGCGTAATCATCTCCTCGGCCATCCTCCCCGCAACCCTTACCCTCCTCTGGTCCGACCAAAGCTGGGCAGCAGCCACCTTCGCCCCGATCCTCGGCTTCGTCTGCTCCGTCACCTCGTGGCTCGTGCGCACCAAGATCGTCTACGGCGAGCTCACCGTCGCCACCACCGGCAGCAACGACCCCATGCTCGTCGGAAACATCGTCTCCCTCCTCGCCCCCGCCATCTTCATCCCCCTGCTCACCTACCTCCCGCCCTTCAAGCCCCAGAAGTACGACTGGCAATCCATGCTCAACATCCGCAAGGTCGACGACCACGAGATCGCCGATGAGGCCCACATCAACCTGGAGCGCATCCCCGGCGAACGCCGCGCCGCCTCCGTCGACGAGGAGCAAGAGCAGATCAAGCTCACCAAGGCCGCCAAGATCGCAAGGTGGCTCACAGTCTTCCTGACCCTCGCGCTGCTGGTGATCTGGCCCATGCCCATGTTCGGAAGTGGGTACGTCTTCAGCAAGAAGTTCTTCACGGGCTGGGTCGTTGTCGGCATCCTGTGGCTGTTTGTGTCGACGGGGATTTGTGTGGTGCTACCGGTGTTTGAGTCTCGCTCGACGATTGCGCGCACGTCGAGGATGATGATGAAGGATCTGTTTGGGCTGGGGAAGGGGAGGGGCCTAGAGACGACGGAGGGTGAGGTTGTGGAGGGGAATGCGGCGGGGAGTGAGTCGCCGCCGAATGAGAAGGCGGTGGAGTCGGTTGGGGTTAAGAAGGCTGGTTGATGTTGGAGGTGGTGAGAAGGGAGGGGGGTGAGATATTAGTATACCATTTTTGAATATATTTTCACATCATGCTTGGTTCGCAATGTTTTTTTGGGGGGGTTCCTATTTCGGCACAAGCCGTCAAACGCCGGTGGTTGGCCATCGACGCGGTAGCAGTGCAGTTTAAGCACATGTGCAAGCAATTTGAGGTAGCACATAGCCACGGAAGAATCGTTCATTGGCTGGATGGCGCCACAGCAGCGATCACGCGCATGTGCTGGCTTCGCCGCAATCGAGCTGGCGCCCTCGAAATTCCCCATTTTCTCAATCTGTGCTTGCTTGTTCGACCATCACAAACAGCCCGCGCATGACCACGACGACATCCCAGCCAGGAACCGCCGCAACTCTCGGCTAGTTGTTCTCATATTGAGGCTTTTTTGCCCTGAATTTTAACGTTGCCGAAGCCATCGAAGTGCAGCACCCGGCATTCCTCAATGTTTCCTTCAAAGCTTGGCGCGCTCCAAGGGAGCCCGTTCAAGCTTGACGATGCCAACAGCGCGTCATCTCCACGCCCTTTTCTCGGCCTGGGTTTAGGGAAATCCTGGTTCTCTGCGGGGGTGCCCAAAGGAGTATCCAGGGGAATTTCGAGTTCTGCGCCAAGAACCACGATTTCGCAAGACTGCACCGACGGCCAGAAGCTGCACTCTCAGCGCCTCTGCGCCCTCGGCGGTCCACGTTGGGGCGGCGAGGAGGAGCGCGATCTCAAAGTCGATAACAAAACCGCGAAGGATGCCGCTGCAACGGGCCGTACGAAGCGGCAACGCGGAGCCCCAGTTACCCAGGCACGGGAGAGGGCTGCTATGATCCGCAAACTCCGCCAATGTCCTGACTGCCGGTTGAGGAGAGTCGCCGTATGCTACCAGTATACTACTGCACGATAAAGTGTATGCTGACACATTTGATTCTGTCAGTGCCAACCCAGCCACCACAACATGACCTGGATGGAGATGACGCGCAAGTTCCGAAGATTTTGCAGATCTAACGAAGCCATCAAATTCAAAAGCTTTGGCACTCTTTTTCATGGGGGTGACTCCCGGCCCGAAGTCAGTGTTGACTCCGACTCACCGATACCGCCTGAGGAACTCAGACTCGGAGGTTTGTCACCCAGAGCTGTATAGTGAATCTGTCAGGGAGCGTGTGATGGCTAACTGTCTGGGTAGTCCAACAGCCAGGCAATGATGACAACGATGACTTCTGCTCATCGTGTGGAGGCGCCGGACGACTGATTTGCTGTGACGGATGCTCACGGTCGTTCCACCATCTTTGCGTGGATGCGAGACTCCGATTCCAGAACGCGATGTCCGAGGTCTGGTTCTGCAAAGTTTGCCGCGACTGGCGGGAATCCAATGGTCTGGATGGTCGTAACTGGAGCCTCGGTCCAGAGGGTGACAACGTCTGGGATACGCTCCCGACAACGTTAACGCCCAAACCACAAGCTTCATTAGCGTCGGTCCCTTCATTAAGACTAGAAACCGAGTCCGAGGGTGCTGCGACGTCCTCATTTTGTTTTCCCGGCTTCGACACCGCTGACGAATCGCCGCCCACCGGAGTTGATGATGCTATACCCGCGGGTGCAGAGCGTGCCTGTTGATCATTTGGGCCATGCGTTGAAGTAGTTTGGGACGGATTTAGAGTTCTGCCGGCTTCGGCGCTCCTCCAGTCATCCTCCATCGACAGTAGAAGTGAAGGCACAGCAGACTCCCTTACACAGGTGGAGGGTCAGGCTTTTATACTGGGCTAGGGTTTGAGGCAGGGTGAGGCCCAATCGGACGCCCAGATGTACCGTATCGTAACGCTGCCGGGGCGGACGGAAGAGTCAAGATGGGCGCCTTTATTCCCTCGTCTGTGGGAGTAACACGGGCCGCTGGGGCAGAAGATCGTTGATCAGCCAGAATTGAAATGAGCAAGGAGGACAAAGAATACACAAGTACGAAGGCTCAGGCCAAAAGAAAGGGTCCCCTTAGTCAGTGCAAAAATGCCTTCTTGGAACCTTCACATGGTCTTACTCTGGAACAGTGAAGTCTAGGCTTCTCGCATTACAGGCCGTTTTAACATGCAAGAAAGCCTTACCGAAAATTGAAAAGGCTTTTTTAAAGCGCAGGAAGGCCTTTTAAGAATACAGGTCGGCCCTTTCAAAATGGGAGAAAGCCTGCGATAAGTAAAACCAGGGTGTTCGTAGTAGTGAGGAAGCATCTTTCACCCTAGTTAAGAAGACCCTTTCTTTTGGCCTCAGCCTTTGTAGGCACCACGGCAGGCAACCGTGCGAGGCAGCCTGCCCCCAAAACACAACGTCCTGAGAGTTGAACCTTGCAGGTGTATTTCCTATCGTCATGAATGGCGGCTTGGTCCTTCCACTAGAGTGCACAAACGAAACTATTGGTCGCACTGAAAGGGGGGTCAACTTCATGAGTTCCGTCACCCCATGCAGGTGTTATTGGCTCGGGGCTCCCTCGTGCAGTTGCTTCGCCACCAGGTGTGTTACACAGCGCCTACTTTGGCTTGGAACTTTCCTACACTTTATTTGCCTTGACCGCGCACCACACATGGGTTCCATGGAACTCTTCCCTGTTCAGGTCCTGAGGTGCCTAGCGACTGTGCCGTGGGCAAAGCCCTCTGTTCCACAATACCCGACACATGGCCCCACCCATTCATGAGACTCGGCCGAGAGCCGGATCTGCTCATTGCCTTCTTGGTAGTGCGCGAGGATTGCGGTCCCGAAATAACAATACAGGAATGTCGGTTCAGTCTACGGTGTCCCAGGACTGCACCGACGATCAAAAGGTTCAGCTTCGTCGGCTCTGCGCACTTGATGGAGGTTCTGGGGCACGCCCTGTGGGGAAGCGGCTGCGCGGTGACGAGGACGAGGAGGTTGATGTCAGGTCAAAGAAGACGAGGGTCTCTCCCGCTGAACGCGGAAAGGGAGCGGAAGACTGGGTTGACGGGCCAGCACGGCAATGGTATGAAATCAACTGCCTGGAATAAAGAATTCTTACAGGAATAATTTAGGTACTAATTCAGATATGCAGGGCCATGCTGCTGGGCTTCAAAGCAGTTGGGCAATGTCTCATTCACTATACTGCCGGTCGACTTGCCTTTCTGGAAAAGTTAGCCATTGAATACGACCTTAGACGAGTGGATTCATTGAACTTGACAAGCCACCAGGCACGAGTTCCAGGTCATCCCGAAAGCAAGGAATACTACGATGTACTTATGGAGGAAATGAAAAATGAGTTTTTGACGTACGGTGAGTAAGATCGGCTTTGCGTACCGTAAGTGTGTATATGCCGGTCACTCATTTGACTCTATTCTAGGGTCGCTACTTCTTACATATTCTAAAGGGCTATAATTTGCGGACCCGCAGGAAGGCGATTTATATGGTATTCATTACCCATGTGCAATGAGAGCGGATATCGACTTCAGTTTCTTATTCAAACATCAGGGCGGAAGTCTTAACCCCCTTGGATGTGAGACATTCGAGATTGGCCATGTCCCGACAAATGTAAGGTAGCCAGAACATTACAACGCATTCATAATTACATCAGCCGTTTCATACAAAACACAAGACCTTTTTGATTCCCGATTCCCACCCGAAACAACACCAAAAAAAAGTACAACCTCCAAGTCGCAACCCACGCTAACGCTAGCAACGCACATCACTACTCAAACAAACACAGAAATTACCCTACTGCTGATTCCTCCGCATACTATTCGTCTGATACACCGCCTTCTGCACCTGTATCCCCCCATCTCCCGGAGGCGACCCTTCGGAGCTCGGCCCAGACCGCTTTATCTGCGTCTTTGTGGTCGTCCCCATCCCCAGCAGCATCTCCTCGTCGTTTGCAGAAACGGCTGTTCGGGCTAGTACGGGTGTGGTGTTAGACTGGGGGGGATGGCTGGGAGGGATGGGGGCGCTGCTCACATGTGTTGTCATCTGTGCTGTGTCCCCTGCCGGTGCCGGATGAGGGCATGCGAAGCTCGTACTCAATCTTCTCGACGAAGGAGTCGTTTGGTCGGAACCTGGCGTCGCCCCCCGAGCCGTTCTTTGGGCCATGACCGCCGCCGCCGATGGTGGTAGGGACGTAACTTGGCGCGGAGTCCGATGCGCCGGACGTTAGGCCTAGGGATGGGAAGTGCTTGGCGATGAAGGGCCGGAGGGTGGGCAAGCTCGAGCAAGTCAGGGCTGAGGCAAGTTCGCCGATGGACCAACCAGATGACTCGACGTGTTGCCAGGTGACGTCGTCCCCGATGGTGAGGAACTTGATTCGAATGACGGAGATAGCTACGGTGAAGAATCCAAGAGAGAAAATGCCAAGCAACATCCACTTCTGCCGCTTCTGCAGGTTCAAGTGCTGCAACGCCGGAAGGGGAAGCAGGAAGATGGCCACGTCGGTGATGATGTTACCACCGGCATTGACGTAGATCTGCGGCGAGTTCGGCATGCACTGGGCCTCAATGGACTTGTCCCAGAGCCCCTGGATGGGGCGGCAGATGAGCAGGGCGATGAGGACCTGGGCGAAGCTCCAGGCGCCGACGACGACGATGGCGACGATGTAAGCAACGCGCATGCGCTGCAGGGCGAAGATGCGGTAGTACTGGAGGAGGAAGGTCATTTTGGCGCCGCAGAGGCCGGCGTGGTAGAGCAGGAGTGTGGTCCAGAAGGTCTTCCAGTAGGTTGGGATTAGAGTGGGCGGTTGGACCGCGAAGATGTGCAGGCCGAGACCGTACTTGGTTGCTGAGGGGCTGTTAGTTTCGGCTGAGAGTGGTGTTGCCACGGTGTGAGGTAGTACGAACACACTGCAATACTGATGCCTTCGCCCCAAGTTATGACCTGTTGTCTGTGTTAGCCCCACATTCAAGGAGTCAACTGTTTTGTTTGTTCTGGGGGCATACCAGCGCAGTTATCGCCGCCCAGTCGTCAGGGCCCATCTTTTTGATAATGACCGCTCTCGTCCAAATGCGCAGGCCCACCATCGTCGTGGCAATTACGAGGCAAAAGACGACGCAAAAGATGACCAGGCCGGACCGGTCATCGTAGAAGCCGGGAATGAGCTCCGGCGGAGGCCCACCAGCACCAGCACCAGCACCACCGTCGGCCATTGTGAGTTCGGTACGGTTGCGGGACGAAGAGGAAGCGTGAGAAATCCCCGTCTCCACCGCCGCGGGAGCGAACGTAGGATTGGCACAGTCTTTATCTGCCCCGGCTTATGGGCGGCACAGCGCTTGGTCCCCTTGGCACAGCGTTCTGGCTCGCTCTGATTGAACGATCCCTCAATAACGTGGTTCTGGAAACGGGGTAGCAGATTATCAGTGCGCTGCATACAACCAGCCGATGGAGAAGGCTTGTCAAGGCTTGTCAGGTCTGTCAGCGCCGCATCCAGCTTCGATCTTCGTGATGTCGCATGCCAAGTGCGGGGTTCCGTGCAATCCTGCGCTGGGCATTCGCGATCCTAGCGCGTCGGCAGGTCTGCTCGGGAACGAGATCAGCGGTTTTTGTCTCCAGATTCGAGTCCCGACCGCGCGGACCGCCGTTTTGTCACGATGTACAACATCGCCGGGGTGGCTGCTCAGATACGTCACCCGACCGAATCATGCCACTGGCATTTTGCAAAGGATGGAAAGCATCGCGAAACTGGGACCCGCGTGCACTCCACTGCAATTTTGGCCCCAAAGGGCGCCATTGTCCACCGCGCTTGCCGAGTTCGGGACGCTATTTGCTTGGAGGTTGTGAGCACACATGCGCTGGGCAATCCTGATTCCTTGGAGAAGGCGCCAGAATGACAGGTCTCCGACAGGGCCCAGGAAATACATTAGTTCACGTCGGGTCGTTAATTTCGAACCGCGCTCAGGAAGAGCGGGATCGCCCTGGGGACGGGACGGAATGCCAAGCCTTATTCGCCAACAGGCACACACCCTCTCGAGCCGTCTCGCTGCAATTCGCTCCTTCCAGGTTATTTACAAGGCACGCCGCACCACCACTACGATCGATCCCCTGCGTTGCCTCTAGTCTAGTGGCGGGCGAGGGTTTAGCTCATTTCAGATGGAAGAAAAGGAGCTTCCATTTAACTTGCGCTCTGCTGGAGTTCCGATTACACGGACCTCTCACTTTGCCAGAGCACCAACACTGAACAACGCTCTGTCCATTGCGTTGGTAAGTATCTATTCAAGGTTGCACGAAGCGTTGCGTCCTTTTCTCCATTCCAGGTTGTTGTAAACCGCAGAGCGAAGAAAAGGAGTCGTTGATTTTTGCGTAAATCAGCTGCACAATCCACACCCCGTAGGTAGGCACCCACCCATCTATTTGTATTGAATGTTTAGCTCGCTCTTTCATACCTAAGAGTAGATCTCGACATGGTAGGCATTGAGACTGGGAAATTTGAGAACCAAACGTGGGACCCCGGCAACTTGAATATTGAATCGGGAAAACACTCAATTGGACACCACCAACGCAGCTGGGCGGCTCGGGCTCAGCTCAGCTACCAGCCATTCCTCGCCCAATCACCTCACCAATCAGCAACATGGAATCTCGCACACGCCCAACGCGTTGTGCAGCCACACAGGGCAGCTTTCTGAAACACGGAAATTTTTGACGTCGCTTTGGTTTTCGCGATTCGAAAAAATGCGGGATAAAAACACACCTCAACACCAACGTCACTACAAGCGATAAGGACAGAAAGCCGGGTATAGAGCGAATGCAGCGTGGGAGGAGAAGATTCAGTTTGCATCATGGACGCCGGGACGCCGGTCAATCGGCGCGCCAATTCGCGAACCAGCCCAGACTCGCCGCATCACCACAACCAACCACCGCGGCATGGAGGGGGGGTACGCTTCCCCGTGCGCGCCAGCACGATGCAGACCATCAAGGACCTGGACGACTTTGAAGCGCGGCACGGATGGCGGCCCGGCACGGAGCCCGGCGTCGACACGTCGCGGGCCGACGGCGGCCACTCGGCAATGGTCAAGCCCCACGCCGAGTGCCAGATCACCGTCGTCGACTTCTCCACGGACAAGCTCAACGTCGAGGAGCTCGACAACCACGGCCTCATCGAGTTCCTCAAGGTACCGCAGCCCGGCTGGGTGCAGTGCCGGTGGATCAACGTCAACGGCCTCAGCTGGGACGTCATCAAGGCCCTCGGCCAGCACAAGAAGCTGCACCGCCTCGCCGTCGAGGACCTCATGAACACCCGCGGCCGCGCCAAGGCCGACTGGTACCAGAACCACGCCTTCATCATCCTCACCCTCCAGAAGCTCATCCACCTTGACGACACCTCTAAACCCACCGCTCCCAGCATCCCCCCAAACCCCGCCGTGCCCAACCTCCTCCGCCGCCTCACCATGGCACCTCCCGCCAGCACCTCCGACACATCCATCGAAAACGGCA
>Ga0247770_1000945_pt1 | contig 25888 bp, 40 predicted proteins | sample UWRJL136409B6_FD_179943 | JGI IMG/M metagenome (GOLD analysis project Ga0247770, IMG submission 179943) | Plant litter microbial communities from Arlington Agricultural Research Station in Wisconsin, United States - UWRJ-L136-409B-6 | ecosystem: Environmental > Terrestrial > Plant litter >... | reverse complement strand
CGGGTATTACATCATCGGCAACCTGAACTCCGTGGCGCCTGGCCATATCGGCAAGAGCGCCCACATGATGTACTCGGCCGCGCTGTACTGGCTCTGCGGCCAGGCCGTGCTTGCGTTTCTTAGGCTGGTGGTCGCGCCTGTCTTGGTGATTTGCTTCTGGGGTTGCGGGGCGGGCAAGTCGAAGGCTGTTCATCGGACGGTTATTTGTATGGCGGTGTTTATGATTCCGTTGTCGTGGGTGGCTTGTTGGTTATTTTGGGTGGGGTATGTTAGGTTGGCTGGGGATTTGTGAGTTGGACTTCTTGCATTGTACAGGAGACAAGCTGATGTGATGTGTGTATCTAGGTACTGTCCGCCGAATCTGACGGTTGATGCTGTGATTTGGGCGGCTTGCTCGGTTTTGGGCGTTATGGTGGGCGCTGCCGGCGCATAAAGTATGACTTTTTGCATGTACTTAGATTCGTTAGATCGCGTGGTCTATTTCCACAGGTAATAGACTGGAATAATGCGTTTGCGTTCTCTTACCGGCTTTTGTAAGAATTATTTGCCGACCTACTGCTGATGGGCTTCAATGCATCAAAACTTCCAAGAGACGCCTTCGAGTCTCTGTTTACATGCCCCTGAAAGCTCCTGCCATCCCCCCCTGACAGAGTTCAACGGTTTGAGAGTTAGAAACCACGCGTTCAAGTCTCCTCAAACGCGCTGATGAATCCATGTACCTTCTTCGCGTGTGTTTAAACCCTTTCGACGTATGATTCGCCGGGATATCCTCCGTGGTCCCCTCCCTCGCATGCTCATCCCAAACCCCCTCCTCGATGCCTCCCCAATGCCAAAAGACGCACGGCCGTCCCTGCGACGTGGCCAGGATAGAAAAATCCTCTGCTATCGTCGTAGTCGGGATATCAGGATCGAAATCCGTCCCGAAATGCTCCGCAAAGTTCCGTGAGAGTAACCTCGTCATGGCCTCGTCGTTGGTAGTGGTGGGTAAATGTCGCGTCATGGTGAAGGTGGGAGGTTGGGGGCAGCCGCTGGCGGTGCACTCGGCGGTGACGATGCGCTGTATGGAGGAGAGGAGTTTTGCGCGGGTCGAGGGCTTGACGCTGCGGATGTCGATGGCGAGCGTGGCGGTGTCGGCGATGATGTTTTCTATATGTCCGGCTTGGAGAGAGCCGACGGTCAGGACGGAGATGTCGGAGGGGTTGATCTCTCGGCTGATGATGGTTTGGAGGCGGACGACTACGTGGGCAGCTAGGAGGGCAGGGTCGATTGTGCGATGGGGCTGGGGCTGTCAGTTCTGGTTCTTTTTCTTCCTTTTTGGCGGGGAAGAAAACTCACCTAAGATCCATGCCCACCAACCCCAAACAGCGTAATCTTCATCGAGTCCGCCCCCGCCATGATGGTCCCCGTCTTGAGCCCCACACTTCCAGCGCGCATGGCCATGACGTGCTGCCCCAGAACAAAATCCGGCACCGGAATCCCGTGTCTTTCATACATACAACCCATCATCAACCATAGCCTTCGCCCCAGTCCCCCGTTCCTCAGCAGGCTGAAAAAGCACCACCAGCGTACCCAACCACGCCTTATCCTTGAGCCTGGCAAGGACCTCAGCAGCCGCAAGCAGACACGTCATGTGCATATCGTGTCCGCACGCATGCATCACCGGCCGGACAATACCCTCTGCATCCTCCATGGTCACTTTGGAGGCGTAAGGGAGGTTGGTAGCCTCCAGGATTGGCAAGCCGTCCATGTCGGCCCGGAGCATGACTGTCTTCCCAGGGCCGTTCCGGAGGACGCCGACGACGCCATGCCCGCCGATTTCCGTGGTTATTTCGAAGCCGGGGTCAAGAACGGCAAGGTACCCGGCGACGGTGGCGGCGGTGGCGGCTTCAAGGTTGGAGAGCTCGGGGTGGGCGTGGAGGTGCTTGTAGAGCGTTTCGTACCCGCCCATGTTTAATTCGGCAAAGACGGGACGGAGGAGCTCTCACCATGCCCGATCTTCGTTGGCGTTGTCCATTTTGGCCGGCATATAGAAAAATTCGGTGTTGGCTTGAAAAAGAGGGGAAAGGAAGGTTCACGCCGGAAATTGAGAAGGTGAGTCGCGCGGGGATTAAAATTGCTAGAGGCCGAACGGGGAAGCACAGGTGTTGCGGCAAGGGCGCGGGGCCGGACCCGCTTAAAGCTCCGCTCATGTTCACAGTTTCCATCTTGCCCTTCAAGCCGCCTTGAACTTGTCGAGGTGCGAGTTGCATTGAACGCATGAAGGTCCCCACATGCCCATTGTATCTACCTCCTGGGAAGGGGTAAGCTTCATCGGCTTTGGGTCGAAAGCCTTGGACACGGCGGTTGCGGCGGAAGGATCGGCGCAGCTTTCCAGAAATGGCTCAGAGGGTGAGCAAGACTGAGCCAATCCTGAGCGGCCCTGAGCCGGCCCTGAGCCGGCCCTGAGCGGGGGTGAGCGACGCCACGTGGGCGCTGTACGAAAAAGGAAATTTGGTGCCCCAGATTCGTCGCAGGAAACAGAAGAAACTACAGAGACCAGTAAAGAAAATTAGGTCCTGAGGAAGAGAATTGGTTTCCGCACATAAGCACTTATCTGATCCTCGTGCATTCACTTTATTATTGTTGATGCCTTTGAACAGGCTGCCTCACAACATGCAGCATTGTAGAGATGAAATGGCATCCATGTTAGCAATGTTTATGCGTATTATTTGTAGTAGGTTTGTCAATTCACATCAGAACACAAATGGTTTACAAAAGTCAAGTTATATTTAGTAATAATTTACGTACGTGGTATTACTACTACCAGCCTCTACCCCGTAGACTGATATTCTCCTCCTATCAAAGGCAAGTTACCACATCTTCGTTGACTCACGGTCATCCGCCCAGCGTGTCTCTGCAGCCAACTCCTCCTTCTCAGCCTCGCTGAGATCCTCCTCTTTATAGCCAAAGAACTCCCGCATCTGCTGGGTGCTCATGTCTGAAATAAGCCGAGCAATGATCCCAGTGGTGGCGTCAAGGAGCCCCTCGATGGCGAGGTAGTTGGCAGCGTTGCAGATCTCAAAGAGCAGCGGCGCGTCCGTGAGATCACTGATGGGCTGGGTAGCCTCGAGGTTGGTCTTCCGAGCAATTTTCAGCTCTGCGAAGAATGCCGTCTTGAGCTTCTGGGCTGCCACGGTGGCCTCTGAGCCCTGAGGCTTGGCTTCTTCCTTGGGGTTCTCAGCCTCGGGGTTTTCTTCCGCCTGCTTCTTGGCTTCGGCTTCGGCCTCCTTCTTGGCCTTGGCCTCAGCTCGGATTTGCTCCTTTACCTTGGTCTCGGCTGTGAGCAGAACCTGCCACTCCATCCAGGCAAAGACGCGGTGGAGTGCTACGTCGCTGACACCGTGGAGGAAAATGGGGAGTTCCGTATCATCGGGGACATCCATGTCGTCAAACATATCTCCCAAGAGAGAATCGAGTACATCCGACAGCTTTAGTGCGTCCTTGGTGACCGAGAACACAGTTCCCGACTCCGAGGAGTTGTTGCGGATCTGGAGCTTTTGGGGGGTGGAGTTAGCCATTTTTGGAGATGGGGGAGAAGAAGAGGGATGCTGAGTGTAGAGGGTGATACTGTATACTTGAGTCTTTAGTGGGAGACTGTTGGGTAAATCTGCTGCTTAAACTGTTGCCAGAACGGTTGGTTGGAGCGGATGCAGAACTGATTTGTGCAGCTGAGGAAGACTCAAGCTGCGTCTTCTTATGCAGATTGATGACAAGGAATCAGAGTAGTTTTGGACAGCACTCTCGGACAATGTGATTGTGATTCGAGCCCCAACGTAAACGGCTCTGTTTTAAGACAGCTTCCCTTGAAGACAGCAAAGGGATAAAGAACGGGTGACCCTCTTGACCCTGACAAACGCAACGATATTGGGCTTGAAAGAATTGATCCGAGCGCGCGTCGAACAAACAAAGATTTCAACGAAGAGAACAACGATGTCGAATTTCTCATCACTTCAGTTCTGTGTCGTGTCAACCTAGGCTTTTCCACACATGTCTTCGCCACACCCGTTCTTCACCCAAAGTCCCGAGGCGAACCCGTGGCAGGCATCGGAGGCCGGCCACTGTGATGAAGCGTGTCGGGTATTGCAGTTTGAGTCGGCGCAGATGATGAGGGCGCCGCACGTGTCGGAACACTGTGCTTGGTCCCTTGATATCCACATGGCGGAGTGAGATCCCGCTGGTCCTCTGTATGTTTTTCGGTTAGCCAAATGAATCTCCTGGGACGAAAGAGAGAAAGGAGGCGCCAGTAACGTACCCGCTGATTGTGAAGGATGGGACGTTGACCGAGCCGACAAAGTCCTGGCAGCTCTGGTCAAAGTAGAAGTTGACCTGTCCAGCAGACCCGAGGTCGATGAGGCCTGCCGCAACGAGAGTGATGAAAGAGCGCATTTTGGATTTGTGGAAAGATGGGTCGTGAACATCTGGTACTGAGAAGTTCCACAGATCGACGACACACAATGTCATTACTCCCGAAGCCGAGTCAGGCTTACTCATCGTCGCTACCGGCGGAGAAGGCATTTCCGAGAGCAGAGACCATTCTGCTTCGCACAAGGGCAGTGGCGCTCCAGGACTCGAAATCGCGGCCACATGCGTATCAAGGCGACTGGATTTTAAAACATGAATACTTGCCTGCGCGGCGGCGGCGACGAGTGAAGTGTGGAGTTCAAGCCAAGTTCTCCGACGGCTGAGCCGAGGCTTGGTGCATGGGGTCGCTCCCCGATGGCGCTATGGAGCCATGGACCCGGGGGATCGGGCTCCGCTCGCCGCGCCGGTACCGAATAGCTACTAGCTCGAGGGCCGGGTTCAGCCATCGCCAAGTTTGGAAGCTATTGGACACGGAATTCGAAATGAATGCCGAGGGGCGAAGCCCGCCGTTTGCGAGGAAGAAGCGTCAGCCGTCGGCTGTTGCCTCTCTTTTCTTCAGCTCCAACCAAGTTGGGCTTCGTTCTGGTACGGTGTTATATCCGCCAGCGAAAGATGCACCCTTTTTCGAGGAGCGCAATCGTCAAAAAGGCGGGTCAGGGCCGACCTATTCTGGGCCCCCAAGAACTCTTGGTCGGTGCGCATGGGTTGTTGGCATCCTTGTCGTCTACAAAGTAATCAAGAACCCGCAAACCCACCAGTACCCACCCATGGTTCCATATTATGACAGCTGCTCGGAATAGCTCAAATTCCAAGAGCGGTACGGCAGTGGATATTGCCAGTAATTTATTGACGGTGGCGCGGAAGATTTCTTTGCGTCGTGTGGTGGATGCAGGGGCTATAGGCTTGGGTTTTAATATCCAGAACCAGGCAATCCAATCGCTGGAACGGCACCCACAACCCCGAAATATTTTTTTGACGCGGCGTTTGTCGATCTTAACCAATCTTCCCAGGAAATGGGACGCGTCGACGCGAGGCGCGGTAGATCCGTCGCACAGTCCCAAGCAAATGTCAAACACAAAGCCGCCTGGGTGCCGAAGTGTCGGAACAACGACAGTGTTCCTTCTAACAAGACACTCATGATGACAATGAAGCCCGTCAAGCACAGCAAGTGATAGAATGAGATTGTGCGATGGGCAGACATTATAAAACTTGACACATTCTCTCTTGGATATGACGGTTTTCTTCGCTCTCATCAAGCGTCACCATTGCGATCATTTGGATCCAAGAAGCACTGGCTGCCTGAAATAAACCCAATTGGACGAGCATTTGAGAGCTTCAAGACTCATATTTATTGAACAATGACAGAGACCCACGAGATGGAGAGCCCAGGCCGAGAGCCATCTGTCAAAAGCCCGCCCTCAACCTTCGAGTCGGCTGCAGTGCGGCTGTGGCGGAGAAGGGCTCAGTATACCATTCTGGTCCTCCTGACCACCTGGCTTATCGGCGGTGCCGTACAGGTGCAGAGCCAGCTCCAGCTCATACACGGCCGCCGCATGGAGGACATTGGCTTCATGTCTGCCTTCATTGTGGCTCTCGTTGTGGCGCTCTACATCTACTTTTACAAGTGTATCTCGTTGGTCTTAACTCCCGGCATCGACATCAATGCAGAGGAGCTACGCTTCATGCCCATGCCCTACCGCAAGCGCTTGGCGTGCGTGGCATATGGGCCGGGGATCACTTTGGTGTTCAGCGGCGTGGTGGGCTGCATCAACACGGTTCTGACGCTTGCTGCCTGGTGGTGGTTCAACGATCTGCATTTTGCTTCGTATCCACAGGGCACGCCGCCAATGCACGTCCTGGCCACCATAAACGCAGGTATGCTCACCACTGTGTACTTCACCCTCACCGTTCTAACGGCATTCCAGGTGGGCTATCACCAGGCGTGGGACGAGTCTCGAGGTGACGTTGTTGACTGCAAGCAGTCCCACGAGGTTGAAGCGGACATCCATTACGCCGGCCAATCCCGCGTGGTTATCAACGGATGGCTGCGTCTGTGGGATCTCTCCACCTTCTTCTACTAACAAAAAGTGGAAGTGGGGTGGGGGGAGGGCAATGCAGGGGGGAGATCGGGAAGTTGTGTTGCGAGATAAGATAATAAAAGAAACGTAGACAGAAAAATAAATAACAAGTGACGCCCCGCCTGCCGATCAGCTGCGCTGGATGGTTTTGGTGTGGGGGGAACTTTGATGCATAATTTCGAAAGTGGACCAATCGACGTGAATTTTGCGAACGCCGTAAACCACAGCAGGACGCCACAGGTGTCAATACTGCAGGAGGGCCGTGATTGTGGAAAGCAAAACAGCTGACTGTGCCACAAAAACGAAAAAGAGATGGCCGGGCCCAAAAGCAGCGAATATGCCCGGTCAGCGGTCGGCTGAATGGCCATTTCTTACCCCTCTGTCCTTGCTTCTATCCCTCCCTTGCTGCCGTCGTCCATGTTGCGTAAGGTTGAGCCCTGGTGCAGATCTGGAGGATCTCCCGGGCCAATGGGGATCGCTGCAGGACATCCGCTTGGACCACCCCGAGGGTCCGAGCGCCCGCCGTCGTCGATTGAACGTCCATCGGACGACACCCAACGAGGCTTTGGGCGGTTGGTCTCCGCAATAAATCCCAAATAAGCTGGCGAAGCTTGCGCAGGGGCCTTTTCGCGACGCTCGCTTGTCCGCCAGTGCTGCGTTGAGTTGAGAAGGGCCGGCCTCTTCTGGCGCACTTTGTGCGCGCTAGCGAATGGCGGGGAGCGGTGGAGCGATGCGATCTCGTCACTGTCGCAGGCCTGGCCCAGGCACAGAGCTTCAACCCCTCTTGCTTTCCCGAAAGCAATCAAGCTTCCTCGATATTCAGCACCTCTACTCGCGACAATTGTCCGATTCCGAGATCCGAGCGCCACTCTAGCTGCTCCATGGCGAAACAACATGCCAACCACGTGCAGTGTGCTCTGACACCAGTTGACGCCCCGTCGTACCTGACCCGCTCCTCTCTTGGCTTCGTGCTGCCAACCCACCTGCTCTAGACGAGCTGGAGCTCTACGTCCGGCGTACACCACCACCACCGACCGCTGATCGTCCCGTCACCCCGCCCGACCATCCCGTCCGAAATACCACGCATCTACGCATCCGGCGTCGTACCTTCGTGATGGTTACCTTGTCTGCCACCCTCTTTGCTCTTCCCCGCACCCGCGCCGACCACCGGTTCGCCGCCGCGGGCACTGACCTCGACGGCGGATGCGCGGCACGGCGCTTCGAAACAAATCCTCCCTTTCGCCTTGACAGCGGCAGTTCGCTCCATCCAATCCGTGCGAGTCCGACTTGATTGCGACTGCGCAGCCAGAACGCCAGCCGTCTGCTGGCACGGCAAACGCCGCCGCGATGCTTAACAAACCGCTCACCACAGACCACAAGCGGCAGAGGGGGAGCGGCTGACGATGCCGGGGAACCCGAGCTGGCATACCCTGACCTTTGAAGCCTAAAGCAGCTAGCTGGCTTGGAGATTGAAAGCAAGCGTATTTTCCCATTATTAGCGGGCAACACACGTTCCGGACCGGGTTTGTGTCCCAGAGAGGCGCTGTGGAAATTGAACAATGAACCCGATGGTGTTCCCGTACCCTTTTTTACACCCCTTGCTTGACAGGGGTCATCCCCGCCGCCAGCAGCTGTCTTGCGCTCGGAAACAACCGATAGCATGGGCCTTTGTGTTGGCGGTGTGGCCTCAATCTGGCGGGTGTAAACGAGAACCAGAACACCAGAGCACGCCGGGAGGGTACGGGGACGGCGAAGGGCTGGGCTGGGCTAGCTTCTGGACGAGTGGTCTGCCCATCACTTCCCGCAGCGATCCACATGGCCCTGCAGGAACTGCATCCACACCCGCGCCCAAAGCGCAGGTCCAAGCAGCCCCCGATGCTGCATGCGCTTTATCTGCATGTTGCTCCATGGGACGAAGTGAGGTTCCAACGCCAGACAACCGACGACCCACGTCTGCCGTTGACGCCGCTCGTGCCCAGAGCCAGTGGCGCTGCTTGTCCATTCGGCTGGACACCGCGTCGTCATCTCCGCTCCATCCTCGGTCTTTTCTTCTAGCCCCGCCATACCTCCTCTAGCTGAGGGCCGGAGCACAGCAGAGCTGCACAGGTACATATCTCGGCGAGCCCCCTCGCCCCCCGGACCCACAACGAAGTCTGTTCCCTCTCCCTCTTTATCGATCGACGCCCAGTCTCGCCCAGGGCAACACAGAGGCAACCAGCAACGATTGAGACCTGCCCCAACACAGAGCACCGCAAGGCTCAAGCACGGTTGCCCACCATGAGGTTCCCGTCTTGGTTGACCTGGTACAAGAAGCCGGAGTACCGTGATATCCGCGAGTATGCCGACAACATCAACACCGGCAAGCGGTCGATGAGCCCGGCCGGCCGCGCCTGTTCCATCCCCAGCCGACTGCGCCTGGACCGAATCCTCGAGAACAAGACTTGCAGCCCGATGTCGCTGTATGACTTCTACATGTATCTCAAGTACATTGAGTTCTCGTCGGAAAACCTCGAGTTCTACATGTGGTATGTGGTCGCCGCGCCTTTTCTGTTCTTGTCGATCCGATATTAACGCGTCGCGCATAGGTTCAAGAACTACGAGAACGCCTACGCCAAGGGCCTCGCCATGGTCGAGAAGAACTACGGCTCCATGGACAACGTGTCCGAGAGCAGCTCATCGGACTCTACCCTCAAGGCCCAGACCAACGCGCCCGCCGTCGAGGAAGATGACGACGAGGAACAGGACCCGGAAGTCGGTAGGTTTACTTGCCACCCCCTGAACGCGTCGTCCGCGCCCCTGAGACTGACCTTCCTTCAGCCAAGGAGACTCTCGCCCGTATCTCGCAGCTCATCTCTGTCGACGCGTTGTGCTCATCCAAGTCAAAGTGCGCGCCGGCCACAAGCGCAGCTAACCTTGACGCCAAGTCCTTCTCGACCGCCGATCTTCTCAAGACTGTCCCTATTGGCCGGAGTGAACTCGACACCGTCATCGACCTGTTCCTGCTCCCGGGCTCTGAGAAGGAGCTCAACATCCCGCCGTCTCTCCGTCAACAAGCCATCGCAGATCTCCATGTGTCGTCTCACCCGGCCGCCCTGAAGCCTGTCGCCGATCATATCTACGGCCTCCTTCGCAACTGCTCGCACCGCAACTTCGTTCGCCTCGGTGTTGGTAATGGCACATTCGAGACCATCTGCGTCGCCACCATGCTCGGAATCGTCTGTACTATCGCTGGTTTCATCGTTATCTTCTCGCGCGGCTTTGCACCCTACCGTGGCGCGCACACCCGGTGGGAGACGTTCGCAGCCTGGCCGTTGTGGTGGCTCGGCTTGAGCTTGATCCTGTCTGGGCTCAGGGGTAGCTGCTTCTTCCTTCTTTTGTTCTCTCGTCGCCAGCCGCTTCCTTGGGAAAGGTTCGATGACACCAAGTCTTCGGAGCCCAGCAAGTGGCTTATCATCAGACTGCTGTCGCGCTTGATGATCTTTGACCGCAAGATGCGCGTCAAGGAGAGACATTTGCGAAGGCTACAGCAGAAGATTGTCGCACAGAGCCTGCTCGGCGGCGCACTCTTCGCCACCGCTGGCGTCATGTTGTTTATCTTCCTGCCGATGTGGCAGGAGACCATGTGATGGATACTGGGCTTAGTTCCCGACGCTTTCTTTTCTTGCACACTCATTAGCGATACCAAACTTTTTGATGCTGTTGGCAGTTGACCAACGATGACATTATAATCACAATGATACCTCGGGAGGGTCTGGAGTTTGTGGAGTTGGGGCTTTATCATAGGTCATGTTACCTCTACTGAGAAACACTCAGTCTGTCATTAGATATCTAGGGTGTTGGTGGTTGATGACAATGAAAACACGGATCACACTCAATCTATGTAGCGCGGGAGCGTAATCTATCTTGCCGATCGTCGTGGGGAGGCTTTTAGCCGGGAGTCTTCTCTGGTAATGGGGATTTATGACAGCTGCCGGCTATTCGGGGTGGAATGTTCTGTGGTCAAACTTGTGGGTAACCCCTTCACCCGCACTGCCTTCCTCCGCGGTCCTGCATTGAGATGCCCCGGTTCCACCAATGGTCTTACACGATGTCGAGAAAGTGGACGCCATCGCCAACCCGGCGGTCCGGTAACCACCCTGCAATTTACTTGACGATGGAGATAGATGCTCCTCGGTACTAATATAAGGGCCGCGGCGTGGATGGTTTATTTTTCTTCTCGATCGCTCCCGTCGCTCGTTCATTTTCATTCTTCATTTTCTGAATAGTTCGATCGCGAACTCAGTCGCCGCCATGGTTTCTCTCTTGGCACTCCTCGCCGCCACGCCCGCACTGGCAGCCGCCGCAGGGCAAAAATATCTAATCACATTGTAAGCCCCAACCTTTCCTCCCAAGCGTGCGCATAGAACTACTCACTCACTAACACCCCCCAGCGGCGACTCCTACTCCCAAACCGGCTTCAACATCTCCCTCGCCAAACCCTCCCCTTCCAACCCCCTAGGCAACCCGCCCCTCCCCGGATGGACTGCCTCAGGCGGCCTCAACTGGGTCGGCTTCCTCACCTCCCAATTCAACGCCACCCCCCTGCTCACATACAACTTCGCCTACGGCGGCGCCACAACCAACGCCTCGCTCGTCACGCCCTGGAAGCCTGAAGTCCTCAGCTTCATCGACCAGGTCGCGCAGTTTAAGGGGAGTATTGGCGCCACGCCGAGGAGGGAGTATGCCCCGTGGACGGCGGAGGATACCCTGGTCGGGGTGTGGATGGGGGTCAATGACGTGGGGAATTCGTGGTGGAAGAGCGAGGGGGAGTATGAGGTGCTGGTGGGGGGGATTATGGATAGTTATTTTGGGCAGTTGCAGGTGGTGTATGAGGCCGGGGCGAGGAATTTTGTGTTGTTGGGGGTACCGCGTGAGTTTTTCTTGTTTTTCCTCCTTTTTGCTTTTTGGGGCTCTTTGGAGCTCTTGGTTTAGGGGTGGGTTTGGTGCTTTTGCTAACGGTTGACAGCGATTCAATCAACTCCGTCGGTACTGATGAACCCGAAAGACTCGCAGGCGGCCGAGGCCGTGGCGATTGGCAAGTACAATGATGCGATTGCGACGAGACTGGCGGCGTTCAAGGCGGCAAATGCTGGAGTTGTGGCAACGATTGTGGACACGGCCGCACCGTTTAACAAGGCGCTGGAGAACCCAACGGCGTATGGCGCCCCGAATGCCACGTGCTACAACGGAGATGGCGTTTCCTGCTTGTGGTTCAACGACTATCACCCGGGCGTGGCCATCAATAAGCTTGTTGCCGATGCTGTGGCAGCCGCATGGAAGGGGAACTTCTTTATATAGAGTTTCGGCCGAATCTGAAGACACTTCGTACAAATATCGTTCTGAACCGCCGGATCTGCCAGGTAGCTTTGTATTTTTTGGTTCCTTCTTGGCTTCTTGACCTACCAGCATCACCAGTCCTTTGTTGTATCCTCCACCTCAAGAGAAAGCTCAGACGGCATGTCACGGTATGGCTCCAGCATGGGCATCGATACCATCGCAGGCATCATTATCGGCTCGATAGTTTACGCCTTTGTTGGAATGATTTGCCTCCTCAGTGCCCTTTCCCGTCTTAGAACAAGCAAGAAGTGGAAGCGCATGAGAAAGGATGGGGCACTCTATGTACTGTTCCCGCTAGGATGTTTCCTCCTCGCGGTGATCTGGCCATTGTCAGCCATCATGGTCTTCTTCCATCATTTCTGTTGCGGCATGGGCAACACCTGCTGCGGGCTGAACTGCGCCTCCTGGTTGAACGACAAGTGTGAGCGCCTCGCTGGCTGTGGAACATAGTTGCTGTTCCTAAATGCTGGTATCAATGGATTCACTTTTGCTGGGTTTGGTGCAGCGGTTTCGTACGACACTGGCGATCTGGAGAGCGCTGCTCAAAGGGGGCCTAGACCTGCAACGGTACATCAACCGCCTGCGTACGCCAAGAATATAGAGCTTCCAGAACGACACCAGCCGGTTCATCTCAGGGGATGAGCCCTTGTCCCGGTTAATTTTGGGCATTGTAGGATTTTGGAAGGCATGGATGCTGGGAAGCGTGGTCAGGGGTGATTTGTTGGGAGTTGGGGATGATCTGCGCATCAGCTCGGAGTTCTTAGGCCCCTATGGAGGTCTCGGGGTGCGTTTGTTAGAATGGGAGATGAATATTTTCTAGGACTTTTACGGGCGTCCTATCACCAAGGACTCGACATGCTACGGTGTCCATCATGGCTTCCTTTCGTTAAGATCATTCACTCCCTGGGCACAACGCTAGAATTTTGTCTCTTTGTCACCAGCAAGTTTGCCAATCTACGAACATTAAATCAGACTAAAGTTATTTCTACCTTGGATAGGTACACAATCATGGAAGGAGATTCCTTACGTGCGGAAGGTTCCGACCGAAAGGATGGATCTCTTTCGTGCGAAAAGGTGGAACCTCCACTTGCACGTGGGTGCCGGACCGTCAACACCAAGGTTTTCGCACAGCTCGTGCTCCATTTTCACCACCTCGTCACAACCACCCAACTTACTAATCTCACCTTACCCACATCAAACTAGGTACCCGATGGGCGCTCACCGTCTTGGCACCCTCCAAACCACGATTTGAACCAACCTGGCAACCTGGAACTCGCAACATGTCAGAGCCCGAACCCTCCCCCGGGTCTCATCCTCCCTCCTCTGCCAAACTCCCTGCCTGGGACGGTCGCTGGGACCGCGACCTCAAAATCGCAGCAGTCCCCACCTTCGCCCTCCTCTATGTAACCGTCACGCTGCTCGCAGCGGGACACCTCGTCATCGCCACACGCAAGCGATGGCCGATATTCAAGACTGAAATGGCGCTCATTCTACTCAATCCGATACTGTGTCTGGTTTTGGGGGCATTCTGGCCGTTGGGGATGCTAGCTTCGATGTCGGGGTGGCTTTGTGGGGGGAACAAGTCTTGGTGTGGGGTTAGTTGTGGGAAGGTGAGAGGGTGGCTGAAGGGGGTTGGAGATAGGGGGATGAGGCTTCTAGGGAGGGGGGGAGAAAGAGAAAGGGGTGGTGGCGCTGATGAAGGCGAGGGGATGGTTGGTCAAGGAGGTAGCGTGCCTGCTCCAATGGAGTTGTCTGGGTATGCAAAGACGGTTTGAGACGGATTGGACCGAATCTGGTTTGGGTTGTTGAGAGCTGTGTTACCGCGAAGGGGACTGAGCTGGCAAGAAGGAGAGATGAAAACGGTCTCTGCAGAGACTGAAACCAACGACAGACTAATGCAGCCGATGAGGAGCCTCTCAGTGCGTGTTGAGAAAAGAAACTGGGACGGATGCGGGACTCAAATAGCAGAGTGGAAAGGGACTCATCGGCAGTTAGAGGTTTAATAAATGTAAGGCGTAATTGTCATCATACCGTCATCATACTGACATCGAGTCAGGCCGCGCCGTGACTGTACGGCCCGGATAAGATCGACGGTAGGCTCGCGGGCCCAGGCGAGCGAGTCGCAGCACACCTTGACAGGCACCGAAGGATCTCCAAGGCTAAACCCCAAATTGCGTGTGTGACACAAGCAGCCATTTGCCAGCTGTGCCGCAGAGACACAGTGCGGCCTAGCACCCCCCCTGGGCCAAGCGGTGTGCGATGAGCTACAAATACTCAAGCAGGCAGCAAAATGGAATTACCTACCATTGTGGTTGCTGCTATCCAATCGACTATCCAAATCCCGTCACCAAATGGAGCACAAAATGACTAGCCGAGACTCGAGGGGGAGGATAGAACTGCGTTCCGAACATGAATGGGAGCAGAGACCAGAGCCGCCAACAGCCCTGGCAGTTCTTCCCAGAGAACTACTTCTCCCCTATCCGCCATGGGTCACGTACTTCTTCCGCGGCACTCTCGCCATCTATGAGACCGCCGCCCTGGCATTCACAGTCTGGGTGTTCACCAAATGGCAGGAGTACGAGCCGGATTTGGGGAGAGGTTTCCTCTTTCCAAGGGACCGTTATGCGATACCTCTTATCGTTATTGTGGCTGCATTGTTGGGCAACCTCAGTGCCGTTGTTGCAATCATTATGGACAGGTACCATGTTGCCGGGCTGTGGAGGTGGATGGTCTTTGTGGACGCCGCAGTTGGTGCCCTCGGGCTATACGGATCTATCACAATGTCGGGTATCAGTCACAATGACCCTTGGGAAAAGGATTTGGAAGTCCCCTGGCTGGGAAGCCATAATGCCGCAACCGCGTTGCTTTTTACCCTCGGGTAAGTTAGACATCTATGCCCAGCATTCCTGATATGTTTTTGCTGACCGTTTCAGCACCGCTCACATTATTGCTTGTTTCGGTGGTCTGGTGGGCATGCGGCTGGTGGCAGTTAGACAAAATGAAGTTGATTGAGAGTAACATCAGCAGGGCCTGGGTTTGGGCTATCTGACTCCGTCTGAAGACATATAAAGTTGCCCGCCCAATACATCGATTCGTCAGTCATCAATCTCGCACCCCAAGACACACACTCCGTTGTACCTAGTTTTACTGCCAGTGAAATGACTCATCCGAGACTCGACGGATACTTGCACGTCCCAGTAGTGTCGACGTTGTTTCACGTGTTCAAGCAAAAAGATATACCCGTCTCGATGTGGACTACGGTCGCCACCGGGACACATCATAGCAACCATGTTCAACTGTATGTCCCTCGCTAAGCTAAAGGCGTCGGCCTTGCTTTCCCACTCATCATCGTCCTCGTGGATTTGAATATATCGACGGTCGAGGCCGTAAAAGACGATTCGATCGGGGCGGATAGTCGTACCAGCCACTCGCTTGATGCGGTAGTCGATGAGCCAGAGACGTTTTTGGGAAGCCGACAGATTGGCCAGGCGGCCTGCGGCGATAGCGCTCGCATCGAGGATGGAATAATTCCCTGGCCAAGCGCTTGGACTCACAGGCACACGCCAGCGTGGATCGATCTCTATCGCAACGTCATTCCAGGAGGGAGATTGTTCGTCGGCTTCGAATTTGATTGAATCTGCTGCAAACTGCAGGCAAACGAGGTCATGGCGGCGAATAGTGAACATGTTCTTGGCTGCGCCGTGGTTGAGATAGGCGCTGAGACTGCAGTTACCATATTCCTTGAAGTTCACACACTGTGCCCATTTCCGCTCCACGACAGCCCGCGATTCGCGACAGGCGCCCCACAGGCCAGCTTCGATCAAATAGCTCGAGGGGTTGCCGCCAAACCAGGACGGTGACGCCGACCCAGACGCGCTGACCGAGAACTTGGGAGCAGAGCGGTTGGAAAGCTGCGGGGTGCTCGTATGGTACCTTGTTTCGATGTAGTGGTCGGGGTCGGAAAATAGAGAGACGCCAAGGATGCCTTGTATCTTGCACTTATATTTTCCCTCCATATCGCAATAGCCCGTGAAATTTGTCACATTCTCGCCTTCGGGCACGTCGTCGGGGGTGAAGGTGAAGAATTGAACGCCAGGCCGTTCGCGCTCCTCAAGGGCCTGCTCCCAAACCATGCTTCTGATCTCGGCCGGGAAGCGGCGGAAGAGTGGGAATCCGTTGCCGCTTATGGCTGGATGTGGATCTCACCGAGTAGCAGGGACGATGCGTGGCTAGAGGCCGCGAGTTGCGAGACGCGGATGTCAAGATGATATGTTGGGGCTTGTCAACAGAGAAAGCATGCATTTTCCTCGAACTTCGGTCCGCATCCAACTGGTGAGTTTCTTGGCACATATTCTCAGGCAGTTGCGACTGGAGACTGGATGAATTGCAGGGATACGTCATCAAAGCGGTCAATCAGACCCGGGCCAATGAAGGCCGAGATTGATATTTGATCGTAACTTCCCACGGTGATAGAGGGGAGCTCTTTCCTCGCAAACCTGAGGGCATGAGCCGACAGCTGGCCGGACTTCGTTCTCGGGCCAGTATGATGCTTGCGAAGCCATCAGCGACGGCGTGCCTCGAAAGCGGGATTTTGGGAGCAGTCTTTAGGCCTCCAAACCTACGTAGGTACCCTTATGGCTTTAAGCATTTACGCGCGTAACACTTAGCGGCAGACTTAAAGTCATGCTTGCCCTACACGAAACTTTCTAGCGGTTGGGGACTCGGACCCAAGCCGCCATAAAGTGTCTGGCCTCGGTATAAGACACGAATGCAGAGCTAACTTGATTGTCCAGCCGTGGAGCTTGGGCTACGTCTGCTTCTGATCAACAATATCTGCACGACCTTTGAACCCTCCCATTCTACCTGGGTCTCTAGCAATACCCCCAACGAACCCCTGGCAAAGCCCACCTGAGGCGCACCACTTTCACACCTTGTCTAAGATGGGACTCGAATTCTCGGACCTGTCAGAAGAAAGCAGGGCATGGCTTAGTATTGGCATCGTGTTCTATTCCTTCCTTGCGATCTTGTTCACGGTCACCTTGTTCTGTGAACAGGGAGAGAAGGTGCCAAGACTTAAAACGGATCGGTATGGCCATCCTTGTGTTTCTTGGGATGCTCGTCATCGGAATGTGTTGGCCCCTGGCACTTGTGGGATTCATCCTGTCCTGCATTTTCGTGGTGCTGGCGAAGCGTGTCTGCCGTATTTGTGGAACATGCACCACTTACACGACATGCTGTGGGGTGAGCTTTCGCAAAGACGCCAATGCCAAAAATGGAGCAACACCCGGATCCGAAGACGTGGAGGCGGCGGCGGCGGCGGCGGGATTCACCAACCAACCAAAAGGAGAGTGTGGCATGGAGATGCCGGCCAGGGTGGTAGTGAAGTAAGGGCGCTCGAGACAACGCGGCCCTGAACACGGCATGAAGTCAATGTCCTCAAAAGAAATGCTGGTACTGATGGCCATTGTAGAGGTTATGTTCATGGATCGCGGTGACTTTGGAGAGGGAGAAGTCGATGAGAGGGTAGACTTGAGTACTAAAATACATTTACGGAATCCTCGCACAGTTCTGTGCTGGAATGGTAAGGCCTGGGCTTAAACACATTACAAGCCTTAGTTGCATCGTAAAAAGCCTTTCCCGAATGCAGGAAGGCCTTCTCAGTATATGCAGGTTAGTATCTTGCAGACTATTCATAACTTTCTTAAACATGTTCGGTACCTAAGTTACCTATCCTGCTTGCAGCAAAATGGCACATAAAGTACCTAGTAGCCTTTGTCTGAAACAGGCTTTGATCCACAAATTCTACACATACCTCGGTACCTAGGTACGTGAGTCTTACGGGCGTTACGATTCTGCAGCTGTGGCCCTAAATTCTGTTCCTATTCTGTGCGTACGCCTCGCAAAAAGCTTTCTTCCCAAAAAGAAAAAAAACCCTTGCGACAAGACCCGGCTGCTACGTAGGTACAACACCCGATTATCCCATCTAACACCGTCCGTCAACTATCAACCTGTTTCAGCGCCCAGCCCGCGCAATAATTGGGTCTTAATCTGCAGCAAATCCTCTCTTTCACCGCACCAACAATCTCACAGACAAGATGGTACCTTTCTCTAGCCTGGCACCATGGGAGCAAGGATGGGCTGTTCTTGGCATCCTGATCTATTCCATCATCACACTTGCAATAGCCTGCGGCCTTCATGAGGACTTGCACATAAAGTACCCAACGATGAACTCAACTCTTGGACTGCAAACCCTCGCAATCTTGGTGTCGCTCATTACCGCAGCGATATGGCCTGCTTTTGTCGCCATTTTCCTCGCAGTATTAGCCGTGGCTATTGCAGCAGGCCTCGTGGCGCTTGCAATATTTATCGTGGCCGCCATCCTCGCGGCGATTTTCGAGATCATCAAGTTTGTATGCCGTCCTTGCCGCGACTTGAAGTTGCCACAGTCTCCCCCCGACCTCAGCAAGAAGACGAAAACTACCGGAAACGACGATGTGGAGGCAACAGTGGCATATGTCAACCAGCCCAAGCAGGAGGCTTCTATGGAACTCCCTGCATATCCCAGCCCAACTGCCGCACTGAAGTAGGTGCGCAGGCGAAGGTCAGAATGGATGCGACGCTGGGGCGATGACTGAGCGGGGATAATTCGACTACCTAAGAATAGATGGGCAAACCCTGGGATATTTAGGGGGAATTAGAGGGCTTCTGGGGGAGGGGAATGCTTTCTTCAACGCGAATACGTCTTGAACTCAGACACTAATATTAATCCTTCCAATTTAACCCAACCTACATCTGATGACCCCTTGCTGTCTTACTCCAAGTCCCCATCCACCGCGACATCCGAGTCCCCAGCTCTGACCGCCATCTTATCACCCTCCCGCTTCACACCAGCTACAATCGCCGCACTGCCCATCACTGTCTCCCAGTTGTGAATGGCAATCGTGTTCTCCAGATTAGCCATCACAGCCTCATACCCCCTTGGCCACACCTCCTTCTCATATATCTGCACAACCCTGGCCAACTCAGCAGGCGTATGCTCCTTCATATCCTCCAACAGCTTCAGCAGCTCCGCCGCATCGGTGATGGCATTTCCCAGCCCCTGTCCGCGATCTGTTGCAGTCAGACCCAAGCTCGTGGTACACTGACACACCCATTGGAGAAAAACTGAACTCACGAAACGTCATCGAATGCGCCGCATCCCCTGCTAGCGTGACCAACCCACCCTTACTATCCCACGGCTTGGTCGGCCAGTACGTCAGCCGGGAGTGCCAGCACATTGTGCCGCGTGGGATGGTCGTGACGCTTTCCTTGAAGGGGTAGGCGAGGTGGCTAACGCGCGAGCGCATGTCATTGAGGATCTCGTCGTCAGTCTTGAGTCCGGTTTCTTCGTCGGCGTGCCAGGTCAGGAGGACGACGAAGGTCCAGTCAGCTGGGTTGGGGGAGGTGCAGTCGTGGACTGATATACGTCAGCTTTTTTGTGTGTCAGGGGGGGAAAGGGGAGAAGGATGGGAACATACCGCTCGCCCAGGCCATGAGGCCGGTAGGATCCAGGGTCATGTAGTATGTTGGATTGAGCTTTCGGATGTTTAGAGCAACCTGCGGGTCGAGCGTGGTGATGCAGCTCGAGACCACGATGGGGCAGGTGAGCATCTTGTTGTCGTTAGGGGAGGACGCAAAGAGGAAGTCCCGCACGGCGCTGTGCGCCCCTTCGGCTCCAATGATGAGGTTGCCGCTGTCAGTGGTTCCATCCGTGAAAGTGGCCTCGACAATGCCGTCCTGGTTTGTCTGGATTGAGGCTAGACGTTTCCCGAACTGTGCCATGTTGGTTGGTCAGATGCTGTTCATCCAGGGGAGGGAAAAGGGGCGACATACACGAACGTCGATACCTGTGCGCAGCAGGTCGAGCCAGGATCTACGTCTCAGTCGGATGCTAAATGGCGTTTCGAGCGCCCTGAGAAGCTCGCCAGAGACGCCATTAAAGATTGGCATCACAGAGTCGGCGTTCGGCTCGTGGGTCACGTCGGTCTGCACCATTCGGAGACGGTCGTGCAACTCAGGAGGGAGAATACTTTCGAGGGGAGACAGGGCCCAATAGATACCAAAGTTCCAGTCTCGGGGCCGAGCAGTGGGGGAAGCATCTTTCTCAAAGACCGTGGCGTCGATGCCCACCTAGACTTGTCAGCCTCTTCTTGACTCAACTTTCACTCTATGTATGGGGCCAACTGCCACCTTCTTGAATGCCTGGGCGAGCAACAAGCCAGCGGATCCTGGTTGCGTTCCGTTAGAGATATCATGGATCAGACTAGACGATCGTGTAGAGACGAGGCATACCCGCGCCCATGATAAGAACCCTCAAGGGAGAAGATATTTTGACGGGGCCCATGTTGGTATCTGACAAGTAGCTCTGGTAGGTATGGTGGGTTTCTCAGTATATCCAAGGTAGACGAAACTTGTGGCTCATCAGAACATTCAGAGGACAAAGGGGCTGCTATTTGATGATGAGAGAATACAGATTTATCAGACTGACACATTGTGATATTACTGCTGATTCGCTCGTAGTTCACCGTTCAGATGTAACCCAGTACCTTACTCCGGTAATGGCCGGACTGATCCCGCGCACTAAGCGAGCCCTGATTCCGAGCTCTCGGTTTCGGCCTTGCGCCAAGCCGGCATACCGAGTTCGTGATTCGCGATGAGAAAAGAACCTTACAGGTGAAATAGAGCAATTTATAAGATGTTGGGCTCCGAGATAACTGCTGCCTAGACGCACGATGTCGAATACTCCGCTCCATTCCGCGTAACCAACGCCCATCTGTGATGATCTCAGGGAAGCAGATGCCGAACATCTCGGCCTCCGAGGGGTCTCGGATGTCGCAACGACATTAAAGGAAACACACAGCGGTCCATAGGGGCTTTGGTACGTTGAAGAAGTATTCTCCGATCACGGCGTCTCGGGAAGGATATCCGCGCTCTCGGGAAGCTTCATATAACCAGGGGGAAGGGTCTCTGGCGGCGGCTCCTATGCTGTATTAGTTCTCTATCACTTCACCCCCCACAAGACAACTGGTGCTTACTTGGTGCCCCTCTGACCACTTGCGAACGTCATCATAGTTCTTGCATCTGTGTACTGTATTGAAGTCCGGGAAGGCCTTAGGATGATCTGGATTGTACCACACCTGTCCGAGCACGGCAGTGTCAACGTTGCACATCAGAACTTGGCGGACTGTGTCGAGGCAATGGGCTGGAAATTAGTCAGTTTTGGTGAAATATGTTGAGAATATGTTGAGAAGAGGGGCAACATACTGACGTGTAGCCGGAGGATTTTGTCGTCGTTTGTAAATGCGTGGGTCCCTTGGTTTTTGTAGTAGTCGTAGTTGAAGTAGAGCGCTTTGCGGACGAGATTCTGGTTATCATATGTCAGCGGCCGTCTGTCATCAATTCGGATGTACATACTAAACAGTGGAGGTGATGCACGCCCTCAACGTTGACGAAAAAGCCACCCCCAAACTCGTCGGACCGCCGGACGTGAGCGTCCGTCAGGCCACTCCTCAGACCCTCCTCGTACGAGATAATCCCCGCTCTGTCTGTCATGGGGGTTAGCATCAAGAAAGGAAAGCCTCGCCGATGACACTCACAGTCAACACCCAGAGCCTCCCAGGCAGCGTCAACCTCAGGGGAGCCCTGAAGACGGTAGATTTCTTCCTTGATGAAGGACCCGTTGAAGGCATGATCAGTGTATCGAACATCGACTTTCTTCAAGACAGGTGCTGCAGTACCGTTAGCGGAACCGAGAGCGTTGTTGTATTGGACGAGGTATTTACAGTATTGTGTCGTGTATGCCGCACAGGTGCGATCCAGGTCCATACTCCATCGGCCGGCCATGAGGCCGAGGAACAGGCTCATCAAGTTTGTTGATACAACTATTACTTTGCATGCCAGTCGTCGGAGTCGCTGGGCAAGCAACTTCCCCCGTGGGTTGTAGAACTCTGCATCGTCGCCGGGGGATGCGCCAGAAGAGTGTGTGCCGGCGTTCAATGGTTGCTGCTCTGGTTCATTGTCGGGGCTTGCGATGTTCTGAACTCGTTTGTACTGGATTGAGTCCCGGACCCAAGGTTGGGTCTTCTTCTTGCCTTGCGACGGCATGTCGAGAAATGGGCGAATATGCGCGGCAAGGGTAGCTCGAAGTTCTCCGGCCAGACGTGTCTCCAGCTTTTTCGGGAACGAGTAGATAGGGCAGTTGGTCGAGCATGATTTTCATGGGCTATGCACACTTCAAGAAACTCTTTGAGCTGCAGATGCGCTGTTTGCGGAGATTGCTGTTCTAGCCGTTTTTGGTGTTCTGCTTCCGGGCACTTTTTGTGTCGCCAGCCCGGATCGGATCCGGAACCCGGCAACATTACACAGACCACATCCGGCGAGACATTCTCCCTTCGTGGCACTCGCAGAACTCCGAATGCGGAATGATCTTCATTGGCGGGATTGGAGCTCAATGATCTTGAAGTTCCAGCTTCAGGTTTGTGCAGACAATCACTGCCGCTGTGCCAGGTCACTCCCAGCTGCCAGAAGACTTACCAGGCCATGGCCCAATGACGGAGAGGATTGAGTCCACCAAAAGCCTTAGTCATCTCAGAGTATGGTGGTAGGGAGGGAGCTAGTTGCTCTCATTGCCCCATTTGCATCATGACGATTGAGGCCCGGGTGGCCCGAGGGCTGTTGATGCTGCCCGCATCATTGGATTCAGTGCACCAGCACACTGTGCCATCAAAAACTTGAAGCCCGAGAATTTCAAGGTGTCTTAGAGGCTAGCTCTCCAATTGCTAATGCTGGCCAGGAATCCGAAATGCCCGGGTCAAATCCAACAAGTGAACTGAATGAAGCAGCGGTCACATTTTGAGGCGTGATCTCACCACCGCATCACCGGCGAGCATGACAGCAAAATTGTGGCCGCAGCGATGATGGGAAAAACAGAGTTCCAAGACTACCATGACCTCATGCCCCCTCGCCAACTTCATTGCACAGACCGCGTATTACGTGCAGTGTGACGATTGTCCGGAGAAGTCGCCCGCCATATAAATCCAAACCTGACCCAATTTCTGCCGTCTCGCCCACTGCTAAAAAGCCTGAAATCCCACCAGAAGCTCCTTTGATTGACACAGTAAAAACAAGAAGAAAATATCCCCCATCGCCCATCATGGTCTTCACACTCCCCGGAGATCTATACACCACCGACCCCAACTTCACCACGCTCTTCCGCCTCCTCGAAGACTTCAACTCGTATTCGCGCGAGGTACAAGGCGACGAGAAAGAGCAAGCCGGGCGCGGCCACGGGCGCCACCGCCGCGGTCCCCGGCCGCGCTTCGACATCCGCGAGACCAAGGAAGCATACGAACTTTACGGAGAGATCCCCGGCGCCGAACGCAAGGATGTGCGCATCGAACTGACCGGCCAGAACATGCTGGCCATCCGGGGCCATATCGACCGCGGGTACGACGCCCCGATTCCCGGGAAGAAGCCCCCACATAAGGAGAAGGAGAAAGACAAGGGCAAGGAGGGCGAGGGTGCTGAGAAAAGTACCAGTGGCGAGGGAGAAAAGGGAAAAGAGAATGAGTCGGACGCGGTGCGCTTTCTGCAGAGAGAGCGGTTCGTCGGGGATTTTGAGCGCGAGTTTGCATTCCCAGGGCCGTTGATGGAGTTTGAGATCTCGGCGACCTTGGAAAATGGCATCCTCAAGGTGGTAGCCCCCAAGCAGGAGGTCAACAAGACGCGCAGGATCGAGATCCAGTAGGGGCGCACTGGCGCGGTATGACATACCAGTACAAGTAATTAAGGTTATAAAATTCTTATTTAGAGAATTTGTCTTCGAGACTTCGTCATAATTGTGGCGATTACATGCAGGCATCTGTAGCCATCCTGAAACGAAGAACGGGGGCGGTAGCTTGCTCTTCAGGCTGCGGCGTGCTGTTGCTGCGCGCACGCTGGATGTTGAAGATTCCTATGGGCCGTGTCAAGGGGGGCTCGTGTTAAAAATTACAATCTGTGAGACGAGACTACTACAATTCAGAGAGAATAGGGAATGAGATCCTAGGGGGGGGTTTATACCTCTGATTTTCGGCGATTTTCAGGTGCCCACTGTAGATTTGGAAGTGACGACAGCATGGTGACGAAGAGTATAAACCCTTGATTGCGACTGCCAATGCCTGCGTACGCCGGCATCGAGAATAGCATGGACTGGAAGGGACAAGTCTCCAACGGTGGACCTTGAAGCGGCCTTGATGGAGGAGGTGAATGATATGCACTGCCAAAATTTCCTACCAAACTCGGATTCGAAGTCACCAAAAGGGGTTTCACATCGTCATCAACCAACCAACTGCCAGTGCTGCAATTTCGGCATCCTCAGACTACGAACCCTAACCCTCGCCGCATCAACGCGACGATGTCAGGAAGCAATGAAAATGGCTTTCCTTTGTTCAGTGCCATGTCGGGCCGTCTCGGTTTGGCGTGGGCGGATGTCACAAAGAAACGGAGCTGAAATTTTTTTCCATGTCTGGAAACACCATGATCATGATCGCCGAGCAAATTCAAGCCTGTCGCAACTGCATTCGGTAAATACAAAAGCGTAGTACACGACGTCAGTGGCCAGCGATGGCATGACGGATCCGGAAAGTACAAAGCGATCTTACTCTTGAAGCAGTGAGATATTTGGCGTAAATATGATGCCTCCTGCGCTGGCGGCTTACACTCGTCTAACGCCCTGCCAGTGCACATCTTGACAGCTCAATTTTGCCCAAAACTTCAAGAAACAGCCACAGACAAAAAACCATCATGAAGCTATCCACCACACTCATCGCCTTCCTCCCCCTCGCTCTTGCAGCACCAGTGGCAGAGCCTCAGCCCCAAGCCCACTCAGAGGAGACCCGCGCCTACGGCTCCTACCTTTACGAAGGTGACGCCGGCAAGGATCTCGCGTCCTACAGCGACTACGGCAGCTACAAGGACACCAGCACCTACAGCCCTGTCATCTACTACGACAACGATTCTGGCGAAGCAGCCAAGTACGGCGACTACGGCGACTACAAGGGTGCCGGCACCGACAATGACCCCAACGGCATCATCGCCTACAACAATTACGGAAAATACACCGGCCTTGAGGATGCAGTGAAGGGAGAGAATGCGCCGGCGTTTTGGACGGCTTATGCGGAGCCGCCGCAGGGATGGGGTGATTATGGGAAGTACAAGCGCCGTGTTCGTCGCGTGCGCCAGAGCAAGAGTGTCCCGGTAGTTGAAAGCGAAGAGTGACAGGAGACGGCGATCTGAAAGTGTCAGTGGTGGCGTAATTTTGGGGTTTCTTGGATTTGATCTTGTGTGTCGGTGGGTCTCGTCGGTGTCTCTTTCCTTAACTTTTCTGAGTTTCTTGAAATACCACGCTCCTTACTAGTACATATCCGGCCCTGCAGCATGCCAGTGATTCAGCTCCAGTGAAAATACCCAAACTTCACCATGCCATTACTAGTATTCTTCGTTTTAACGGATGATGTCCTCAAGCGTGGCTAAATCCGCTTGTTCTGTCTCGGTGCAAAGACAGAATCGACCAAAATGGACATCGGATTGGCTTGCTCCGCGTCCCAGCGCCGAGGATGTGGGTCCTCGGCGATTCTTCCTCCAACCTCAGCATTAGGCCTGGCCCGAGACGATGCAGCATTCGAGATAATCTCGCACGATGGAGCTCCGGTTGCGTATAATACCATCGTGACGTCTGGCTCTTGACGTTCCAATTTTCCACCTTGCACTGGCAAGATCAAGACCCCGAAAGGGTTCGACAACAAGATGAAGTTCCCCACCGGCAAAACCTGGGCCGCATTGCTCACCTTCGCCCTCCCGCTCACCTCAGCAGCCTCCCTCCGCCAAATCACTGAAAACTTCGGCTCCAACCCAACCAAAGCCGGCTTCTTCATCTACGTCCCCGACACCCTCCCCACCAATCCGGCCGTCCTCGTTAACCCGCACTGGTGCCACGGAACGGCCGAAGCCGCCGT
>Ga0247770_1000943_pt1 | contig 25946 bp, 19 predicted proteins | sample UWRJL136409B6_FD_179943 | JGI IMG/M metagenome (GOLD analysis project Ga0247770, IMG submission 179943) | Plant litter microbial communities from Arlington Agricultural Research Station in Wisconsin, United States - UWRJ-L136-409B-6 | ecosystem: Environmental > Terrestrial > Plant litter >... | reverse complement strand
AAAGTTGGGCTACAGTAGCTCATTCATAGCTCATCCTAGCTCAGGAGCGGCCCAGGATCACGCATGAATCTGGAAATTGCCGAGGGCAACTTTAGGGCAAAACAATGGCGTGTTACATGCAGGTCATGTGTTTCACAGGTTCTAACGAGGGTGAACCACTACTTTCCCCTCGACCTCTTGATCCTCCCCAGCAAGTCGCCCCCACCTTCACCTTCCCTAGATTGATCCTCACCACTGTTGCCGGTGCTCCACCAGGCTCGACGTTTTCTGTTTGCGCCGTTCTCAGTCTGCTTCTCGCCACTGCTATCGTCCTCGGATGTAACTGATGTCGGGGGTGTGGTTGATGCTGTCCCGGTCCCTGACGATGCGTTTGACGGACATGACACAACGCTCTCGGCGAGACTCAAACTTTGTTTCGTTGTTTCGGAGAGCTTTATTTCATCCCTTGCTTCTTGTTCCCCAGCCGGCTGCCCGGGCGGCCCGGGCGTCGTAACCGCAGCATTTGCCGGTGTACCTTTCCACGGCCACCTTCTTTCTGGCGTCCCAAATATGACAGCACCGTTGGGGTAGCTAGAGAGCTCCAAAGGCGTGTTTTCATCGGTTTTGTGGAGGACAGTGATGGTCTGCAAGTCCGCTACGCTGGCGCAGAGCAGGTTTTGGTCCTTTGGTACCGATGACCAGTCTTTGCAGGCCTTGTCCTGCTGTCTCTCATCTTGCCCTCGCGGGCACGGTGCATCCGTGGACGGACAGATGAGTTCTCAAAGCCTTTCCTAAATAACGTCACGGCTGGTATGGCCCGAGTATAGTCCACCCACGTCGTTCTGGCTGCAAAACTTAGTAGTGTCGTGACCTTGAGGTGAAATGGATCGCGGTCTCCAGAAAGTTCAGCAAAGTCCCAGCCCTCAAGATGGTCCAGCAGGCGAACCTTGACATCCATCCCTTTATACGAGGCCTCAAAACTGTGCTTATGGTCAACAAGCTTCTCAAGTGTCTCGTACAGCTCTTCAATACGGTCCTGGATCGTGGTGTTTCGAACTCTGACGTGGCGCGTGGATTCTATCCTTCCATCAGGCAGTGTGCGTTCGACAACCTCCAGCTTCTCCTCCTCTCAGTAGTGGTCGAGGGCTCGGTTCTTCCTGTTGAGCAAAACTTCAAGTGCAGCACGTGATGTAAACGGTTCCGCTACCTCGCAGAACTTTAACTCGTCAAAGAGGAATTCGCTAGAGACGTCGTCGTTTAAGGACTGATGCAGCGACACTCGCAACAGGTGAAACAGCGTTCTTACGCCGTCAACAAGCCAACCGCGCTTATCGTCAACGTCCCAAAAAGTGAAGTGCCTCTGTCGGATCCAGCGCAGCTTCACAGCGTAGCCTCCTCGGGTGATACGAACTGGAATATCCTTATGGCCGACACTAAACTGGCATCCGCCAGTAACGATTTGGCCCACAGAGAAGGATATTTTCTCCAGAGAGAACTCCTTCCCAGGTAACCCAAGTCTTAAGCCCTTGATATCATAGTTCATGCCTTTGGTTCCTGTTGCACGGTCAGCATTATTCTAACCACCAACGTCGACGCCAAGTTTGACTCACCAGCACAGAGTTTAGCTTCAGTACACCATCCCAAAATATAGCGCCTCGATGTCATCTCGTGGGGGGCTATGCCGAAACATCAGGTGCCGCCCAAGTTGGGGTACGGCAGCCTGCTACCGTCGTCTGTACAGTGCAGGTGCCAGAGAACTGCGTCGTCAAGTGTCTCTGTCGGGAAGACGGCCGTGGAAAATCCCTTTAGCAAGTGTTTCCCCGTGTATTAATAAAGTCTCGGCGACTCGGCCAAACGAGACATTATGTTAAGTGGAATCTCCAATCCAGTGTTATAACGGCCCCGTGTCGGAATCAGATAGCCTTCCACGATTACCGGATTTCGAAACAGCCTGGTTTCATGCGACGAATCTGGGCACACGAAATTTCCTTTTTCGTTTTCAATCCTGAGCTGGGGGTAAGCTGGGGTGAGCTGTGGCTGATTTGTCCTGAGCTCTCCCTGATTCGTCCCTGAGCTGGGGTGATCTCGTACACTGCCGCCGCACGGCCTCAGAGGCCCCTTTTCAGTCCCTCCGGCTAAACTTTCTATAGGCTAAAATAACAATTACTAAGCCTAAGAAGAACATAACCCTAGGGCATATAACGCCGCGTATCCTGCATCCATAAGCGCGGAGACTGCGCATGTAACGGGCAGGGTAGTGTGTTATAACTAACTAGGCCTACTTAACGAAGACGCAGAACATAAGGGAAAGGAAGAGAGGAGAGGCTTTATAAAAGGGCCTTTTACTTATATATATAGCTGTGTTGCTCTGGTTAAAGGGAGATAGAAGATTTTAAAGCCGTGGCGTTCTTCGTTATAGTTTAGTATTGTGGTCTATATACGCGCGTCGGTAATTCTAGGGATGGCTTCGTTCAGGGGTTACCAGTGGGGCCCCGGTCCGCCTCCGTGGGTCCGGTGCCACGGCTAAGGGTTGCCGAGGCTGCACCGGGGCTCAGGAGCCTACTAAGCAACAATAATGTTATGGCTTGTTCTATGACACGCCGAGTTGGGGTCCCGGCCGAGTTCCACTCAAGGAGTCTATATCAGGAGGACTATGTCTATTCTACAAACGTAATTCCTAGGTCTTCTTCACCAATCAAACTATCAGAAACTACCGCTGCACTAAAAAGAACGGAACGTGTCAGAAAGAAAGGGAGTTCAGGGGCCTGTCAGAAAGAAAGGGGGTGTGTCAGACAGAAAGGATGTAGTCATCCGAGCTGAATAGAGCTCAACGGAGCTGAGTAGTCGTAATCAGTTCATCTGGTGTGGACCAACATTGCTACCAACATTGTCACCATCCACAGATATAATAGAAGCTCTTTAGTTTTTCCAGAGAGCACAATAAGCAATTCAATCAAGCAATTGCAACCCATCAATTTCACCATTCCCAGGAGTGCAGTACTTCTGACAGGGCCCTGGCCTTCTGGTCAGCGAAGCTGGCTGGATGATTGGGACTGCCTGAACGCCAGTCAGCCTCAGTTTGCATTAGTTTTGGCTTAGTAGTGGTGGAGTTATAAGGTGTTGAAAAGTGTTGAAAACCAGGGTTATATATGGGAGCCAGGGGTCGCAAACTAGGGGGGGCCGGAAACCCCCCCCGCGACTTAATGTCACGGTGCCCCAGTGGTTTAAAGGGATAGACCTGGATTAATTGTCAGGTATCTGCTGGTTTCGGCCGCGCAAGTTCGAGTCTTGTCCGTGACGAATTACCTCCCTTTTTGCTGCCATGCTGAGTTGAGTGGATCTGTTCTTTCAACTTCTTCCCAGCAATAGTCGAACAACAGCTCCTCTTTCCTTCCAAGCTTTTTGTGCAAGGAAACTGAACGAGCCCGACGGGGCCCGAGCCGGACCATAATTCCTGCTCTTGCAACAACATGGTAGTCACATAATGTCAGGCGTCACGAGGGTGTGAAATGGAGGGCGTCACACGCAGAGGTCTTGACTACGAATATAAACAACTCGTCAGAGCTGCACTCCTAGTTCGAGGTTTTGTTCTCTGCATCACCTACGTCAGAACACCACCTAATAAATTACCCACCTAAGACCACAACCTGACTTCATCACACATCTCCACTGCAGCCCCAAGCCGCGTCTTCACCATGAAGTTCACCACGATTACTTTGATCACCATTATGTCCCTCCTGAACCCAAACCCACTCCCATCCTGCTAATTTCCCATGCTCCAGCCACCCTGGCATCCGCAGCCGTGGCCACCGACTCGTTCATCAAGCAGTGCGTCGATCGAGACTGCGTCGGCACCTGGTACGGCGACTACGAACCCTACCACGATTTTCTCTACCAAGCCGACACGTGCTGTAAGAATCTGGGCCCACCGCGCATGAAGCAGCTGTGCCTCTACACTGAGAAGGGCATCAGCTTTTCCTTGTATGAGAGTCAGGGCTGGCGGTGCATCACCCAGGCTCCAAGATGGGAGATGGTTCGAATGGAGTGGAGAATTGGAATGAGGCTCCTTACCATATTTCGGCGCAGGGAGTTTAGGGGGATGGGGATGGGGTTGGGGTTTTTCTTCTTGATCGTGCGTGGGAAGGATGTGCTGATGGATTGTCGCACGTACCTATTTCATCAGAAACTTACTCGGGTACCTAGTCGCGCCGAATAGTTGGGATTTCACGCGTGGTTTTTGTCTAGCAGAATACAATGGCATTTGAAATTCTCCCCGCTTCGCTCGTGTCATATGTGGTTTATCCCAGAGTGAGGGAGAGCGACAGGCGAAGGCGCAGTGCGAAATAATCGTAATAGTAAGGGGTGAAAGGGCATCACATTGAAATCTGAACCTTTTTAGAAAAAAGGGGCCGGGAATCATGATTATACTCCAAACTGACCCTCCTTTTCGTGCTCCCTGGGCGCACCCGCGGTGCAATCGCTACGAGGGCGCGCCGCCTATGCAAGTGCTAACTAATCTCACGTCCTGAAGCTATTGCGAATACCAACAGCCAAGTAATGGCGCCCCCAGAATCCAATCGGTGGCTCCATAGCCGTGGGGTCGGTATACGCCTCTGACAGCTCGTCTTCTGGCGTCGAGATCACAAGCGCCATGACATCGGGAGTGGGAAACGGGGGCACGGGAGAATGCGGGTGCATTGTCCTGCGAAAAGTGGAGATGAAGAGAAGACTAGGTCATCTGGGGTTGGTAGGTCGGTGGTCTCGGGGCCGAGTGAAGGTATGGAAGGAGCGAAGGGATTGCGGTGAGGTTCATTACGATAAACGCATAGCAAACAATCCCAGGAAATATTAGCAAAGATAGAGGTCGGTCAAGGGCACAGAAAGCCCGATGACCTAGCAGTGACAAAAGCTACTCTGTACACGGTAGAGGATGGAGACCATCGAGGTGAGGATGATGACGAGAGCCTGTTGCGAAGTGGTCTGGGCCTGGCTCCACTCCCTCCACAGTTTTCCAACCGGGCCACTGCTCTTGCAGGCTACTTTCTTTTCACTTCACCACGCACACGTCCCACACAGTTCAGATTGCGCACGCCTAGGGCTTCCTATGCCTGATTCGGTCTATAGGGTCGTGCAGGATGCCCACCTCATTTGGCTGAAGCTACAGTGCGCAGGTGTCTCGCACGAGAACCGCGATGCCCAATGCGGGGCACCATTTGAGAGGCTCGATCAGTCCATCGACCCCTCAGCCGTGGTTGAATCCCCAATTCGCCAACGGTCTCCAAGAACAGCCATGATGCATCCTTTCGGTATATTCCTCAGCCCAACGCCTCAAAATATGCACAATCAGCCGGTGTGACACCCCTGCCAGTCACTGTCTTGACCAACCAAAACACTAGCCGGCCGAGTCGCATTCCTCGAGCAGGCAGTTGCACAACATGATGGCGATGGAAGTATATCACGCACGCTTGACCCATCGCCGGCCCGGGGGCCTTGTTCCTACAGGGCCTGCATTGCAAGGTTCGTTACCCTCAGTCCAACCCCGAGTCTGCCCTCCTTGCTATCCTGCCGCCACTGCTGGGCCGTCCAAGATGTTGACGCTGCAATCCACATTCAAGTACGACTGCAACACTACCCCGCCATCTGATCAGGTCGAGATCACTCTTTCGTACCCGCGGTTCGAACCGGCCACGCCCGAGACCAGCACAAGTCCAGATGCTCCCCGACTCGCGGCGGCCCCGATTCCTCTTGTTCCCGTCGGTCGCGGCTCACTTGTTTTCCCCCAATTTCTCGCTGAAAAGCGATATAGCGTCTCAATCCCCACTGGCCGTATTTTCGGCGACAACTATGGCGCGTCCCTTGTCAACCACCTCCAATCGCTCCTGGGCCTTACCCAAAATATCCGCCCGAAGCTTGCCGATTTCACCCTGTCCTTCTCCGCCAGTTATGGTGGAGACGCCCAAGAGGCCGTCCGTCCCATCGACGGATTGTATTTCTTCAAGGCCCTAGTGCCGTTTAAGCCAGAACCCAGGATCTCATTCTTGCCTGTCGCAGATACCCATGACACCCCGCCGACTCGGGAGCCGTTGGAATCCCAGGCTTCTGGCCACGCTGACGATGACGACAGCATTGGCGCCAGATTCGCGGCGACCGCTACTGCCGCTGTTGGAAGGGAGGCCATCATCGATGCAAATATCTACTGTGTCAGCAAGCCAGCCTATCTCCGCGTTCTCAAGGAGATATTCCTTTCACTCCCAACAGACAATGAGTCGATCCTTCTGTACATCATCAATACCTTGGTCGAACTGAATGGCTCATTTCCCGTCTTGACCGAGGACACCGAGGCAACGGCTCGCCAGCGCATTGCCACCGTCCTTGCAGCTTTCAACCTGTCCGCAAATGTGGATGTCTACGCCCATGTGACCAAGAATTTTTCTTTCCTGTTCGACTTTGCCCTTACGATGCCTTGCGTCAAGCTCTTATCCGTTGCGGGCAAGCTACGTATCAACGCGCCTCAGGGCGTTAAGGTTACGAACAACGATTTCTTCCTTTATCACCTTCGCTCCGAGTTCACAACCGGGACCGCAGATGCCCCAGCGCGCAACGTTCGCCGCTATCAATGGGATCGAGAGAAAGTTGAAACCGATTCTATCAACTTTACTTTCACGGAGTTGCAGGTTGTCCAGAGCCGCGTGCGTGGCCTGGTTACTGTCACGGTCAAGGGTTTTGACGGCACTGAGCTCTGGACCACGGAACTCCGAGCCACTGATCCTGCGCTCCAACAGCTTGATATTGTGCTCGACCTACGACTTCCAGACCTATTGAATAATCCGACTGGCACTAGCACAGGCCCGAATTTGAACAAGAAACTTCGCGGTAAGGCTGTCTCCCTGGCGAAGCGTTGCGGTGGTTTGAAAGGCGTGGTTGTTGTTCAGGCTCAGAAATCGACAACCGAGCCGTGGATTACCGTGGCCAGTGGCGAGTCCGACAAAGACGGAAACTTTACCCTTGCCTACCCTTCTGGAAAGTTCACCGCTGCTCAGGCGATATCGTCCCTTGACCCATACAGCGTTACTGCCTTGGTAACGAATGCCCAAGCCGCGGAGGATTCTATTTCGACTGACTTCATCTTCATCTTGCTCGTCACGGGAGATGCTGGTAAGGACGGAAAGGCCGACAGCAGCTGCGGCTGTTCGGCACAGCACGCGGCCGGGCGTCTTCCATCGCAAGAGGATCTCATCCAGTCTGACCAATACACCCAAGATGTGGGGGGTACGTGTCTCAACCTGACAACACCCAACAGACTCCTGCGCGAGTATTCATACACCGCCCTGGTCCGCACTAGCGACCCCGATGTTGCCAACTACACGCTCTCGTTTGGTACCGATGCCAATGGTCGGCGGTCCTTCACCGTCCAGGGACATGGCAAAGTGAAGCGCAACGCCATTGACCTAGACAACCCTATCCTCTGGGAAGACGCGCCCGGAAGCCGCGGGAACCTCTCGCTCTATCAGGCTGTGACGGTGGCCACCGGCCACATCCTCTACTATCGGTCCGAGTTCAGGGCTGACGGATACTCACTCGGAGATTTGCTGTACTCGCTGCCCCTGGCCCCAGGGCAGAAGAAGCAGATGGTGGTCATGGACTCCAGACACGATCTTGTCGGAGCCGAGACGCAATCCATCACGCAGTCGGAATCCCTGGCCAGCAATCTTGTCAACGAGCGAAGCATTGTGGATCAAATTGCTGGCAGTCTGGGAGAGACCTTGGCCGGACGCAGTTCCGCATCGACAGAAGGTGTCAGTGCTGGCGGGGGTGCGGCGGGGAGCTACGGCGGCATGGTAGGCGGCTCGATCGGTGTTTCTGGCGGCTACAGCAAGTCAAGTTCATCCTCATCGCAGACTGGCAAGAGAGACCTCTCGCAATACTTTTCCGAGGTACTGAGACACGACATCATGCAAAAGGCTGACAGCTACCGCCAACTCAACGCCTCTGTCGTCACGGCAGTCCGGGAGGGACAGCAGTACAGCGCCGAGACCAGTGTGGTGGCGAACCACAACCACTGCCACTCGATCACCATGATGTACTTCGAGGTGCTGCGTCACTTCGCTGTCTTTCAGGAGCTGGTAGACGTGCAGGAATGCGTGTTTGTCCCGCTCCTCATGACGAGGTTCTCGATGGAGAACATTCCGAGATGGCGAGATGTGCTCGCGACGAGCCTTCGCCCCACCCCGTCCAACACATACTTGAAGCCCTACACCTTCTTCTCAGGCAGGCCGCAGCATCCGCTTCTTCCCGCTTTCGATGCCCTGGAACGCGTCAAGACAAACTGGACCCAGGTCGACTACCCCTTGACCACGTTCGATCGGGAACCTATCCGCTGGGTGGAAGGGGAGTTGGTTCTCAACACGAGCATCCCACGACCCAAGACGAAGTGGGACTTCATCTTGTCCCTGCCGATCTTCACGAAGACAATCACAAGGGAGGTTACCGATTTCAGGAGTGTTGCAAAGAGCACTGTTGCCGCCATCTTTACTGGCGGACTGTCGTTGCTCGCCGGTGATGACGGTTCGCGCACTGAGACAGCCGAGGTTCTAGCGCGCGCCAAAGTGTTTGACCATTGGTTCGACTTGGATGAAACTTACCAGACCGTTCGTCCCAAGGATTGCATCCGATTCAAAGGCTTTGAATCCTATACCGTGCCCATTCTGGGCTCCCTGCTGGATCCCATCACAATCAACATTGGGCCCGACGACCGACGGATGTGGATCTTCATGGCTAGGGCTTTGGGGTACTCAGAGCCTAAGGATGAGGAAGCCGTTCGCCATCTTCTGACGTACTACTACAAAGGCCAGCTACTGGCCGAGTGGGATACCCTCTACGTTTCGCAAATTGCCCCGAGAGTCTTCAAGGCCATTGTTAACCAGCTGTCTATCGACTTTGCGAGCCTTGATTTCACCCCTCTCTCTAACTACAACGGAGGAGAGAGGCGTATGCGGATCGCCTTCAGTGGGACCTCAGCGAAGCCACGATTTGAGATCGACCCCATCTACTTGTCATGCAGACTGACGGGCCTCAGCACCCTGGGAACAAGCCCTATAATCCTGAACATAGTCTCGCTCCGGGTCGCGTACTCGACGCAACACTACCGCGGCCTTCTGTACAGCGGTGCTGTCAACGGGGATCTATGGGATGGTTAGCGAATTCCTACCCCGGAGAGTGATGATGAGAAGCGCGACCCTCGCAAAGAAGACCGCTTCCTGACGGACAAGCTGATCGATCACTTGAACTATCACGTCGAGTACTACAACCGGATGCTGTGGCTCAGTCTTGATCCCGATCGGCGATTTATGCTGCTTGACGGGTTCAACATCGAGACGTACGACAAGTTTGGCCTTCCGGATGGACTGCGAGCTCTCTCCTCCGTTGTGAAAAATCAGCTCATCACGATAGTTGGCAACTCATTGGTGTTCCCCGTAGCCCCCGGCTTCCGGGTCAGCCAGGCTCTTATTCTCCGAAAACCCGCACAAGACAAGGAAAGGTCTCTGAGCGACAAGGAGGATGGTGAGGAGGGTGACAGCACTCCATCGCTGCTCGACCATTACCGGCCTGACATTGTACCGCCCCCTTATCGCATCAGCACCCCCACCAGGGGTGTCTTCATGGAAGCAGTTATGGGTTCTTGCAACGCTTGCGAGAAGGTCCAGCCGGACACGTCGCAAGACTGGACCAAGTTCACAACCGACGAGCCCCCGGCCATCGGGACTATCGAGCCACCTATGCCCACCATCACGGACTGGAAGGCCGCCTTCAAAGACTTTGCACCACCGCTCATCAACATCCAAAACGCGCCGACCACCCCGGATCCTGGCGCCGGGCTTGCAGCCGCGGGCGTATCAGCTCTGCTCGGAAAGAGTGACGCCTTCCGCGATGCTGCTGGCCTAGCCAGTACGCAGGCTAACGCCATGCAGACGTACCTCTCCAACCAAGAGAATGCCAAGGCGTTTGCGCAGATGGCTACCGGCATGGTTATGCAGACCCACAACACCAAAAACTCCGGCACTATTATGGACACCATGAAGAACGCGAATGCGGCTGGAGCCCTGCCCGATGCGGACTACCAGAAACTCGTCAAGGAGCACATCCAGCAGCAGATCGATGGAGGACAGTCCTTGCAGGTCGATCTTGACAAGAAGAGACAGGAGAACCAGACAAAGCCAACGCTAGCAGATGTCGCCGCGTCTGCCGAGTCCAAGAACAAGGGGCTGAAGGCCTCCAAGATAGACGGCAAAGGAGGCATGGAGACTCTAGAGGTTGTTGGGAAAGGCACCGCACAGATCAAAACGGTCGCAAAGGTTGAGGGCCTGATTCCAGCGCTAAAGCAGCAGTACCGTCTCGACTGCTGGGCTGTGTCGACGGCTATGATGGTGGACTGGCAGAAACAGCAGAGCATCCCCATCGAAGATGTCTTGCGCATCGCCGGCGAAGAATACGTCACCAAATACCGGGACGACACCGGTCTTCGCAAGGAAGAGATTGAGCCTTTCTTCACTAAGATAGGCATGAAGGCCGAGCCACCAGCCAACTACACCATCGCAGCCTACGTCGATTTCATGAACCGCTACGGCCCGCTGTGGGTGGTTACAGACGCCGCGACCGGCACTCAGTTCTCCCCGCACGCCCAAGTCCTCATCGAGATCGCCAGCGACGACGACCCCTCCGGCACCAACACCGAATTCACCTTCCTCAACCCCTTCACCGGCCGTCAGGAGACCGAGAAATTCCTCGACTTCCTCGCCGCATTCGAGCGCATGGTAACGGGGAACAAGTCTGACAAGCTATTTCTACAAATCGTCCACTTCGTTACCGAAATCCCTTTATCCTCCGCCCCCTCTGGCTCAGACCAAACCGTCGGCGGATCTCCCACCGCCGCAGCCGCAGATTGGATGGATCTCGTGACCTTCAAAACGCCCCTAGCCATCATCAACGAGCTAGCCCCGCGCAATATCACCGTGCAAAAGATCGAAGATGCTGGGAGCACCGACGTCAATCTCGACTACTACCCCGTCAGAATCGACACCTGGCCCACAGTGAGCGGCACCGTCCTCTCCGGCGACGCTTTTGTCCGCTACGCCCGCAAGAACATAAACACCTTTATTGATCCCTCCATCTCCAAGTTCTGGCCACTTGATGCCGACCCCGACGGGCCGAGGTATAACTCGGATAGCCCGCTGGGCGCCGTCATGGGTATTACCATCACACCTGACAATGGAGCGGTCGTCGTGGCGGAGGTGGACGCGACGCACTGGCGGTTTGTTACAGTCAGGACGCCGTTCCGACAAACGGGGTCACATCCAGTGAGTGGGACGAGGGAGTTTGGGCTGCGTGCGGTGGGGGATGGTAATGGGGGGATCTTCTACACAAGGGGGGCAGATCGCACGACGGAGTGGCCTGAGACTTGGTTCAGCGGGACGGCGTTTGGGGAGGCCAAGAAGTTGTGGATTAGCTTGCAAAATCAGATAGCAGATTGGGTAAATAAGAACGGAGGAAAGGCGAGGGCGATGGAGTTTGTGCAGAAGGAGGTTAGGTGGGAGTATGTGAAGAGGGGGGGTTAAGACGACGATGTTGAAAGGGTGAGATTGATGAGTTGAAGGGAATTACAAATTCGGGTTCTAGGATACAATTTCGAACTTCTTAACGTATATCTCCCCTGCGGCGCCTTACAAGCCACATACCTCCACTTTCTTCATCTCCTCCGTGATCGCGCAGGTTTATATCGCTCTAACCTCCCCATCTGCTTGTGCTCGTTTCGTAGTGCTACACCCTCAGTCAATCGCTTTTCAAGCTCATTGTCTTAACTCTAAGTAGTTACTCACCTCCCCCCTCCCCCCCTGACAAGCCCTCTCTTGATAAACCTCAAGTTCTCCCAGATACTCGTTGTACGAAAATATCGTGCCAGTATTCTCTCCGCCGCCCCATCTTCTGTAGGGGCACACAAACCCTCAGGATACGGCCCCTCACGGAAGCAAAGAGCCGTGTACCCTGTGAGTGTGTTCTCAAGGTTGAACATGACGGTTTGGCCTTCGGGGGTGTGGTAAAGTCTGTGGACCGGTTGGAGATCAGCTATAGAGGGACGAAGGGCGAGGGGGTCGTGCAGGGGGTAGGTCTATGGCGGGGGCGGTTGATATTTGTGTTGACGTTGCTGAATGCGTGAGGGTTAGGGGGGAGAAGAGGATGCGTTGATATGTCAGGTGAGCATTGTTTCCTTGGCGGCTGCAGATGAAGAGTGAGGTTGTTCAGGTTTGGATTGATGATCATTGAGGCTCCTTGAACGGGTTGGGCTTGTATACAGCCGGTTAAATGGGTAATGGGAGCGTGACAAAAGACTGTCCTTGTCTATGATACAACTAAGCTTAACTGCATTACTAGCAAGGAGCAACTGATACGCTTAACTGACACCGTTAATCAGCTCACCTAAACTAGACTCTTTTCACCCTCTATTACCTTCTACATCTACTATAGCACTACTATGGACGATACGTATACTGATGCGTGTTGTGGGATAGTACATAACCTCCTAGCCTAATCCCAGTAAAAGTACGTAGTAACCTGGCCCCAAAACTGGGATGGTGTGTAATATGCTAGTATATTATACAACATGCACATTACATACTGGCACCTAGAATAAACCAGCACGTAATGCACTAGCCTAAAGCGTACTGGTACACAACATACCATCCTAGAATATTCCAGTACCTAATGTTTTGGCTTAGAACATGCTTAGTGTGAGCACATGACTCGCGGACCTAATTCTTAGCCCATGGTGCGTAACTTCATTACCCAGAACTAGGCAAATACGCAGCGGACTAGTCCCGGGAGCCCCGAAATCTGGACCCCTTTGACGACCTGCACAAGGCTCCAAGGTCGAGCGTACAAATCAGTTCAATTCGAGGAGCAAGGAATTCAAACTAATCATTGTCAAAAACGTCCGAACAGCGTCATTCCTAAGCTCCGTAAATGGTGTTCAGACAGTGGAACCATCCGATTCTAAACGATAGCCTATTGTTTTATACGAAAATTGGTGTCAGAAACACGGCACCTTAGGTTCTATTGTAGTTGGTTGTATTGCTTTTAGAACTGTCATGGTTCTGACTTCTGGCTATAACTTTTAACCTGTATAAACTCTGTAGGGGCTAGCCTTTGTTACTACAGTGGCGTAGACTTATTAGCGGCTTGGTAGTGCTATAGATGCCTAGGGAACCCTTTCTTTTGTAAGGTGGCATTAGTAATTTCTGTATTTGCGCGTGACCCTAGGCTACCCTGAACTGGGGTAGGCTATGGATGGGCCTTGCTTGTACGGCCTGAGATGAAGTAGTTAGAGATGTCCTGGAGCGATGAAATGAGTAGAGTAGTAAGCGATTCCTTACCCTCTGTCAGAATGAAAGGGGTTCTGGCACCGTTCGGAGCGTGGTGGAAAACAGCTGATCGGAGTCGATCGGAGTTAAACTGGCATAGCTGAGCAGAACATAAAAATATATAATTTCTCTGGCTTCCCCAGAGAGCCAACAAGCAATAAAATCAAGCAATTGCAGCCCCTTTCAACCTACAGTTTTCAGTGTGCAACGGTTCTGACAGTGCATGCTGTGGCGCAGCCTTCCGGAAATGGTTCTTAGGGTGAGCAAACCTGAGCTAATCCTGAGCCGGACCTGAGCCGGGGTGAGCAACGTCACGTTGGTGACTCCGAAAAGGGAAATCTTATGAGCCCAGATTCGTCGCAGGAAACAGTTTATACCAGCACTGGCCAGGCTTCGTTACCTCAGGGTGAGGTGTTATGGCACGGGTTGGAAACGTCAGGTCGCAATTGTGTGTCAATATTGGTCCGTCTTGGTAAGGACACATTTCGATTAACGGAAAACACAAAGACAACGTGTCGGTGTCTGATGCGCGGAGCGCCGCGCCAAGCCATGCAAGCAGTTCGGCGACCTCAGCAACACTGACCGTGGACCCGCAAACCTCTACACGCAGTGTCGTGCCTAAGCTGAGCTTAACGGATGTTTTATCCGAGAGGGATCCTTATAGGGGGCACTGCCGCTGGGTCGTCATCTTGGTAAATTGGGGAGTTTGGTGTTGACCCGACGGTGTGATGTTGGCCATTATTCAGGTCCAGAGATTTACGGCCCAAGTCCTTGCTGGGGAACACGAAACTGAGCGGCTCAGAGTCTTCAAAATGGGTCACGTCCCCGATCAAGTCGTCATCAGGAACAATATCCAGAGATTGCAGGGCCAGTATCGATTTTTCGTTTATTGAACTGTTCAGGGACGGCAAAAGCTCACGAAACGGTGCTTGGTTGTTGTCACCGTCCGTATGTCGTGCCAAAAACGCCGCCCTTGATGCCTCTCTGCTCATCCCATGAACCTCGACCAGGTGCCGAATAAAATTATCCGTGCGCTCGGTGTGGAGCCTTCTTGAGCATGACGCAAAGGGACATTCCAGTGAAGACGGCGAGCCTATGTGATGGTGAGTAGCAATGTGATGATTCAAGCCTTTTATCTCTGCAAATCCACGGAGACACGCCGAAACAGAGCACTTGTACGGGCGAGTATGGGTCTTTGTGTGCCTGGCTCGACCCGAACGGCGGCTAAACGCCTTATTACAGCCTGGCTCGAGGCATTTGTTAGATTCAGCTCCGTCGACCCTGACAGACTTCGACAACTTCATTGGGATTTCATCGTGATGATGAGGTCTGGTAACGGTAGCATGGCCCACGTCCGGCAAAGGGTAGCTCGGTATATCTTCAATATCTTCACCTATTAGTCTTCGGGGAAGCGCCGTAGGTAAGAGGGCCACTTTCAGGCGGTCATTGTATTGCATCCATGTGGTACTGATAACTGATGGCGTACCGCAGTGGCCCGGCTGTGCCTCGACTGGCCCAATGCGCGCGGGCACTTCAAGTTCAACGGCGGAGGCAAGCGCTGTATCACGCACCAGGGCGTGAGCGGAGCGAATTGCCCGCCCGGCAAACAGTGCGGGATACACAACTGGGTCGAGAGTCCCTGCCTCTGGGCCTTGTCTGATGAGGGCGGCTCTCCCATCCCGACCGAGACCAACACGACCCTCCTCACCAACCCCAATGATCCCCGTCTGCAAATCCCGGAGGCCCTGCCGACTTTCCCAACTACTACCGCCACGGCGACGGCGAGCTGAGGTTGTTGATTTGATTGTATCTTGTATCTACCTTATATATGCGCGTTTTATAGCACGTATCTAACTTAGCTTCGCGCCTTCCTATCTTTCTACAACTCCTTTTTAGCCCCGCTTTGTCTCACTTTATTCACTGCCAAATGTGCTGCCCGCTGTAAAAAAAAAACTTCTTATCGTTTACAAGAAACAAATTATCAATCCAGTCTCCACCATATCCTACTTTTCTCTTCACCATCACACCTCTCACCAACCATGGCAGCTGCCGCCCTCGACACCTTCCGCTGCGTGGTATCCTTAGAGTGCTCTGGAGAGGCAGAAGATGAGCAACCTGTCACCCCAAACACCTCCACTCTCAAGAAGTTCTACTTCAATCACAATATCTTCAACGTATGTGACCTCCCTCCCATTTATTTACGAGATGAATCACATACTGATGCGACACCATTCTCACAGTGCATCGGTTACCACAGGTCGGAGCGTGACCGTGAACTCTTCGCAGTGAAACCCAAGATCGCGGACCAGGTGGTCAGAGATTATGGATTTGCGCTAAATTTGAAGCGAGCGAACCGGTTCACCGTCGATGTCCGCTCTTCTGACTGGTCTGGCTCTATGCTTTTTTATCGGCTGAAGGACGAGATGATGCTGTCCCTGCACTTGTTCCCCGAGGATCCTGCTAGAGAGAATGAGACAGTCATCTTCGAGGGAGCTATTTTCGAGTTCAAGTAGTGGGGCTCGTTGGACGAAGGAATGGGGGACGTTTAGGGAAGGAGTTGATAAAAGGCAATGTGAGAGCAGCAAGAGGAGAGAGGGGGGATTCTCGGTAGCTCGAAACACCTAGGGCTCTACTTAGGTATTTCCGCAGATAGCGGAATGCAAAGAGAATTACGCTGTCAGTCTCATGTCAATCTTTGCGGTGATGATGCTGTACTCGTCGGGTAAGTTTGGGGTTAGGGTTAAAAAGCCACTTCTCCCGTGACTTCCCCGCTCACGAGAACCGGCTCTCAGAACACTTTCTCACTACAACAAAAACCGCCCAATATAGCATCAACACCCTCCCGTATCTGAACACCATGGCAGATATATCGATCCGTAAACACATCGCATGGCTCCCCGACGCGGCAAGCGAGCCAACCTCGACAATCGTTCTGACCTCGCCCGGGCGCCGCTTCGTCGATCTCCGCATCCTGCTAGATCCGAAACCTTCTTCTGACGGTCAGCCCTTGATTCTAACCCTCAACTCTCCCCATTAAATCCAATGGGCTTTTCCACCTTTCCTGAAGCCAAACACTGAAAAACTCACTAGGCACCCTCTCCCTCTCCTCCCTCGACTGGGCCATAGCCGGAACGTCCACCTCGACGCCCCTCCCCTCCCCAGACGCCACCACCCGCTTTGGTACCCCCTCCCAGTGCACCTGGGCCCACTGGATCTCCTCTCGCACCCCTGACACCACCTCCCTCATCGACACCGGCACCAACCACCCCCTCCCCGACGGAACCACCCTCGAGACCGGCACCATGACCAACCCCGACACCGGCCTCCCCACTCCCTACGAAGAACTCTGGGCCTCCGAGGAAATCCTCCCCGTCCCGGCGTTCACGCCTTCTGGCCCCGCTTTGGTGAGGGTGTGTCTCGTGCTGCAGATGGAAGGGGAGGATGAGGGGGGGAGGCAGAGGAGGGGGATGTTGGTGAGGCTGGGGCAGTATTGCCAGGTTGTGGTGAGGACGGGAGAGGGGGAGGGGGATGTTACGATTGAGAGGGTGCAGTGGAAGGGGGAAGGGGAAGGGTGGGTTAGGACGGTGAGGGTGGGAGGGGCGGAGGTGCCGACGGATTGGGCGACGCATTTGGGGCATGAGGCGGTCGAGGGGGATGTGGTTAGGGTGAGAGGGGAGGAGTGGAGGGTTGTGGAGAGGGAGGAGGTTTAGGAGGTCAGGGGGGAGGTTGCTTCACGTTCTCGTGACATGGCCTCTATCACCTGACTGGCTGGTTGAACCTAGCTCACTTGAATATGTATTCTTATCTATGGCGCTTTCTTGGTCGTTGCATCAGTTCCTTCCGCATGAGGACGCTCAGGGCGGATGATCGTAGTCTAAGGGCTGTGATTTTATTGGGTATGAGATTAGTAGTAATCAAAGTCTTACCGACTACCAATATTGAGCTCACGTCATACCGCCGGAATAGCAAAACACGCGAACACGACTCTGAAATACAACGCTAAGCTTATATGGCCAATCTATCGTCACAATGGGAGCGGTCTATTTCGTGATTTATAACGTCACGTTGCGAAAGCTGCACCAAGCTCATAGGAAAACACGACGACAACAACTCGTGTCTCGGACCGAAACATGGCTACACTTTCCTACCCTTAACTATGCAGTGCTGTTTCTTGAGACTGGAAATAAGGCGGCTTTGGGGAGGAGTGAGTAAGGCAAATTGTCCATTCCCATCTCACTTGGATGGGTTGCTGAAGATACCGTGAATACGAGATGTGGGCTGAAGACCTATTCAAGATGATTAGAATAATAGAATAATCCACTCAGAAGCGTAGAATGATGCACACAACTGGTGGCGGTCTCAAGGGTGTCCGCAAGAGGCCAGCAGGGTTGAACGTGTCAACGTCCCTACCTATATAAAGGGGCTGGTTCAGAAGGCTTATTCCTATTCTCCTCGACAGTTCATCCGCATCTTCCACATCAGCAAGCATCGATTGCACTCTTCCTTTCAACCTACCAAAATGCATTCCAAGCTCATCCTCATCGCTTCCCTCGGCCTCGCCGCCGCGGCCACAGCGCAGACGTTCCAAATCCCTCGGGATCTCGCCGACGGAGCCTACATCGTCAGCCTGGACCACAACAGCGCCAGCGTATTCACGCAGCTAGAACACAACACCACGGCGGTTGCACGGCGCGGGGACGCGGAAGTGCAACGGCGCCAGGTCAGCTTCCCCTCCGGATCCGGCGCCGTCTGCAACCAGCCGCTGGTCAACGACAACGACATGTTCGGCGCCGGCCAGGCCTGGGACCAGATGTTCAACGCCTGCAGCAACCTCGGCGGCGCTTTCCTCAAGAACAAGCAGGCCCTCTTCTTCAAGGCCGGCACAGCTACCGCCTTCATGTGCAACTACTCGTCCAAAGGGAACCCTTGCAACACGGCCGAGTGGGAGCAGGCTATTGGCAACGTCCGCAACGCTTGTGCGGACGGGTCGAATGGACGCGATCAGACTGGCTACTTCAACATCCCTGGTTGGAAAAAGTCGTATGGTTTTACCCAGTCGAGTCTTGGGTTTTGCTAGAAACCCGGAATTTGACGGTGTTATGGATTGTGGCTGTCTGTTTCGTAGCGGACCAGCCTAGGCGAGGATGCGTTATAGTCCGATTTGTCCTTTTTCTTCTTTTCTTTTCTTTGGCTTTCGTAGCTTCTGATTTCCCCATTACGCTCGTTTTTGAAAGTATGTGCGTGCCTAGCACGAGAAGTATGTTATCAAGTGACCAAGTAGGTAGTCAATCAAATAGACAATACATGGTTGCGCAACCTAAACAAACGGATGAGATGCTTCAACTGCTATGTGTGTGTCATGATGAGCGTGATGCCGAGCTGGATGACGGTTGCGGACCAATGCAGTGCTCGGAGTCCGACAAACTGTACAATGAATCCAACAACGGCGATGAACGTAGCGGTAGCTGCGAGGGTGCTGGGAGCAGAACATCATCAGCATCGAATGGGTTAAGGCAGTCGTAAAATCAGGAGTTTGCCTCTCACCTGTAGTCCCGTTCTTCTGGCTTGTTGAGGCGGGAGAATCGTATTTCCGAATCATCTTCACTGTTGTATATCGCAAAGGACGAAAAATGCTAGTCGCTGACAGTGCAGGAGCTCTGCAGCCGGACAATTTTGTCAACAGCCAGACCATCACTAGCCTTCACGGAGAAGTAATGCTCTGTTGTGATACCCTCAATGACATGGCCACAGGAGATGACGCCTAGTATTCCGACCAAGAAGCATGGGTATCCGTATTGAGGCACTGGCACTCCCGCCTTTTCCCACTGCCAGAAGTATGTCGAGACGCCTGGGGCAGCAATGGCAGTTGCTTGCAAGACAACCCCCACAGACGCCCAGAGCCACAGTTCCCAAGCCGGCGCAGTTGCATTCTTGACGTTGAGAGCCAAGTTGGGCGCCGCTTCACTGAGCTCGCTGAGTAGCTTTGCCGTGCCGGCGTCCTCGGCCTGAAGACCATGAGAGCTCAGGAGGTCGCCCTGGAATGCAGCTGCGAGGTCGAGCACGGCCAAAGCGCCATCAGACGACTTGGTAACGATGAGAGTCTTCATGCCGGCAGGGCTTCCAATCATACGCACTATCCCCTTGCCGCTCCAGAGTTCACAGACATCTGGGGAGGTAGACGAGAGAAGCTCTTGCTCTGCTTTTGACTGGCTGGGTCGTCCGTCGCTCACGCAAAACCTTCAAAGGGTGTCCGTTTTCGCCGACCCTTCAGCTCATCGTCGCACGTTCGAGGGGAATGTTCCACTCCTTAGACCCCACCGTCGTTGAAACGTATACGATGGTCGCCCATTCGACGAATACACAAGGACCTGACTAGATGTGCACCCCGGGACTAAAATATGCTATAAAACAGATCTTATCCTACCGCTCAAAATCACTCTGCGTGCCCAATCCACCCTACAGAACTACCCCTTTTCTTAGCCCTTTTTCTTAACCCCTTACCCCTTACAACGCCGCCCCTTTGCTTTGGCCATCGGTTTGATTGTTCGGCCGCTCCGAGTCACCTTAGTAGGCTTATTTGGGTCTAAATCGTTTTGGGCAGTACGTTTTTTCGTGTTTCTACCCTTTGCAGCCTTTTTCTTCGACTAAACTGTCTCCTTAGCTCTAACTATCAGCAAGGATAGGCGACCCCTATTCACAAGCTTCCCTCTAAGCTTAGGGGACTTCGCTATCTCCCACTGTGACAGATTCCGACGTATACTGGGTTTTAGAGGCGGAATATTACCTCCAAGAGGCCCAGAAGCAGTCCATTACCATTGCCGAGGTTATGTAGGAGTGGGAGGATCTAAAGCTATCAAGGCTGTAGGCGTTACTTTAAGCGTAGAGGATACCACGGTTTCAGTGGGCGTGGAAGAAGCCGTAGCCCTAGCGCTGATTAGAGCTATTGTGTGTTTCAGGGGTACGGAGCTAGATCGTTTCTAGGCCTTCCCCTCCGGCGAGTTATAACCTTAGGGTTACGAATAAGAAGGTATAGATCTCCCTTATCCTGTGATAGTTAGAATAGCTCCTGGTTGTGATCAGAGGTACTTACAAGTCTGTTCTTGAGATGCTAACGGTAGTCTCCTTAATAATGTCGTAGATTTTATACCTGCAAGGGATACCGTATTGCTGGCTAGTGGTGCAGGTGACGTCACAGGGGCCGAGATCTCCTGGAAGATGTCAAGAAATGGCAGGCTCTGCAGTGGATGACGATGTTTTGCGTATGGGGCCGTCAAAGAAATTACTGGCCATAGAAAACCCTAAACCTTTGCAGATGGGGGGTGCACATATAGTCAGGCCCATAAACAACACCAAAGCACCTCATCATCGCGCCCGCTATCTTCGGTATTGTCGTCCTTAACCTGCTGCCGCCGCAGAATGATGCTCGAGACGGATAAGCCCGTAACGGTGACAGATACAATGTCAAGGCCATTAAAAGGAGGCCGGAAAGCGAAGTTAAGAACTTAGGCGGGTAATGGGTGGGATTAGGTCGATGAAAGCCGGGGGAAGTTTCGAACAGGAGGTTGTCATTTGTTACCAGCAAGCTGCTCTCGGCAGCCTTATCCCGGATATCGCAAGCAGAGCTTCAATCGCCACTAGGGAAGCTGGTCACCTTCAGCGGCGAAGGAAACGGCCGCCTTACAACTTCGAGCGGTCCATCCGGTTAACAAACAGACACTCTCTGACCAATTCGTCAAATCCACTATACTGACAAACAGTTACGTAACAGGACAGCCGACTTAATTCAAGCCAAAATAAGCCCGAGTCGGTTCCTGCTCTACCAAGTGTGACCATGTTCCTGGCCTCGATCAATCGTAGCCCAGTTCTCGTCACTTTAGCCAAGCTTTAATCTACCGCTATCAGCTAATCCGGGTACATAGTGGCGCAACTAAGGCCCACTACAGCTTCGTGTGCCAAGGATTAGCCCCCTAAAGACACCTACGTTGGGGTGGTTAGGGGACCCTTCCCGACTAAGGGACAAACGTGGTGAAGATCTAACATAACCGATAGTAACCCAGATGCGTGTGTCGTCGACGACCCTAAGTATATAGGCCAGCTGGTCCCGCAAGTGACTACCCTTTTAGTGTAGTACTCCCCTCTCCTCCTACTCTCAAGATCAAGGCGCGGCAGGAGGGCTTCCAGTAATAGTACGGTAGAATTTTATCCTTTGGACTAAATACAGAACTGTTCAAACATCTAGAGTACCATCCAACAACACTTGCAACGCAAGCGTTCGCGCAAGGAGCGCGAGGGCGATAAGTCATCCCAGTACACCGCGACTCGACGAATCCAGTACGTTTAGCGAATAGCTACACTCTAGACTTAAAGTCAGCCCGAGTGGACCAGCGATCGCGGGCCTAGTACGACATTCCTGACCTTTGGTTTACAGGTCATGCACACAAATTGCGACGAAGCAGTGCCGGGTCACGAAGATGATGGCAGATCTAGAGAGATGAAGGCGAGAAGCTAGGCGTACAGATTATCCAGAAGACGGCGTTGGCGCGGGACATCATCGTTCTTCTGCTCTACGGCGCAACACCAATTCCTAGCCTTCGTTGTGGCAGTCGAAGCCGGCGTGAGAACCCGGAGGACGTGACCATATTAGATGATGACTCGCCCGAAAGCCCTTGCTGCTCGTGATTGAAGACAACCTTTTGTTGATGAGGTAGACTGCGTGGTTGTTTTTTGGATGCTGCTAGACAAGGCCGACGACCATGGAACGTCACCCGTCCCGTGGCTCTTAAGGACCCAAACTCGGAACAAGGGACGCGAACCAAGCTTCCAAGCGGGCTGGGCAGAAGCCGGATCGGAGGTTCTTGGCCGGGTAACGCGGAAGCGATGAGTGAGATTGACTTGACGAAGAACCTGCCGCGACCTTGTACAGCGTAACAGTTAGCTAAATTAGTTATGCGTGTTAAAGCTACGGAGCCTACTTTGACTCGGCCCTGCTAATTCTATTTATATATCTCTGTCTAGGCAGCATCCGCGCACGTCGGTAAGTCCGCGGCCAGGCGATCTCATTTTACACTGCTTGGTATCCTTATGGTGCTTGCAAGCTTGCATGGTAGGAACTTCCGTGACAGACGTTTTCCTCCTTTGGCAATCCCGAGCCGTAGCGCTAAACCTTGATGATACTATGCCGCACTATCTGGTCATCATTACGCTTCGTGAAAGAAATATCTATAATGATAAGTTGTTCAGAAAAATAGACAACTCGACCTGGGTGCGCTTTAGAGACACTGGAAAAGGTGGAGAGCAAAATTTTGGAATCCAAATGTTACATGATTTATCGACGTGTTAAAATTGCAGGTTTTCTTTTCTCCTTTAGTTGGAGTGAAGGAAAACGCGGCTAGGTGGTGGTGGTAGAAGTCCCACAACTGGGTCCTCGTAACTCCACCGCCATTTTAGACCCGTAGCAACTATAGCCGAGGCAACCCAGAACTATGACCCCCTTGCTCAGTCTGGCTCAGGCCAAGGCAACAACCGCTCAGTTCCGAAGAAGGAAAGGGAAATTCATGGTGTCGATTTTAGGGTGGTGAACTTGCTGTTTCAACTCCTTCCTCATAGGCTTCCCTGGGTCTATTATCCTATTTGGTAATGTTAATAAAGAACAGTTGTAGTTGGTGAAACTAAGCCTAGTGTAGTAAAAACCTACCAACCAGTTCAAGGGCCGCTGCTGCTCTCAGAGGACAAATCTCCCAATAATTTCTGCCAGAGAGAGGGCCTATGGTGATTGGAATAAAAGATGGTCAGCGTCGGCGAGCTAGGTATCATGCTAGATGTGCTGCATGGATACGTCACTTACCGGCTCGGGTAGACATCAATGATATAAGTTATAACAGCAACCAGCACAGCGAAGCAGCCCGTCCCGACAACGACCCACCCAACAGCGGGTGTGTACGCAACCACGACAAGGGACAGAAATATGAACGCCAAAGCTGCGAAGAGCTGTAACACGGCGCCGAGTAAGCCAACAACGCGCGCATAGCATTCCGATTCGAGTCTCCTGGCAAAAGTGTCTCCCCCGTAGACGGGAGCCAGCGCCATGACGCATGACAATCCGAAACCGAGCGTGAAGAACATCCATGCGAGGGAGAGGAAGGTGCGAACCTTGGCGGCGCCCCAATCCGAAGGGACGTCGTCGTCCTTGGTGATGGTCGGGATGACGGTGAATGTGATCTGGCCACCGAAGCCGAAGATAGCGATGAAGGTCGGCATCAGCCCTTTGAGCCACTTCAACGCGGTCGGCTCGGGCTTTGGCTCGGGTGGCGGCAGTGACTGCTGCCGCTTGAGCTCCTGAATGAGCTCATTAATAAGCGCGCGCGTCTCCAAGTTTTCCGCAACTATTGGCAACTGCGTGCCACCCATTTTGCTGTTGTTTTTACCTTTAATTGTCGATTTTGCTGTGTTGAATCGTGATGGAAGTATTCCAGATTTAGGGTGGAAGAATTTTATGGAGGCCTCCCGATGGACTACTTGAGGTTAGGTGGTTATGGCAAACGTGATGTCGGGTCACACAAGCTTAGGCAGCAACATCCCCTCACAACCTGACCAAGTCCAGTTTCTCAATGCGCGACTTCGTGATTGGTGCTGAGCCCACATACACCTCTTTCACTCTCGAAGTTCAGAAACAGAGGAAAGGCAGGGGGCTGATTGTCGAGCTCAGTGTCGTCATACGGTCAAACTTGTTCCGATTCAAGTGGAACAGCTTCGCGCCCCGAATGAGCTTTCCGATCCCAATCAACCATCAATGCGCTTTCGTTCGCTGCCAAGTGAAAAAATCCATGGCGACTTTTCTCAACAAGACTATACGAGAGCTCAGATGGCGCATCGATTTCTACCTATGTCTTTGTGTGTGTGGCCCCGAGCTGAATGTTAGCGCTTATCCGCCTATTAACTTGGAGTAGCTAGTGCAGTTTTCTGCCCCTCTTTAGGCGGAATGTTATGAACCAAGCTACGCCCACATTCCCTTCTCCACACGCGCCGGCAGCCAAAGTTGGTCCCCGCGGTCCCCACGTAGTCGAAGAGCTGAGTTCAACACTTTTTGGTGTCACCACGTGGTCCCGTCGCCGAGACCCATCTCGAATCTCAACAAAACAAGAACACTTTTCTCCTCCCACGGGGTTCCGTTCTAATACGGCGACGGCTGCCTACCACACACCCCCGCGGCGTCCCCATGCGCACGCCTGGGCAAGCCCGTTGTCATCGTCCCAGTCGGTTTCCGCCAGTCACTCGGCACGCCGCCAACGGGCTGGGCCATGGCCGTCTTTTGCCATCACCTCTGCAATCGCCTCCTCAATTGCCTCTGCCCACGAGCCGCTGTACTTGGCCGCCCATTCCAACAGAACTGATATTGTCAGGCTGCTTCTGGATCATGCTGCCGACTGCCTCCTCAAAGGCCACTGGCGCCACGGCCTAACCCTCTACTAATTCGCCCTGGCCGACCTGCAATGCCTGCACGCGACCCACTCCTCTCCCAAAAAGGGACCGCCTACCACATCACCCCTCTCCAACCCACCTCCGACGTCGACGCCGACGCCGACCCCCCAATCGGCAAAAGCCCCCTCGTCATCCCTTTCTTCCACCCGTCGACCTTCCTCTCTGCCCTCCAAGCCCGCGTCCTCCCCAACGTCAAGGCCCACTACAACCTTGACCGCCTCCGCTCCCCCCTCTCCTCTTGCTGCGCATCTTCATCGAAGCAGCTGGAGTGTAACCCGCCGCGCTCCCGTCATAATCTTCATCATCATCATGATCCTGGCCGGCATCAACTGGACGCTCAAGGACGACTGTCGAACACGCTCTAGTGTATCGACGACGTCAACGTTGCTCCCTATTACAGACAGCGATTCACGGATACCGTGCTGCATCTCTCTCTGTCCATTACACATTGCATCGGGCAGAGTGAGCCAACAGCGCGGAGAGCCGTCTCCCTTTCTCCGTCGTATCCTGAGCCGCCCTTCCACCTTTGGAACAAGTGAAGATATTGCGATCTAGTGGTTGGTAAGGAACCACGTAAAGAGATGTTTGCTGTGGTGGCGGTTTGTCGGCGGTACTGCACTCAGGAACGGAAACCAGGAGCACAATGTCTTCTCAAGTGTTTTGGGCGTAGGTTGTGCTGCCTGGGGGTGGCACAGGCGACAGGGTGATCCTACGGGGAAATGCCTATGGCATTCGACAGCTTGGCGTCGAGTGCGGTAGAAGCCGGGGAGCTGAGTCCCCACGGCCGAGTCATAGGCGCGCTGGAGCAGCCAGGCCATGGTGAAAACTTCTGGTCGGCGGCGAATAGCCCAGGCTTGCGACCGGTTCGCCGATGGACAGCCCAATCCCGCGCTGGTTCATGGAGATGCAGGCTACGTAGGGAGCCCATCATCATGAGTATCGCTTTAGCGCCATGATCAACGAAACGACTCGGCGATTCATGAGGCCACGGACTCAGCACGTAGGCATATCAGTATGGGATTATTGGGAAGCAGAAGAGCCAGTGGCCAGCGGTTACTAATCTTGACCATCTTGACA
>Ga0247770_1000939_pt1 | contig 25985 bp, 19 predicted proteins | sample UWRJL136409B6_FD_179943 | JGI IMG/M metagenome (GOLD analysis project Ga0247770, IMG submission 179943) | Plant litter microbial communities from Arlington Agricultural Research Station in Wisconsin, United States - UWRJ-L136-409B-6 | ecosystem: Environmental > Terrestrial > Plant litter >... | reverse complement strand
TAGGACGGCGACCGGCCGCCGCCGCCGGCGCGGGAGGAGGGCTCCGCGGGGGCCGCCCGGAGGGGCGCGCGCATCCTGCTGGCCGACGACAACGCCGACATGCGCGACTACGTGGCGCGGCTGCTGGTGGAGCAGCGGTACCGGGTGGAGGCCGTCCCCAACGGCGCGGCGGCGCTGGAGGCGGTGCGGCGGGAGCGGCCGGACCTGGTGCTCTCGGACGTGATGATGCCGGAGATGGACGGCTTCGAGCTGCTGGAGGCGCTCCGCGCCGACCCCGGCACGCGCGAGATCCCCATCGTCCTCCTCTCCGCCCGCGCGGGGGAGGAGGCGCGCATCGAGGGGGTGGAGGCGGGCGCGGACGACTACCTGGTCAAGCCGTTCTCCGCCCGCGAGCTCCTGGCGCGGGTGGGCGCGCACCTGGAGATGGCGCGGATGCGGAGCGAGGCCGCCGAGATGGAGCGCACGCTGCGCCGCGAGGCCGAGCTGGCGCGCGCCGCCGCCGAGACGGCCGGGGCGCGCCTGCGCGAGATCTTCATGCGCGCGCCGGCCATCATCGCCACGCTGCGGGGGCCGGAGTACGTCTTCGAGAGCGCCAACCCGCGCTACCTGGAGCACATCGGGAGGGACGACATCCTGGGGCGGCCGCTGGCCGAGGTGGCGCCGGAGGTGGTGGAGCAGGGCTTCATCGACCTGCTGGACCGCGTGTACCGCACGGGCGAGCCCTTCATCGCCGACGAGCGCTCCATCCTCCTGGACCGCCGCGGGGACGGCCCGCCGGACGAGGTGTTCGCCAACTTCGTCTACCAGCCGCTCTTCGAGGCGGACGGCTCGGTCTCGGGGATCTTCGTGCACGCGGTGGACGTGACGGACCAGGTGCTCGCCCGCAAGCAGGTGGAGATCCAGGCCACGGAGCTGGAGGAGCTGCAGGCGGAGACGGAGGCCATCAACGAGGAGCTGCAGCAGACCAACGAGGAGCTGTTCCAGCGGACGCGCGAGGCCGAGGAGGCCAACGTGGCCAAGGCGTCGTTCCTGGCCACCATGAGCCACGAGCTGCGCACGCCGCTGAACGCCATGATCGGCTACACCGACCTGCTGCAGATGGGGGTGCCCGAGCCCATCCCCGACGGGGCGCGCGAGCAGGTGCGGCGCGTGGGCCTTTCCGCGCGCCACCTCCTCCAGCTCATCGAGGAGATCCTCACCTTCAGCCGGCTGGAGGCGGGGCGCGAGACGGTGCAGGCGGAGACGGTGGACCTCCGCGAGCTGGTGCAGGAGGTCTCGGCCATCCTGGAGCCGCTGGCCCAGGAGCGGGGGCTGCGCTTCGACGTGCCCCGGACGACGAGCCCCGCGGAGCTCCGCACGGACCCCCGCAAGCTCCGCCAGATCCTCATCAACCTGGTGGGGAACGCGGTCAAGTTCACGGAGCGGGGGGGCGTGGAGCTGTCCGTGGCCGACGAGGCCGGGTGGGTCTGCCTGCGGGTGCGCGACACGGGGATCGGGATCTCGCCCGACCACCTGGAGACGGTGTTCGAGCCCTTCCGCCAGGTGGAGACCGACCGCGCCCGGCGCGCGCACGGGTCCGGACTGGGGCTGAGCGTGGCCCGCCGCCTCACCCTGCTCCTGGACGGGGAGCTGCGGGTGGAGAGCACCCCCGGCCAGGGGAGCACCTTCACCCTCCGCCTCCCCGCGCAGGGCCCCGCCGAAGCGGACAGCGGAGACCCGGAGGCACGCCCCGTGGATGGATGACGCGGCCCACCCGCGTCCGAGACAGAAAAGCCCGCGTCCCGCCGTGGAACCCTCGGCGGAGATGAGTATCGAAATTTTTTCGGAGAGGGCCTATCGCTCCTCCCCTTCCTCGACCCGTGTCCGCGCCTCCGCCACGCGAAGCAAAGGTGCCGCGCATCTCCAGACATCGCCCACCACGCCATCAGGAGGATCGGCGCGGACGCCTGCCCCCGCTCCACATCCCCTCGATGACGCAGTTGGCGGGGCCGGGGCGAGGATGAGATTCCGGTCGAGGACGGATCCGTGGAGCGGCGTGACGGAGCGTGGATCACGAGATTTCGGAGGGACCTGAGAGAGCCTTCGTACCGCGCAAGCTCGAGCGGGTGACGGTCTCGCGCGTGGATCGGATCGCGGGGATCCGCTCGAAGCGCGATCGGATGCAGCTTCGGCCCGCGCGGATCGAACGGCGATAGTGGCGAATCGACACGGAATCCCGTCCCCCGCGCCGGACACGGCGGACATCCGCATCCGGTGAGAGGATGAGCGACGTGGAAACTCCCGCGCCGCGCATCCCGTACCCTCGCAACGACATCCATCGGAAGATCGAACGCGCGGCATCCCCCGCTTCCGGCGGCGCCGTTCCTTGCGTTCGCCAACCCCCGGCGCCGGCACCGAAAGCCGCCGCCGCGATCCCGATCATCATCGCCTTTCCGTCATCCGGAAGCTCACCCTATGCTATCGATCCTGGCCACCGCGGCGCTGCTCTTGGTCCAGCAGCCGCCCGCGGCCGACACGGTCCCCGCTCCCCCCTCCGAGCGCACCGTATCCACCGCCTACGCCGACCCCTCCGCCCGCGAGCTGGTCCGCCACGCGCGGGAGTACCGCCGCACCGTGGACCGCAGCGTCCGCGCGTACCGCGCCCTGGCCCGCGAGCGCTCCTCCGCCGGCCTCCGCACCCTGCGCCGGGAGCGGCTGCTGGGCGGGAGCGAGATGGCCGCCCGCATCGACTGGCGCCGCGAGGGGCCCGTGCGTGTCCAGCTCCTGGGCGCCCGCGAGCGCAGCATCGACGACGACGAGAACGACGGAGTGAGCGGCTTCCGCGACGACGCGCGGCGGCTGGCCTTCGACCCGGCGGACGACCGGATGCGCGCGTCGCTCCTGGGCACCACCTGGATCCGCCACCCGCTGGCCGAGGGAAGCGAGCGCGACTACCGCTTCCGCTCCGGCGACACGCTCACCGTGCGTCTCTCCGGCGGCGAATCGGTGCGCGTCTACGAGCTCCGCGTGGAGCCCCGCCGCGCCGACGCCCCACTGGTGAGCGGCTCCATCTGGATCGAGGACCGGAGCTACGGCGTGGTGCGCACCCTGGTGCGCCTCTCCCACTCCCTCCGCGAGCAGATCCGCAGCGAGACCACCCGCGACAGCACGGGCGAGCGCACCCGGAACATCGGCGTGCGCGTGGGCGGCGACAGCGCGGACGCGCCGCGCCGGGGCCGGCGGGTGGCGTTCCTCCCGGACGTGCGCGTGGACGTGCGCTACATCACCACCGAGTACGGGCTGGTGCACGGGAAGTGGTGGATGCCCACCGAGACGGCCATCGACGCCACCATCAGCGCCGGCTCCCTGGCCGCCATCCCCGTCCGCTTCGAGCGCGCCTACTCGCAGTACCAGGTGGAGGGCGACTCCACCGCGGCTCCCGGCGTGGCGGCTCCCGAGCCGCTGGCCTCCGACACCCCGCAGGCGTGCCGCGACAACGAGGAGTGCCAGTGCGCGCGCGGCGTCTGCCGCGTGGTGGAGGTGGAGCTCCCCGCCGACTCCACCACCCTCGCCACCGCCGCCGAGCTCCCGCCCCCGCTGACCCCGGACGCGCCGCTGATGTCCGGGAAGGAAGCGGACGAGATCGCGGACGAGGTGCGCGCCGCGGCCGCGTCGCCCTGGATCTTCCTCCCCCGCCCGCGGATCACGCAGGCGCCCATCCTCCTGCGCTACAACCGCGTGGAGGAGCTGTCCGTGGGCACCCGCTTCGGCGCCGACTTCGGCCCGTTCTCCACCGACGCCACGGTGCGGATCGCCACGGGGGACTGGGAGCCCAGCGTGGAGCTGGGGGCGCAGCGCGAGTCGCCCGAGCGGCGGCTGCGGCTGGCCGCCTACCGCCGCATGGCCGCCGCGGACGAGGCCGCGCAGCCGTTCGGGCTGGGGAACTCGCTGGGCGCGCTCCTCTTCGGGCGCGACAACGGCGACTACTTCCGCGCCACGGGCGTGGAGCTGCGCGGCGCCCCGCCCCGCTCCGAGCGCCCCTGGCTGGAGTGGCGCCTCTTCGCCGAGGCGCAGCGGGCGGTGAGCGCGCAGACGGACGCCTCGGTCGCCGGCCTCTTCGGCGACACCGACTTCCGCCCCAACATCGCCGCCGACCGCGCGGACCAGGCGGGGCTCGCCTTCACCTGGCGGCCGGTGTTCGACCGCCAGGTGGCGGGGCTGCGCTGGGGGGTGGACGTGTACGGCGAGGGGCAGACCGGCACCTTCGACTTCGCGCGGCCGGCGCTCACCCTCCGCACCGGCTTCCCGCTGGGCGGGCTGGTGGGCGCGCTGGAGGCCGGCGCGGGGACCTCGTTCGGCGACGTCCCCGTGCAGGGGCTCTGGCGCGTGGGCGGCTCCCCGACGGTGCGCGGCTACGAGGCCAGCGTGCTGGCGGGGACGGCGTTCTGGCGCGGGCGCGGGGAGGTGGGCACCGGCTCCGGGTCCGTGCGCTTCGCCCTCTTCTCCGACGTGGGCTGGGCGGGCGACCGCGACGCGTGGAGCTTCGACGCGCCGCTCTGGTCGGCGGGCGTGGGGGTGAGCGTGCTGGACGGCGCGGTGCGGCTGGACCTGGCGCGCGCCCTCCGCGAGCCGCGCGGCTGGGGCCTCTCGCTGAGCCTCGACGCGCCGCTCTGACGCGTGTACTCTTGATGCCCGAGCGGGCGGCCGGGGCTCCCGGCCGCCCGCTTTCCTTTTCACCGGATTCGGAGGGTGTGGACCATGGAGCGGCGGATCAACATCTCCAGCGGCGGGCCGTGGGAAGCGGTGGTGGGGTACTCCCGCGCGGTGCGCGTGGGCCAGCACATCCACGTCGCCGGCTCCACGGCCATGACCCCCGACGGGATCGTGGGAGCGGGCGACGCGTACGCGCAGACCGCGCAGGCGCTGCGCACCATCGCCGCCGCGCTGGAGGAGGCGGACGCGGAGCTGGAGGACGTGGTCCGCACCCGCATCTACGTCACCGACATCTCGCGCTGGGAGGAAGTGGCCCGCGCCCACGGCGAGTTCTTCCGCGACATCCGCCCCGCCGCCACCATGGTCGAGGTCCGCGCCCTCATCGACCCCGCCATGCTGGTGGAGATCGAAGCCGACGCCTACGTGCTGTCGGACGACCGGTAGGGCCTAACGCCGCCTCGCATTCAAGATGATGCACAAATCTTCGAGGTCCGAGGCGGCTCTTGCGCGCGAAGTAGAAATCGGGCTACTTACCCAAAGGCTGCACCCGAAATCCTGCCCCAAAGGATTGCGGCAGGATTTCGGGAGTTGATTCATGTGTAGGTACTGAAGCCGGACGTCATCCCCCAGAAAACAAAACTGCTGGCTCAACCTCACCGCCTGTGTCATGACCAAGCTCTTCATCTCCCACAGCTCGCACGACAACGATTTTGTCCGCGAGCTCCGTATCGCGCTCGAGTTCCACGGCCAGCCGGGCTGGATCGACTCTCGTGAGCTTCGCGGCGGAGATCCGCTATGGACAGAGATCCAGCAAGCCATTGACGCTGCATCCAGCTACGCAGTCGTGGTGAGCCCGGAGTCCTTGCAATCCAAATGGGTCGGCAGAGAACTGCGTCACGCACTGGAAGTGCAGAAACAACGCGGCAAGGACGAGTATCCCGTCGTCCCGCTTTCATTGAACGAGACCAAGCTCGGCGTGCTGGAGGAATTCTTCGGCGAGGAACCGATCTACATCCCGGTAAGCAGTGCCGCCGGCGGAATCGACGCGGCGCTGAACCCGATACTCGTTGCGCTCGGCAAGATCCTTCCCACCGATGTTCCCGCCGCGGCGCAACCGAAAGCCGAGCCGCTGGAGGAACTCGTCCTTGAACTCACCGATCTGAAATTCCATGAGCAAGACGGCGTGCGCCGCGCTTCGGCGCGTGCCCGGGTCCTCTATCAGCCGGCCACGCCGGGCCAACCTGAAGTCGCCAGTTTGCAGACGTGGCGCTTCATTGCGCCGCTCGGACCAATCGAAGCGGAAGAGTTGCGCTGGTATCTCGAGAAATACGCAATCTGGCCCAGCGACTATTTCCGCGACCGCGCACGCAAGGTGGAGGAAAGTCTAGTCGCCTGGGGCCGGCTCCTTCACGAGGCGGCCATGCCCGTCGCGCATACAACCAACGTCATGCAGGGGTGGGCGCGGATTGAGGATCACGCCGGACGCCGGTTTTCCATTCATGTGAATGCAGCGGTCGAGTCTGGCGCACCCGAGGCAGACGTGATTGCGGCGAGGGAAGCCGAAACCGCACTGCTCGGCTTGCCGTGGGAGTTGCTCCACGACGGCGTCGGTTTCCTATTCCAGGGCGCCAAGCCTACGCGTGTCCGCCGACGTTTGCCAAACACGAAGGTCCTGGACGTACCCGTCGTCACCCCACCCATCCGCATCCTGCTAATTACCGCGCGTCCGGAGGATGATGCGTGCGGCTACATCGATCATCGAGCGAGCGCCCTGCCGCTGGTCGAAGCGATGGAGGCCTTGCCTGGCCTTGTGCACATCCACGTACTCAGCCCGCCCACGCTGTCCGCGCTTCGCATAGAACTCGACCGCGCCCGGCGTGTTCGCGAGCCGTACCATGTCGTCCATTTCGATGGGCATGGCGTCTACGACCGCCAAGTCGGTCTTGGAGGATTGTGCTTCGAGAAGCCAGAAGACGCGGGCAAGCTGGAGAAGCGCCGCCACATCAAGGTCTTCACCGACGAACTCGGCCCCTTGCTGCGCGATCACCGCGTACCACTCGTCTTCCTCGAAGCGTGTCAGACGGCGCAGGCGGAACAAGCCTCCGAGTCTGTCGCCTCCGCGCTGTTGGAAGCGGGAGTGGCGTCCGTCGTGGCGATGAGCCACAGCGTGCTGGTGGAAACCGCGCGCCGCTTCGTTGAGGCGTTCTACGCCGCGCTCGCCCGTGGTGCCCGCGTGGGCGACGCCATGCTCGCGGGCCAACGCCACCTGAAGGACGATCCCTCACGCGGTCGCATCTTCGGTGCAGGCGAGCTACGGCTGGAAGATTGGTTCGTACCTGTTCTTTTCCAAGAAAGAGAGGACCCGCAGCTATTCCGCACCACGCCGTCGCGGCAGACGCGGGAAGACTTCCTCGCGAGGCTCAATGTCCGCCTCGGTGAACTGCCGTCGGGGCCGGCAACCGGCTTTGTAGGACGCAGCCGCGAATTGCTCGCGCTCCAGCGGTTGCTACGTCATGAGCGTTATGCGGTGGTGCGCGGCCAAGGCGGCGAAGGTAAGACGACACTTGCCGCCGAGTTCGCGCGCTGGATGGTTCGTTCACATCAGGTGAGCAGAACCCTGTTCGTCTCGGTCGAAACGCACAGCCATGTCGCCGCCGTGCTCGACGCCATCGGACGCCAGCTTGTCCCAGGTTATTCCGTCGCCACGTTTGGCGACTTGGAGCAGGCCCTCCTGCCTGTCGAGCGCACCCTCCGCGAGCAGCCGACGCTGCTGGTGGTGGACAACATGGAGAGCATCCTCCTTCCGCCCTTCGTCGCAGCGGAAACGCCCAACGCCCTCACTGAGGAGGCACGGCGTGAACTGGCCTCAATACTGGAGCTTTGCGCGCGGCTCAATTCGATTGCTGACACGAGGCTCGTCTTCACCAGCCGCGAGTCGCTTCCCGCGCCTTTCGACGCACCGCGACACCGGCGCGAACTGCATCAGCTTGACCGTGAGGACGCGGTCAAGCTGGTGGAGCGGGTGTTGAACGCCGAGGCGGACGGCGGCGCCGCCGCCATGGCTGCGGACGCGGCACGGGAAGAGATTGAGCAGTTGGTGGACGCCATACATGGACACGCCCGCACATTAGCGCTGCTAGCGCCAGCTCTGCGCAGCCGCGGAGTTGAGGCCACCCGCGACTCGCTTTTGGAACTGATGGCGGAGATGGAACGCGGGTTTCCCGGCAGTCGGGAGCAGTCCGTGTTCGCGAGCGTTGAGCTTTCCCTGCGCCGCCTCTCGCCAGCGAACCGAGACAAAGCGCGCGTGCTCGGAATATTCCACGGCGGCGTCGATCTAGATCTGCTTCGCCATATGATGAAATGGGAAGAACCGGAGGTGACCTCATTAGCAATTGAGCTGGTCGAGACCGGATTGGCAACGCCTAATCGATACAACCATCTAACGCTTAATCCAGCGCTCTGCCTCTACTTACGAGGTTGTATAGACCCAACAGAACGCGAAATACTGACTGCCCAGTGGCGCGAGGCGATGAAGGGTTATGTCGGTTTTCTTGTGCGGCAACAATACCAGAACACCGAAATCGCCGCGACGCTGACGTTGCTAGAGCTCCCAAATCTGTTTGCGCTTCTTGATGATGTGCGGCGCACGAGTGATGCAGAGGCAATGATTGGTGTTGCCATACCGCTCTTCAACTTGGTTCAGACACTCGGCAAGCCGCGCCTGATTGAACGCGTAGCACAGGTGCGCGATGCCGCCGCATCGGCGCTGGGCGGGACGTGGAATCACGCACAATTTCAGGCGCAGAGAATGCGGGTCGAGCAGCAATTCGATGAAGGCCGCGTGCGCGAGGCGCTCGAAGGAGCCCAGCAGTTGATCCACCGTGCTCACGCAGCGGGAGAAGCAGCTTACTACGAAGCCGGTTACGATTTAGCAATGGCCTGTTGGCTGCTAGCCCGTGTGTTTCAGGCTTACGGAAGTTCAGAAAAGGCTATACCCCTTTTGAATGAGGCGCAGCGACGATTCGAGGTTTTCGCAAGAGATAAAGGAGATGCCGCTGCCGAGAGCATGGCGGCAAAGTGCTTCTCGCAACGAGGTGATTGCCTTAGGAACCTGGGCCGGCTCGACGAAGCGGCTGTAGCGTATGAAGAGCGTATCCGTCGTGGAGAGGAGCTCGGTGACTATCGTGGGGTCGCTGTCGGGAAAGGACAGCTCGGCACCCTTCGTTATCACCAAGGTCGCTACTCGGAGGCACTTGAGGCTTATGCAGATGCACGCGAGCGGTTCACGAAGCTGAACGAACCGCGCATGGTAGCCGTGAGTTGGCACCAAGCTGGCATCGTATATCAGGAGGCTGGCCATCCGGAACTAGCGGAGGATGCCTACCGACGATCTCTGGCGATCGAAGTGCTGCTTGGAAATATTCCTGGGCAGGCGGGCACGCTTGCACAGATTGGAAAGTTGTATGATGTGGTAATGGGCCGACCCGAGGAAGCGGTACCCTTTCTCAAGCAAGCCGTGGATAAATTTGTAGAGATCAGTGATGTAGCGGCCGAAGGACACACTAGAGGCAATTTAGCCATCATTCTTCGCAAACTCTGCCGCCTCAATGAGGCGCGGCAGGAAATCTTCCGAGCGATCGAATGCCTCGCGCAGTTCGGCCACGCGCCGTTGCCGTGGATAGCGTGGGATGTTCTCGCAGACATTGAAACGGACGCGGGAAATCCCGCCGCCGCTACCGAAGCAAAGCGCAAGGCTATCGCCTGTTATATCGCCTATCGGCGCGACGGCGGCGAGAACCATAACTCGGCTGGCCGCATTGCTCTCGCTGTCACCCAAGCTCTACGCAGCGTCGGGCCAGCGGAAGCCGCATCCCTTCTTCAGCAAGTCACCGCCGAACCCGACGCCGCTTGGCTGCTTCCCTTCATCCAGGCCCTTCAAGCTATCCTCGCCGGCCGCCGCGACCGCGCCTTAGCCGACGCCCCGGAACTGGACTACAGTATGGCCGCCGAGATTCTTTTCCTCCTTGAAATCCTCGAACAACCCGATAACACGCGCTTCTCGCAAGCTCCGTAAACTTTTCCATCGCTTGGCAAGAGAGTACAACGAGGGATAGGGCTCGATCGACACCGATCGAGCCCCTTCGCGTCTACTCCACCTTCGCGCCCGCCGCCCTTCGCACGGCAACGGTGCGCTCCAGCTCGTCTCGCGCCTGGAGGACTTTGCGCCTGACGTCGAGGGGGAGATCCGGCGTCTCGGCGAGGAAGCGGTCGACCGTCGCCAACGCCTCGGCGCTGGTGTGGCCGCCGATGAAGGCGTTGATCCAGCGCGGGAGGAAGAAGATGCGGCGGTTGTCGCGGATCCACTCCAGGCGGTCCAGCGATGGGCGCAGGAAGGGAAGGCTGAGCGACGCCTGCGCCGGGTCGTTGAAGGCGCCCAGCGACGCCGTCACCCACTCCTCGTTCAGCCGCGGGTCGTCCAGGTAGCGGCGGAAGTACGCCGCCTTGGTGGCCGCGTCGCGCTCCGCCGCGCCCGCCATGAACGCGCGCCGCGCCGCCTCGGGGGTGGAGTCGCGCGCCACCTCGGCGCGGTAGAGCGCCATGGCGTCCGGCTCGGCCAGCGAGACCAGGCGCTGCACGATGCTCCAGCGCGTCGGCTGCTTCACCGGGCCGCCGTCGAAGCTCCGCGCGCCCGACAGGTACTCGCGCAGCACCGCGCGCGCCATCGGCGACTTGGCCGTCTCCACCAGCGCGTCCAGCGCCGCCTTGCGCAGCCCGTACGGCAGCGTGGAGTCCGACGCGCGCCGGGCCAGCAGCGCCTCCCACGCCGGACGGACCCGCTCCGCCTCCGCCTCGGGCGCGTACCGCGAGAGCGCCGTCAGCCCGCGCTCCAGGATCTGCGCGGCGATCTGCTCGTCCTTCTCGCGCGGGAGCTCGCGGAGCGCGGCCTCGGCGAAGCGCGCGGGGGGCATCTCCGTCTCCCGCACGCGGTCCCAGAGCGCGCCCCAGAGCATGGCCCGCAGCAGGTCGTCCTCCATCTCCCCGACGTGCTCCTCCACGTACGCGGCGCTGCGGTCGTCCAGCAGGAACATCCCGTAGCCGTGGTCGCCGTCGTTGGCCCACACGTAGTCGGGGACGGGGAGCCCCGCCACCCCCGGCACCTCCGTCACCCGCCCGGTGAGCGAGACGGTCACCACCACGTCCTCGCGGTCGTGGTAGCCCAGCCGCACCCGCACCTTCCCCGGCCACCATCCGCCCGGATCGCCCGCCAGCGCGCGCGCCGGCTCCTGCTCCAGCCGCAGCGAGGCGAGCGACCGCGCATCGCCCGTGGCGGCCACGATCGGCCGGAAGCGCGGCATCCCGGCGCGGAGGATGTACTGCTCGCCGAACGCCGTCAGCGACTGCCCCGACGTCTCCTCGATGGCCGCCAGCAGGTCGCGCCACGTGGCGTTGGCGTAGGCATGGCGCTTCAGGAAGAGGGTGAGTCCGGCGCGGAACGCCGAGTCGCCCACCATGAAGTCCAGCTGCTTGAGGATGGACGGCGCCTTGTTGTAGACGATGGGGCCGTAGTTGCTCTTCGCCAGCTCCAGGTTGGCCAGCTCCTGCCAGACGGGCGTGGTCCCCGAGGTGGCGTCGACGCCGTACGCCAGCGGCTTGTTGCGCAGGTGGAAGGTCTTCCACGCGCCGGTGCCGGGGCGCAGCTCGTCCTGCATCTTCGCGGCGAGATACGTGGCGAACCCCTCCTTGAGCCACAGGTCGTCGAACCACTCCATCGTCACCAGGTCGCCGAACCACTGGTGGGCGACCTCGTGGAAGGTGGTGGCGTCGCGCCCCAGCCGCTGCGGCAGGGTGGGCGGCTCGCGGAAGACGAAGCTGGTCTCGTTGTAGAAGATGGCCCCCACGTGCTCCATCCCCCCGAACGGGAATGCCGGCGCCAGCAGCAGGTCCGCCTTGGCGAAGGGGAACGGCACCCCGAACCAGCGCTCCAGCCAGACGATGGCCTCGCGGTTGGCGCGCAGCTGGTCCTCCGCGTCCACCTCCGCGCGGCGCGAGGCGCGGCCGTACAGCGTCATCGGCACGCCGGTGGAGTCGGCCGGCGTCCACGACGTCCAGGGGCCGGCGGCGAAGGCGGCGAGATACGTGGAGATCGGCTCCGTCTCCGCGAATCGCCACACCTTCGCGCCGCCGGCCCCGTCCTCCGCCGACTCCAGCGGCCCGTTGGCGATCACCGTCCACTCGGCCGGGGCGGTCAGGCGCATCCGGAAGCGCGCCTTGAGGTCCGGCTGGTCGAAGGAGGGGAAGAGCTGGTGGGCGTCGGAGGGGACCAGGAGCGTGTAGAGGTACGTGGCCCCGTCCGTGGCGTCGTCGTAGCGGATGATGGACGAGCCCGCGGGGGCGATGCGCGCCGTGAACTCCGCGTCCACGGTGTTCGCGCCCGCGCGCAGCCACCGCGCGGGGATGCGCACGTGCCCGTTCTCCCACGCGAAGTCCGTCACCGCCGCCCCGTTCGCCCGCACCCCGCGCAGGCTCGGCCCGCGGAAGTCGACGACCAGGTCGCCCGCTTCGCTCTTCCGATCGAAGGCGATTCGCACGGAGCCGGCCGCCGAGTCGCGCCTGGTGAGGTCCAGCGCCAGCTCGTAGCGCACGCCGGAGAGGGTGGCCGCGCGCTCGCGCGCCAGCTCCAGGGAGATGCCGGGCGTGGTCAGCACGTCGGGACGGGGTGCGGGGGATTGGGACCGGGCCGCGCCCCCCGCGAGGAGCACGGCCGCCGCGGCCAGGATGATCGTGCGCGTCACTCGTTTCCTCGCGGGATTCTCATCGGCGGCACCGGACGGGGATCAAGATCGGGATCAGATCCAGATCAGATTCAGACCGAGATCCGCATCCATATCGAGATCGGGATCCAGATCAGGATCAAGATCGACCGGAGCGTACACTTCCAGGTCTGGTACTTCCAGTGTTGGAAGTACCCAATCTGGAAGTCCGGCGCCGTTCGGACAATCACCCGAACCCGATCAACCCTCCCCGATCACTCCTCGCCGGGCTCGGAGGAGACGACTTCGCGGACGACGCGCAGGAAGTTGTCGACGGTGGGCGAGGGGACGCCGCGGGGGCGGCAGAGGGCGATGGTGGTGAGCATGCCGCGCGGCGAGAGGGGGAGGTAGCGCACGCCGCCCCAGCGCAGGCGGCGGAAGGAAGCGGGGGCCAGGGAGACGCCGAGGCCCGCTTCCACCAGACCCACGATGGTCAGCCACTCCTGCGCCACCTGCACCACCCGCGGCGCGAACCCCGCCTGCCGGCAGAGCGCCATCACCTGGTCGTGCAGCGTGGGCGCCACCTCGCGGGGAAAGTGCACGAACGGCTCCTCCGCCAGGGCGTCCAGGGGAATGCCGCGCCGCCCGGCCAGCGGGTGCGCCGGGGGGAGCACCGCCACGAACGGCTCCCGCACCAGCGATTCGCTGGCGATCCCCGGGTCGGGCGCGGGCTCGCGCAGGAAGCCCAGGTCGATGGTGCCGTCCGCCAGCGCCTGCACCTGCGCGCTGGTGGAGAGCTCGCGGAGGCGCAGCTCCACGCCGGGGTGCCGGTCGCGGAAGGCGCGGATCACCGCCGGGAGCGGCGCCAGCATCACCGACGCCGCGAAGCCCACGGTGAGCACGCCGGCCTCGCCGCGGCCGGCGCGGCGCGTGGTCTCCATCCCCTGCGCCACCTGCGCCAGCGACCGCCGCGCCACTCCCAGCAGCACCTCGCCCGCGGGGGTGAGCGCCACGCGCGGGCGGCGGGTGAAGAGCGCGCACCCCAGCATCTCCTCCAATCGCCCGATCTGCTGGCTGAGCGGCGGCTGCGCCATCCCAGCCGCCGCGCCGCCCGCCCGAAGTGCAGCTCCTCCGCCACCGCCGCGAAGTAGCGCAGGTGCCGCAGCTCGATCCCGTCGCCGTTGATATGCATCGCGTATCGGATTCGCATGTTTTCGGTATTGGACGTATCGATCCGTTCGGGGCTAAGGTAGGAGGCGGCCGGCACGCTCGGACCCCGCGGCCGCCGATCCTCATCCCCACCCCTCCGGAGACTCTCGATGCGCATCTCCCCTGGCGCTTTTCCGGCGGTCCTCCTGGCGGCCGGGCTCGCGCTCGCCGCCGGATCGCCGTCTTCCGCGCAAAGCTCTGATCCCGCCGGTCCCCGCGTGGTTGGCCTGGACCCGGCGGACCTGGACACCACCTGCGCCGCGTGCAGGGATTTCTACCGCTTCGCCAACGGCGGGTGGCTGGACCGCAACCCCATCCCCGCCGCGCGCTCCAGCTGGAGCAGCTACGCGGAGGTGGACGAGAAGACCCGCGCCAGCGTCCGCGCCCTCCTCGCCGAAGCCGTCCGCCATTCCGCCGCCGGGTCGGGCGATCCGTCCGCGGTGAAGCTGGGCCGGCTCTACACCCTCTGCCTGGACTCCACGCGCGCCGAGCGCGAGGGCGCGGCGCCGCTGGCGGCCGGGCTGGCGCGGGTGGACGCCGTCCGCGACCGGCCGGGCTGCAGGCCGCCCTCACCCACTTCCACCGCGTGGGGCTGGACGTCCCCTGGGCCCTCTTCGCCGTGGCCGATCCCCGCCAGAGCCGGCGCACCGCGGCCGAGGTGTGGCAGTCCGGCTTCTCGCTCCCCGACCGCGACGACTACCTCGCCGACGATTCCACCCGTCGCGCGCTGCGGGGGCGGTTCGTGGCGCACGTGGCGCGGATGCTGGAGCTGGCGGGCACCGCGCCGGCGGAGGCGCGGACGCAGGCGGCGGCCGTGCTGGCGATGGAGACGGAGCTGGCCCGCGCGTCCATGACCCGCGTGGAGGAGCGCGATCCCAAGGCGACCGACAACCGGATGACCGTCGCCGAGCTGGGGGCGCTGATGCCGCGCTGGGACTGGCCGCGCTACCTGGCCGCGCTGGAGGTGCCGGCCGGGACGGAGGAGGTGGTGGTGGGCCAGCCCCAGTACCTGCGCGCCGTCGACCGGCTCCTGGGCGAGCGGCCGATGGAGGACTGGCGCGCGTACCTCCGCTGGCGGGTGGTGCTCTGGAGCGCGAGCTACCTCTCCTCCGACTTCGTGAACGAGCGCTTCCGCTTCAACCAGGCGCTCACCGGCGCCCGCGCCCAGCGCCCCCGCGACGAGCGGTGCATGGGGCTGATGGACGGGCTGATGGGCGAGGCGCTGGGGAAGCTGTACGTGGAGCGCACCTTCACCCCCGAGAGCCGGCGGCGCGGGCTGGAGATCATCGGCAACCTGCGGGCGGTGATGCGCGAGCGGCTGGCGGGGCTGGAGTGGATGGGGCCGGAGACGCGGGAGCGGGCCGTCGCCAAGCTGGATTCCATGGCGGCGTACGTGGGCGGCCCGGACCGGCCGCAGGACTACGCGGCGCTGGAGGTGACCGGCGGGCCCATGCTGGAGAACGTGGAGCGGGCGGTGGAGGTGCAGCGCCGGGTGCGCCGCGGGGAGATCGGCAGGCCTCGCGACCGCACTCGCTGGTTCCAGCTGGCGCACGTCTCCAGCGGCGCCTATTCCCCGTCCGAGAACCGGCTGGTGTACCCGGCCGCCAAGTTCCAGGCGCCCTTCTTCGACCCCGACGCGGACGACGCGGTGAACTACGGCGCGCTCGGCGCCACCATCGGCCACGAGATCGTGCACGGCTTCGACGACCAGGGGCGGCAGTACGACGCGGCCGGCAACCTGCGCGACTGGTGGACCCCCGAGGACGACCGCCGATTCCGCGAGCGCGCCGACCGCCTGGTGGCCCAGTACGACGCCCGGACGGTGCTCGACACGGTGCGGGTGAACGGGCGGCTGAGCCTGGGCGAGAACATCGCGGACCTGGGCGGGGTGACGCTGGCGTACTACGCGCTCCAGCGCTCGCTGGAGGGGAAGCCGCGCCCGACCATCGGCGGGTTCACGCCGGAGCAGCGCTTCTTCCTCTCCTTCGCGCGCAACTGGCGGAACAACGTCCGCCCGCAGGCGCTGCGCCAGATCGTGAAGACGGACGAGCACGCCCCCGCGCAGCTGCGCGGCACCATCCCGCTCACCAACATGCCCGAGTTCGCCGCCGCCTTCGCCTGCAAGCCCGGCGACCCCATGGTCCGCCCCGAATCCGAGCGCGTCGTCATCTGGTAGACGGTCGGAAGATCGGGATCGGTGGATCGGGATCGATGAGGATCAGCAGACCGGGATGATCGCGGTCGGGATCGTCATCAGATCAAACGCACGAGGGTCCGCGAGCAGCTTCTCGCGGACCCTCGTTCCATCGATCGATCCCAATCCCCCGATCGTGCCTCGACCCTGATTGTCCGATCCCTCTCGATCACCACCCCCCGATCCCCATCCCCGATCCGTCAGCCCTGCCCCATGGCGATCAGGAGGAAGACGTCGTAGAGGGCGTGCGTCCAGGAGGCGATGCCGAAGCCGCGGAGGATGAAGAGCGCGTTGAAGGCCAGGCCCGCCAGGAAGCGGAAGGTGAACGACGACAATTCCAGCGGATACGCGTACGGCCCCACGTAGTGGAAGGCGGAGAAGAGGAACGCCGCCAGGATCGCGGCGAACACGCGCGACCTGGTCTTCCCCACCCCGGCGCTGTTGAAGACGTACAGCAGCCCGCCCACCATCAGCACGCGGAACACCAGCTCCTCGTAGATCCCCGCGCCCAGCGAGAGCACCACGCCGTCCAGCAGCGGCAGCTTCTGCATGGCGCCGCCGTCCTGCGCCAGCCGGAACGCGCCCAGCACCCAGCTGGTCGCGCTCCCGACGACGACGCCGAAGAGCATCGCGTACACGGCGCTCTCCAGCAGCATCCCGCCGAAGTAGCGCCCCTCCAGCGGCACCTTGTGGCGCCGCCGCTCCTTGACGATCAGCGCGGCGGAGGCGACCACGAGGACGCCGGTGAGCGCCAGGGTGCCGTGCAGCCCGCCGGCCGCCAGGAGGGTGCGCAGGAGCACGTCGGCCCCGTTGCGCATCCCGGCCGCGTTGCCGGAGATCATCAGCGCGCCCACCTCGTACGCCACCAGCAGCGGCAGCGCGAAGAGGAGCGAATACGTGTGCTTGCGGGTAAGCTCGAAGTACCTGGACATGGCCTGAAAGCTAGCGGCGCCGCGCGTTCGGCGCGATGTTGCGCGAACGGCTGGCCTGACGATTGCGAAATCTCACGAACATGCAGACTCCAGACATGGCGGCATTGAACGCCGCGACCACGCGAAAAGTTTCCCCGGGGTGGCGATCGGGACGCACGGCGGGGGTGCGCGGGACGGCCTTCGCGCGGGGCGCCGCGTGCGCCGCGATCGCGGTTTCGCTGGGCGGATGCGCCCTTTTCGGCGGCGGAGACCCGCCCCCCACGCCGGCCGAGATCGCCGCGCGCACCGAGAACTCCGAGCGCATCCGCCGCGAGGTGGAGGCGCGCCTGGCGGCCGAGCCGTCCATCGGCCCCGGACGGGTGCGCGTGGAGGTGCAGGGCGCCGACGTGTCGCTGCACGGCCCCGTGGCGGGGCTGGGCGCGCTCCGCTGCGCCATCTCCAACGCGGACCTGGTGCGCGGCGTCAGCACCGTGGTGGACAAGATGGTGCTGGAGCCGGGACCCAGCACGGTGCGCTGCCTGGCCCCCCGCGCCGCCCCCGCCGTCGCCGGCGGCTGATCCGCATCTCCCGATCTCCGAGCCACCTGCGGCGCATCGAACGCCGCGGCCGGTGACCGGACGGCGGGACGGCGTTAGATTCTTCGCCGTCCATCCACCGCACCGGAGCATCGCGCCTTGCCCCCACGCACCCGCCGTCCCCCCACCGAGCGCCGCCGCCCCGCCGCCCGCAAGCCGAAGCGGCGCGCGGCGAATGGGAGCGCGCGGGTCGACCGGCGCGCGTGGATCCTCCTCGCCCTCGTCGTGCTGGTCATCGCGTTCCCGCCCGCGCGGCGCGTGGCGAGGAAGGCCGCGCGCGTGGTGGAGAGCGCGGTCGCGGCCACGCGGGCGGAGGACGCGCGCCGGCGCGTGGTGGCCACGTACGCGCGCAAGTACGGGATCCGGCACGAGCTGGCGGACGCCATCGTGCGGGCGGCGGGGGCGGAGCAGGTGCGGGTGGAGCTGGCGTTCCGGCTGGTGCGGGTGGAGAGCGCCTTCCGGGAGCGCGCCGTGAGCCACGTGGGCGCCGTGGGCCTCACGCAGCTGATGCCGGCCACCGCCGCGGAGCTGCAGCCCGGCATCACCCGCGCGCAGATGTTCGACCGCGACACCAACCTGCGGCTGGGCTTCCGCTACTTCCGCTGGCTGCTGCGCACCTACGACGGCGACGTGGAGACGGCGCTGCACGCCTACAACCGCGGCCCCGGCACCGTCGCCCGCATCCGCCGCAAGGGCGGCGACCCCGCCAACGGCTACGCCGACAAGGTGCTGGGCGGCCCCGGTGCCTCCCCCGTCAACCTCACCCCCGTCCACGACCTCGACACGCTGCCGCTGGGCAGCCCCTCGCACGAGCTGGGACCGGCGCGGATGCCGGAGGGGCTGTGACGAGACGATCGGGAGATGGAGATCGACGGAGATCGAGAGAAGTCGATCGATGGAGGTCAGGAGACCTGGATCGATCGATGAAGCGAGAGGGCCGGCACCCGATGCCGGCCCTCTCGTCTTTCGGTCGATCCTGATCGAGCTCGTTCGATCCCGATCGATCTACTTCCCGCGCATCATCTTGAAGGCGCCCTTCAGCGTGTCGCGGGGGATGCGGGTGAGGCCGTTGAACTCGCCGCCGGAGCCGATCCACTCGCCGCCGTCGATGGTGACCACCTCGCCGTTGATGAAGCCGGATCCGTCGCTCACCAGGAACGCCGCCAGGTTGGTCAGCTCGTCGTGCTCGCCGAAGCGGCCCAGGGGGATGCGCGCCTTGGCCTCGGCCTCCATCTCGGGCGTGGGCATCAGCGCGCTCCATGCGCCCTCGGTGGGGAACGGGCCGGGGGCGATGGCGTTGCTGCGGATGCCGTACGTGGCCCACTCCACCGCCAGCGAGCGCGTCATCGCCAGCACGCCGGCCTTGGCGGCAGCGGAGGGGATGACAAACGCCGACCCCGTCCACGCGTAGGTGGTGACGATGTTGAGCACGCTCCCGCCCTTGCCCGCCTCGATCATCTTGCGGCCGATGGCGAGGGTGGCGTTGAAGGTGCCGTAGAGCACCGTCTGCACCACGGCGTTGAAGCCGCCGGGGGAGAGGTCTTCGGTGGCCGCCAGGAAGTTGCCCGCCGCGTTGTTCACCAGCACGTCGACGCCGCCGAAGCGCTCCGCCACCGAGGCCGCCATCGCCTCCACCTGCGCGAAGTCGCGCACGTCGCAGGGCACGGTGTGCACGCGCTGGCCGGTCGCGTCGATCTGGCCGGCGGCGCCCTCCAGCCGCTCGGCGCTGCGGCCGGTGATGGCCACGCGGGCGCCCAGCGAGGCGAACCGCCTGGCCATCGAGAGCCCCAGCCCCGAGCCGCCCCCCGTCACCAGCACCACCTTCCCCTCCAGCAGGTCGTCGCGGAACATCGGCCCCGTCCCCGTCGCGGTTTGGTCCTCCGGCGGGCGTGATCGCCCGCCGCATGGTGTCGCAGTGAGACTACGGGGTGGGGGGCGCGGGCGAAAGGCTTGGGCGCGCGGCCGCGGGGCCCTCACCCCTCGCGTGATGGTCCGCGAAAACCGCCTCGCGGACACATCACGCGTTCCCCTCTCCCGATAACGGGAGAGGGGACAACACCTTGGCGCCTCGCGCTTTAGTCCAGTCGCTCCACGAAGCTGTCATTCCGAGCGGGGCCCGATGCACCATCACCGCGGTGGCGAAGATCTCCGCCGGACCCCCGAGGAATCTAGCCGCGGCCGCGGTGAGCCCGGTCGTGCGCCACCCAGCCGCGGTCACGAGAGCCCGCGCCGCTTAGCGCGCGCCACCGCTGTTCGGCGTCGAGCCTGTCGTGGAGCGCGAAAGCGGGCTACACCGCGGGGCCGGCTTTTACAGCGCAAGCGCACGCTGCGCGGCGCGGGGCTCGTGGCGGGCAGGCTGAAGAGCGCGGAGCAGGCTTGTCGGCGGGCCCGGGTAGATTCTTCGGGAGCCCGCCAGACGATTGGGGGGCCGAGCGCTCCGTGCGGCGGGCTCCACTCGGAATGACATCCGCTCTGGATCGTATGGTGCTGCCGTGTTGGGCTCGCACCGAAGCTTACGCCGCCTACCCTCTCCCGCAGTTCGGGAGAGGGCCGTTCGCGCGCCGCGAGCGCTGACGCGACGGCGTCGCGCCGAGCGGGGGGCGAACGGGGTGAGGGCCGCCGCGGGCGCGCACCGAACCCGCATCCCCCGCTGCACTTACACCATCGGCGGCGGGAGCAGGATGCGCGGTTGCGTGTACGCATGGCGCCGAATGCGCTCCCGGGGTTAGCTTTCCGCCCCGGAGATCCTTCCGCCGTGCACCTCCATCTGCCGCACTCGCATGCGCTTTCGTGGTCCCACCCTCATCCGGGCGGCGCTCGTGCTCGCCGCGCTCCTCGCCCCCGCCCGCGCGCGCGCCCAGCTCCTCCCCACGGCGCAGGCCGACACGGGGCTGCAGGTGGTGCTGGTCACCATGGGCCAGGGCGACATGGTGTGGGAGAAGTTCGGCCACAACGCGCTCTGGATCTACGATCCCGTCGAGGGGATCGACCAGGTCTACAACTACGGGCTCTTCGACTTCAACTCCCCCGGCTACTGGGGGCGGTTCATGAAGGGCAACTGGCTGTACCAGGTGGGCTCCACGGACATGGGCCGCACCCTCTGGCAGTACCAGTACCTCAACCGCTCCGTGCACGCGCAGTGGCTGAACCTGACGCCCGCCCAGAAGCAGGAGGTCCGGCGCTTCCTGGAGTGGAACGTCCAGCCCGAGAACCGCGAGTACCTGTACGACTACTACCGTGACAACTGCTCCACGCGGATCCGCGACGTGCTGGACCGCGCGCTGGGCGGGCAGCTGAAGGCCGCCGTCGGCGACTCGGTGACGCCCACCACCTACCGCTCGCACAGCTACCGCCTGGTCGCCGACGACAAGCCGACGTACTTCGGCCTGGCCGGCGGGCTGGGGCCGGCGGCGGACCGGCCCATCACGCTCTGGGAGGAGATGTTCCTCCCCTTCAAGGTGGAGGAAGGCGTCCGCAAGGTGCGCGTCCGCGACGCCTCGGGGGCGCTGGTGCCGCTGGTGGCGCGCGAGCAGGTGCTGTACGAGGCCGTCGGCCGCGCGCCGGAGCGGGCCGAGGCGCCGTTCCGCATCCCCTGGTACCTGGCGGCCGGCGTGGCCCTCGGCGGGGTGCTGGCGCTGCTGGGGATGCGCGCGCGGAGCAGCGGCGCGGCGCGCTTCGGCTTCTCGGCCGTCTCGGCGCTCTGGCTGCTCTTCGCGGGAACGGGCGGGGTGGTGCTCCTCTCGCTCTGGGCGTTCACCAACCACGCCATCGCCTACCGCAACGAGAACCTGCTCCAGCTTTCGCCGCTGGCCCTCCCGCTGGTCCTCCTCCTCCCCTCGCTGGCGTACGGCGCGCGCTGGTCCGCGAAGTGGGCCGAGCGGCTGGCGATCGCCGTCGCCGCGCTCTCGGTGCTCGGCTTCGTGCTGCAGGTGCTGCCGGGCGTCGACCAGGTGAACGGGGAGATGATCGCGCTGGCGCTGCCGGTGAACCTGGCGCTCGCGTGGGTGGCGCGCCGGCTGGCGCGCTCGCTCCCGGAGCGCGGGACGGAGCCCCGGCGCGCGAAGGCGAAGCGCGCCGCCGTATCGACTGCCTGATCGGGAAGACGGAGAGAGACGGATGGAAGTCCAGGTGTTCGGCACCAAGAGCTGCAACGAGACCAAGAAGGCGCTCCGCTTCTTCAAGGAGCGGCGGATCAAGTCGCACGTCGTCGACCTCAAGGAGCGCCCCGCGTCCGCGGGCGAGCTGAAGCGGTTCGCGCAGAAGTTCGGGTGGGACGCGCTGCTGGACCGGGAGGGAAAGCAGTTCCGCGAGCGCGGGCTGCACGTGGCCCACGTCTCCGAAGGGCGCATCCCCGCACTGCTGGAGGACGATCCGATGCTGCTGGTGACCCCGCTGGTCCGCTCCGGCAACCTCCTGTCGCTGGGATGGAACGAGGCCGAGTGGCGCGAGCGCCTGAAGGCGGCGGGCTGACGTGCGCATCCTCCGCGGAAAGTGGTCCGGGCGCCACCTCACCTCGCCCGCCGACCGGCGCGTGCGCCCCACCTCCGAGCACGTGCGCGACGTGTGGCTCACCCTGCTGGAGCCGGTGCTGGAGGGCGCGCGGGTGCTGGACCTGTTCGCCGGCACCGGCGCGCTGGCGCTGGAGGCCCTGTCGCGCGGCGCGAAATACGCCGACTTCGTGGAGACGCGCCCCGCCTCGCTGCACGCCCTCAAGGCCAACATCGCCGCGCTGCACGTGCGCGAGAAGACGCGCATCTTCAAGAAGGACGCGCTGGTCTTCGCCACCGCGCTGGAGGCCGGCGCCTACGCCGTCGCCTTCGCCGACCCGCCCTACCAGTCGCGCCAGCTGGACCGCCTGATCGAGATCTGGCGGGAGACCCCGTTCGCCGGGGTGCTGGCCGTGGAGCACGCCCACGACCACGATCTCCCCGTGCGCGGCGAGCGCCACGTCTTCGACGACACCGCCATCACCCTCCTCCGCGCCTGACACGAACGGCGGCCGCGCGATCCGGCGCGCGCTGGTCCGCACGAGCGATCCTCCTGAACCGCGGGAGAGGTGAGCGCGCTGGCGGCGGTCCCTCTCGCGGCGCCGGCTGTGCCGGGGGCGAGGTATCTCGCCGCTGCCGCGCCCAGGCCTCTCGCTGGCGAAGTAGATTCCACGGGCCTGCGGGCGATGTCGCGAGGGCTGGTCCTGCGCGTCCGGCCCTGGAATGACTGCTTAACGGAAACGGACGAGAGCTCGAGGCGCATTCGGTGGAAGCGCGAAGCGCCGAGGTGTTTCCCCTCTCCCGTTGTCGGGAGAGGGGAAAGCGCGGCGAGTCGACGGGGCGGTTTCCGTCGACCGCCGCGCGAGGGGTGAGGGTGCGTCGGGCGCGCACCGAAGCTCTTCGCCGACTCCACGCCCGAGAAAACACCTCGCCCCCGTTCTCCGTCGTGGAGCGCGGGGGCGAGCTCTTTTGCGCGCGTGTCGGGCAATCGTCCTTCGGTTCCTCCGGCCGGGCGCCCCGTCCCCCTCTCCCTTTCCATGTGGAAGTGACAAGGTGGCGCTGGCCGTTCGCTGCCGGGCGGTTCCCCTCGGGGCGGCTACTGGTCGCCCCAGCCGCGCTCGCGGCTGCCGCGGTCGTGGTCGTCGCGGCGGGCGCCGCCGCGGGGCGGGGCGCTCCGGTTCCAGTCGTCGCGGCCGCCGGCGGCGCGGTTGCCGTTCGGCTCCTCGTATCCCCCGCTCGCGCGGCCGCCGTACCCCGCGTCGCGCCCGTAGCCGCCGCCCACGCCCGGGCGGTCGCCGAAGCCGGCGGGCGCCGAGAAGTGCGGCTGCCGCTCGCCGTCGTCTTCCGGGACTTCCGTGCGCACCACGTTGTAGGCCTTGAGGCCCTTGGGCTCCGTGAGGATCTCGAACTCCACCTTCTCGCCCTCGTTCAGCGACTTGAAGCCGGATCCCTCGATCCCGCTGTGGTGCACGAAGACGTCGGAGCCGTCTTCCCGGCGGATGAAGCCGTAGCCCTTCTCCGCCGAGAACCACTTCACCGTCCCGGTCGAGCGTGTCATGTGGCTAACCCTGGGTCCGTAGAGGGGTGGAAAGGGTGGGGTGCAACGGACCGCCGGGGCACCGCATGGATCGTTCCCCCGCACGACGGATTTTCCAGTAAATACGCGGGTTTTTAGGTTTTCGGGAATCCCATATCGTTAGCTGAAGGCACCTTGGGCGGACGTCCGGAAGAGTTTCCCGATCCGGATCACCAGGCGCCCCGCCGCTTCGGAAGCCGCCACGAAGAGCGATTGTGGGACGGCGGTGCCTCCATCGCTGCGGAAGATGCGCGACAGTGGGCCCGGGGGAGGATCCGACGCGGCGGGAAGCACGTACGGGGCGCCGCGATGAACGGGGCGCCCGATGCGTAATCCGGATTGTGGAGCCGGGGTACTACTTGTGACGATAGGTGATGCGGCCGCGGGAGAGGTCGTACGGCGACATCGCCAGCTTCACCCGGTCGCCTTCCAGCACGCGGATGTTGAACTTGGACATCTTCCCGGCCGCGTACGCCAGGACCTCGTGCCCGTTGTCGAGCTTCACTCGGTAGTTGCGGTCGGGGAGCACCTCGGTGACGACCCCTTCCATCTCGAACGCTTCCTGCTTCGCCATCCAGTTGCTCCTGCGGGCTCTCGGGCCCGTATGGGTGAAAACACAAGCGCGGCGCGCGGAATCGTATCCCCGCACGCCGGTGCTTCGGAGTCAGGGTCCGCGCATCATGCGCGCCGGACGGGAAGATAAGCCTTCACCCGCGCATTTTCAACCACGGAATGCGAAACGCCAAGTGCGGAAGTGCGAAGTGCGAAGGTGCGAGAGTGCGAAGGTGCGGGGATCCGAGCGGCCGCCGAACCGTCGCGCAAGCAAACGCCCATGAATCGTCCGCGCGCGCGACCAGCCATCTCTACCCGGACCGAAGCACCCTCGCACCCTCGCACTTCCCTACGGTGCCGTCGCCGGCGCCGTCGTCTCCACCCGCACGTCCGCGTCGTCGTCGCGGATGACGTTGTCGTACAGCAGATACAGCAGGGCGGCCAGCAGGAGCAGCCCGATGATGAGCGGCAGCGGGCTCCGCTTGCGGTGCTCGACGTTGATCTCGGCCACGATGGACCTCCTTGCATCGGCTTTGGAGTGGGTTTGCCGGGGAGACTGCGGCGCGCGGCGGAGCAAGCACCGCGCCCGCGCGTGGAATCCGTGGCATCCACCGGCGCCGTACGCTAGACTCAGTCGCGCTCCACGCGCGCGGCGCGAGCTGACGAGTATCGCCCTTCGGCGTTGATCCACATGGACTTGCAACAGGCTTTGCTCTGGCTGGGCGTCGCCATCGCCGCCATCCTCGTCGCGGGAACCATCGACCTGGTGCGCGGCGGGCTGACCCTCGTCTTCCTCCGCGACGTGGCGCCGCTGCCGGCGGGGGAGATGCCCAGCGTCTCCATCATCATCCCCGCGCGCAACGAGGAGCGCAACGTGGAGGAGGCGCTCCGCTCCGTGCTGGCGCTGCGCGGGCGGGAGATCCAGATCATCGTGGTGGAGGACCGCTCGGACGACTCCACCGGCGCCATCCTGGACCGCATGGCCGCGGCCGATCCCCGCCTCCAGGTGGTGCACGTCACCGATCTTCCGAAGGGGTGGCTGGGAAAGAACCACGCGCTCTGGCTGGGCGCGGAGCGGGCGCGCGGCGAGCTCCTCCTCTTCACCGACGCCGACGTGGTGATGACCCCCGACACCGTGGAGCGCGCCGCCGCGCACCTGGTCCGCCGCGGCTACGACCACGTCACCATGGGCCCGCGCGTGGACATGCCCGGACGCCTCCTGCAGACCTTCGGCGTCGTGTTCGGCCTCATGTTCACCGGCTTCACGCGGCCGTGGAAGGCGCGCGATCCACGGAGCCCGCACCACGTGGGCGTCGGCGCCTTCAACCTGGTCCGCGCGGAGGCGTACAGGCGCATCGGCACCCACCGGGCGATCGCGATGCGGCCGGACGACGACATGAAGCTGGGGAAGCTGGTCAAGAAGCACGGGCTGCGGCAGGACTTCGTGATCGGCGCGGACGCGGTGTCGGTGGAGTGGTACGCCACCCTGGGCGAGGCCGTGCACGGGCTGCGCAAGAACGGCTTCGCGGGCGTGGACTACCGCATCTCGCTGGTGCTCCTCGCGACGATCTCGCAGCTCCTCCTCTTCATCTGGCCCTTCGTGGCCGTCCTCGTCGTGCCGGGGGTGGCGCGGATCCCGTACGTGGTCGCCGTCGCCGTCATCCTGGTCCTCTTCGCGGGGATGGCGCGCGAGCAGAAGGTGCCCCTGTGGTGCGGCCTCCTCTTCCCCGTCGCCAGCGTGATGTTCATCGTCGTCGTGTGGAACGCGACACTCTACGCGCTGATCCACCGGGGGATCGAGTGGCGCGGCACCCACTACCCCCTGGACGAGCTGCGCGCGAACCGGGTATAGCCGGTCGGCGGAGGGAGATCGGCAATCGGATCGGGCGATAGACCCGGATCCTGCGTGGAAAAAGCGAGCACCGTTTGGAAGTAGTAGTATGGAAGAGACTTCCGGCAAGAAGGATCTCCCAAGCCACTACACCCAAACGGTGCTCGGATGAAAAGTATGGATCGA
>Ga0247770_1000938_pt1 | contig 26010 bp, 24 predicted proteins | sample UWRJL136409B6_FD_179943 | JGI IMG/M metagenome (GOLD analysis project Ga0247770, IMG submission 179943) | Plant litter microbial communities from Arlington Agricultural Research Station in Wisconsin, United States - UWRJ-L136-409B-6 | ecosystem: Environmental > Terrestrial > Plant litter >... | reverse complement strand
CGTCCCCGCCCGCCGCCGCCGCCACCGCCGCCACCGCCGCCGTCGACACCCCGTCCTGGAGCGGCCTCCAGGCGCTGGTGCGGCGGATGCCCAGCGCGTCCGCCGCCACCCGCTGGAACCGAGCGACAGAGGAGTGGCCCGGCCCGCTCGAGGCGTGCGAGCGCGACGAGATCGAGCTCGAAAAGCAGCTCTGGCTCCTCGCCGAGCTCCACCGCCGGGACGGCGCCGCCCCACCCGCAGCAGCCCGCCTGTCCGTGCCGCCGGCGTCGCCAGCCGGCTGGACGAGCCCCCCCGTCCACGCGGTTCAGCGGCCCGGCGGCGGCTCCGGCCGCGTCCTCGACGTGTGCAGCCGCCAGGCCGACCTCGTCCAGCTCGCGGCCCTGCAGCCCGGGGCCCGCATCGCGCACCTCGCCCCGACCAATATCACTTCCCGAGACTCGGGGGGGGCGGAGGCTGCATCGCCGCTGCCCCTCCCTCCCAACGTAGCTAGCCTGTCGCTGCTGTCGTCGTCGCCACAGGACCCCCCGGCCTTCCCCCTCGGCGACGCGACCTTGGACCACGCGCGCGTGACGCCCGCGGCGGTGGGGGCGTTCTCCGGCCCGCAGCTCATGGCGCTACTACGCGAGTGCTACCGCGTGCTGGCGGTGCGGGGCCGACTGGAGGTGCGGATGGTGGACCCGGCGCCATGCGGCGGCGACGGCGGCGTGGGCCCGGCGACGGCGCGCTGGGTCGAGGCGGAGCTGCTGCTCGCGCTCGAGGCGCGGTTCCGGTGCACGCGCCCCGCCGCCCTGGTGCCGGTGTGGGCCCGCGAGGCCGGCCTGGAGCTGATGACGGAGGGGGGTGGGAGTGCCGGCTGCGACCACGAGTTCCGCGTGTGCGTCGCCGAGGGGGCGCCCCCCGAGGAGCGACTCGAGGCGGAGCTGGTCCGGGCGCTGCTGCGGAGCCAGTACCCCTTTGTCAAGACGTGGTTGTGGGAGGTGGAGGAGTGTCGGGCCGAGTGTCTGGAGAGGGCGACCAAGTTTCGGGTGGTGAGTGTGTTTGGGCTCAAGGCCTAGCTGTGGAGTGGATTCATGGACATTGTCGAGAGGACAGTGTTGACGTTCATTAAGAGATTTTTTACCAATACTAATAGGGCCCTGCTAACCGCGCACTCATCGTTTGGCTATTCGCGCACTCATACCCACAAAGGTTAGAGTTATATATTGCCCCACATAAGACTTTTTTCCATGCCAACATCCCCAGTCACCAACCCTGCCATTTTCTGCAATCTACCAACACCACGCAATAACCCTGCCAATCAACAACGCCTTGTCGCATCAATGCAGCACGTTTTGTAGGGCAAAACTAGCCATTTTTGGCTGCTTTTGAGCCCTCGGAATCATCCCTGCGTATTTGCGCGTCCAACCCTTGCCATCCGTGGCGGTCGCAACGATGCCAGCCAATGCGGGGCAGACCCCACGCCATGGCGGTTCAATTGACACCGCCATTGAGATCCAATCTTCGAGCCAGCCTTCCTAACAGCCCCTGCGGTCAATTCGAGCGATTCGAGCGATTCCAGCGATTCTGAGACCTGGGAGGGCTTTTCCACCTCAAGCGACGATGAGGCCCAAGACCACCACCACAGCGAGAGCGATAGCGATAGCAATAGTGATAGTGATAGTGACGATGAGGTTATTCCTAGGCCCCTGACCGGCTTCCTCTCCCTTACTATTCAAGACCTACAGAACGCCGTCAACGAGAGGGCCAAAGAGCGAGGGTTTGCCGTCGTACGGCAGAACGGTCGTAATCGAGAGGACCGTACTCGAAACGAGGAAGAATATACGCGGTACGATATCGTCTGTGACCGCTATAGCAAGCCACGGCAGTCTGAAAGCGTTGGTTTAAGGGAGCCATCTATAAGGAAGTGTGGCTATTTATAGAAGGGATACGCTGTTAAAACTGCTGCCGGTTAGCTATATCGGGATAACCCTAAGTCCCCTAAACACAACCACACGCCCTCTACTTATCCCTGCGGTCATTAAACATATTGCGATAGCTAGGCGCAACGGTCTACCGAAAATAATATTATGGGCGTATGAATCCGTTCATTGAAAGGATGAGAAGCTTGGAAGGGATATACACGCGGTCTTTGGCCCCCATGAGCTACAGAAGCTGGGGTCCTGAACACACAGTTTCGGTATAGTCTTAATGCTGAATGGAGAAGGATTAAAACCACCTCTACCAACTCATGTGCACTCAATAGCTCATCAAAAACCAGAGCCCCGTTTGCAGTCCCCGAACAGTTCGCGGATCCAGGGGAGAGGCCCGACCATTCCAAATGACATGCAGATCAGCTCCAGCGGACACCGCTAATATGGGCCGCGTTGTCCGGTTATACGGCGATAGCCAAGCTGCTACTCGAAAGAAATGGAAAACTAGAGGTGAGGGGAAGGCCCGCTATCGGCTGCTGGGCAACGCCGTCGCGAAGCATATCTTTTCTGAGCAAACGATTGACCTGGAAATGGAAGACAACAATGGCTACACAGCGTTGTCTGGATTGATTGCAAACGGCCATGAGGTGGTAGCTAGGCTGCTACTCAATAAAGGAGCTAATGTTGAAGCGAGGGATAATTCTGGTCGGATGCCGTTATCAGGGGCCGCTGAGCAGGGCCAGGAGGCGGTAGTTAAGCTACTACTCGAGAAAGGAGCTAACATTGAAGCGGGGTTTTATTTGGCGCCATTATTATTGGCCGCTGAGGGGGGACACAAGGCGGTAGTTAAGCTGTTGCGCACAGCGGAGCCTCGTATCCACATAGGGGGCAAGGGTGGCTAGGTGTTGTTTTTATCCTTTTCATAGTACCCCTCGCGAAGCTAGGACACGCCAGCAGTCTTGGAAGAGGCGCTCGGCACGGCGCAAGGGCGGAATCCATCACGTTCGGGCGTGCAGTGTGGAAATTGACCAAGTGGATGCACGGCTGAGCTTACAACGGCGGCTCGCCGCAGGCTGGCACGATGGTGCAATCGACTGTCGATGCCCGCGCGTAGTGCAAATCCCTGATCTGGCAAGCCGCGGTAATGCTGGTAGGCCTTGTCTTTAGGCGCCCTCTGCCCTGGACGCCAAGCGTAAGGCTTGCCTGCCTAGAAGTGCAGCTGGCTGATGGCCAAGCGACATGTAAGTCTTCCAAGAGTACCAAATTTAGCTAGCATACTACCCTGCTCGCCCCGGTTCTTGGATCCTCGGTGCCCATCCGCCCTATCCGCTCGTCTCAGAAGAAATGTCACCATTACATCATGCCACATCAAGATGCTCCCAAATTTCATCGCCATCGGGGCACTGTCCTCACAGGCCCTCATGGTCCACACTGCTCCTAGCCCGATGCCATTCCATCAGCGTCCCAAACCCCAATCCACCCCCAAACCACCCTCGCCCAGATTGATGCCGGAGCCCGCCCTCCGCTAAGGGACCCTTATTACCTAGAAGCCCCATGGGAGCTGATTTTGTTCTCTTCTTTCTCTCATAAAAATCATAATGGATCCCGTCACTGGTCATGGCCCTTACCTGTCTGGCCCGTCACAAGCAGCAGGAGGATTGCCGATTCACTCCGAGTGGACGGGGCCGACGACGCAACGCCAGTCCACTAAGGCAACCTCCAAGTCACGGTGACCTGAGCAGTGTAGCCCGCAACGGTGGCCATGGCAGTTGCGCAATAGCTGTTGTAGATGGAAAGGGCCCTGCTCTGGCTTTTTGGTTTGATCTCGGAGCGAAAGGGGATTAAATAATCCCCACTTGGTCTACGAAACTTCTAGTTCCGCAGCAGATACTAAGGGCATCAATCGTATACACAAGGTACGGATTGTTTTTATTAGCTAGGTAGATAAGACAGCTAAGTACCCTGTGAAAGCAGTAAGTTCCGTCGATAACGTAACTACTCTATCATAATGCGTGTCACCTATGGTAGGGGGTAAGGGAAACACAACGTTCTAAAGCTAGAGAAATCAGCAATAATAGGGCTAAGACATTATTAATCAGCTTGCTTTATAGTGAACAAGAGCGCTTTACACCCTAAAAGCAACAGATAGAACACTGCAAACACAGAAACGGTAACAGTAGACTACTGCGGCAATTTGGACTAGTGCCGTAAGGTACTAGGAATGACACTACAAAAAGAACCACACCTACAGGAGAAGGTACAGTCAGCTTGTAAGGCCAACTTTCAGGTTACTGGTCTTCCGATCAGAGGGACAGGAAGACAATTGCTGTAGAGAATCGGAAACGTACCTAATATGAGACGAAGCCTAGCATAGAACGAAATCTAGTATAGGATAAAACTTAGTATAAGACAGAGCCTAGGATAGAACAACAAAGGAAACGAGTAACCGCAGATTAAGTTATCTTCCTTAGATCGGAGGGACAGAGTGTCACTAGTCTCTCCACAGGGAGTCTTCGTAGTGGAAATCGTTAGTTTTTAAATTCGATAAAGCGCAGTTCGAAGAACCGCATGGTGCGACTCCTTTTGGAGGCGTGTGTTACGACCTGCACCTGGCACGGGTCCGAGGGGGACCTGGTCAGGTTAAGACAGAGCGTATGGTAGGACGCCAAGGCTTGGGGTGATCCAAAGACGGCTTGTTGAGCTAGCACTCCTAGACGGGGGTGATACACTGTCACTGAAGGTCGATGTCACTATAATGCACAGAGGCGAGTCTGAACAGTAGGATATAAATGAACAATATAATACTAGCGTGAGGAACCAGAAGTCCCTTACGGCCATTATGGTCACGATGATAACTATCTATACTAGCTATCTAAGAAGTACCTTTGTACCTTTGCTCACTCTGCTCACTGCCAAGACACGGTCATCACGGTGAGCACACGGTGTGTGGAACAGTGCGGCACCGTTTCCCCGCACGGTCCTTCTGCTGGGAATCCGTCAGGCCGCGCCGGCCCAACTAGCGACCTGCGGGTTCGTCACAACGTGCTAAAGAATGCATCGCTACGTACAAAAGCAGGTATAACAATGTCATAAAACTAAGAATAAAAACAGAGTAAACTAAAACAAGCGCCCCGAGTCACACTTCTCCTTAAGACTAGCCGTCACTTCCACTACTATAAGCAGTCTCGAAAACGAAGTAACACTTTAAAAAGAACTAACGCGAGAGAGCAATATAACTCCTTCTTTATAGCCGATCGACTAATCTATATACCCAGTCCTCTAACACCTTCTATCCTTCTTACAGTTTACCCTATCCGTTAAAGCCTGGCTGGTGCGTAGGGGGTAAGAATAGGTTTAAGGTTTGTTGAACTTCAGGAACCCACAGGGCTGTAGTACAGCGCTGTGGCTCAGAGGAAGAAGTGCTGTACTGGTCCAAGCCGACTACAGTACCGTAGGCACTGTAGGAAGCAAACAAAGGCCTGAGTTACAAGGCAGTGCCACTGTAAATAAGGGTCTCACAGCGAATATTAACGCTGGAAATAAGAGGATCGGGAAGGCAGTGCCTTATAGAATGACTGGAAAAAGAATAGGGTTGCTTGCTATTACTCAGCAAATCCAGTAAATTGTTGCTTACTTAGAGAAGACTACATACAGCTTCCATCGAACATTCGGTGCCTGGCCGGGTGGATTGATATGAGAGAGCCTAGGTAGCTAGCTAGGTATTTTTGTGGCATATTGTTATGCAGTGTTCTGCATTGTACAACCAGCACATTCATACCGAGAAAGTGGCATGCAAACAGCACAGATTTGGCGTGCACACTGTAACCTGCCAGCGGCGCGGCCGTATCGCGCGAGAAGGATTGCGAACGGGTGGCAGTGCAGGAGAAGCGAGCCCGGTGGTCCGTTTTTCTTGGCTTTTGGGTTGGGGGATGATGACACGCAATACTTCCCTGCAGATTTTGGAGCATGCGCCGCCCGGATGGTACCGGGTAATTCCTCACGAGGCGACATTTACGAGAATTCCAACGTAGCATGGGCCCAGTAGCACCGGCGTTACGAGACTCAGCTTTCAAGGCTACATGCATTCTTTCGAGACACGAAAAGGATATATAAAGACCAGACATCCGAGAGAGCGAGGACATGACAACAGACACAACCAGAACATCAAGTTCATCTCTCCTCTCGTACACACCCATATCTTACTTAATATTAATATCTAATTCACCCACCCAAAATGCTCACCACCACCTTCTTCGCGCTCGCCTCCCTGGCCGCCGCCAACCCCATTACACCCCGCGCCTACCCCCCAAGACAGACATCCTCCGGCTTCACCCTCATCGCCAACCTCACCGACCCCACCAAATCCACCCTCTTCAACGACCCCATCAACCACTGGTCCTTCGGCAGCGTGCACGTCGGCGCCGGCCTCAACACCGCCATCCTCACCCCCCCTACCCACGGACACATCCTCTTTGTCAACGGCACCGGCCGCGACGTCTCAGCCGAAGCAACCTCTGTCAGCCTCCCCCCACTAGAAACCACCAACGGCCTCATCCCCTGGGGCGTGCAGTTCAGCCAATACCCTAGTTCTACTACGCCCGAGTCCGTCTACATCGGCGTCAACTTCGGGTATGGCTCCATCGGCGCGGGCATCAGGGGTGGGCTGCGCAGCCCGTGGCCCGTGGCATTTGCGCCGCTGCAGGGCAAGTGGATGGTTTGCAATGAGAGTGCGCCGACGTACGGACGGCCGCAGTACCCGGTGCGGATTGCCCAGGAGGTTCCAGAGAACTGTGCGGAGATGACGCTGCTGGCGCAGTGTGCGACGCTGCCGGTGCCGCTTTTGGGGGTGGAGGAGTTTGGGTACCGGGTTATGGAGGTAGATTGTTATGAGGATGTGAAGGGGATTGAGTGGGGGAGGTATTAGGTGGAAGGTACCTCTTGTGATGGGGAGTAGTAGTAAGAGGGGGCTAGAACTGAGGGAGGGATGAAGGGGGAGGAATAGAAGTTTCCCAGGTTTTGTTCGAGAGATGGTAGATAAGTACGGTACCTGTTTAGAATAGATCGTAATTAATTGTCATGTCCGTCTCTATATGAAGGTGTCTTCTTACTATTAAGATAGCCTATGAGTTTTGATGTTATCGGCCATCTTGCATTCTGAAGAGGCCTTCCTGCATTCTCAAACGGCCTCTTCTAATGGAATTAGCGCATCTCACGGTGCGTTTAAAGTCTAATGTGAGACGAACCTGGGCTCTCGAAATTTCATTTTTCGCAGCTTGCCCACCCGACATTGCTCACCCTTGCTTAGGCTCGGCTCAGTCCCTGCTCAAGATTTGCTCAGGCTGGCTCAACTTTTATTGGAAGCACAGCACACAGAATTTGATGATGATATGATTGTATTGCTTGTGTTGTTCTGGCTTCCAGCCAGAACCTCCTTCTTTTATGGACTAATCTGTGGATTCGGCTTCGTCACCAGTGCCATGCATCCAGTCAGCTCCGCTGACTAGATGCCCAGGGCCCCTGAACCCTTTTCTTTCTGACACCTATTGCACATGTAGAATAGCAACCAGCATCAAGCACGACGCTAATTGCAACAGAACAAACTAAGTGCAAAACAGGGGGGGGAGCAAGTGAAGAAAATATACTCCTTTTCTTTTTCTTTTTTTAAGCACTCCCCCAAATGAGATTCGGCATGTCGAACTGACGTCAACGGTTGGGGGTAGCAGAATGTCAAATTCTGAGACACGGTGTCACAAAGTCGCGTGTTCGATAAGGTTCTTAACCTCCAGGCTATGTAGACAGGAAGGTGTGAAATAGCTGGGTCTCTCGGCCAGGTTGACACCGTCCAAATCAAACACGTCCACTTTCACCAGCAGCTCCTTCAGCATGATGGTCTCGGCCCTGGTTGTGCTGTACGTGAGGGATGTCACGTACTTGACGGGAATCTAGAGCTCATGCGAAAGCGCTGGGAACTGTGTAAAGCCAAAGGGCTGCGGCTGCGCCGGCTGTCATGGCGACGCGTACCCGAACATGATGGAGCTAAATTCATTGCGAATTTCTAGACGAAAAGAGGGTCAGCTGCCGCGCTGTCTCAACGTTGGTCATGACTGCTGTGTGGACGTACGCTTGCAAGTTCGGAGGAACACGAGCAGTCCTCTCAGAACAGCGGAAGGACGTTGCGGGAGGGCATTGCCGTGCTCGGTGATGATTTTCTGCCTGTGAGAGCATCAGTCATTTATTACACAACCTGCATGTCTCAAACGCAATGGTGTCCGGGCTTACTCGTCTTGGCCGTCCTCCTGAGGAGACGCAGCGGCAGCTGTGGCCGCGTGGAGGGGAACGAAGAGCGAGCGGAACTTGAGACAATTGATGTGAGTTGAAGAGACTGGTAACGCGGGAACTTGGGGCTTTTAACATGTTTTTCGACGCATACCTTACAGTCCAAGGCATTATTTTTTGAGGCCAGACGCAACATACCCTATTTCTCCATCGCAGAAGCGTGCTCGTTCTTTGCAAGATGGCGTTGAGCCGTAGTGGGATGCACACCAGACAGGCAACGTCATGCCGCCGATATTAGCCGGGGCTTTGCTCCGGCAGGCTCGGACGCAGAAGCGCTGCAGACGTTTTGCTCTAAAGGGGGGGTAAGCTGAGGCCAGGCACTTCCGCTGGTGGTGTCCTGTAATAACGGGCCTGCTCGCCTGACAGCCGTATTTCCAAGGCATCTTGGTATCTTCGCAGGCAGAATAGGAGGCTTGTTGCTGCTGTGCTACGGGTTTCTCTCCCACACAGCAACGAAGTAAGGCGCTGAACTTGGCACACCCGGGCCACATTGCAGCTCGGTGAGCCTACGGGGCATCCCATTGACCAATCCCTAGGAAGTTTTTTGCTGCTCGCGTTGTAGCACAGTTTTCTGCCAAAAGTTCCCCCTTAAAATAGCGTTGATCAATGCCAAGCCTCGCATGCTTAACCCTCTTCTTCGCAGATGCCCGTCTGCCTTGTGGCAGAGCAGGGGCTATATCTCCGACCGTACCTCTATGCCGTAAAGCCGCCTCCATACCCACCAACTCTAGTCGGAACACTAACTTGTCTGCACCACTCGTCTGAGTATCCTCGTCTTTCAACTGCCATGGATACTCTAGCACCACCGCGCCGTCCGCGGCCCGCAAGCTGGCCCTGGACAGTACACGACGCTCGACTTCGACACTCTCCACCACGGCCCCGGTCAACTGTACGGACCTGCCAAAGACGAGAAACAGACGCCAACATACGAGGACTCTGACTTTTAGACACGCAACCTTTGCATCGGCGGTCTGATCCTCGTATGGGGTGCATTATTCTCCTGCCTGGCCATAGCCATCCATATCATCATCGCAGGGCCTACCATAACCCCCTCGTGGCTGCTGCTGCGCGTCGCCATGGTCGGGCCCATGGGCTATTCCTGGGATAGTACCCCAAAGGCGCTGTACAATAACGACCACCGTGTGAACAGCGTGTCCGAGACGTCCATGGTCCTCATCCCCTTGCTCCTTTAAGTGGCCATCACCTTTGTGGCGTCGTGCCTCGACTCGATCCACGCTACCACCCTCCGCTGGGCCCTCTGGCACGACGGGCGCCTCCGCCACAACACTAACCTGCACCTCTTCACCTCCTCCAACCCCCGCAGCCCTAACGGCTGGCCCGCCAATGTCCTGCCCAGCCTGGGCCTGATATTCGCCTACGGCGGCGCTACCGTCATGACCTTCCCTGTAACCATTGTCGCCATTGTCGCCATTGTCGAACTCAAAGACGGCGGCCGCAAGCTCGCCTTCAACTACGACGGCGACTTCGGCCCGGACCGCTACGGCATCAGCTTCAACGCCTGGGGTCTGCTTGGCCTGGGTACCGGTTTCCTCCTGCAGAGCGCCCTCTGCACCTAGTGCTTAATGCACAACGCACGCCACCGCATCATCGGAAGCTAAAGTTACAATCCCCTAGCCACCGCTAAGGCGTGCTATCTCTTGCAAGAGCAAAAAAACACTCTAACCCTTAAGTTCAAGCACCCGGAAACGGAACACTACCTGAAGCGGAACAATAGCGCCACATAAAACCCACAAATTCCTACCCCCATAACACAACCATTACTAGGTCAATTAAGCTCAAACTTTAAGCATAGGTTTTTATATATAAGGGTAATATAACAACAAAGTTCTGGATTATTAGAATCTTTTTCCATGACGAAATATCAGTTTTAAAGTCTTGAAAGTCAACATCTGTTAAGACTTGCATTATATGTATTATTTAAGCAAGATAAATTCTTCTTATACATATTAATACTTAAATATTTTTAAAATAACATTTTTCTTTTCCTTTATTTATAACTAAATTGTACAATTTATTATATAATTTTAAATATAGAGAAAAAAATCATTAAAAAATAGTAATATTTTTAAACTAAGTAGTAGAAATAAAATGGAAAATGTTTTTAAATTTTCATAGTAGATATATTACTATATATAAGTTTCTAAACATATGGCAATTATAATGATTTTTTTATTAATTCTTTTATATCGATACCTATACTAAAAAACTAATTATATTAATAATAAAATAACTAGTTTATAAATATTTCTCACTTACATATTTCTTACTTCTAAATATATTATTTTAATTATAACATTATTCTTCTTTTTAATATTATTTACATTAATAATATTATTATTATAAAGTTAATAATTTCTTACATATTTAAAATTATATAATAAATTATACAATTCAATTATAAAAATAAAAAAAGCAACATACTATTTTTAAAGTATTTAAATACTAATTTTCATAAAAAGATTTTACTTCGCTTACGTAATACATATACTGCAAGTCTTAACAGATGTTAACTTTTAAGATTTTAAAACTGATATGTCGTCATGGAAAGAAATTCTAATAATTCAAAACTTTGTTTTTATATTACCCTTATATATAAAAACCTATGTTTAAGGTTTGAGCTTAATTGACTTAGTAATGGTTATGTTGTGGGGGTAGGAATTTGTGGGTTTTGTGTGTCACTATTGTCTCGCTTCAGGTAGTGTTCCGTTTCCGGGTGCATGAACTTAACCTAAGCTACCTCCCATCTATCCCCTCACATACCTTTACATTCTGCGTTCTCGTGATAGTTGCGTGTGTTTGTTCCCCCGTTCCACAATTACCTTCCGTTACCAGTAATCATGATTGCTAGGAGACGCGGTCCCATTGTACCACGATACACTCCCAGTCTCCTAACATAGTTCGACCAACCGAGCCTAACGCTCTTACTACTGATGTCCTCCGCTACAACCATGTTCCTTTCTCCCTTGTAATGTGATGCAGTCAACGTGGAAGGCTGTCCCAACCTCTGAAACAGTGCAGAGACCTCGCACCTCTGTCTCATCAAACTTCCAGTAAGATTTGTTCACGCGGACGTGCACATCTGTAAGCAATGGAAGCTTCTGTTCGCTGTAGAGTACCAGCTGGATCATTGCCCGCTTCAAGGCCATAGCGTGCTCCTTCACCAGATCATCCGTGCCCTTTTCAGGGACGCTATCCTGCCACGGTTCCCATAACTCATCAGATAGACAGATGGTCTCGAGCGATGGCGGGAGACAGTTGCGTATATCGGATTCCTTTATCGTAGCTAGGGAACTGAAGATGACGGTAATTGACACCTCGAGATACTTGAGCTTCTGCATTGAGGGGAGACAAGACAGCCCCCTAGCTGGGCCGAGGTGTGAAACGTAGTTGTGCATCCACTCGACACCGAATCGAAGGTACTCCAGCGAGTCAGCGCATAACGCAAAGGCCTCGTTATATCCGGGCTGGCACTGCACTCCCTCTTCATTGAAACGGGGCGAGATGGAAATATCGATCCTCTTCAGCTTCGGCCTTGCTTCTTTACACAGTCGATACCACCATTCGCCAGTGGTGCAGGCGTATGAGACCTCAATGGCCTCGAGGTTGCGCCACTTGGCAGCCGTGAATGGCGCATCGTCATCCTGGAACAATAGGTTTGCGCCGAATATCTCAAGGCGTTTGATATTTCCGGCTGTTCCCATGAAGCATTGCGGGGTATCGGCGGGCAAAAAGGGATCGCAAGCGTGTGGGTTGGCTGTGAGTGAGAGCAGAGAAAGACGCTGCGCGAATGTGCCATCGCCCTCTTCCGCATAGGACGTCTCAAAGAAGCCCATCAACACTTCATAGTCCCCAGCATTCCAATTTGGAAGGTGGATGTAGAGTGCTTCTAATTCGCTGACAAGGCACAGAAGCAGTGCACAGGCAGACTCAGGATAGCCGTCGCAGTTGCTCCATGTGAGTTCCCCGGCATCCCCAGTGAAGAAATCGCCGAAGCACCGGTCAAGATATCCGTAGGCTTTCGTGTCGGCTGTTAGGTCCGCAAATATTTCCTCGCTTTTCTGATCCGTGTAGTCGTCGAGTTCTTGATCCAGCGGAGTGGCAAGGTTGACGACGCGCACCAAGCCTGCCAGATGGTCATGTAGGATGAGCGTTCCAAGTATGTCAAAGAGAGCACGGAGATCGAGAATGCAAATGCTGTGGTAAAGATAGGGGATAGAAATGATATTCAGTCTCCGACTCGTTTTGGACAATGCCAAGAGAGCGAGACGACAAGGTTTGATGTCGGGGTGCGGTTCGTAGGATCCAAGGTCTGTGTCCATTGTCGGGATAAGGTTTCGAGTTATTTCGCTGAGTAGCTCGTTGGACAAGCTCAAGAGTGACATCTCCACTTTGGTATCTGAGAAGAGACGGAGAGATGGGGTTGTTGCAAGATATAAGACCGCTTGAGATGGTTAAGGGCCCTGCTAGGCGCGCACTAGTTGTTTGGCTAGGGGTGCACTAGTCCTCGCCAGGGTTAGGGTTATGTATGGCCCAGATTCTCATCCCCAGGAGGCCACCCATCTCATTCATTGCCACACTGAAAAGCAATCATTTTTTGCAGCGATCTCCACCTTCAATTGATAATACAAGTAAATCCACATGTTTTCTACAGGTCTATTATAATCTAGAACAAAGCCTCGTGACTGGGCCAAACCAACAACGTAGTAGTAGTCAAACCGAAAGTCCTTGGAATTTGCGTTTCTGAGCTAAGCTAACAACGTAGTAGTAGTCAAACCGAAAGACCTTGGAATTCGCGTTTCTAGCCACCTTTCGCTGCCTTGACTGCCTTGGCCGTTGGTTTCACCACTCGGCTGCTCCTGGTCCGTTTGGCAGGCGGCTTAGGGATAATTTCGGCCTCTGCCACTAAAGCTTTGGTGGCAGTCCCCGGCGCCGCCCGCTTCTTGGACCGAGTAGTTGTTTTCTCCGAGGTAAGAAGTAGTGATGGGCGTGATTTCCGTGGTATTATTGTTACTCTTCCGTGTGGTTCCTCCTCTTTATTCTGGTGTTGAGCCTTAGCCTCAGCCTTAGGTGCCTTCTTCTGCTGTAACTCAGGCGTAGGCGAGCGTATAATCTCCCACGCTGATAGCGTTTGACGAATACTGGGCTTTAGAGGCGTTAAATTACCCTTTAAAGGCCCGGGTACTGTTTTTACCGGTCGCTTCTGCTACCTTTTCGGCTTTGGAGTCGTTAGTGATGCTGGGGTTTTTAGCGGTTATAAGGCTGTCGGAGTCTTTGGCCCTGTATTAACGGTGTGTTTAGAAGGCATTGTAGCGCGTTTATTTCTCGGTTTTCCTCACGGCTTCTTGATAACTTTGGGATCTTGGATCCGAAGGTAGGGGTCTTGTTTATCTTAGTACTGTTAGATCTGCTAATAATCTTGATTGTGGAAACTCATAAGCCTGTTCTTGAGATGCTAATAAGGATGAACATCTTAGAGATGGAGATGTTTCTTGGCGGTGAGGATGGTGTAAATTGTATGCCGGTAAGGAAGGCTGTAACTTTACGATAATAAATAGTGGTTATCATTACAGGGTTTAAGAGGCTTAGCTGTGCGCGTTATTATAGGAAACGCTACCTTTGCAAATTTATACTCCTTATTAATTAATACTAACGCTTTATATAAGATCCTCGTAGTTAGTTTACTAAGATAAGTTTACGTAAGATACTCTTCCTTCGTTCAAACGCCCTTACGTACCTTAACCTCTGCGATTAATTTAAGTTACTGTTTTATAAGGGCCTTAATTAATTTAATAATAAGGTAGTAAATAGAGTTTTAGGTGGTAAGGAGATAGCTTTTAACGTTAAAGTTATTACTCTTAGTTGGTGATGTTACTATAATACTGAAGTTCTTATAGAGTTTAGTGTAGTATTAGGCCCACTATTCGCGTAAAGGTATCTACTGTTTCTAGATGTAGTAAAGGAGGTGTGGCGAGTTGGAGAATTTAGTTTTAAGGGCTGATTAGGCCTTAAAGAATAGATCTTTAGTCTCCGTGTATATTATCACCTTAAATATCTCCTTAACGCTGTGGTAGTTATAAGGATAGGTCTTAGGCTTTAGCTTTGTAATATTAGGCTTAAGGTCTAAGATCTTAGTGTGAAGTCTAGCTAAAGCTGCCTGCTCTATAGCATTTAGAGCTAAGTCGGCCTACTCTTACTCCTGCTTATCTTTAAAGTCAACCTCCCTCCTTTTATTAAGCTTCTTCTTAACGTTAAGTTTAATGTTTATTATGATATGGAAGATACAGATCTGTTACTAAGTGTTAGGAAAGATCTCTGTAATGGAGGCCTTTATCTTTTAGTAGTAGTCAGTAACGAAGACTAACGGTTCTTTAATATTAAACTTAGCTTAAAGCTCCTTTATTACCGTGATAAGGAAGTTATAGGCCTTACGTTGCTTATTATTAACTAGACTAAAGAAGGAATTAAAGAGGTTATATGAGTTAGTTATACTGGTAACTTAAAAAAGAGGGTATTTAAAAAGGTTAGTCTTATACGTTATATCTGCTTACGTAACCTCTTAGTACCTTACTGTTATCTTTATAAGGCTTTTAATTGTAAACAGTAAGCTAATAAGGTCCTCTTTCTCTTTATCTGCCTACTTAACTCTGTATGGTATACCCTTAACATTAAAGGCAGTAATAAGAGTGCCGGTAGGGGTGTAACCACCCAGTTCTTTACGCTTAAGCTCTGACTTAATGTTATAAATATCTTTATTAATAAGTGTGCTGTTAGGAAACTGGTTAGCGATAAGGGAGCTAACCTCTTTAACACGGATATTAGGGTGACTGGAAGCCTTAGTAATAGCTTTAACTATAGTAAGGTTACGCTTTTAGTGCTAGGGATAGGTGGAGGGATAAGTAGAGGGTATATGGTTATGTTTAGGGGTATTAAGGTAGTTCTAAAATAGCTAGCTAACGGCAGTTCAAACTACGTAACCCTTCTAATTATAACCACACTTCCGTGTAGCTAATTACCGTAAACCTATACCCCGAGACTTCCGTGGGTTACTGTATTAATTATAGAGAATCTCGTACTGTGTATAATCTCTATCTTATATATTACGGCCGTTACTGCGAACGATGGCAAACCCCTGGCCTTTAGCCCAGGCGTTAATAGCGTTTTGGAGGTCTTAAATAGTAGTAGAGAGGAAGCCAGTTAGTGGATTAGGAATAACCTCATCGTCGCTATTATTATCACTATCGCTATCGCTGGGGGCTTCATCTTCGTGGGCCTCGTCGCCGGTGGAAAAGCCCTCCTAAACAGAGGAATCTTCGGCTTCAGAATCGCGCGAATTTTCGGCCTCAGAATCGCGCGAATCGCGCGAATCAATCGGAGAGGCTGGGTTTGAGGAGCGTATTGTAATTGCGTGGTTGATTGAGCCGCCAGGGCGTGAAGCTTGCCCCGCACTGGCTGGCATCTTTGCGACCGCTAAGAACGGTGATGGTTGGACGGCGCAAGATGCAGGGATGATTCAGAAGGCTGTAAAGTAGTTGGAAATGGCTAGTTTACGGGTAGAAAAGGTGATAAATTGATGCGACCAGCCGTTGTGGGTTGCAAGGGTGGTCGTGTGGTGTCGGTTGTTTGCAGAGAGTGGCAGAGGCTAGACTGGGTGTGGTGTGGATTACGATTTGGGGCCATACATAACCCTAACCCTGGCGAGGACTAGTGCACCCCTAGCCAAACAACTAGTGCGCGCCTAGCAGGGCCCATGGTTAATGATGGATTGCCAAAATTTGGGGTTTTCGTTTCGCAGTCACATTTTCACCACAGGGAGTACCCAAGCAATTATATCTCACGTGACTAATGGGAGGCTGGAAGGAGTGCGGGGCATGGACTTACTAGCTCCTTGGCTATTGCCTTTGTGCGGCTCAGTTTTGCCCGTTGAATGTGTTACCGGCATCACTGTTTTCCTCTCCTTTTCATAAGCCGTATATGGTCAAACTCAGTCAGCCCAAGTATGCATTACGCGTGGTTAAAGAGCAGTAACACAAAGGCGTTGCACAAGGTGGGGACCTCTAACGCCCAGAAGCTTTCGTCCATCTTCCCGGCGTGCCCCTGCGCGCGCCGCCTACCTTGTAATGCCCTTGCGCTCGAGATCCCTGAACGCTTAATACAGTCAGACACACTTCGAAGATTATGGGAGGAAAGAGAGAAAACAGGATACGGCATCGTTATTGCATTGGCTTGGGCAATGTAAGTCGTGTATTGCATGCGCCCGCCCCTATCCGTGATGACACGGGGAACCACGGATACCCTGCAGGCTTCCCGCGTTGCATCGCGCCCAGTTAGGTGCCTCAGGAGCTTATGTGGCCGGGTTGCTTCACGGCGTACCGCTTGACCATTGGATCACGGGCTTGGCTCCTCTGTACGATCGATCCTTCAACACCAACTCCTGCAAAATCTAAAGACCTAGGTGTTAATGCGTCACGGCAGTGACAAACTGAAGAGTAGAGGCTTACAATGGCGTCATTATTCCGGTTCGTTTAAAGCTGGATGTCCAGGAATAAGAAGTTAGTAGGTGAGACTAGCACCTCCCTCCAGCTTCAAATAGCCTCAAACCGAAGGTGAGATGCTGTCAGCCGCGCTGACGTTCCAGCCCGGCGGACCAACATCCCGAGCCTGAGGTGATGGCGTGGATCTGAGCCCCATCTAACCCTTCATGTTTCGTGACGGGCGAGCACTGCTATTTATCGATAAAGTGCTCAACTCTTATAGTCAAGTCCCTACTGGTGGCTTTTGCTTTCTTTCTTTCTTTCTTTCTTTTTTTGCTTTCTCTTCTTTTACAATGCCTGTGAGAAGCTGAAAGTTCAGCGTGACCATCACTCTCCTATTTGCTTATCTAGCTGTTTGTCTGCACAGAGCTACCTACCTGTGCCTCAGATTCCGACCGCTTCCCGCTCTCCTCGTCCTGCACGTCTGGAACAATCGCCGTGCCCTTCCCGCCAAATATGGCCCGCCGTCCTCGATACCACGTTAGCAGCTTGCTGTCGGTGACACTCACCTCCATCCCCGCAAGTCGCAACCCGCGATGAAACACGGGCTTCAAGAACGGCAAGCAGGCTGCCATAACAGCAAAGAACTGCTCCGTCACGCTCCACGTATTCATATTCTCGGCCATGGCCCACAGGTCGTCCCCTTCGGGCTGTCGGCTCCACCTCATCACTGCCACGAGCTTGATGATGCTCGCGACGCTGGCAAACGACCCCATCCCCATCAGCGCGCAGACCAGGATGCGCTCCACCGCTGGCCGGCGAATGGTCCAAAGGAATGTCACGGGCGTAATCGAGAGGAGCACGTCGTTAACGATATTGAGGCTCGCCCCGGTGATGGAAACCGCGCGTATCGTCTGCGTATTGGCGTAGTTGTGGCCGTCGTTGGTCAGATCCCACCAGTCGCTTAGCGGCCGGCAGACGGTCAACTAGAAAACGGTGAAGGAAATGGAGAAGTAGATCTGGACGGCGATGAGGATGTAGAGAAAGATCTGCCAGGCGACAAAGGTTGACCTGAAGCGTAAGATGGTTAACGCTGCGGATGTGCGCACGCACGTCATGACCCACGACGAGATTGGGATGGAGAAAAAGGAGAGCGCGATGGCCCGGGAGGCCTCCGATAGGGACAACACCCTGGGAGTGGTGATCATCTGATCCAAAACGAGGCACCAGCATGCTATGTTTAGGAGCTATTTGTCACAATGGAAGTTAGGCCAGGGGCTCGGAGAGAAGAGACGAGAACTGGGGAAGGGGAATATTTACAAAGCCAATGGATATGAAAACCTCGGTAGCGTCGGTCCGCCGCAGAGACCATACACGGAGGTAGAAGCGGGTGGAGAAGATGGCGATCGTGACAGCCATCATAGGCACGGTCACGGCAAAGTAGATGCGGGCGATGTATGCGGCGCGATCGGAGATCGGTATACCCGGAGATGCCTCAGGTGTTGACATATTTAGTGTTGGTGGATCGATGCTACGTCGCCTGGGCTAAGATGCCCGCTTTCTACCACAATTGAAGGAAAGTGCATGGGTGGGCTGCATTGAATGAAGAAGATGGACGAGGAGGACGGAAGAGCTAGGGATAGGAGCGAATTTAGACGTTTGGGGACGTTCAACTTTCCATTCGCGAAGCACAGATCGCCGCTAATGTAGCGCACGGTTGTGCTTCCACTTCCCGGGCTGAGTCAGGGATTATGGTCTTGGTCGGTAAAGCCAAGGATGGAATAGCGCAGTCCGGGGATCTCGGTTCCAAATACCCTGCTTTATAGAAATTTTAGATTTACTCATGTGGCGTTTATTACCCTGTCGAAGACAGAAATCCCCTGCAAACTGACCACCTCCAAGTAATGCCGGGCCTCGGAGAGCAAATTATAAAAGGGTCAAATAAGGGGTGTAAGGAGAAACCTTTCATTCTTCGAGACAAACTGGTGACTTGCTCCTGTGGGAACGAGTCATGGCTTGCCGGAGCGTCAGATTTGATTGGGTTGGAAAAATCTGCGACGCGTGAGGGTGGTGGCGTTCTAGAAGTGGTGTCATGTGGCTTGCAAAAAGATTACGAAGGATTCAGCTCTCTTCCACAGCCCCAAAGGCCAGCGGTCATCTCCGATAGCACAAGTGAGGGGAAATTTAGGGCTGCTGGTCAAAACGGCACTGTTTGGCTTTGTAGCGGTTTGGGTCGTAGGTTTACTACGATTCCTTATCTCCGCAATCAGACCTGTAAATCGGAGCCTTTGGGACAAGTTGGAAGTTGGCCCACTATCCACTATCCGGAGGTTATTTCGGGGCCAATTCGCCCAGAGCGTTTCCCCCAATCAAGCACCCTTCCACCAATCCCCAATAGGGTTGTTACTGAGTGATTCGAGGTAGGGTATCAGCACGAAATCGACGAGCTTGCTCTCGACATGCCACCGCTTGTGAATTTGAATCTAATTGTATGGGCTTGATTGATTGAAGCCGCGCGAGTAGGATTATCCCCATCAATGAACCGCAGAGCCTGCTCAACAGTTTTGCCAGCGATCCCGCCATTAGACTGGTTGTGCATGTACATCTATGCTGTTAGGCATCCAGCCCGCCTCAAACATCTGCCCACAGAACCAGAGGGGTCTATCAGGTCTGTCGCTTACTCGGGAGATATGTACATCATGTTCTATTACAGACCGTATATTAGCTGGAAAGTCTTCACCTTGTAATTGATGATACCAATGGAACAAACTTACCCATATCATGCCTCTTAGCAATAAGTATCTGCACGAGACCGAGTTCCGCATCGTTTAGTTCGGCCATGGACCGTGCCGAGGGACAGGACCAGTCAAAGTCGCTGCTAAAGGGAATATCACCCTTGCACATGTGGTGGAAGTGCATCAGGAGGATTTTGGCGCCCTCGTGGAAGCTGAGAACGCGGTTCGCGTCTGCATATCGTGTCTGTCACAAAGATTGTTAGCTGTTTACCTCTCAAAGACCTGAAGGAGAGTCATTGCAGGCAACTCACTAGATACCGCCTCTTTCTGGTCCATGCGACCTCGTGCGCAAACGCGAGCTCATATCCTTGCAGCAGCACAAAGATGACAAGAAAAATGCGAAACCAGTTGCGCGCGCGTCCGGTGAACACTAGTTTCTCAAGCGCTGTGAGAATTCGTCCTTGCAGTGGCTTCAACACACGTTCCATGACGACGGCCGCGAGTTGGAAGTCAACGTAGGGCGGTGGCGCGACCAGGAGAGGTGGGTTCAGCGGATCGGGCAGCTTGTCTGCATTGAGCTTTTCAGGCCCCTCGCAGCGCCAGCCGCCTTCGATAAAGCGCGCTGCCGTCCAGAAGCGGAGAAGGTCGCGGAATAGGGAGCGTTCTTCGCAGTTAGATGCTCGGCTGTACTCTCTCACAGCGCCGAACACCAACCGACTAATCTCATCAAAGTCGTGAGTGTATCGGTCCAGATAGGCGTCCATGCTCACCTCTATGAACGCCTTCACCGACGACACCGCATCCTCGGCGTCTGCCAAGGCCCACGGTACGGCATAGATACTTCGGCCTCTGGAGTCAAGGAACGCGTTGCCCCCTTGCGGGGCTTTGAACTCGCGGACGCGGAGGTGTAGAACGGTCCCGTGGCCTTGTGTCAAGCTGAGCGTCTTGATGGGCGAGTCGGCTGCCCATATTTTCGGGACGCAGAATCCGCCGTAATCAGGTCCTGTGAGGGCAATAGGGTCAAAGTAGGGTATGTGGCCGGTGGTGCGGAACAGCGAGCTGTCGATGATTTTGCGGCGAAGACATGGTAGACGGCCGATGTTGTTGAGTGTGGATTGTTTAAGGCAGCACAGGCACCACGCTTCAGGGTCAGGGTTGTCTTCGTCTGGGGCACACTGAGGCAGGTCAGAATTTGTTCGGGAATGCTGATTGAGGGGTTTCCGTTTCTTCCTCACTCACGCGCTTTCGGTTCTGGCGACACTGCATACAGGCACGTATCTGTCTCGTTAAGGCGGTCTGGACGCGGTCTTGATCGCTGAAACGGTTGCGTCGGGGGCCTGGCCCTTGCGTTGGCGAGGCGGATACCGGTGTATTCCGACCTGTCAAGTGTGCAGGTAGCTGAGACGTCGCGGGCTGGTGCATGTGTCTGGGTGCCTGCGTTGTTGTCGGATGGTCGACTTGCTCATGCAAATCTGCTGCGAAAAAGAGGTCGTGGTCGGAGAGGGAGTTTTGTTGAGTAAGTTCGAGATCTCTGAAGGTGAAATCAGAGTCGTCGTGAGGAATAGAGGTCACGGGCTCCAAAGATACATTGGCAAGGAGGGGTTGATAGGGTGGTTCGATGCCGGTGGAAAACGACGTTGAGCAGTGGTTGGTGACATCGCCAAGAGCTGGAATGTATGCGCTGGGCCACAGCGAAGGATTGAAGAGGCTCTCCTCTGGAAGGACTGCGCCAATCAGAGGGAGGTCGCAGAGCCAAGGATAGTTTCCAATCAACAAGTCTGGGCTCTGCAGGGTCAATTTTGTGCTTCCAACCAGGGTGGTATCTGGTGGGTGACTTTGAGCCAGCGTAGATCCTGAAAGCGTTATGGCTTGCAGCTGATCGTCCCGCATGAGCCCCAGAAGACTCCCCACCGTGACACCCAGCAAATCGGCGGCATTTTGCAGGGTCCTCCACTGGTCGTCAGTTAGCGTGCTGTAGAAACTCATGCCGAGAAGGGTGTGCGACTTCGATCTCACTTTTACAAACCGATGTGTCGTGTTTCTGTGGATAAATTGAACTGGAAGCCCGCTCCCTTGTGAAATACTGACTGAAATCAGTGTGCAACGCCTATGACGTCAGGTTTCGACGTCAGTGGATAACACTGAGGTGGCGCGGATCCCTGTCTGGGCGGCTAGCAGCACGGACCACCACCGATGAAAAGGCACGCGGAGACGATAAAAGTGGGGGAATTGAGAGGCGGTTGGGCGAGTCCAGGGAGCCGATTGGTCAGCGGCACTTGGGCGTGGGGAACGGTTGGTCATCGCCACCAAATGCCCCAGTATTTTCCTTGACGCTGTGAAAAATCACATGAACAGCGCCTGCCAGGACGGTCGCATCCCATGTCGTTATGCTAGCCCTTTCCACATCGTCTTCGACAACCTCATCGGTGCACTCACCGGACAGAATATTAGGCAGAATTATATATCTCCAGCTAGGTAGCTGACCTTAATCTCAGGCTCTAACACTACAAACCGGCAAGGCAGAGCGCGTATTTGCAGCGGAGGCAGGGGTCAATATGATGCTTAAAAGAAAAATGAATGCGACTGTAACAATGTGTTGATGTCTCATGAAAGTTTTTCGAAAACAGGAGCAAGAAAAGTTGCCGACCCAAAAAAATGGAACCAAAATCTCCGCAGACTGCTCTCCAGGCGGAAGCTTTGAACCTACCCATTTCACCCCAAACACCCTCCAAACCATACACGGCCCTGATCTCCGGCAACGGTAGGCAAATTTCCAACCCTGGGATCTCGACCATAGATAAGTACCAGGATCTAACCTAGCGCAGATTTCTACGGCAGCTGGGCTGCCGCACAAGTGGATAGCACCACAGTCCACGGTGATTTATCGTCGGTGAGCACTACTACCGTATCAAGTAATGCAGGACGGGGAAAAGGCAGCATTGATGGCAGCTTCACTGGCGAGGAGCTTAGCCGCAGGGGGGACCAGTATTGTAGTACGTACCTTTTGGGCATTGGGTCTTGGTCGAGCAGACGCAGAAGTGACAAGCCGCTTGTCCGGGCGATGGGTGACGAGGATTTGCATGCAAGTAGGGCAAACCATCAAGTTGATCTGTGATGGGTGGAAATCTAGAGGGTTCGGGAGACCGCGAATCTCCTTGGCGTTGAAAACCGACATCCTTGAGACAGAAACATAGATAAACCTATTCCTCGACGCTCATACAGCTGGTCTCTAACAGTAGATTAATAGTGCCGCCATTAGGGCTATGTTGGCGGGGCTCTGGACCCAAGCCGTCGCCCAATGCCAGGCGACTGATATCCATCTCGCCTGGGCTCAGAAATGCACTCGCTGCAGCACCTCCTACCATCCCGGGCCACCCTCCTGTGGGATAAGCTGTTCGAACGCTGTGGCCGAACTAAGACTGCCATGGTGAGGAAGTGAACGAGAATACTTGAATGCTCGGGGAAAGAGTTCGGGTGTTTAGCATTTGAGGGTTGGTTCCTGTCCTCAGGGAAGCCCCGCGTAGACACCACCCGTCCTGCTCCTTCCGAGTCTGACCGATGGGGCAACCATGGCGGCCAATGGAAAGACCATGAAGGTAAGATCAAAGATCTTCGTGGTGAGATGTGGTGATGGCGAAATGACTTCTTTTTAGCGGTTGCTTGAATGTGGGATTGAAGGCTCTGGTGTAGAGTTGGCTGGGATCCAGCAACTTACTGAAAATTGCTCGCCCGGCCGCCCAGTTTGTTCATCCTGTCCGGTGCTGGACTGCTAGAAGCAGACAGCGGACAAAGCCTTAGGGCTAGCGTCTTGGGTTGCCGACAAGAGCCAAAGTACGACTGGCAGTCTCGTGGTACCCTTTAACACCGACACCTTGTGTGAAGCAGGGGACTTGGCAATATGAACGCCTTGCCGACACTTACCCCAAAGTGTATGGGATTGAGGTCAAGACGCTCAAGGTCAGCGGCTTGTCGTCGATGAAGTCCCTGAGTGTCTCGACATGTTCGAAATGGACCGTTTTCTGGTCGATGACCGTGCCGGAACCCTGGAGCAGTTCGGGCTACCTATCTCACGGCAAAGAGCAACAGGGAAACCTGGCGGATTAAATTTGAGAATTTTTCGTTTCTACAGCTTCCCAAAATGATACATAGGCACAAAGCTCCACCAGCCCACCAGCACCTTTGACTTATTTTTAGTTTTCTTTCTTTTTAGCGCACGAGCGCAAACAACCCTCCGCATATTCTCTGAATCAACCTCAATTCCCGACAAGCGGCTCCCTGATGTAGAGAGACATGATAATCTCGAGCAAGACGGTCGTTAGCTCGAGAGAGCCAGCGTTTCGTTTCGGCTGATGCCCGATTGACGGCGTCGACTCGACCGCAGGGATAAGATGCTTCATTTCCCAATGACAGGCCCGGCAAGGGGCTTGTTGCTTCCATTGACTTTGAAGCTACTGGTTCGTGAGATCCGAAGATTCCCAATCCGTACCTCGAGATCATCAATCTGGTCCTCGTCTTCCCCTTCAGCCAGATCCGATGGAAATAGAGACATCCACTGCGAAACCCTTTTCGAAATCCAACTGCGGAACGTCGTGGCTGCCCAAGTAGCGATATTGTCGAAGATGACTGTTAACTCCAAAACGTCCCGGAGCTTTGTCATGTCTCCGCTCCAAATGCATGTGCCAGATCTCTGTTCCCAACCAGTATGGTTAGTCGATGCCATTGCCCCTGCGGAAGTTTGTAATTTACTAACGTGTAAACCGGTGTCATCGATCCTATCCACAGCCCACAACCCGACATGTTTTCCCGCAAATGTCATGGCTACAACCACTGGCAGGTTGGTTTCCGATGGGGGCTCCTCATCGCCACTATCGGCTATGCCTTCTAAGCGTCGCAATATCTCCAGAGCCGTCGGGCATGCAACGCTTGCCGGAAGACAAGATGGATACCCCGCCGTGTCGAATGAGGAGTGGCTCTTATCGCCGCTACTGACGCTACATTCGCCCGAGTGTTCATCGCAGCCGGCAACAAAGAAAGGAAATACGAGAGCGTTGGGTGCGATTGATTGCGCCTTCGTAGCTGGAGGAGGGGTAGTGTTGGGGTTGACGCCGTTGGCAGTGCGTTCAAAACCAAGCTTAGCCAGATGCTGCGCAGTGTTCTCGAAAAAAATGTCGAGGATGTTGGACTGAAGGAGATGTGTCCAGGAGGCTATCTGTTCTGGAGGCACAGTTTCGAAGGCCGGCAAGCGCTCCACCGCGAAAGAGACGTGAAAGCGGGTATCCTGAGCTCCAGAGTGCGCATCGTGGTTCTGCTGCACTTTGTGCGCGTTGTCTGTGAAGAAGTGCAGGGCGGAATACCTGAGACTGTATCGAGGTCAGTTTCGCCGTCCACCGCGTTCCCACGACTTAGAGACTTACAATTCATAGCGATCATTTTGAAGACAGAGGTTGCTGCCTCCCAAAATCCTAGTTCATAAGTTAGAGCCTACTTTGAGAATGACGGCAAAGTAGACACTCATCTTACCGCTCTCTGTTCCCTGCCTTGTTCACAGCGTGTTCCAAATCTGCGACGAAATTTGTTCTGTAGAAGAGTCGCCACAGTTCGCATCCCTTCCCGCCCGATAGTTCCAGGGTTGTTGCCCAGGTCTTCAGCTTTTCACAGCTCATAATTGCCGACTCAACCTCCCGGAGTGCATTGTTGTCTAGCCTCGACTTCGGAGCGAGGCGCAGCGTCTGTTCTGACACATTTTTCAAGACCGTTCCAGCGTCATCGCTGTCAATACCGTAAAACCACAAGGGGTCTGCTATTGTGCCGCGGAAATCCAGGAAGAAGCTGGCATCTGTCGCGCCCGCCCGGTCCCAAACTGCCTTAAGTGAGGGACGGGGATGAGACATGATCTCCAAATCGGGGTTGACAAAGCGATGTTTTGTGGGAAAATGCGACAAATGAAAGAACCTGTTGGAAAATTCAGTTCAGGAATCGGACTTGTTGCTGAAGGGCCGTCGGCACCGCTAAAAAAGACGGGTTGGGATGCCAGTAAATATAGGGCGGATTTTGGTGCTATCTGCGGGTTGTTGATTTCGTCCATGCAGGATTTAGTGTTTTGATCAGATGAGGGCAGTTCGTCATGTGGTGCAATCCGGCCAAACACTGTGACATTGTATACAAACGTAAAGGGCAGCACAGTGCCGAACGAGTTATCACACACGGACTGGGATGCGGTGACGACTGGTTCACAGGGCCCCTTGAAACTAGTCACAGTTTCACAGCGTCCGTGCAACTTGACCACGAACCAGGCCAAACACCATGGCCACACGAAAGCAGAGCGGCTAATCAGTGACAATTTGAAACGCGTTAGCGAGAGACGCTCACCGGTCGGGCTGTTGTCGGGCCTGTACCTGACTAGGTAACGAGAAGATAGCCGCCAAGTGAATTGGAAGCCTTACAATCGACTCGGCCTCCTTCTTCGGTAGGCTGCCCATGGGGTGGAAGCCGGTGAAGTTAGTGGATAGCACACCAGGGTTAGAAATATAGAACCGG
>Ga0247770_1000937_pt1 | contig 26032 bp, 23 predicted proteins | sample UWRJL136409B6_FD_179943 | JGI IMG/M metagenome (GOLD analysis project Ga0247770, IMG submission 179943) | Plant litter microbial communities from Arlington Agricultural Research Station in Wisconsin, United States - UWRJ-L136-409B-6 | ecosystem: Environmental > Terrestrial > Plant litter >... | reverse complement strand
AGCTTTTAGACCAACCCCGTTTTAGACCACTGGATTTGTCAGAATGACTCACCCTCGCCACCCAACTCTCCTATTTCAATTGCCCACAACTCCACGAATTTAATTCCAATCCGTTTTCTTCCTTTTCTAATTGATTCAAAATTGGCAAATGAAGCAGTATACCGAGGAGGATTTACAGAATGCCCTCGCGGAGTATACTAAAACTGGCAAACTCCGCAATACGGCCAAAAACCACGGTATACCCTACAACACTTTATATTATCGATCCTAAGGCACTAATCCAGCTCCCTACACCTAAATAAATAATCAGAAGCTTTCTCCAGCCTTAGAAGAACGTCTTGCCGAATGGATTCTCTTCCAGGGGTCTATTAGTAACCCTTTAACCCACCAGTAAATCCGGAAATTAGGTAAAAGAATACTTGCCGCCTCCGGAGAGCCAGCCTACCTTAGAAAACACTGGTACTGCCGCTTTTTAAAGAGAAATCCATCCATTTCTACCCAGAGACCACGGAGAATCCACGCAAACCGTGCTAACAGAGCCTATAAGGCCGTTATTCGGCCCTGGTTCGACTACTTAGAAGTTCTAGGGGTTAAGGCTATTCTACTAATAAACAGGTATAATATAGACGAAACTGGCATAGCTAATGGTATTAGAGATAACGGTCTGGTTATAAGCTTTAAATCCAGAAAGCTCTTATAAAAGAAGAAGTCTAGAGACTAAATTTAGACGACTATTCTAAAGTGTGTTTCGGCTAACGGCCGGTTTTTAAACCCCCTGGTTATTTTTAAGGGTGGGAGCCTCCAGTAACAGTAGTACCCACAAGACTTAACCCTATTTAAAGGCTAGGCCTTCAAACTAACTAAAAACGGGTGGACTGACGATAACATTACTGTTAAATGGCTCCGTGAAATTTTTCTTCTAACCACTTGGCCGGCTAACCCCTAGGATAAACGCCTCCTTATTTTAGATAGCTATAACAGTTATACCACTAAGGAATTTATATAGCTGGCTTTTACTAATAACGTACAGTTATTATTTCTACTAGTATACACCTCTTACGTTCTCTAGCCCGTAAATATAGCCGTCTTCAGCCCCCTAAAGACCAAATACAGGGCGTAGCTAAATAACTGTCTTTCTAGTTTAACCAGCAACTCTGTGGCTGGAAAACGAGCCTTTTTAAAATGTTATAGGCGTGTTAGAATTTACGGAATAACTAATTTAAATATTAAGGCTGGTTAGAAGGCCTCAGGGTTATAGCTAATCTCCTTAAGGAAGCCCCTAAGTAACAGCCTCGTTATTAAGAATTTTAACGGCTCTGTTAGTACAGTGGCCCCTACACCTTTTATAGGCCTTAAGTCGTTTAATAAACCCATTCTAATTAAGAATTCGAAGGACTAACCTGTATAGTTTACCCTTAAAAAGGCTAAGGATTTCTCGGCCTAAGGGGAGCGTTTTCTACACGGTACTAAACGTACTACCAGCGAGCGGCTTTTTATACGGAAGGCTTATAAGGGATTTAATAACATGGCCTTTCAATTGGCTACTGTTCAACAACAATTGTAAGTGGCCTAGGAAAACCTCGAACGTTTGAGAGGCCGGAAAAGAAGGAAGGTGGAAATCGACCTGAATAAAGCCTTTGCTGGTATTATGGAGATCCGCCGCGCACAGAGATTAGCTGCTGGGGAGAATGTTACAGATTCTGAATCTTCAGAAGATGAAGAATCTGACACTGCAAGTTATATTGACGTAGCTATCTAATTGACGAAGTTGTGGGCAATTGAAGTTGGTGATGTATTGGGGTGGCGATTTTAGTGCAGTGGTCTAAAAGGGGGTTGGTCTAAAAGCTGATCACCTGACTTACCCCGAGCGGCCCAGGACCAGTGCCTGGTCGCCAACCAGGACGGGCGGTGAAATTCGTCTCCGCCATGTGTGAGGTACTCCGCTTTCCAGAGTGTCAGCACAAAATACAAAAGGTACCTTCGTAGCTTGGGCAAGTGGGGACATACCTCGCCGCTTAGAAGCGGGGGTTGCGGAGCCAGAAATTCGACGCCGCTAAAGATTTTTGGGAAAAAAAAGCCAAGGCTGTTAAACATAAGACAATATGAAATTAATAGCGACGTTAATAATTACTTGTCGATTTATTGCGTGCAGCTAACGAAGATCTGTTTGTAAGGTGTCTCACTCGCTTATCATATAGTTACGACCCTTTTGGCCTAGGATGTCAGGATTATCAGCGCTCTCATCCCGCTCGGTCCAGTTTATCCCAAACTGCGCCGCACTGCGCCGTGTGAGCGCATAGCAGCCGGGCGAGCAAGATACAATGAGGAGTCATCCTGTCAAAGCTGCCTGCCTAAAGAGCGGGCCGGCCGTCAAATACGGAACCCCGCCGCGCCCCAGCGATAAAAATGGGATTTCTCGGTATGCCGATTCTCAACACATCACCATGAGCGTTCCAGCACTCGTAACGTTCGTTTTAGCCCTAGCTAGCCCTTCGGCAGCCGGAGGCGGGTATCCGCCAACAGTTGAGGGCGTGACAATTATACCGTCAAAATTGTACAAAAATGTCACCATCTCCTTCAAGGAGCCAGGCATTTGTGAAACAACGCCAGGCGTCGGGTCGTATTCTGGTTACGTGCACCTCCCTGCTGGCTTTCTGGAGGACCAAGCCTACCCCATCAACACCTTTTTCTGGTTCTTCGAGGCCCGCAATCAGCCTGAAAGTGCACCGCTAGTCATATGGCTCAACGGGGGTGCCGGTGCCTCTTCCATGATGGGCTTGTTGGAAGAACTGGGACCCTGTACGGTCGGCCAAGACTCTGCAACCACAATACTGAACCCATTCAGTTGGAACAACAACGCCAATTTGATCTTCATCGATCAACCAAATCAGGTTGGCTTTTCCTACGATATTCCCACCAACGGAACGCAGGTGCCACGGAGCGATAGATTCGGCTTCAATATCGTCCCCGGAGAGTCGGACTCTGGCGGCGCCCATAATCTCACAACCAATGTTGGCACCTTTTCGACGCAGATCATTTCCAACACAGCCAACTCCACCATGGCGGCAGCGAATCACCTGTGGAACTTTCTCCAGATCTGGCTCTCTAGCTTTCCTCACTACTGGTCATCAAACGAACGTATGAGTCTCTGGACAGAGAGCTACGGCGGCCACTATGGTCCGGAATTCTCGCGCTTCTTCCTCGAGCAGAACAAAAAGATTCGCGACCCTAGTAGGAGTCGCAAAGGAGGGCTCCGGCCAATCAAACTCAGCACTCTCGGCATCATCAGCGGCTTATACGACGTAGCCGTCCAGGCAGAAACCGGGATTCACTACGCCTACAACAACAGCTACGGCATTCCCCTGATCAACCAAACCACCCACGCCTCTGCCCTAGATGCATGGTCCCGCCCCAACGGAGGTCGCGATCTCCTGCTCTCCTGCCGACACGCCATCTCGCACCACGCCTCCAACACGTCCGCTGCCTGCAACGCCGCATCCGACGCTTACGAAGCTCTCTCGTCCCCCCTCTCCGCCGACTCCCGCGGCATCTACGATCTCACCCATCCCCTTGCCGATCCCTTTCCGCCGCCCCACCTCCATGGCTACCTCCGCCAGGAATCTGTCCTCGCTGCCCTCGGCGTCCCGGTGAATTACTCGGCCAGCTCCCCCGCGGTAGGACAGGCATTTACCTCGACGTTTGACTGGATGCTGGGCGGCCACCTCGACAACCTCGCCTACCTCCTCGACAACGGCGTCAGCGTGCATCTCCTGCATGGGGATCGTGACCCGTCGTGCGAGTGGCGGGGAGGGGAACGCGCGAGCCTTGCTGTTCCGTGGGAGAGACAGAAGGACTTTGCGAGGGCAGGGTACGCCGCTTTAACTATGCCTGGCGGGGAGGTGAAGGGGATGACGAGGCAGCTGGGAAATTTTAGCTTCACAAGGGTGTTTCAGGCGGGGCACGAGATTCCGGCGTATCAGCCCGAGGCTGCGCTGGTTGTTTTCGAGAGGGCGATGAGCGGGAGGGACGTGGCAACGGGCAGGGTAAAGGTAAGGGGGGAGTATGCGACCGAGGGACCGAGGGATATTTGGCATGTCAAGAACGAGGCGGAGGAGATGCCCAAGGAGAGGTGCTATATTCTGAAGCCATTGAGTTGTAACCAGAACGTGTGGAATAGGATATTGAAAGGGGAGGTGAAAGTGAAGGACTACTATGTTGTGGAGGAGGAGGGCGAGAGAGTGGAGGGCGCTGAGGGAATGGGGGACTTGTGAATGAGAGAATGATGAAACTGGCCCAGAACGCTATGAAGCAGCCGATCAAGTATTTCACTACCTCTACAACACTCGGACAGGCCATCGACTCAAAACTTCCCCGCGACAGCGGAAAAAGCCGGGTTACCACAAACCGTGTGTTGAGCAGATCACCCGCCCTCTGGGTTACCGATAAGAATCCCGCGGCGGGGACTTGCAGTCAGCATGCAGGTGCTATTGGATCAACTCAACCACTTCATGCGGGGATTTTCATGCCTACACCACAGGGACGCTGAAGTGAGGGGAACTTAGAGTGCCCCGGAATTCCTCCTCATTTCAGCTTTCTCGCGAAAATGGCGGACCCATCTGAGGAGCCGCCTGCTGTTCTAGCCGATGTTCCCATTGAGGTCGATAGCGCCCCTTCAAGCCAACGACTCGTACGTCGACGATCAACTCTCAGCATTCGCCACCTCTCTTGGCTCGAGCGCAGTTGACTATCCCATCGAACACGGCCGTCGGTACCATGCATATCACGCGGGCTCCTACCCCATGCCCAACGACGACGCCGAGCAGGAACGTCTTGACATGACCCATCATCTGGCCGTCCTAGGAACGGGCCGAAAGCTGTTTCTTTCCCCGGTCGATGAAAAACATACAAAGCGGATTCTCGACATTGGCACCGGGACCGGGGTCTGGGCCATCGAGGTGGCTGGCCTCTTTCCCGGCGCACAAATCCTCGGCAACGACCTCTCGGCTGTTTCTCCAGCATGGGTCCCTCCCAACGTCAAGTTCGAGATTGACGACGTTGAGAGCCCGTGGGTGCACGCAAAACCCTTTGACTTCATCTTCAGCAGGTATATGGCCGGAAGCATCCTGGACTGGCCCAAGCATGTCAAAACAATCCACGACAACCTGTCTCCTGGCGGCTGGGCCGAGTTCCAGGACTATAACGGACGATGGAGCTCCGATGACGGCTCGCTGAGAGAAGACGGCCATGTTTTCTGCTGGATCGACGGTCTTATCACGGCGGGCGAGAGTCTCGGGCGCGACCCCATGCCCGGGCCGAAGCTGGAAGGGTGGGTCAAGGAGACGGAGTTCAGAAACGTTGCTCACCAGAAGTTCAAGTTTCCAATCGGACCGTGGCCCAAAGACCCTCATCTGAAGACGGTCGGGCTGTGGAACCTCACTCAGGTGCTGCAAGGACTGGAGGGCTTTTCGTTGCAACTCTACTGCCGCCTGTTGGGTTGGGCTGAAGAAGAGGTTCGGGCAATGTTGTCCAAGGTGCGCCAAGACCTTATGAGCGGAGACATTCGGGCTTATATCGAGTACCATGTTGTCTATGGTCAAAAGCAGTAGCAGAAAGCGATAGGATTATCAGCTCCTGAATATGATATTTGCGAATCATCAGGCCGGCGAGGGGGTGCCGTCTCGGCCGCGACAAACTGCTTGACGATTCCGGGCTCCGTGGACACTCCATCCAGCCATCGCTAATCGGGAAGTACAATGTAGTCCTAGTCAGGTTAACGGCCGCTCAGCTCAACGAAAGACCTGATCTGCAAGGGTGTAGCGCGATGAACGAACTGGCGGGAAATCTCGTGGAGGTGGATCGAGTCCCTATCGAGCCTCTTGAGCAGACTCTTTCTGATCCCTTGTCTGACGCTGGCAGCGTTGATCAGGTTGGCGAGCATCAGGGCCTATTGCCACGATGTCGGATCCTAGGTGCGGAGTACCCATGAATACGATACCCTTGGTTGAGCCGAGAATATCCCCGTAGAAATCTTGAGAATCATGGGCCAGAACAAGAGCTTAGGTAAGACGCGTTAGCTTACTGCCACGCCTGGGTCGATCCAAACCCGACCTTTTTCACAACGATTCTGCCGAGGCTGTGGGCGATGAATACAATGGGTCGTTGTCGTGACTCCCATAAATCAGCCGAAAATCCACTGCAGTACGGAGGGGGAATACCTCGCCATCTCCGCGAACAACTCTCAGCCGATTCAGGAGGTCATTGTATTGCGTAGAAGTTGTATATATATGAGGTATGTAATCTGTATAGAACTTGAAAAGCATACGGACAATATAGTACGTAGCTAGTAGTTTGTATTGCCGCTTAACTTGCATGAAAATAATTGAGCAATGGCAGAAAATTTCTGGAAAACGCTTACTGTTATGTTAATAAGGACCAGATAATGACTTGGGGTTCAATAGTGGAAGCTTGGTTCAGGGGTTCAGGGGCCATGTTTTCGTTTTTGCACTAGTTGTAATTGTACGTGCGAACAAAAAGGAAGTTTCGTGAGCCCAGATTCGTCTCAGACAACCAGGCTGTTATCTGCTTTCCATCGATAGAAAACTTTAGCCGGGGGGACTAAAAAGGGGCCTCTAAGGCTGTGCGGGGTGGCATATAGGATCACCCTAGCTCAGGGAAGAATCAGGGGAAAGCTCAGGACGACAAACGAAAAAGGAAATTTCGGGTGCCCAGATTCGTCGCAGACAACCAGGCTGTTTCCAACATCCAAAAGTTGTATCGAAGAAAACTTTAGTTCCCCTGATCCATCGCATCATGTCACCACTAGAGCGAATGATGGCGCCTGACGGTACATGGTTTCTAATTTTCCGGTCCCATAAGGCGCCCAGTCGTCAGGAACTGCGGTAGAGGAGCAAGACAAGCCGTTCTCTTTGAAGGTTTCCAGCATATCAAACAGAACTATCAGCAAGGCGAGGGGACAAGATGAGAGTCCCAATTCCGAAGCTCGGGTTGCGATGCGTTGAGTTGGGAGATAGTCGGCGGCGTATGTATTGTCGGTGCCAGCGCTCCTGTTATCAGGCCAGAGTTTCTCCACGATGGACCATGCATGCGCAAGCCTGGTGACAACGAGTTGTGGAGCGGCTCCCGATACAAGTTGGTCCACGTGATGGGCTACTCCCAATGCTTTCGGAGTCAGGATTCCCGCCTCGCTTCGGTTGCTTTCCGAGTTTCCGGATTGGCAAAGTGCTTGTACTTTGGACAACTGATCGACGAATGCAGCTAACATGGCGAGACGGACAGCTGCAAAAGTGCCAAGAAGGCTCGCGTCGGCCAGGCCAGCACCTTCCATTTTCTGGACTGGTATGGTCGTATTCCAAGAGAAAGTGTTCACAATATGAACGCCTCTCTGGATTGCATCGATCAGGCGCAGTGACTGCCCAATGCCGTCTTCAGGTTTGATATCGTGACGGAGGCGAAGGACCTATGGCGGTATCAACTGTTAACGATATCTGGGAAAATAAAATTACCGATTGAGAAGGCATTGCAGACTTACCAGGCCTTGATTGCGCTTAGATTCAAAATAAACGTCGTCTATCTCGACATATTTCCCATCTAGCTCGATGCAAACCTCTTCTGTGAAAAACTGGACAAAGCGCGTCCCCATCTCTATCAAAACGATGATGTTCCTGTCAGAAACCGTTCCGTGAGAGGTCAAAAAAGTCACCGGCAAAGGCCAACAAAGAGACTCAAATTCAGAAGATTCAATTTGGCCAGAGAGACCAAGATCCAAGGCCCGAGTTGCTTGCGGTATGGCGCGGCGCATGCAATGCGCGTAGTGCTCCATTGCGTGGAATCTGAGGAATCCAAAAAGTACCGGTGTTGTTGGAACTCCCTGTTTCGAAATGACTTGCCGGCAGGTGAGATTGGAATCCTTTAAGTCCAGCAGATAGAGTCGACCAAAGTGCGCGAAATTCCCCAACCCCGCTGTTGACCATGATCGTCACCAGTTGCAACAAGCCGCCCCTCAGGTCCTGCGGAATCCCGAGAAGTCCAGCAGAAGCGGCCGCAATATTGTTGGAATTATTCTTCAGAAGATCGAGCAGCTGTCTCGTCCAACTCTTCAACTCACTTGTCGGAAACGGAATCACATCGTCGGGGTTGATGACGTGGTGGAAGTTGGGTGCAAGCGTGTTATTCAGAGCCCCTGTCGTGTAACGCTCTCCCACCATGCAGGCCGGCGTGCTGAAGGTGATGATGGATAGCCCCGCACCACTCGACTCCCAAGTATTGGGCTTTGGAGAGGTCTGTAGGGCAATGTACGCTGCTATGGTGGCAACAGCTGCCCTTGCGCAATGTTAGTAATAGTGAAAGAACACGCTTTGTTGCTTGGCAAGAAACTCACCCTAAACTGTGCCCACAAACAACAACATTGAATTTGGCGGCGAGCTCCTTGATTAGGGCGACGTATAGTTCCCCGCGTCCGTGGAAACCTGCGTGAAAGCGCGTGGCCAAGCCTGGATTAGTCTTTCTGCTTATGTTGACGTCTGTGAGGACATCGGTCATGCTATCCGTTCCTCGAAAGCCGACAAAGACGGTTTGGAGCAGCGTAGACCATGCTATTATGGGATGCGGATAGCTCTGCCGACTGGACTTTAGCACCGGCGTAATGTTTGCTACCGGCCAGACTCCCGACAAGAGGTCTAGTGTCCTGACGTGCTCAAAGCGAGGATCCGTACGGAGGGTGTTGTCGATTGTTTCGTATGGCTCGTATGCCAGCAGACTGACAGCAGATGCGGCGAGGAAAGTCAACTTCTTGACGGTTCGTTCTTCGTCTAGAAGTCTGGAGTCGTCGGTTTCGAAGTTGAGGTGGCCGAGCGGAAACGTCCGAGCCGTATTTCCCGCCATGATAGCTGCGGGGTAAGGGATGAAATGAATTGCTGTGTTGCAAAGAGAAGTCTACAACTTGGGAGAAGGTGTCGGAAAACACCGCTGGAAGCGCGTCGTGCGCGCAAACGGCCCTAAAATAACCATCTTGCTTCCACTTCTTGAGGACCTGTATTTTGCATTATCTGAGCCGTCCCTTATTTCCATTGACCCGAGCCTTCGTGACCGTTCCTATTCCTTCAACATCCATCTCTCATGGGCCATAAACCGACGTAAACCAAATCCGCTGGTTGTCGTCTTGGATGAGAGGAAGTCAAGTCGCACTTCCTGGCTGTAGCTGGACATCTTGGGCTGGGACGAGTTGTTGAGATCCATTGGCTGCACCGCGTTCAGTTCACCCGCTCCCGGTCTGAGAATGCCGGCCAAGGTGACTTGGCCGTATTGGTAACAATGCAGTGTGCGCCATTTCCTTCAGGGCGGCCAGGGTGGTGGGCGCAACATCGAATCGTTTGTCAGAACCGAATGCGCGACTCTACCCTAGCATGTTCACCCTCTGCTGTGATAGAAATGCTTTGAAAATGCTAAATATAGACCTGGAGCAGAGTCGGGTGGCGTCAATAGTTCACGGATCCCCATGCCTTCTTTCGGCTTAGTTGCCCCGGACAGGTGCTTAACTTATCGACGGGCCGAGAGCTTTCTAGACCAACCCGACACGCATCTCTGGATAAGTATCTAACTGCTAGGTCCGTGGACCGAAAGACGTGACAGCGCCTTCAGTTTCTCCTCCATCTTTCACTGATACGCCCAAAAATGATTGAATTCCAAGCACGAGGGCGCCCATTCCAGGTAGTGCTAAGCGCAGCGATTGCAGCCGTGCGTGCTCTCTGCTACGCGCTCCTAATCGTGCTCTACGTCGCTCCGGAACGGCTCCGGATCGACTCCCTGCTGCGCCCCGACGCGGGCACCATTATCAAGCCCGCCGCCGTTGTCGGCCTGTTGGCCACCATCCTCGCAGCATCGGCCGTCACCCTCGTCACCCGCTGCGTCGAGCACTCTCTCTGGCTCCGTCTTGGCCCCGACGGCTCGGGTTTGGATGGAAAAGTGCCAGTGCCCCTGACGGTTGGAGAGGTGCGCCGTCTGGCCCAATGGAGCACATCGACGGCCGGCGTAACGAGAGCCGTTCCTTTTGCGCGGGACAGGGCACGGCGCGGGAGCTGTGCGTCGAGCTGGTCACGAGCTCTCCCAACACCTACGGTGCCTTTGCTACGGGGCTCTACCCGTGCGCGGGGATAACTCGGCGTACCGCACCCCCATCGCCTTCTACCTCTTGGGCGAGGATGCCAACAGGAAAGCCGAGATGGCTGCGCGCCGTCTGGCCTCGGTCCGGCTGACAACGGTGCCCGACAGGCCGAGGACCAGCTGCGCGTGTGGAGGTGGCGGCAGGACTTTGTTGACGAGCATGGTGCCGTGCTTAAGGGAGCCGGCCTGCAGACGGGCGAGTCGCCGCAGTTGCAAACCCAGGAGCACGCTCAACAGGGTTACGATCACCGGCTGGCTAGCGACCGGGGCAGCAAACTCACCTCTCTCTTGTTGAGGTGAAGGACAAAAGCATCAAAACATCTGGATATGTCAGTAGTACCTTCAGAACTGAAAGGGATTTCGCAGCTCAAACGGTCCCGCCGGCTCCCGTCCGCGTTCTCCCTGAACCTCAAAGCGCACCCCAGCCCCCTGAAACTGCTTCACCAGCTCCCCACTCGCGCGTAGCCAATCCTCCTTAGCTTTCCACTCCCGGAATATATCAACGTCACTCTCCGGGACCGGCGCCACAACAACTGAGACCAGATCAGGAAACCTCGCCTGCTTCACCAAGGCCAAAACCCCAGCCAGCTGCCGCAAAGTCCCCATCCAACTCCCCTCCGGCTCCCAAAACGTCACCTCTTGTATACCCCTCGGCAGCAACTTTTCCACAAACCCATCATGATCCCCACCACTTTCCCTCCACATCTCCTCAAGCACCCCCAACGCATACCCTCCCACCTTTAGAACCTCCAACCGTGTAAACTCCCCTATTGATCCAGCCAGCGCCAGCTTAGCAGAATCCACTGCCATCTCCATTCCTCGTCCCCATTCTTGCCTATTACCATAACCCATGATATCCACCCTCACCTCCCTTAACGTTTCCCCCCGTAACCATAATACCTCCCAAACATCCACCACCGTACAATCCCGATCACTGTCCCCCACACCCGTGCCCGAATCCCAATTACTGGCGGTGCTTAATGCGAATACCTCCAGCCTAGGTGCCGCGCTGACAATACCGCGGAGGACGTCCGGCGAGAGGCTGCAGACGGCATCGAAGTTGAGGTGGAGGAGGTTGGGGAGTGGAGGGTAAATAGACATGTCAATGCTGCAGTCGAGGTTATTGTTTGTCAGGGTAGCGACTTCAAGTTGGGTTTCGCTGCCGGGATTATCGGTACAGAGATGTCGGAGATTGGGTGCGGCGGCGCGCAGGATGGTGAGGAAGTTGGGGAGGCCGAGGTCCCAGTGGTAGTTATAGATGAGCTGGTGGGTAAGTGTGAGTGTGATAAGGTTAGGGAGGAGAGTAGTGTTCCTGCTGTTTATAAGGATAGATGGGAGGAAGAAGGGGCGCCATACCTCGCTAAGAGCGAGGTGAAGGTGTACGACGTTAGGGGTGTGCAGGAGGAGGAGTTCGATAACAGGGAGTGGATTAGGCCTGGGCTTGGTTAGGAAACCTGGGTCCAGGGATTGGAGGCTGAGTTTCGTAATGATGGAGTTAAGGAGGTGGCTCTCGTTTTCGGAGAGGGGGTCATCGCAGTCAATATCGGCGAGGTCGATGTATTTGAGGTGTTGGGCGAGATCGGGGCGCAGTATAAGGGCGTTAATAAGCTGCAAGATTCGAGGGCATACTGGGGTGTTGCTATCGGGTGCAAATGCGGTGAAGACGAGCGGTTGGATGGTGTCTCGGTGCCATCTGCATGTCCGAGAGAGACGCGAAATATCGGAATGGCCGCTGCTGTCTTTGTTGGTTCGCAGCTGAGAGCAGATTGCCCTGAGAAGTTCAACGGGCAAATCGACGAGGCTGGTCATGATGGTGGGTCGAGATAGCATGCCCCAAAGTCGTGGAAGCATTTGAAGCTGAGGGGTAGAGCTCGGGAGGGGTATGTTGCTACCTGCCTAATAAACTCGGGTGGCGCCGAATTGAATAAAGCGGGGTTTCGAGGCGTTGCGGATAACGGGACGTTAAGGAGATTAACGGGTATCTTCGAGGTTGGTATTAGGTACCTTGATCTGTGTCTTCATACCGCCAAACCCGAATCCAATTCTGCCCCCTGTTTGTCAGACGACATGAAAAACACACTAGCGATGAGGAGACTGTGCTTGGAAGGCGTGGGGTACATAGTGACCATCTCTCCATGGTAGACCTCTTTCTGCATGACAACCTTAACCCCGTTGACAGTCGATGATTTCTGCCACGGGCGGCTGCCATCTCTCATTCTCAGTGCCATTTCCCTCAAACGTTCATGTGCGCCGCCGTTGAGAAAGACTGCTTCTCCATCGATCACCTCGCAACCCCATGACTTTGGCGAACCATCCGTGTCTGTCTGAACGGCGAACAACAAAGCCAGTCTTAACTGGTCTCCGCCTCCCGGCTTGGCAAAAGCCAATTGATGCTGTCCGCCTGCATTTCTGCGTCTTTGCAGATTTGAGCCAGCAGAAATTTGCTTCACCAAGAGCAAGCTGCCATTTTGGATCGGTGTGAAGAAAGAATGTTGTGGCGCAGGCAAGCTTGGGGAAGCAGAAGCTCCAGGATAATTACCCCGCCCCTGCGTGTGCCGGAGCTCGACAGCTTCGCGCGACACACCGCTCTCGATCACCACGGCCGCTGAGAATGTCACAATCTCAACCTAGCCGTCCCCCGCAACCTCACCTCCATCCGCAGTCGGATTGCATGTTTGTTTTGCCAGCGAAACTACGAGCAAAATTGTTGCATCTTCAATCATGGCTTCTCAAGATGCGCCTGTCAGTCCTCTCTGCGCTCTCTGTCGCGAGTTTGCCGACGACGTGATACGCTTCGCCTTCACGCAGCCAGACGAGTACCCGGCATCCAGCCGGTGGCTCAAGGACCCCGCGTTCGACTGCGGCTACCTGGCATGGAAAGATGGCTTCCGCCACCACGATGACCTTGCAAGCCTCGCCGCGTCGGCGCAAGCAGGTTGCGCGCTCTGCTGCATTGTGCACAATGAGCTCGCGCCATTCGGACCCGACGACTGCAAGGGCTTCGTTGTGTTCCACCCGTTTTCGGACTTCACCTTTCACTTCCGCGACTCGCCCTCGATGCAGGATCGCCCCGCGCCGTGGACAGAGCAGCCGCGCTTGTACGAGTTTTGCCAGCGCCGCTCACGACTCCCCGGCGTCACCTTTGAGGACTCCGCATTTTGGAAGGGTCACATCGACCCGTGGAGGGGAAGCCACGCAATTCCAAGCGACGGGGCATCCGAAGATGTGTTCGACACGGCGCGCTGGTGGCTGAAGAGCTGCGTCGAGACGCACGGCGACATCTGCAAGCGACCTGTGGCGCCACTACCGACACGTGTCGTGGACGTCGGCGTCGATGATAGCTGCAATCCTTCGCTGTACATCTCGGCCGGCGAGTTCGAGCCCTGCGCCATCTTGACGCACTGCTGGGGCGGGGGCATTCCGTTCAAGACGACCAAGGCGACGCTGCAGCATCGGATCAAGGGGATGGAGGTGAGCCAGCTGCCCAAGAACTTCCAGGACGCTGTGACGATTACGCGCCGCCTCGGGCTGCGCTATGTTTGGATCGATGCACTGTGTATCATCCAGGACGACCCGGCCGACTGGAGGCGAGAGGCTGCCAAGATGGCCGATATTTAGTATGTCTCGCCAGCTCGTTCCTTCGACTCGCCTAGTATTACTAACAGGAACATCAGTGCCGCAGGGACCGTCGCCATATCCGCCCTCGATTCTCCCTCCAGCGAGACGGGGATCCTACACAGACGCCAGGCTCTTCCGGAAGTCGTCTTGAGCTCCGAGTACACCGTCCGCAAGAAGCCCCGGACCTTCGAGAGGGTCCTCGCCGACTGCCCTCTCAACACCCGATCCTGGTGTCTCCAGGAAAAGTTGCTGTCGCCGGCGCTCCTCCACTTTGGCTCGCAGCAGATATTTTGGGAATGCCGTTATCAAAAAACCCCGGAGGTGGCGCCTACTGTCCTCCTTAAGTACGACCCGCCCGTGGGCGTTCGCCCGTTCATGGGAATCGAGAAATATGTTCCCCCCGAAGGGCCGTTCTGGGCCCTGTGGTACGACGCCGTCGAGGCATTTTCCATGAGGGACTTGACGTTCGTTACGGACAAGCTCCCCGCCCTAGCGGGCGTCGGGTCTCGGTTCCGGCAGCAAAACGGCGGCGGCACCTACGCAGCGGGCCTCTGGGTTGAGGATCTGGCACAGGGTATCTGTTGGGGACCAGCGTGGGATCACCTAAGGGTCCCAAACCGAAAGGCGACTGGGTTTGACAGGTGCGAGGTCTTGCGGAAGCCGTCAGTGGTAATAGCGCCGTCCTGGAGCTGGGCTTCGGTGGATGGCCGCGTGTCCTTTTTCGGGTCCAACGGTCCATGGGAATTCACCATTCTCAATGTCGACATGGTCCACCACGATGACCTGATGGCCGAGAGGTCCCTGGGCACGCTGACTATTCAAGGACGGTTCGCTAGGGTATGGTATCTGCCTGATAGCCACGCCGCGGACGTGCATCAAAATATCGGAAGGCTGGTTCTCAAAGACGATGACAATGTTTACTTCACGGGTGCTATGCTTGACTTAGAGCGCGATAAGAAGAAGGAATGCTGGGCCATGGTTGCGTCTGCGAGGAGCCCCGGGTCGTTCAAGGGGTTTCTTCTGTTCGAGGAGCAGGGGTCTCACTTTGTGAGGATCGGGTTTTGCAACGAGCAGAATACTCTCACGCTCGATATGGACAAGTTCGCTGAGATGACGATTACGGTTGTTTGAGCACCCCTCGAGCCCCCCTCCAATGACGAGGTTCTCGTTCGCTTCCATCTGCATGCAACAAGGGTACTTGGGAGATCCAGGCAGAGCCTATCCCCGACACGCATGATGCAGTCGAGTTGCATGGTGGGATACTCTAGCGATGAGACAGAAGGAGTATCTTACCAGTGCGGAAAATCTACCTAAATTGAAGGATGTGTCATCTCAATGGCACTCGAATGCCTGATCTCGTCATTTCTTAGTCAATACCCTCTGGTAACTTAATGCTAGGCCTGATGGATGACAGACAGGCTATTGAGCGGTTTTCTTCGCCCTGTTTTCACCATTTTAAAGGCTGGCTGATCCAAATGGTGTCAGACCACCGCCGACCATCATGATCAGCATTGGTCATTCTAACTAGGCCAACACGAAGGCCAGGGTGATCGCCCGACAGATTTATAGAAATGGCTGGCTCAGTCACGCACCAAAGGCAACACAATAGTGTAACACATATGCGTAGGCTCAGCCGTGATATCAGCCGACAAAGCCCAGGTTACTAATATAAAACTCTGATTTCTTTCCATCATTTTAGCTATCCAAGGTACTTCACAAATTAGGCGGTCGTCTTCAGCTGCTCTGCCAACAGTGTGTCATGCTTAGACCGTCGGTTCCTCCGATAACACTTCGATAACTGACAATGAAGGGATAGGTTCTTCGACAAGACGGCTGTATGAGTTTGTCGGAGGCTCGGCTTACGATGATTTGGGGCGTGAGATGATGCGATGTACCACCACTTGGCGAATCATCATTGAAACGTCTCGCGTATGGTGCGACCTTGATTGGTGCCTAACATACATAAAAGGTAACGTTTGTAACCCTACCCAACATAGACCTAACGATAAAATTAGTCGAGGCTCTCTGAGCGGGGTCGTAAGAAGTGGAGCTGATCGGTGGTTAAAAGTTAGTTCGAATTCTAGGTCATAGCAGTGCCCCATCTCCCTTCTGATTTTTTTTACCACCAAGGTACACAGTCACGATGCCCGGTAACGACACCTCCGTTCCCGTGCATAACGAGAAGATCTCGGGCGGAGAGACGGGCAACACCTTGCCATCTCCCCCTGAGAGCCGGCTATCAGCGAGTGGAAGCGTCAAAAATTTCGGAAAACTCTCTGCCCCGACCCCTGGAATCTTGGGAAAATCGGCGGAACTTGAAATGAACGAAGGATGGCCGCTCCTGGCGCGGCTGATGGAGAAGCAACCTGAATTCGAGGCATTCCCGCGGTTCCGTGAGCTTAATGTCAAGAACTTGCTCAACTACCAGGTTGAGTTAGACTACCTCGGCGAGCGGCTGAAGGACGAAGAGATACGGGATCGATATCGCGGACGGGACCCCGAAGAGGACTTTTACAAGAATCCGATCGAGATGGTCAGGCAGTGGTCTCGAACCGGTAAATGCGAGCAGTGGGAACTGGTTCTTCGGCTGCGTCGCTGTATTCACGAATACAACGATGCTATGCTGCAGTACGCGCGCGTGTCAACATTGCCCGATGCCAACCGCCTCGAAATGGCCGAGCTGGTCAGGTGGATTACTGGACCTGCGACAGGCAACTTCAGTATCTCGAGCTAGGGCAGCGATGCCTGGGGCCCGCTCTACTCCTGGCGCCATGGCGAACCGGGCTTCCGCGAGCTGTTGCGCGAGCTATGGCGTGGCCTAGTAATCAGCCTTCGTTCTGGCGGTCAAGCGAGCCGGCAACCCGTTCCGACCTCGTCGCTCCCCGCCCGGGCATCAAGGTCGAAGATTTAGCTACCTGGACCGCTTACACATTTTCTCCCTTGGATTGCCGCCTTCGTTACCTGTCTTACTAAGGCTTTGGTGCCGCAGTGGCGCCGGGATGAAGAAGCTGGAGATTGCTTGCCGTCGAGCACCATTAACCCGCAAAAGTCCAGAAAGAAAAAGAAGCCAAGCAAGAGAAGAATGCCTCCCAGATTGCATTCAAAGTTAGTGAGTAGTTTCACCACAACGAAGATGCGGACCACTCTCAGGGACGGTTTGCAACTCATAGCTAACTACCTAAGGACAACATCACGCCCATGTCGGCCAGGGCTATTAATAAGGTTATATATAAGGTCACCTCCTTAATCGCCACCGTAGTTGCCTGCTTGCTCCCCACAGCTGCAATCAGCGTCCTAACCACCTCGTGGGCCGAAACCAACCAGCAGAAGCTTCTGTGGATTGGCAGCTTCACCATCATTTTCGCCATGGGGCTCGTCGCCTTCACCAACCAGATACCCAAGGTCCATGTGTTTATGGCCGCTGCTACGTATGTTTTACACGTTCGCATACAAACACTAAGTTGTGGCAGGGTAAAAGCTGATCTCTTACTGACTTTAGGTTTTCCGCTTTTTTTGGTTGTCTTTGTGCGCGACTAGATTAGATAGCTATCAGATAATACTAGACTGGAACCTGCCATCTCGTAGCGAGTAACTTATCCGGCACCATCCTACAAAAACCGCCCAGCAACTGTCGAAAAAAAACTAGAAAGTCTGTGCGAAGGTTGTGGCCCGTGCCATTGTATTTGTGTGTCCTGGCTCTGATCAAGCTCAGAAATAAGGTCTTTGACCGATTTGACGAGCAGGAGCAACATCAACACTGATGGACAATTCAGATTATTCAGCCGATTGCCAGAATAGGCCTGAAAGGGCCGAAATAGTTGCCAAGACCGACAAATAGTCAAGTTAAAAGATGATTCAAGCGCAGCCCCCACCTGGGCAGGCTGCCCTGATCTCTCAAATTTCCACAAAATTGATCAATCAGCCCTTGAGCAAAGGCTACCAGTCCAGTCAATCTTGAACATACCCTTATAACGACGGCTACTAGACCTTTTGCCTACCAATATACGCCACTCACACACGCTCATTAGATTGGGTTCTGGATCTCGCACCAGGACGCGCGGCCGATACCGTCTCGGGCACCTCGATCTGTCACGTGGTCCATATTACAAAGCTCTATCATATAAATAGGCTATTGATAGGCGGGCACCCACATTTGGCTATGTGGGCACCCACATTTGGCTATGTGGGCACCCACGCCAGCTGCTAGCCCCCACACCAACTGCCAAGGACCAATGCACAATGCCGGCCGCACTCGGATTCGAGCGATTTCGACGATTTCGAGGAGATCCTTCGCAAGGCCAACCCTCCGCGCCCACAGCCAATTGCGGCCCATTCAAGCGACCCAAATGACGATGATGATGCTTTCGAGCGTTCTTCTTCAATTCTAGGCGAGAACGAAGGCGCCGGCAACTCTGACAACGGCGGCGATACATCTGAGGATGATGACATCCCCAACCCGCCTGATGACATCCAAGCTCCTACCATCGAGGCCCTTCAGACCGCTGTCAACGCCTGGGAAAAGAAGAGGGGATTCGCAGTCATTCGCAGGAGCCTGCTGTCGTGCCTCTCGAGCATGCGATTGCTTACGTCAACGCCAGGCCCCCTACTGCCACAGCCCCTAATGGGGCAATCCCCATTGATTTGACTTCCTCTCCGACACCCCCCCGAGTGGCGAGGGCCTCGAATCCAACCCCACGGCCTCAGACTCCTCAATCGAGCGTACTAGAGAGCCATCTACGACCCCAGAGTCTCGAAGCAGGGCCACGGCAGGAAAAGGATCAAGAAAACGTACTGCCCAGAGCGATTTGTGGCCAGAACCGCCTGCAAAGGTTACACGCCGTGGCCGCCAGGTCAAGATGCTTGCTAAGTTGAGGGATTAATTAGATGTGGGGGGAGCGAATAGGGGTAGTTTTGTTGCCTGAGCGTTGTAGAAATCTATCTGTTTTACGTTGCTTTGCTCTCTTTTCTACTGTTTTCTACTGCTTTGCTTTGTTACAATAATCCTACTCCTGGTGGGAGCTGGGGGCCGCTGGCGACCGTTGACAGGCCTGGCAGGCTTTGACAGCTGGTGTGGGTGCCCCTTTATCGACTTCTGGGCTGTGGGTGCCCGCCTATCAATAGCCTATAAATAGGGCAACCCAGAAAAAACACACAGGATGACTTGAAAGGATGACTCGGCTGCCTTCATCACAGCATCTCTTCACCAAGCCCTCTGTGACTTACACTACAAAGAAGCGGCTTGTAGGACGGTATGGGCCAATGGAATATTACTTTACCAGTGCTGCTTTCGGATGAAGAATTCCAAAGCCACCCACAGCCTATAGCAGGCCCTCTCCTCTCCTTGTAATTAGTTTCCTTAGAGCAAAGCTTAGAGATTGTAAACTAGAGCAATCACAACTCTTCTCCCTCAGTACTACTATCATATCGAGCAGTAGGTCTCTGGCCAACTGTGCGTGCACTTTCTTCCCTTGAGTGCCCTGTAAGTATTACGACCTGCACCCGACACAGGCCTCGAGAGGACTGGCGCGGGTTAAGACAGAACGTATGGCAGGACGCCAACAGGTAAAGGGCGTTCCGAAGACGGCTTGTTGAGCTAGCACTCCTAGACGGGGGTTCAATGTCACTGTAGGTCGCTGTCACTATAATGCACAGAGGTGAGTCTGAACAGTAGGACACAAATGAACAATTGAATACTAGCGTGAGGAACCAGAGTCCCTCACGGTGGTTGTGGGCACAACCATGGCTATTTATACTAACTGACTAGGAGGTACTTCGTACCTTGCTTGGTTCACTGTGCTTGGTGGTGCACCACGCAGTTACGGCCAAGCAGTCAACTGAATGGTGCTTGGTGTTGTCAGTCCTTGTGGACCACCAAGCACTTTCTTACTGGTCGTAGGGGCTTCGGGTCTTTGCACCCCTGGCCCAGTGCGTTTGGGACAGTGTACACCGTCCTTCTGCACTGTTCCTTCTGCGGGGGATTCGTCGGGCCGCCCCGGCCCAAGTGACGGCCTGCAGGGTCGTCACAGTAAGCTCTCTGTACTACAGAGGCTTACAGCCTCTGCAGCACTGTAATACAGGCTCAGAGAGCATATCTGGCAACAATCTTATAATAATTACTTATTATCCTGTCCGGAGGACAATTTGTTGTAAGGGTGGTCCAAAAAAAAAATTACTTGGGAAATTCAGTCAAAAATGATAAGGAAATTGAACTCGACCTAGGACTGGTCGGTTCATTATCAAAAGTGGGTCTGCTCGGGCCCCAAATCACGTGATACAATATGCTTTCAGATGCGTCACGTGACCAGGAGTCCAAATCTGAAGTCAGATTCAGGGTTAGGGTTACGGTTCAGGAGTTATTCGCGTGTGAAAAAAATTTAAAAAATGGGTATTCGGAAATAAAAACAGGCTATATCTAACCAAACAAGATGTTATTATACATAAGTTTTTACCTAGAATTCAGAACTACAATCTTTTCTACTATAAAGCTTATAATAAGAAAGATATTACTGTTTAAAGTTTAATAATAATAATATTTATTTAAATAATAACCGGTTAATAAGTAATATAATAAGTTGTATTACTTACGTTTATTATATGAATTATTACGTAGAATCCAGAACTGGAATCAGTTTTACCATACTGCTTAAAGTGAGAAAGATATTAGTGTTTAAAGTTAGATGATAATAGTTATTATTATAATAATCTGTCAATAAGTAATATAATAAAAAGTAATAATTACGTTTCCTATATAGTTTATTACGAAGAATACAGAGCTGAGACTCTTTTTACTATACGGCTTATAACAATGAAGATATTACTGTTTTAACCTAAATAATAATAATAATATTAATATAAACTTAAATATCTCTCTGGTTTTAATAGCTATTCCAAATCGGGCTTTAGATTATGAATTACAGTTAAAATCTACGCATAATACTACCTTTTTCTATATTATAAACTAAAATAATAACTGTGAAAGTCATGATTTTTTCACTTTAAACATGAATATCTCCCTTTACTTAACCCTAACCCTGAAAACAATGTGAAAACCGGATTCTACATTATATGATGCATATTAAAACGTATCATTTGATTATATAAGCTTATAATTAAAAAATATTAAATTATTACTCTCATTTACCCAGTTAGGTTAAAAAAAACCTTCAGTTTTTCACAGATAGAAATAGAAATAATATAGTGGTAAACAGCGTAATATAAATTAGAGAGGTTTCTAGTTCGAATTGCATTTGTGAAAGTGAAAAAAAAACTGTAAATTGTAAATTGTAGAATAAAAACTGTAAATCCTATAGAATAAGGCTTGTAAACTCTGTAGAATAAAGCCTCTAAACCCTGTAGAATAGAGCTTATAAACCTTATAAAATAAAGTCTTTAAAAAGTAAGATTTATTTTTAATTATTGTTCTTTTCATTATTTCTTTAAACTTTATAAAATAAAGTATGTAAATCTTAAAAATTAAAGCTTATAAACTTTATAAAATAAGATTAATAAAAAGTAAGATTTGTTTATAAAGATTACTTTTCTTAACCTTACCTAATTATAATTCTTTTTAATATTTTTTTATCTTTTTAAACGGATATATTGGCCTCTGAACAGGTTTCTGTCGCTTTGTTCGTTATACTTATTAAAATAAGCTTAATACCCCACGCTAAAATTGCCCGTCGCTTTGTTCGTCATTACGCGACGGCCCTTCGCTATGCTACGAGGCGCTCCATTCCTCACTTTCGCTCCTGGCAATTTTATACCAGTTATATATATAAGCATTATATATAATATTAATCTACAGTAGCTTTATATAGCTAGAGTAGGCGAGGTGAATAGTGGGGGTTAAGACCTAAGTGTCTGGGATAGGGGTTGTAACACCCTCCTCTTTTTCACTTACTACTTATTTTTAAAAGCGTCGTTTCTTACAGACCTTATATTAAAACTTAAGTAGTAATATCCTGGCTTGCTTTTCCACGTAATGGTTTTCTTTAATAAGTTAATACTTAAGATTATTAGTAAAATGAGCTTTCTTATAAAGTAATACCTTAATCTTAACAGCTCCTATTTTAATTTACACGGTAGTTGACTTATTCTATAAGTCCTTTACTTCGTTTATTAGTTCCCCGTTAGCGGCTTTTAATTCTTAAATCCTTTATTAACACGTGTTTTCTTAATTAACCTTAAGAGCTTTATAACATAAGAGTTTAACAGTTCTAGTCTAAGGAATACCGCCCTTCCCAATATAAGGTACTTAATTAAGTTATCCTTCTTCTAGGTTGTTAAACTTCAGGAACCCACAGGGCTGTAGTACAGCGGCTGTGGCTCAGAGGAAGAAGTGCATACTGGTCCAAGCTGTACTACAGTGCCTACGGCACTGTAGGAAGCAAATGAAGGCCTGAATTACAGGGCAGTGCCACTGTAAATAAGGGTGTCACAGCGAATATTAACGCTGGAAACAAGAGGATCCGGAAGGCAGTGCCTTGTGTAATGACTGGAATTGAGTAGAGTTGCTTGCTTAACTAGAATTAGATACAGGAGAGAAGAGAGCCTGTTATAGGCTGTGGGAAGCTCTGGAAGAATTCCAGAGCCTTCTGTAAAGTGGAACTAACTAATACAATAATGGAATAGTACTGTTCTGAACTATTCTATATAGTTCTGTTAACGTAGTGGCTGACGTGGCCACTGTGATGTTCTAGTTAATTCTGTAGTGCAGTAGCTCCACTGGATTCAGGGAGTGGAACCCCCTTGAATTCCAGAAGGTTCGAAGCGCTCCGGGGGCTCTAAGGGGCCCTGGAGTGGGTTGGAATCTTCTGGAACCCTCTGGGGTTCCAGAAGATTCGGCTGGTGGTTTCCGGGATACGCAACTACACTACAGGGTACCCGGTACAGGGTACTCAGTAGCTAGAAAATTAACAAATATTATACCCCTATCTAGGAGTGCTAGCTTAATAATCCGTCTTGAAAACGCCTCTTAGTCTTTAGCGTCCTGCTATACGCTCTGTCTTAACCTAACCAGTTCTTCAGGTCTGTGCCAGGTGCAAGTCGTAACATATAGCTTATAAAATGTCCTATTATTTTTAAGCCTTTTGGTTAAAACTGCTCTTTCTTAAAAGGCCGTGCTGTTTATTATCAGCTAAAGCTAAGCCGGGGCTAATCTGGACTAATTAAATGTGACGAAGAGTTACGTGATAATAAGCATAGGTAGGTGTGGACTTTAGAGTAGTATGAGATAGATTACAGATAGGTACTTAATAAGTGCTTAATTAATAAGATCTGGCTAGCGTAACTGTTTGACAGCAAGGGTGTGTGGATTGCTAAGGGGTTATAAGAGGAATCTGTAGTAAAACAAGACCGCTTCCATTTATATTTTAACTCAGATTAAAGGAGGATAGCGGTGACTTGGGAGGAGACGGTAATGGTTGCCATTAGGAGGGTTTAAGTTAGGGGAGGCTATATTTAAGAGGTGTGGGTATTAGCTAGGTTGACGTGAGGTTGGGTAAGAGTTTTAAGATGTGATGAGACGAGATAAGAGTCCTTGGAGTTTGATAGCAGTGTAAGTGCAACTCCCCCAGATATCTCCCCCTGAATTGCTTGGCGTATTATATATGGATAACGATCATAACACAAAACGACGCGATTGCAGCATTATCTTTGGCCGCTCCGCGTCCGAAGGCAGGGATCTGTCATTAGTAATAGCGAAATGGCATGCACTTTGATCGATGCAAGTACGCCGACATTGCAGGGTAAGGTAAATCAAGGCTGAGCGAATTTGTGGCCCGGGCTCCGGCTCCTGCATGTCTCCGCCTGCGCTCCGACCGAGGACGCTTATCTCCGATGCTTGGCATTGACATTGTGACCGTGCCTCAACTTTAGAACAACTATGTACATTGTGGTGATGCTATACGAAATTCCATTTTCGTTTGTAATCCCGATCTGGGACGAGCTGTAGCTATTTATCCTAAGCTTTTCCAGAATCTTTCCTGAGTCGGGGTCAGGTAGCTTCATTCCCGGTTTCTCTTAAGTGTTCTGCATAAATTAGGCTAACCGTGTGATATGGCTGCGCTCTCCACACACGCACGAAGGTGCAATTGATCCGGTGCCAGTTTAAATTACGCCTACATACCCACCGGTTCATTCCGGCCAATATTCCGGTGGTTGAGATAAAGAATGCGGAGAAGAAGCAAATCTCTGGGGAGACTGAGGTTTTATGTCTCCCCTTCACAGTCGCCTCTTTCACTAGTATTCCAGTCACACGCACACCTTGGTCAAGATGATTCTTCCTACATTCCTCCTCACAGGCTTGCTGTTTGTCTCACAAGCGGCAACATCCCCAGTAACAGAGCTCTCGGTCAGCTTTAAGACACTACAGAATCGTGCTAGCTGCTCAGCGACTACCTTCTCCAACATCACCGGCTTTATTCTCACAGAATACCAAATCGATACCGTACAATTGGCCACTAACGGCTCGCAGTCCCAGACGCTGACAATCGCAACCTTCGGGGTGCTCAATCCAGCCACGGGAGACACATATCGACTCGACCGCATCCCTATCACGGCTGGCGTGGGGGACTGGAGTGCCTGCAGGGCGGGCAAGACACCGCTCCCTTCCACGCTCGAGAAGTGTCAATACCTCATAGAGCGGGGCGGACAGGAGGCTGGCCAACCGGGCGGGCGCCTAGGCTTTCGGTTTCAGTGGCTATGTGCTGGGGCGAATTCGAGCAAACCGTACGTTTTGCATTAACCCTAAGCACGGAATCAGATCAATACTAACTACGGGTGGAAAACAACGCAGGCTGCTCTTCGACGCGACTATGATAGCGAACACGCCATTCGAGGTGTGCGTCGACAGAGAGGGCGAGGGTGGAGTGCTGCTTTCGTGCGGGATGAGCCAGAGCGAGGTAGACCTCCCGTTTGCTAATATCAGCTTTGAGGAGGCCCCGGCGGGGAACTAGGGTATATTACAGCCTGGTGGTAATCTGAGACGAATTTGGGCATGCCTAATTCCTTTTTCGTTGGAGGGCGTGAGTCGTAGTTGCTGCCTCCCAGCCGGCGAAATCAGGCCTAATATCGGCATCTTGCAGACACTTAACCTTGATTAGGTGATCATCAGACCCATATGGAGCGACAGCGATACCGGTATCGATAAAGGACTTCCAAATCAAGTCCCCCCCTGTGCGGAAGAAGCCGGAAAATCTCAGCCACAACGAAGGTGGTGAAGATGCGCCGAGAGCTGAGTTTCCACCCCTTAAAGCTATCACGTGCCTCCCACTCTTATTCCAGGCGCTATGTCACCTCCGCAGCAGTGGCTTTTTGTGGACTTTGGAGCCGTCTATCCCCTCTGTACAGTTCTCTGAGCCCTTCTCTTTTCCCCGGCGAAAAAACTCCTGGGGGCTCTTCTTTCTCGGCATCGTGAATATAAGATTGAGAGAAATAAGGAAGAAGGGAGATGTGTTCGATGTGCTAAGCGGGGCAAGGGCGGTAAGGACACGGAGATAAGAGAGAGAAAAATAAGTCGGTCTGCCTCTTTATGGCCAGGAGAAGAGCGGTCGTGCGGTAGATAAGCATGATTACTACAACCCAGAATCTCAAAACGGAGAGTGAAAACGTTAGCTACCGAGCCGATTGTAGCTTGCTCTCTAGCTTGGATGTTGCACCATGGAGGCGGCCATGGAGTGTTGACTGCGAGAGGCCGTGGAGCGCCGCTGCCTGGCGCTGCTTCGCGCCGTAATTGACTTTATTGATTGCCGACTTGATATTTGACGCACGCACAGTGGAGCCCTCCATTTTAATGCGCTTTGAAGCAAAAATGGGGGAGTTGTGGATGTTGGAATCGAGAGGGTGGTCGTTGTTGATGCTGGAGATTGTGATCGGCAGTGGGGCCGATCGGTTGTGGGGACGCGACTTCTATCCTTTTTAAAGTTGAACTACAGCGACTCCTAAATTCTAACAACCATTGCGCACTTCGCTAAAAGGAGGGCTAAAGACTTGGGACTCGCTTTGTATTTGCTGTCAAAGTCGTTTCGAATAGACACTATTATCAGCTTATTGGTGGTTAGATCTTTCGCTTGCCACGTCGCCATTGATGACCACGGGGAAATCCTTGAAGCTGCTAGATCCCCATGTTATGCAGGTTCATTTTGGCAGGATTTTCTCTGACAGAGCCATCAGGGGATTAAGTAGACGCCTCAAAAGATTATGAGCTGAAGTGGGTTTTGGCCATTGACTCCTAGAA